>Ga0075017_100002836_pt1 | contig 10881 bp, 7 predicted proteins | sample AleBraG_ABR_2012_FD_71475 | JGI IMG/M metagenome (GOLD analysis project Ga0075017, IMG submission 71475) | Freshwater sediment microbial communities in response to fracking from Pennsylvania, USA - Alex Branch Run_MetaG_ABR_2012 | ecosystem: Environmental > Aquatic > Freshwater > Creek >...
ATCGATCGCCCATGACCACACCGTGTCGTCGATCGAGAGCGCAGTCCAGCTGGTGCCTCCATCCACCGAGTGATACCCGCCTCCGCCCGTCGTGCCGACGAAGAGCTCAAGCGGGTTGTTGGGATTCAAAATCAAGCCAAATGCCGCAGCGGCGATTGGACCCGTAATGTCGGCAAAGGTCATACCGCCGTCGTGCGACACCTGTATGGCGTTCGAAGCGGTATAAACTGTATTGGCATCATGAGGATCGACCGCAATGGCGAACGCCGAGAGGGAGTTCGAGGTCATCTTCCAGGTTGCACCCGCATCGTGCGACACATAAAGCGCGTCGTACGCTCCAGCATATAAAGTCCTGGGATCGTTCACGCCGATCGCGAGCTGTTGAATCTGGGTCGTGGCCAAACCGGTGTTTGACGGCGAGAAATGGAGTCCGCCGTCTATACTCTTGAGTACACCGCCACCGTTCGTCGATGCGTACACTGTATGGGTCGCTGGATTGGCTACCACCTGTGCTTCGACGGCGCCGGGTCGCGGTCCGACCTGGTGCCAAACATAATTCGACGGGTTTGGGGCAATTGCGGCTTCGCCGTTTGACGAAGCACTACTTGTCGGGCTGCCAAGGGCCGCAATCAACGCGAACGGAATCCCGAGCGTACCGCGTGCGAGTTTCATTTTGACCTCCGATTCGTTAAGCACTTAATTTGACGTTCAAACATGAGTGACAGGCGCAGTGCATCAGCTGCTGTTAGTTCAGCTGGCAACCGTCTGTGTAGATGAAGAAAAGGGCGTCATAGGGGTCCCCAAGTGCCAAGTGGCTTTGACCCGCTACGTAGGTACCCTGGGTGGTGCTAAGGTCGACATTGACGGTGAACGTGCCGCCGACAATCGTCGCCCCAAAGGACAATTGCCGATTGATCAAGACGTAGTCGGGGCCTGCGTAGCCCATCTGATACCCCGCGCCCGTTAACGCGGACCCCGTCACGTCAATTGTGCCAAAGTCGACGCGGTAGCCATTGTCGTTGCCGAATCCCCCGGTGTAGCGATACGTCGAGGAGGGCGACCCGCCCACCCTCGCCGCCGCGAAGGGTTTGGATATCACGCCCTTTTGATACGTGCCGGATATCGAATCTGGGCCGGTGAATTTGCCGCGCAGTGACTGGCTGGATGAGCCAGAGAACTTTATTAAGAAGCTTCCGTCCATCGCTTCACTCAGCCCTTCCAACCCGTCGCTATCGTAAGTTCCAATGTTGGCGTAGCTGTCGTAAGCGACGGCTTCTTTTAGGTCGGCCACGCGCGCGTGCGCGTTTCCATCCGGTGTGAATGCAATGGCGATCAAGCCGTAACTCCCGTCCGTTGAGTCGGCGCCAAAGGTACCCACGAAGCCTCCGGAATGGGCGCAGTTATACGGCGCAGAGGGATTCGGCAGAGCGGTAATCGAGAGATCGACGACACCCAGGGTGAGGCCGTACTCGCGATTGAAACCCACGTCGGCGCCGATGACCATGTAGTGAGTGAGTGGCGATACCTTGGTCGGTATACCCGAGATAGCTCCCGTCGATGTATCGAGCGAAAGTCCGGCCGGTAGTGCCGGAGATACAGAATATCCCGACAAGTAGGCCGTTCCGCGGGGTACAAGAGGGGTAATAGCGCTCCCCACGGAGAGAATCGCCGGACTCGGATAAAAGAGCGGTCCATCGTTAACTTCCAGGTTGACCTTGGCGGTGACCGTGCCTTGCGCGTTGACCGCCGAGAGTGTGTAGGACCGGCCCGGGCTCAGCGCAGTAGGAGTGCCTGAGATGGTACCGGTAGCCGCGTCCAGCGTGAGTCCGGGCGGAAGCGCGGGACTGATGGTGATTGTGGTATTGGCACTGACAGCGTCGGCATACATGCTGTCCGGCATATCCAATGTGAAGACCAGCGGCCGATCGTATTCTAGGTATGGCCCACTGGCCGCTGGCGCGGGCGGGCTGGGATTATTGGGATTGCCGACGAGGTTGGGAGTCTGAGGGCTATTTGTTCCGCCACAATTCGCCAGAAGCGTGATCGCAAGTACTGCAACTAGACAACTCCCGATACGCACGACTTAGCTCCCCGACTGGCAACATGCCCTTGGGGGGGCAGTAGACCCCCGGTTACCGGGACTTGCATGAACTGCAGGGGAACATTGCATTCCGAATCCGGGAAGATTCGGCGAAGGCGCGGTCAGAGGGCCAAAAAACTCGTAAGGGCCGGCCTGCAGTACGTCAAAACTTCACATTCAGTCTGAGCCCGAAGCGCCGACCATCACCATAGATCAGATCCTGCGGACGCTGGGTGGTGGGGAAATACACCCCCGGGCGCGAAGCCACCGCACGAATGTAATTGACATCGGTGAGATTGCTGCCCCAGAGTTCCAAAGACCAGGCGCCGCGCGACACCCCGATCCGGCCCTGAACCAGGGTTCGTTCCCCGTCATAGGCCCCGTCGATGGGCCGCACGAACACGGGACCCTGATGATTCGCACCGACGCGCACAAACCAACTGAAGCCCGACGGCATAGGTGGGGTCTCGAAGGTGAGCGCTGCAGTCCACTGATTCCGAGCAGCACGCTGCAGAACGTTGTCATCGACATAAGGCACGAGGCCCAACTGCCCCTGCGTCAGTACCCGGGATGGGCCGACGCTACAGAAGTTCGACGTGGCGTTCAGGGCGGATAGCCCACAAAAAGGGATTCCGCCAATATCCTCACTGCCGGACTTGAAGCGCGGATTGTCATACGCATAGCCAAGGGCCGCAGACCAACGAGCGGTGATCTTGAGATCGGCGCTCCATTCGAACCCCGGCGTCGTGATGCCCTTGATGTTGCGAATGATGTAGTCCGTGCTCCCAGGCGTATTGGCGGGACCGCCAATCTGCGCGTTACTCCAGTCGTTGTAGAACGCCGCCGCAAAGACCTGTATGCGTTCGGACCATAACTCGCCGCGATAACCCAATTCGTAGGTCAGCTCCGACTCCGCCCCAAAGTTCTGCTCAGAGGCCATCAGCTTAGGGTCGTTGTTGCTGCCGCCGGCAGCCCCACCCTTCGCGACCGACAACCATAGCAACGAAGCCTTACCTACCTTCCAGCTCGCCGACAGCCGGGGCGTGCTCACGCAAAAAACGCCCAGCCCCTGGCGCAGTTCGGCGTGCAGATCGACACGCGGAGCAAGGCGGTAGTCCAGCGCGCCAAACAGCTCCGTCAAATTGGTGTTGTTATCGAAGAACTCCGTATCCTGAATGCGATTCGGGTCAGCAACGATTGCGGCGTTCAGCACCTTAAATAATGGACCCACCAGTCCGGGTGTTGCCGGGAGTAGGGCCGTTAGGCGTTCGTTCGCCTGTAGTCCGACGGGTCCGGCACCGAATCCGTCGCCATCATGCTCGCGAGCGAGCACTTCCTGGGCCCCGGCCATCCAATCCAAGCGGTCCGTGTGTCGCCGAACACGAAACTCCTCCGTCAAATGTTCAATCGTTGTCGACGTGCGCTGTACTTCGTTTACGGATACCAGCCGATTCACCGGCTGAGCGACACCGCCGATAGGGTCACAATTGATTCCGACCGTACATACGCCAACCAGTTCGCCTGCCGAAGTGCCGTCAAAGTCCCGATAGGCTACCGAAGCGCTGCGATAATACGTCGCCAGATTATCCAGGCTCCACGAATTGGCATGCCACTCGAGGTGCACAGAACCCTGAAGCGTTCGAGTCGGGCTGTCGGGAACATCCACACTGATGTCGAAGTGGCGGGTGCGCAGGATATCGCCGCAATAGAAGCTCCAGTATCCGGTGACAGGGTCTCGCGCCCCGCAGTTATAACCCGGTCCTTTCAGAGTCGATTGCGCGGGATGTTCGAGCTGATCCTGGCTCAGCCGGATGTTGCCCGTGATTCGCCAGGCGGCGCCGGGTGTATATTCCAGGCTCAGCGCCGATCCCCATTTGCGGTAGCCGCCCAGGTTGTTGCGCAGATTGGCGGCATTGACACCGGTGCCGTCGAACTCCCGCCACGTGACCGACATCCTGCCGAGCAGACCCGGAGGGCCGAGCGGGCCTGAAACTGCGCCAAACAGCGAATGATAGGCATCGCTGCCGCTCTCCGCGCTAACCTCCCGCTCCCAGTCCTGCGACGGACGTCGGGATACCAGATTGATCGCGCCGGCAAACGTGCTGTCGCCGTAGAGGGCGCTCTGGGGCCCCTTGATGACCTCGATACGTTCAAGGTCAAACATGGCTGCATCGTCACCGGCATCGTTGGCCTGCAGGACCCCGTCGATGAAGATGCCCACGGTCTCCGCACCCACGTCGCTGGGGTGAGCCTGCCCTCGCACGGTCGGCGACGCATTGCCGCCGCCCCACATCGGTTCGACATACAGGCCAGGCACCTGGCCCGACAAAGACAGCAGCCCATCGACACCAGAGCGCTCGATTTCCTGGCGTGAAATAACCTGGATCGCCAGCGGCACCGAGGAAAGAGCTTCGGCAACTTTGCGCGCCGTGACAACAACCTCGTCGAGAACATCTTCGCCGGCCCGGGCCCCACTCGTCGCGATCACCAGTAGGAACCACGTGAATGCCCTGCACTGCAGGCCCCGAACCGCCACCATCGCATCAGCCCAGCCGGCAATGTGCAGGGCTATTCAATGCACGCCCCGTGCCGCAGTGGTTGCCGCGGTCGATCCGCGCCACGGTACCAGTCCCTTGCGCCGTAAGTTCTCGAGCTCGGCGCGCTGACCATCGACATAATGACGCACATTTTCCGCGATCGCCTTGAACAGTGGATCATCGCGTAATGGGGCCCATACGGGATCGTAGCGCAGCGTATACCACCAGGTCTCATAATCACCTGACCGGAACGAGGCTGCCAATTCCGCCAGCGCGGCGTCATGGTCGCCGTCGGCCAGCAACATGGCAGCCCGCAGGCGGCGCGCATACACGGAACCGAGTGTCGCCTCGTGGGCATCGTTCCAAGCAGCTACGGCGTGGCGCAGTTCGAGCGCCCGTACCGTTTGACCGCTAGCCGCCAGCAATTGCGAGAGGTAAAGGGCCTGTCGAAAATTATTGAGTGAAAGACTTGCCTGTGGATTCTTTGACAATTTGTACTTCTCATTGAGAACCCTTATCGGCCGCTCCCATTCACCGGTCCTGATGGCATAGTCGCGCAGCGCTTCGCCGGCCTGCCAATCGTCAAATACATTATTGGCATTCCACGGTGATTCACCCATTGCGGCCATCCCGGCCGCGCGCCAGTCGCCACGATACATGGCGAGCAGTAGCTTCGCCTTCTCGATGCCGCTGGGTATGCCAGCAGCGACATCTCGGGCCGCAATCTCGTCGCCGAGATCCAGGTAGATGGCCACCGCCTTTTGGCGAATCCAGGGGTCATCCGGATCAAGGGCAATGGCATGCTCTTCAAGAGCGATCGCTTCGGCGAATTTCCCGTCGAAAAGCCAACGGTACTTACCGTAGCGATCGAGGGCAGGTACAAAGTTCGGATCGAGTTCCAGTACGTCAAGCACGCTTCGCTCAGCCACTTCCGTCTTGGAAACTCCTGATTCCGTTGCCCATACCGCCGCCCTGAAGTGCGCGGAGGGTGACATGGGATCGATCTGCAGGGCTCTGCGGAGCATGCGCTGACACTCATCACACTCATCCCAGTTCTGCCTTGGCTTATCGTTCTTGAGAAAAACGGCATAGGCGGTGAGCCCGCGTCCGTTGCTGGCATCGAGCGCAATCCCACGGCGAAAATCCGCCTCCCGGGCATTCAGGTCAGCGCTACCCCACATCGCGCGGGCAAAATAGGCGGCGCCCGATCGCGGATCGATGCTCAAGGCCTGCTCGATCAGCGGTCGGTAGCGCTCACGCAGCGGTACAAGATCCTGATTGCGGCCATCGGCCGCCTGCATATGGGCGTCGTACAGCGACGCGTAAGCTGCGGCAAACTGCGGGTCCAGGCGGATCGCCTTCTCGAAATAAGGCACCGCCGCCTCCGACTCCGGCACGGTAAACCGACCGAGCAGTGTTCGGCCCTTGAGAAACGCCAGATAGGCCTCTACGTCGTGGCTGCGTTCCTTGACGACCGCACCGGGTTTGGCTCTTCCAGCTCGCAGCGCGATCGCATCGGCCAGCTGGTCAGAGATCTCATCTTCGAGGGCAAAGATGTCGTACAAAGAGCGGTCGAAGCGTGAGGACCAGGCCATGAGCCCGGTCGCTGCATCGACGAGGTGTACATTGACGCGCAGCCTATCGCCCTCGCGCTGGACGCTGCCGCCGACCAGGTAATCCGAATTGAGACGTCGGCCAATTTCTCGGGAATCCATGGTACTTGTGGAGAGCGCAAAGGAAGAAGTACGCGCGATCACCGCGAGACCCTCCACATGTGACAGCCGGTTCAGAATCATTTCCGGGACGCCTTGCGCTAGATAACCATCGGAAGGCTCCGGGCTGATGCTATCGAATGGCAACACTGCCACGGTGCGCGAGCTCGATGCGCCAGACGACACCGGCGTCCCAGTCAGAGACGATCGGTACCGCATTCCCACGCCGATCGCGAGGGCTAGAAACAACGCCAGCGCGACGCCCCAAAAAAGTGGCGCCTTATATCGCCTCCTCGCAGTAGACATGGGGACGGTGTCAGTCGCCGCTGGTCCGAGCGCCTTATCGACGGGCAGCGCCTGATTCGCCACAGCGGCCAGCGGTAAAACCGCTACGGCAGTCTGAACCTCCGCGCGTGAGACTGAGGCCACCAGTCGATACCCTCGACTTCGCACCCCGGCAATGTAGCGCGGCTCCTGCGCGTCATCGCCGAGTGCATCGCGCAGTAGCTTGACCCGCTTGTTGACTGTTTCGGGACTGACTATCAAACCAGGCCAGACGCGTGACATGAGCAGTTCGTTACTCAGCACATTCGGCGCCACCTGAACCAAGGTCACTAGCAATCGAAATGAGAGATTCGGCAAATCGATGTCGCGATCGGCGCGCAAAACTCTCTGTTGCCCGACGTCAACGCGTAAGTCCCCGACTAGATAGACCTCGCTGCGGGGTTCGGGTTGGTCAGTCGACGTCATGCTCGGGCCCTAGAAAGTCCATTTTAAGGGAAGATTACCCACTTTACACGAGCGCTGACATTACCCGCCGGAGGCCGGACATGAGTCGGATCGCGCATCAAATGAAAACCTGCTCTGGGTGATGTGAGGTCCTGGCACGGAAGAATGCCTGCGATACATCTCGCGTTTTCCTCAACAACTCCTGTCCTCTGATCCTAAAACAGCCGATATTGCTCAACCTGCTTGAACGCGAGCCGTGGACAAATCCGCAGGCGGCCCCTCACTCCCACTCAATTATCTCCGACGCGTCTAAGCCTATGACGCTGTTCGACTTCTCATCAGCGTACGCCAAACTTACCGTCAGATCTACCGCCCAACAATTCCGCTTGGGGATGATAGCCCGCAGTACATAGACGGCGATAGATGCCGAAAGCGTCGGGGTGTTCAGGCAGCCCGCGACGCGGCTGTCAATTGATGCACCAGCAGCTGCCGGCCTGATGCTGATGACGCGATACTGCAGGACCACGTTGGGAAGCCGGGCGGCGTCATACCATCGTGTACCCATGAGCCTCTCGAGCACACTCGGCGCAAGCCTCCTTGCCTACTCGATGAGCTTTCGATCAGACAGGAAGTAAAGCGCTGGAATCAGGACAAATATTGCGTATGAGAGATACTGAGCAGGCCGGTAAATAGTGCGTAGGTTGTCAGGCTGCATATCGAACATGCTTTTCTTGGAAGAGATTACGTATGACCTGCGGCTGGCGCTGCCGGCGGCGCAGGTGCGAGCGAACGCCTGTCATCATCTCGGTACGGTTACTCGGGCGGCTCTTGCCAAGGCCGTTGGTCTTCACATCCTAATTCAACAGCTCGTCCGGATTGGGCTCAGGACAGTAGCCGGGCAAACGGATCAGCCGGAGGCGCGCGGCGTTGGCCGTAACGAACTCTCGAGCGATGACCGAACGATGGACCGGATGGCCATCGACGATCAGATACAGCTTGCCGGTCGCCTGCTTGAGCAGCCGCCGCATGAAGCGAACGAACAACGGAGCATCGAACCTGCCGTGGAACACCATGAAGGCCAAGTGACCGCGGTTGGTGATGGCCGAGATCATATTGCAGCCGAAGCGCTGTCCGGTGGCGCGAATGATTGGTGTCTGACCCAGCGGCGCGTAGCTCGTTCCGGCCACATGGTCGCTGCGCAGACCCATCTCATCGCCCCAGTAAATCACGGCCTTTTCTCGTCTTGCTTGGCGCGCAATGCCGGGATATGCACTGCGCACCCAGCGCGCAATGGCCGCATCGTTCCGCTCGTACGCCCGGCGGACCGGCTTCTGTGGGCTCATCCCCCAGCGGCTCAGGTACCGACCCACCGTCGTCAGCGACACCGAGAGCCGGTACTCGCGCTCAATCAGCGTGACCACAGCAGCGCGCGTCCACAAGTAGACCGGCAGCTTCAACTGGTCCGGCAGCGAGTCGATGATCAGCTCGCGAATCCGCGCCGCTTGCCTCGGGTCAAGCCGGCCTTCGCCCGCTCGACGGCCACGGCGCTTGGGCTTAAGCGCTCGCAAGCCGCCGGCCCGATCCAGGCCCATCCACTTGCTCACCGCGCGCAGGCTCGCACCGTAAACGATCGCTGCTTGCGTCTGGCTCATGCCACCCCGCACCGCTTGCACCACAGAGCGGCGCAAATGCGCCTGCGTAGCCATATCCAACTTCCGGGCATCAACCCTGGTTTGCATGCCGGAGATGATACCACATTACGCACTATTTGATGCACGGATCAGTAGCTCGACAGAAATGCCGACGGCACACTAAGGGCATACAGCAGATTGACCCATCGCGCTTTTTTCCGCATGCGTGCGAAGTGCGCCGATCGCATCGGGTCGACGATGTGATGACGCGCGACTGCGGCGATGAGCCAAGCAAATGCGGCGCTGGTCGCCCCAAGAACCAGAGCGTAGCTCACCAGCGCATGCGGTGCACCTCCCTCCTGCGCCAGATAGGCGGTGACAAACGGCACGAGTGACATGCAGAACAGCAAGGCAATATTGCTCCACAGCAGCTCCGTACCGGCATGGGGAGCAGCGTGCAGCAAGTTATGATGATTCACCCAGAAGACGGCTACGACGACGAAGCTCAATGCGTAGATGAGAACGCCGGGCATGATGGCAATCAGCGTTTCCCACCTCGCGTTAGGAGGTACTTTCAGCTCAAGCACCATGATGGTGATGATGACTGCAATGACGCCGTCGCTAAACGCTTCGATTCTCGCTGTTCCCATGGATATTCCTCTCGCGCTGATTCCGCTCAGTCCAACGATTCGTGCTTCCTTCAAGTACACCGATACGCTCAAGCAACCCGATCAAGATGACTGATCAGATGGTCCAGGAACGCCCGGATCTTCGGTGACTGACGGCGGCCAGGTGCGTACAAGGCATTGATGTCGCGAGCAAGGAGGCCACATCCTGCAAGAACTACTTCAAGAGAGCCGTCTTCCAAGGACTGCTTCACAAAGCTCTCTGGAATCACCGCGATGCCTACCCCGTTCCGGGCTGCCATGGCGAGCACCTCGGGCTCGTTGCACCGCAGGGTCACCTTGGCGGGGATGATTGGCGTCATCACACCCGCTGAATCAGCCACTTCAAAACCGCCCAGGGTGGTGTTGGGGCGAAAATCGAGCAAACTGTGCAATGAGAGATCGGGCAACGCGTTAATCGGTGGTCGAGCCGAAAGATAGGTAGGCGCTGCGCATAAAATGACGCGATCGCGCCTCAGACATCGTGCGACGAGCTGGTCACTGCCGGGGTCGCCCACGCGAACCGCGATGTCGGCCTCGTCGGCGAGCAGGTCTACTTTGCGACTCGACAAGTCAAGGTCGACGATGACTGCAGGATGCAGCGCCATGAATGAGGGCAAAACCGGCGCGATGACAGTGCGTCCGAATGTGTAGGGCGCCGCAATGCGAAGCCGTCCCTCAAGCCTTCCGTCGGCATCGGTCAAACTCGTCACTGCCTCATCTATCGCACTCACCGGGGCGCGCACCCGCAAGAGCAAGTCGCGCCCCTCTTCGGTGAGCGCAAATCGCCCGCCGCCGCGGTGCAGCAATCGTTGACCTAAGGCCTCCTCCAGGCGCCCCAATTGGCGGGTGACTGAAGTCTTCGAGAGCCGCAACGCGCGGGCGGCGTTGGCAAGGCTGCCCAGCTCGACTGTTAACGCGAAGGTCCGAAGATCAGTGAGTAACACGCCTTGCGTTGCGCTATTCGGTACGCTGAGTTTCATTTCCCAACTATAGTCGCCCAAAGTGCAACTGACTAGAATCTGCAAAATCCAGCTGATTGCGATTGTTCCGGTCATCGGCAAATGCAAAAACCTCGTTGGCTCGTTCGAAGACGAGATCCGGTCCTCACACAAAGCTAGGCAGCCCCCCCCTATGAAACACTTCAGTCTTGACGACACAGCGATGATTCTCATCGACCACCAGATTGGCACCATTACATGGGCGTGCTCCACTCCGCTCACTTTGCTCAAGCGCAACGTCCTGATCCTGGCGCGTTTCGCCGCTGGCACCAAGTTGCCGGTCGTGCTGACCTCCAGCATGGAAACCAATGTCAATGTTCAAGGTCCACTCATGCCGGAGCTTGAAGCCGCGTTGCCAGAGGCCTTCGCCGCCCGAGTCAAGCGCCAAGGAGTCGTCAACGCCTGGGATGACGCAAACTTTGCTGGCGCCTGTCGCAAGACGGGTAAGAAGAACTTCGTCATGGCGGGCGTCACCACGGATGTCTGCATGGTTGCGCCGGCGGTCAGCGCAGTCGCCGAAGGATTC
>Ga0075017_100002838_pt1 | contig 10877 bp, 9 predicted proteins | sample AleBraG_ABR_2012_FD_71475 | JGI IMG/M metagenome (GOLD analysis project Ga0075017, IMG submission 71475) | Freshwater sediment microbial communities in response to fracking from Pennsylvania, USA - Alex Branch Run_MetaG_ABR_2012 | ecosystem: Environmental > Aquatic > Freshwater > Creek >...
TAGCCAAAACGTATGGAAAAAAACTAGGCAAGGCGAGCGTGACCGGATATTGCATTCGGTTTAAAGCTCTAAAGGATATAAACATCGATACGCTTGAAGCGGCAATACGAGATGGGTTTGCAGCTCAGAACGAAAACGGCAAGCTGATTAAATAATTCCACTGCCTGCTGAGTGGACGAGGACCGTACCGCCTTTTGTTAGTGTTGTCGACTGTCTGGGTAATGGTTCATCTTTGGACGCACTATGGCGGCGTCATCCACTGGGACTAAACAGAGCCGTTACGGTCGACTGATGTAACCAGGCGATTACACTCAAAATGCCTATTTCCGAGACCTCTTCGCAAAGCTGCTTTGGTAGTAGCAAGGCCAGGCGGAGGCAATCAGCGGCCCCACGACGTAAAAGACCCAGCGTGGTGCCCGATAGTTGAGTATTGGAGCCAGCCAGTAGAAGAATGCCAATCCGAGGAGCAGTGCGCAAAAAACGCCGAAACCAGCAACTTGTCGTTGAGTCATCATCGTAGGAAATTATGCGCCAGAGGCCCAACTGTTGTTAACAGGCGATTACACTCATTGACCCTCTCTTGCGGCCCTGCGCACGCTCGCACTAGCGCACGCACGCGCCCCACGCGCGGGCGAGCGCGCGGGCCAGAACCACCCCGTCCAGGTCGTAGGGGGTGTAGGAATTTTCACGCGATCTACAGCTATCCCCAACCCGAACTTGACCTACCGCCCCATCTGCTCCTATCATTGGCGAACAAAAAGCGAAATAACGAAATAGTTATGGCGTCCCTTCCCCTTCTTCCCCAGCTCGAGAAGAAACCCCTCGTCGGCATTGCCCGACTTGCAGCCAATGGCGAGTCCATTCGCCAAGGACACGAAGTCGAATACTTCACTCTGCAAGTGCGGTCGTTGCTCAACCGATGCACGGGCAGCCGCATGCCGTTCACGTGGACCATCAACCCATACCGAGGCTGCGAATTTGCCTGCAAATACTGCTACGCCCGCTACACGCACGAGTTCATGGAACTTAGAGACGCCGGGGACTTCGAGCAGAAGATCTACGTGAAGGAGCATGCAGCCAACTTGTTGCGGCAAGAGCTCCGGCATGTCAAGCCAGGCGAAGAGATCGCCATCGGCACGGCCACCGACCCATACCAACCGGCCGAGAAGAAATACGAAGTCACGCTCGCAATCATGGGGGAACTGGCCCTGCACCGCGGTCTCGAGATTGGGGTGGTTACGAAATCGAACCTGATCTTGCGCGACACGGATGTCCTCCGGCGAATCTCCGAGCACAACCAGCTTTTCATCAATCTCACGGTGACCACGGCCAACACCGATCTCGCAAGAATTCTCGAGCCCCGTGCTCCGCGGCCGGACTTGCGCCTGCAAGCCGTTCAGCAACTCAACGCCGCAGGAGTTCGTGCCGGTGTGATCTGTGCTCCGGTGCTGCCCGGAATTACGGATTCCCCCAAAGATCTCGACGCCCTAGTGTGTGCCGCAAGCCAGGCCGGTGCGCGTTACATCTACGCAAACCCTCTCTTTCTTAAGCCGTGCTCAGCAGCGGTGTTCATGCCGTTTCTCCGGGAAAACTTCCCTCATCTCGTCACCAGCTACGAACAGCGCTTCCGCGACAGCGCGTTCTTGCCGCCGTCGTATCGCAAGCGGATTTCGCAACTCATGGCCAGCCTACGGAAAAAATACGGAATCGGCGATGAATACCGCCGATACAGCAAGAGAGCCCATCCTCTGCAGCAAGCTGTAGAGCAGGAGCAAATGACTTTGTTCTAGGTGCGAAGGGAGACGCCCACCGTCATCTATAATTTCTTTCTTCCATGGATTCCACTTCCCCACCAGCCGGCCAGCCCGCTGAGAAACTAACCCAGAAGCTCGATCGTTTTTGGCGGCGCGTGACCGAAGGGCTCGAACTCAATCAACTCTGGTCGCAATTCGAAAAAGATGCCCGCTCCAGCTATCGCCTTTACTCACGCGACCTGCATGTAACCAGCAGCGAAGCGCCAGTCCGGAATCCCTTCTGGCACAAAACCAAGCAGCTATTCTGGGCGATCCTCGAAAAACTGTCCCCGGCCCGACGCGTGCTTCTGCTGTTGGCTCTGATCCTATTGTTCTTTCCCGCAGGCGGCTTCACCTACACGGACAAAGCCGGTGACGTGCACGTGGCAGAGCTTGATCTCCATGTCTATGGTGGCCTGTTGCTGTTTCTGCTCCTGATGCTGGAAGTGGCGGATCGCGTGGTAATGAAGCGCGACCTTGAGATTGCGCGCGAAATTCAGGTGTGGCTGCTGCCCGGCGTCCCGCCCCAGGTGCCGGGTATCCAGATCGACTACGTGACGAGGCCTGCAAACACGGTGGCCGGAGACTACTACGACGTCTTTCCCAGACCAGGGGCTACACCGGCAGAAGATCGGCTTCTGCTGGCTGTCGCGGACGTGGCCGGCAAGAGCATTCCTGCCGCGATGCTTATGGCCACGTTTCAAGCCAGCCTCAAGACGCTCTCCACCACCCGTTGTTCTTTCCCTGAACTGGTTTCTGGAATGAACCTGTACGCCTGCACCAACAGCAACGGCGGCTTGCGCTTCACCACCGCATTTCTGGCGGAGTTTGACCCTGTCAGCCGAACCTTTTCGTATATCAACGCAGGCCACAATGCGCCTATGCTCCGCCATGCTTCAGGCGCGATGGAACGCCTCGACGCCGGCGGCCTCCCCCTTGGCATACAGGCCGAAGCAACTTATCAATCTGGCACTGGCACTCTTCAGACTGGTGACTGGCTCCTGATTTTCACCGATGGACTGGTCGAGGCGGTCAATAGTCGAGGCGAAGAATATGGTGAGATGCGGGTGGTCAACTTGCTCGAGGGCGGAACTGGAGCCACGCCGACGGAATTGCTGCGTCGAATCATGGCCGACCTGGATACCTTCGTCGGCAACACACCGCAGCATGACGACGTGACCTGCCTGCTGGTCAAAGCGGTGTAGTCCTTATCCAATTTAGACCGGCTCTCAGCGACGGCGTCGCCACGCCAGGAACATTCCCAATCCCATCCCGAGCATCACGGCGCCGCCTAGCTTCTTGCGGTCGGTGATCGGGATGAAGCGAGTAGGCTGATCGCTTACTTCAATCACTCCGACAGGAACCGCACGAACTCCACCTCCCCCACCCCCGCCTTCGCCTTTGGCGGTGGTATCTCCGACTCCGCCCGTTCCTGCTCCGGCACCGTATGCATAGTGGATCTTCGCCACGGGAATGATGGTCTTGCCTTGTGCGGCGATCGGCTCACCGTAGATCGTCTTCACGCTGGCCTGGGTGAGAACACCTTCTTTGAGAGACTGCAATAAAGCGAGACTGCCCATGATGAACTCCTTCTCTTCATTCTATCCGGGCAGCCACAGGACAACCCTGCCCACAAAAAACACATTAGCGCGCGGCCATCGCCTCGGCATACATGCGATGGAAAGCATGCACACCCTTCTCCTGTTTAACGCTGAAACGTCCACGCTCGTAGCTGCGCGAGCGCAAATTCTTTTGCACGACCTCGCAAATCGCCACGTCTTCCATCTGGATCTCGTCGCTGAACGCCACCGACGCCTTGGCCGTGGGACTGCCTAAGTTCTCTTCCGGCAGATACCACTCGAAAATCGCCACCGTGCGCTCGACGTCAACCGGCAGGATGATGTTCAGCGACACATTGTCGGGATAACAGTTCAACATCCAGTTTGGAAACATCCAGAAATAATCGGTGGTCAGGTCCTCACGCGCTTCCTGGTACCGGCGCGGGGTTGCGTCTCCGGACTGCGCACCTCGGATGGGACCCCACTGGCGAACGTGCCGCGCGTACGGCTCAACCATGTAGGCGTTGTAGTCCAGTTCACGATTCAAGCCGGGATGAACACTTGGCAGATGGTAGCCCTCGAGGTAATTGTCGACGTAGGTTTTCCAATTGCACTTCATGTCATAGGTGCGACGCTCGAAAAACTTCATGCTCTGGAAATCAAAACGCTCGGCTTGTTCGCGCAGTTGGCCCACTCTCTCCTGCAAGGGCGTGGCGGCGGCATCAAGATTCACGAATACCAGGTTGAACCATTCTTCGGTTCGTACTGGAGCCAGGGCAAACTGGTTTCGGTCAAACTGCTGCACACCTTCGAACTCGGGAGCACTGATGAGCGAGCCTTCCAGGTCGTAGGTCCAGCCGTGATATCCACAGCGGAACAGCTTGCGAGATCCGCAGCCTTGCGCGGGGGGACCTGCCCGGTGGCGGCACACGTTATAGAAGCCGCGCAGATTGCCGTCGCTGCCGCGCACGATGAGCAGCGGCTCCCCCATCAGGTCGCAGGTGAAGTAGTCTCCCGGACTGGCAACCTGATGATGGTGTCCGACTACTTGCCACGTGCGAGCGAAGATCTTGTCTCGTTCCAAAATAAGAACGGCTGGATCGGTATAACAGACCGAGGGAACCGACCAGGCCCGGGAAATGTCGGAATCAATATGAAGCGTGTCAAGAGAAGAGGTCATGGTTGTGCCGGCGGACATTGTAAGGCAGCCATCGGGCGCGAGATGGTCGGATTGCAAGTTAATCTGACTGGCGCGTTCTTCAAGTAGCCTGGGAGGACGGGCGGAGTGCGGCATCGCGAAAATGGCCGTTTTCTGGAGATTTACCAGTGACATTCCGTGTCAGTGTCGAAAGACGATTTTTGTCAGTCAGGCAATCACGGGAAAATGCACCAACTGGACCCCGAAGTGACCTCAGGATGAGGGATAATTGAAAACACAGCGCTTTGCAGGACGGCGACGTCTTACCTAAGTAACTTTTCGCTGTGGCCCGCAAAGTGCCATCATACTCACGAGTCGGTCATATAACGACCATCTGCTAGTCAAACACGGAGAGAGGGACAACGAGATGCGGAAACAGAAGGGTTTTTCACTGATCGAGTTGCTGATCGTGGTGGCGATCATCCTGATTATCGCCGCGATTGCAATTCCGAACTTGCTCCGGGCGCGCATTGCGGCTAACGAGTCCTCTGCGGTCAGCTCGATTCGTACCATCAACACGGCCATGGTGACCTACAACTCCAGCTATCCCACGGTCGGCTATTCCACAGACCTTAAGTCACTGGGCGGCGCCACACCTTGCATCCCGGCCTCGACCAGCGCTTGCCTGATTGACAACGTTCTGGCCCTGGACGGCACGCCTGCCGGTTCCGGCAAGAGCGGTTACAACATCGCCGCGGCTGGCGTTGCTGCAGCTGGCCTGAACACGACCTACATCGCCGGTGCGGCTCCTCTGAAGTGGAACCAGACCGGTGTTCGCCGCTTCTGCGCAGTTGAGGACGCGGTGGTTCGCGCCGATCCCAACAGTGGTGGATCGACGACCCCGGAAAACACTCACGACACCTGCTTGGGCAACCCTTACGTGCCGCTCAACCAGTAAGACGTTTTGCCTAGCGCCTCGGGGGAGGGGCTAAAGGCACGGGAGCAAAGGAGAAATCCTTTGCTCCCTTTTGTTTTTCCCCACTGGGCCAGGTTCCTTTGTCTGATGCTATGAACCATAACTGCTATCTGCCACAACGAATGGTTAGAAATATAATTTTTGACAGTCCAAGAGGTTCAGTTACTGACGGGCAACATTCCGGGCTCCGCACCATTTGGCATGAAGAATGCAGAGGTTCTGATAGGTAGTCGTACTTACAGGCTTCTGGCACCGAAACGAGCCACTTGTCATGCGAAGGCAAAACGGATTCTCGCTGATCGAGCTGTTGATCGTGATCGCGATCATTCTGGTGATCGCGGCGATCGCTATACCGAATCTTCTCGAGGCCCGGAAGTCCGCGAACGAAGCTTCCGCCGTAGGTTCGATCCGGGAGATAAAGTCAGCTGAGTTTTCTTACTACAACGCCTATCCCACCGTAGGCTTTGCCGCTGCCCTCGGCGATTTGGGGGGCACCTCACCTTGTACACCGTCCTCGGTCACTGGGTGCTTTCTAGACAATTTCCTCGCCACTGCGACACCGGGAGGTGTCGGAAAGAGCGGATACTACTTTCTGGCCACGGGCATCGCTTCCGGGACATTGAACAGCGAGTTTGCCATTGGAGCGGCGCCGATCCAGTACAATCGCACCGGAAACCGAAACTTCTGCTCGACCAACGACGGGGTCTTGAGATCCCAGCCAGGCTCCACGGGAACCTTGCCTGTCAACGATGTTCCGCCGTGTCAGGCATTCCCTATCGCACAGTAAGATCCTATAGCTCGCCCCGTTCTCCTCGATTTTTTCCCCGTGTTGCAATCTCTCCCGGAATCGTATTCGGAACTCCCTCGCTGCCCGGCTTAAACACTAATATGACTTCATGGGCAATGTGATGCCCGCAAGTCTCAGCTCAGGCTCAAAGCTATCTAAAAGTGCGGTCCGGATATGGCTGGGCGTAATACTGGTCATGACCGGTTTTGCCTACGCCGTAACGCTGGGATTCGGGTACGTCTACGACGATGTCCTGCAGATCAGGGACAATCCCCGCATAAGGTCAGTGGACTCTCTGCCCGGCTACTTCACCGATCAGGTGTGGGCTCAGGCACAAAATCAACCGGAGAACCTGTATCGCCCCTTCTTCCTGACCTGGCTGCTGGCCAACTTTGAAGCATTCGGAACCTCTTCCTGGGGATGGCACTTCACCACCGTCGCCCTTCATTTGCTCGTGACCTGGTTGGTCTTCCTGCTTGCGAGGCGACTGATCCCTGACGATGGTACTGGCGCCCTGGTAGCTGCCGCAGTCTTTGCTCTTCACCCTTCGCGCGTAGAGGCGGTCGCCTGGGTTTCTGGTGTCACGGAGCCCCTGGCGGCTGCGTTCGCTCTGGGAGCCTTCCTCTGCTTCGTCAAGTACCGCAAGGAAAGTACAGACAAAGGGTGGATGGCAGCGTCCCTCTGTCTGTACGTGGCCGCGATGCTGGCAAAGGAATCAACCATCGTCGTCCCGGCACTGATCGCAGCCTACGAACTTTGCTTTGCAGCCAGCGAAAAGCAATCATCATCTTTGTGGGAGTTTGCCAAGGCCAGGCTGGACCTCGCCACATTGGTCCCTTATGCCCTTCTCGCGACGATCTATCTAGGAGTCCGTGCCGCTGTCCTGCACGGATTTGCACACCAGATTTCCGACGTTTCGCGATGGACATCAATCCTCACCTGGCCATGGGCCATATATTTTTACCTTGCGCAATCGATCGCGCCAGCCGGGCTCGGCCCTTTCTATGATGTCGAGTTTGCCGCCAGCGCTCCGCTGCTGGTGCTCTTACTTCCGTTGTTGGTCTTAGCGGTCGCAGCGGGAGGATTGTTGTGGTGGTCGAGGAAAGCAAAGTCCTCCTTGCCTCTGTTCTGCGGGGCATGGTTCATCGTGACTCTTGCTCCCGCGCTGGCGGTATTCACTCTCATGGCCCGCTACGAAAACATTCACGACCGATACCTGTATCTGCCGTCGGTTGGGTTTGCCGTCTTAATCGGCTTCGCCTGGACCAGCTTCGTCCCCAGGCTGACAGGTCGAACTCGGATTTGGGAAATGGTTGCCGCAATCGCTTTGCTGGCGGGGCTAGCTGTTTCCAGTCATCGCCAAGCACTCTATTGGGAAAACGACGAGGTGCTTTTTACTCGTGGTTGCGCAGTCGCGCCGCGTAACGTTCTTGCCAAACTGAATCTGGCTTCTGAACTGGTCCGCCAGCAGCGTTTCGAAGGCGCTTTTACTACCTCGCAACAAGCTGTGGATCTGGACCCCAACTCGCCGTTAGCATTAAGTTCCGCCGCCCAGGCAGCGTACTATCTCGGCAACTACACCACGACAGAAACCTACTATGAGCGCGCATTAGCTCGCGGAGCGCCGCGCGTGGATCAGTTCTATTACCTGGGTTTGGCACGCGTAGCGATGGGCAAGTATCAGGAGGGACTTGAAACTCTCCGGAAGGGACTCGCCCTGTGGCCCAACTCACCCGGTTATCACGCAGGGATTGGACGCGCTTTGGCAGGCACCGGGGACTGGCCTGGTGCACGGGACGAGTACAAGCTAGAGTTGTTGATGTACCCTTCCAGCCCCGGAGCAAAAGAAGCACTCGCCAATGCCGAGGCGCACCTGCGATCCGGCCCGTCGGCGCCGTTCATCGCAAAACCCTGATCGAGCCTGCGTGGCACCAGGCGAGCCACGCCTCACGGTTTGGATTCAATCTCGGATAAGTGGGACGGTTGATTCCCAGGTGACCCTCGTAACCTGGGTGCGTGCCGTCGACACCGACCTAGTGCGTATAATTTCTCTGGACAGTCTTAGTTCCTCGCATGGCCGCTATTGAAATTCTGGGGTTGGAAAAGATATATCGTGTCGGTTTCTGGAAAAAGAGACCGAAGTGCGCCCTGCGCCCACTACACCTCACCATAGAGGACGGGGAGATCTTTGGCTTTCTTGGCCCCAATGGAGCGGGCAAGACCACGACCCTCAAGCTGTTGATGAGTCTCATCTTTCCGACCTCCGGAAAAGCTAAGATTCTCGGAAAAGACTGGACCGACCCCGGGGTAAAAGCGCAAATCGGATTTCTTCCCGAACAGCCTTATTTTTACGACTACCTCACGGCTGGAGAACTGCTCGAATACTACGCTCAGCTCTCCGGCGTCCTTCCCAAAGAACGCAGTGAACGGATTCGTAAAGTCCTCGGCCGCGTCGGCTTGGCTGACGTCACGGGCGTACAGTTGCGAAAGTTTTCCAAAGGCATGCTGCAACGGGTTGGCATCGCCCAGGCGATTCTGCATGATCCGAAGCTGGTGTTTCTCGACGAGCCAATGTCAGGCCTTGACCCGATGGGACGGCGTGAAGTTCGCGACCTGATCGAGGAGCTTAAACAGGAAGGCAAGACCGTTTTCTTTTCCACTCACATCCTCTCCGATGCAGAAGCGCTCTGCGACCGTGTGGCGATTATTCACCAGGGAGAACTTCGCGGAGTAGGGGCGGTTGCGGATCTGACTTCGAGCGTCCACAGTCGCGTAGAGTTCGTATGGCAAGGCACACAGGTTCCGGCCTCGTTGAACGCCTTGGGTGCAGAGTGTCATGTGACCGGAGACACCGTTCGCGCCATAGTTCCTGAGGAGCGCCAGGACGCAACCATCGACGCCCTGCGGCGGGAGGGATTGCGCCTAGTCTCCGTGGTTCCGGTTCGTACTTCGCTTGAGGATTATTTCGTCGAAAAGCTCAAGCCCGCCGAAAAGGTGGCGGGGGCGACCGTATGAACTCGAGAATAGTACATATCGCCGCCAATACCTTCCGGGAGGCAGTGCGCGACCGCGTGCTCTACAACCTCATCGCCTTTGCTTTGCTGCTCTCTGGCGCGGCCATCTTTGTCGGCCAGATTTCCATCGACATTGAAAAGTTAGTGGTCATCAATTTGGGGTTGACGACTGTATCCCTCTTTGGCGTAGTGATCGCGATCTTTATTGGCATCGGACTGGTTTCGAAGGAAATCGAGAAGCGAACGCTCTACACGGTCCTGTCCCGGCCGGTGAGAAGGTGGGAGTTCATTGTCGGAAAATTCATGGGCCTGGCAGGCACGCTGGTTGTAAATACGTTCTTCATGGCGATCGGCGTTTTCGCGGCTCTGCTTTACGTTTCGCACCGCTTCCACAAGCCCGATGCCTGGATCCTCGTCGCCCTCTATTTCATCGTGCTTCAGTTCCTAATCATCTGCTCCCTGGCGCTATTGTTCTCGTCGTTCTCCTCACCGTTGCTTTCCGCTGTGTTCGCGTTTTCTCTATTCGTGATCGGCAGTTTCGCTGAGGATTTGCGCGGATTCGCCAATATGGCTCACGGCCTTAGCCGGTGGCTGGCGACGGTTGCAGCTTATCTCGTTCCGAATTTTTCTGCGTTGAACGTAATCAGTTCCGTGGCTCACGAGCAGCCCGTGGTTGGCAGCCTGATCTTCTACAACACGGCATATGCTTTTACCTATGCGGCCATGGCACTGTGTGGTGCTGTTCTGATCTTTGAGCGTCGCAACCTGAAATGAACTCCCGGCGATCAGTCACGTGGGTCGCGAGCCTGCTCCTGCTCGCATCCTTGCTGGTGTCCGTAATGTGTCTGCGGCGCGTGGATCGACTGAGAGCCGGCGCCACGCTGGAGGAAGTTCTCTACATCACTTCTCCGCAAACTCTCAAGCGATTCAGCCTTGGCTACGACGGGCTGTTGGCGGACATCTATTGGACGCGGGCTGTGCAATACTTCGGCCGCAAGCATAACGTAGATTCTGACCGCTACGATCTCCTCGCTCCGCTGCTGGAAATCACTACCGCTCTGGACCCACACCTGCTGGTCGCGTACCAGTTCGGCGCAAATTTTCTGGCACCTCGTCCTCCCTCCGGCGGCGGCATGCCCGACAAGGCAATCGAGTTGACGGAGTTCGGAATCCGCAACAATCCTGATGACTGGAATCTGTATTACCAGCTCGGCTTCATCTATTACATGGAGAAAAAGGATTATCCGAATGCCGCAAAGGCTTTCGAGAGGGGATCGCGAGTACCGAATGCTCATCCGTTTCTCAGAATTCTTGCAGCGCAAATGGCTCAGCACGCGGGAGAGCTGGAGATGGCCAGAATGTTGTGGGTGACAACCTTCCAGAGCACACACGACAAGCAGATACGAGCCAACGCGTACAACCACCTACTGGCTCTTAAAGTAGATGAGGATGTGACCCATCTGGAAAACGCGGTCACACAATACGGACAAAAAACTGGCAATCTGCCGCCCAGCATCTCTGCGATGGTGGCAGCCGGACTCCTCCCAGAGATTCCGCTCGATCCCGACGGCAATCCTTACAAGCTCATGCCGGATGGAAGAATCGAAGTG
>Ga0075017_100002839_pt1 | contig 10874 bp, 9 predicted proteins | sample AleBraG_ABR_2012_FD_71475 | JGI IMG/M metagenome (GOLD analysis project Ga0075017, IMG submission 71475) | Freshwater sediment microbial communities in response to fracking from Pennsylvania, USA - Alex Branch Run_MetaG_ABR_2012 | ecosystem: Environmental > Aquatic > Freshwater > Creek >...
AGATAAACTGGCCATTATGACCAACTCAGAACTGGCAACTCATGCCTCTTAGCCTCTACGAAATCATTTCCAAGCTTTGCTGTCCCGACGATCAGGGCCCCCTGCGCCCGAAGACGGACGCGCTCGAGTGCCAGCAATGCGGCAGAGTCTTTCCCGTCCGGGAAGGTGAGATTATCGAACTTCTCCCAGAAAAACCGGCAGCCACCTGGTCGAATCCGGAATACGCCGCCAATTACAGCCGTCTGTTTAGTAAGCGCTTCGAAAATCGGGAAGAGGCCATCGCTTGGGCCTTGTACGAAACACGCTCACCGTCCTGGAAGCGCCATCGCGAACGCCAGACGCGAGCGGTGCTCGCCTTACTGCAGAGAGACCAGACGCCATTGCAGGATTCCATCCTGTTCGACATCTCCGCCGGAGCCGGAAATTACACCCTAGCCTACGCCCAGTATTTCAAGTGGGTCCTGCACTGCGACCTTTCTGTGGACGCGCTGCGTCATGCTTCCGCGAAATGCCGCCGGATGGGTCTTGAAAACGTCCTCTTCTTGCGAGTTGACTATTTTGCGCTGCCATTTTCGCGCTCCATTGATCATTTGCTATGCCTCGGAACCTTGATTCGGGGGAAAGACCACGAAAAATTCTTGCTCGGGCAAATCCAGAAGGCGCTCTCGCCCCAGGGCCGGGCCATGATCGAGTTCCATCATTGGTGGCACAACCCCCTGCGGAGGCTTGGCTTGTTCCGGCAAACGTTCGGGAAAAACCGCAGTTATTCGCGCAGTGGCGCCGAGCGGCTCATGCGCGAGTGCGGAATTGAAAACTGGAGACTGACACGCTTTCATCAGGAACTGGAACCCTCGAGCCGCTTTGCCAAAGCGCTCGCTTGGTTGCTGCCCGCCACTTGCCTGATGTATGAATTCGGGCCAAACCTTTCGCCTGCGGTGCGCTTTCATCGCACCGAAACCGGCAGTTCGGCCAGGGGCCGACTCAATCCGCCGGATGACTGCCGAGGAATGACAAGAATCTCAGATACCTGATTGTAGAACTCCTAGGTCATCCACTTGGAGTTCAGGAGCGCATGCAACTGGAGGTACCGATCAGTGCGGAGGAATGGGTCATTCCGAAGAGCTATTGCGGATCCAACTGCTCGATCCATTGGAAGGAGGAGTTCAATGTATACAGCCGCGAACTACGTCGCCTGCTTTTTCGCATTGATCGTCCTCGCGACAATTACTGCGTCCCGGTGGCAGGGCACGGTGCCCGTACAAGATCTCATGCCGCCGAGCGAGCCGATCCCTGCTTCCTTGTTCGGCTTGCATATTCATCATCTTGAGATGCCCACGCCCTGGCCTGCTGTGCCATTTGGTACTTGGCGTCTCTGGGATGCTTATGCGGTCTGGCCCAATTTGGAACAGCGAAAGGGGCAGTGGGACTTTTCGTATTTGGACAGATACGTGAGTCAGGCAGAGAGTCATGGGGTGGAGGTACTTTTGCCGCTCGCTATGTCGCCAGAATGGGCCTCTAGCCGCCCCCAGGAAAAGTCAAGCTATGGCCCCGGCAGCATCGCTGAGCCGCGCGAACTTTCAGATTGGCAAGAGTACGTTCGGCGAGTAGCGACCCGATACAAAGGCCATATTCACGCTTATGAAATTTGGAATGAGCCCAACTTGCGAGATTTTTTCTCTGGAACACTCCAACAGATGCTTGATCTTTCACGCACCGCTTACGTGGTGCTGAAGCAGGTGGATCCGACGATCACGGTTGTTTCTCCTTCGGCCACCGGGCGGCCCGGGGTTGCATGGCTCGAAAACTATTTGAAGATGGGTGGCGGCACTTACGCTGATGTAATCGGATTTCATCTGTATGTCACACCAGCAGCGCCGGAAGCGATGCTGGACCTGTCGCGTCGCGTGCAAGCGGTGCTTCAGGAAAACCATGTGGCCGATAAGCCCGTCTGGAACACCGAAGCAGGCTGGCTCATTGCGAACCGACTCAGCGAGGTGCGTCCACAAGAATCCAGTTTCAGCAAGGTACTTACCCTCGAGGAAGCGTCAGCTTACGTGGCTCGTTGCTATATCCTGAACTGGGCAAGTGGCATCTCGAGGTTTTATTTCTATTCCTGGGACAGCGACGTCGGCGGATTGACCGAAGCCGATGGACGCACCCTGAAACCTCCTGCTACCGCCTATGCCGAAATTGAAACCTGGTTAGTGGGAGCACGCATGCGTTCCTGCACCTTCGATCCGCAGAGCACGTGGATTTGCGAACTGAGCCGCCCCGGATATCGTGCTTGGGTCATTTGGAATCCTACGCGAACCATCGAATTCAAGATTCCTGACCCATGGCACGCACGACAACGCAGAGATTTATCCGGGAAGCGGCTTCACTTGGGTCCCAGTTCTATTATTTCTATCGGACCCACACCTGTTCTCATCGAGTCACAAGATTTTCATGCCTCACTGGGTACCCAACGGGGAGAAAGCCAATGACGGAAATGTCGGTCGGCCAGGAAACGTACGGCTCTGATTCACTCGCGTCGAGGTAACGAGGCGAGCGGCCACGTGGTAACGGCAGTGAAAGTTGAATGCACCCAGATGCGCCTGTCTCATTCACATGCTGCGGCGCGAGCGTCGCTAGGAGGAATGTCGAAGGTCCATTAATGAAGATACTTGTCCTGCACAACCGGTACCTCCAGCGCGGAGGGGAAGACCTCGAGGTTGAAGCCGAAGAACGCCTGCTGGTGGCCGAAGGGCATACCGTCCTTCCTTACTTCCGGGACAATTCGGAAATCGAACGTCTTACCATTCTCCAAAAAGCGATTCTACCCGGCACAACCATCTGGTCGAACAGGAGCGTTGCCGATGTCCGGAAGCTTGCTCTTGACCATCACCCCGACGTGGCGCACTTTCACAATACGTTTCCGTTGATTTCACCTGCCGCATATTCCGCCTGTCATTCTGCCGGGATCCCGGTCGTGCAAACGCTCCACAACTATCGCCTCTTGTGTCCCTCGGCTGATTTCTTGCGGGATGGTAAGCCCTGTGAGGCTTGCCTGGAGAAGTGGTTTCCCTGGCCCGCGGTGCGCTACGCGTGCTATCGCGAGAGCCGCACGGCTAGCGGAACCGTTGCTGCCATGCTTGCGTTCCACCGCCTTGTTGGCACTTGGCAGAACAAAGTGGATTTGTTCATCGCTGTTTCGCAGTTCTCGAGGGATAAATTTATTGCCGGGGGATTGCCCGCTGACAAGATTGTTGTCAAGCCGAATTTTGTTCATCCTGACCCCGGCGCCGACAGAAACCCTTCCGGCTATGCTTTATATGTGGGTCGTCTTTCCACGGAAAAAGGATTGAAAACTTTGCTCGCCGCCTGGAAGCAATTGGAAGGCAAAATTCCACTCCTGATCGCGGGCGACGGTCCCTTGCGGCAAGAACTTGAGTCCCGTGTGCAACAAGAGAATCTTGCCAGTGTACAGTTTTTGGGGTGCCTCGAACGGCCAGCCGTCCTTGCCGCAATGAAGCGCGCGCGATTCGTGGTTGTTCCAAGCGCGTGTTACGAAAATTTTTGCATCACGGTAGTGGAAGCTTTTGCATGTTCTACCCCGGTCATCGTAGCGGGCCACGGCGCCCTAAGGGAGATCGTTGTCGATCAATGCACCGGATTGCACTTTGTTCCAGGGAACGCCCAGGACCTGGCTCGCCAAGCGGAATGGGCCTGGACGCATCCGCGGGAGATGGAAGAGATCGGGCAAGCAAGCCGCGCCGAGTTCCTGGCGAACTTCACCGCGGACAGAAACTACCGGATGCTCATGGCCATTTATAAGCGCGCGATAGAATCTCGGGCAAGCGGTGGTCTTCCTTGACCAGCGACTCCACGAACGAAAAGGGAATCGAGAGTTATTCTTACCGCGTCCTGGGTGTTCGTGTGAACGCGGTCCAAATCCCTGATGTGTGCGCAAGAATTCAAGATTGGATTAAGAATCGCGACTGTTGCCGCTATATTGCAGTCACCGGAATGCATGGCATCATGGAGGCGCAACACGATCCTGCATTCAAGTCCATTCTCAACGCCGCCGACCTCGTCGTGCCTGATGGGATGCCTCTAATCTGGCTTGGCCGCGTTCAGGGGTGTACACTGGCTCGCCGCGTGTACGGGCCAGATCTTATGCTCGAGGTGTGCCGCCAATCTGCCTCAACTCGGCGCACCCATTTCTTGATGGGAGGCGCGCCCGGCGTCGCCGATCGGCTTGCGGACGCCCTCAAGCACAAGTTCCCCGGGATCGTGATTTCCGGCACCTGCTCGCCCCCATTCCAGCCCTTCACGGAGTCCCAAGAAGAAGATTTGATCAGAACGATAAACCGAGCCGCTCCGGATATCGTGTGGGTCGGTCTCAGCACGCCCAAACAGGAGCAGTGGATGCACCGCAATCGGCAACGCTTGAATGTCGCGGTGGTCCTCGGCGTAGGCGCCGCTTTTGATTTCCACTCGGGAACGCGCCGCCAGGCGCCCCGCTGGATGCGCGATGTGGGATTGGAATGGCTTTTTCGCCTAACTCATGAACCGAAGAGGCTTTGGCGGCGTTACCTCATCTACGGCCCTCAATTCCTCTTCTATGTCGCGCTCGAGCTGTTTCACCTCAAGAAATTTGATTAGTTGGCCCGAAGACCTATCGTAAATTCCGCGATTGAAAAACTATGTTCTATAATTCGTATGGCGAATACCGGCTCAAGACATTGCCACTCTCAGGAAGAAGGACCCGCTGAAAGCACCCAACATGCAATCCGCAAAGAATGCGCTCAAGCGGATCGGATATGGGACACCCATCGGCAGGGCTTTGATGATCGTGCCGCGTCTGGCGAATGCAGTGCGAATTGCCGGAAAGCCGCTTCTCTATGTCCTACCGTGGGCTTTCGCCTCGCGCGAATATACCATCTTCTCCTACGACACGACTGCCGTCAGCCGCGCTGGCCTTTGCGGCATAGTAGCCGTCATCGCCAACACGGATATCCAGTCAATTACTGCGTTTGCGGATGAATTGGAATCGAACGCGGATTTGGCCGCGCATGTTCGTGCAGATCACGCTCAGTCAGACCGCAAATGGTCAAGCGATCCGCAGATTCGCCTTGGTCGCCGCATGCTTTATTATCTGCTCATTCGTTCGCTCAAGTCCGGCTTTGTAGTTGAAGCTGGCGTGGACAAAGGGCTGGGCGCCGTTATCATTTGCGAAGCTCTCCGCCGGAATGAGGCTGAAGGTCACTTTGGTGATTATCTTGGAATCGAGAATAACCCGCTCCAGCGAAGCTCTATTTATTCGGGGTTTGCTCATAAGAGGGGAGAGATCCGGCGCGGGGACTCTCCGGACGTGATCCGCACCATCAACCGTAAAATTGATCTTTTTGTGTATGAGACCTCGACCGATCCTGGCCATGTCGGCGCACAACTTGAGGCTCTGAAGGGTCACATGGCCGAGCGAGGTGTCTTCGCCAGTCCATGGGCCCTTCCACAATTCGTCGAATACGCAGCCAAGAATGGCAAAAGACTATTGATGCACAGAGAGGATCCAGTTCGTCATTGGTATCCAGGGTCTCGGTTGACGGTGATCTTCTAGCCGCTGCCGAAATTCCCCTGCGGGACACGCAGAAGAGAAAACTCTAACTATGTGCGGAATTGTTGGCTCGATACAAACCGGTGAGCAGGCTCCCTTTCGGGAACAGGTTAGGCGCGCCATGGATCACATGGTTCATCGCGGGCCGGACGGCAAAGGATTCAAGGAGTTTGTCGTTCCCAACGGCACAACCCCGCACTCGTCGGGAGCGCCCGGGCCTGCCACGGTCCTATTCGGCTTTCGAAGACTCGCAATCATTGATCTCTCCGAAGCCGCCAGCCAGCCGATGGCGACCCCCGACGGTCGCTTCCACCTGATTTTTAACGGCGAGATCTATAACTATCGCGAAATTGCGGCTGAACTCGCAATCCTGGGCCACACTTTCCGCACGCGTTCCGACGCAGAAGTGCTTCTGCTCGCCTGGCAAGAATGGGGAATCTCAGTCTTGCCGCGCCTTACGGGAATGTTTAGTTTTGCAGTATTTGATCGGCAGAATGCCACCGTTCTGCTGGCCCGCGATCCATTCGGCGTCAAGCCGTTGCATTACTTTCAAACCGGAACTAGCCTTGTCTTCGCATCGGAAATTGCGCCGCTTCTCAACTTCCCCGGTGTCAGCCGCCGCGCCAATGCGCAGACCGTCTATGAGTTTCTTTCCGGCGCATTCGGCGAACATTCCAACCGGACTTTCTTTCAAGATGTCCAGCAACTTCCCCCAGGCCACTACCTCTTAATTTCTTGCGTGTCTCCCGGCACCGCCGCGCCGCTCTGTTACTGGGAAGTCAAGCGGAAGCCGACAGACCGAATCTCGCCTGAGCAATCTTCCTCCCGCTTCCGGGAGCTTTTTGAAAAGAGCGTAGACCTGCATCTGCGGAGCGATGTTCCTGTCGGTATTTCTCTGAGCGGTGGAATGGACTCATCCTCTATCACGGCAACGGCGAGATCCACGCAAGGCCCGGATTTCCCTCTACATACTTTCAGCTATGTCGCTGACGATCCGCTGCTTTCAGAGCAGACCTGGTGCGAGATTGTCAACCGAGCGACTTTCGCGCAGCAGCACTTGGTCCACGTTCAGCCTGACGAACTCGTGCGCGATTTTGAACATCTGATCCGTGTACAAGAGCAGCCCTTTGGATCTCCCACCATCTACGCGCAGTACCGGATTTTTCGATCCGCTCACGAGCATGGCGTCAAAGTGGTTCTTACCGGCCAGGGCGCCGACCAATATTTGGGATACATTTATCACATCCCCCTGCGCCTCGCCTCACTTTTGCGCAACCGAAGATGGCCTGCAGCGATTCGATTCCTGCTCCACTCCAAGTCGCTGCCGATTAGCAAGACCCTGCTTCTTCGATCACTGCTCCGCTACACTCTGCCAAAGAGCCTGAAGGAGACGGCAAGAGGTTTCCGCGCATCAGGCCCGCCGGGCGTGAACAAAGAATGGTTCCGCGCGCGTGGGGTCGACGCCACAGAGAATGTTCATCACGAAGAAGAGTGCGGCTTGCACGATCTGATGAAACAAAACCTCATGCAGACCCTTCCCGGCCTGCTGCGGGTCGAGGATAGAAACGCCATGGCTTTTTCCGTGGAAAACCGCGTTCCATTTCTCTCTACCGAATTGGTCGATTTCGTATTTTCTCTGCCGGAAGAAGAGATTATTTCCGATCGTGGTCAATGCAAGGCTGTCCTCCTGCGCGCAATGGAAGGACGGGTGCCGAAGGAAATTCTTGAGCGTCGCGACAAAATCGGGTTCGCTATGCCCGTCTCGAAGTTGAATCATCAATCAGAGATGTGGCTCGCCAAATACCTTAGCGATGCTGCCTCGATTCCAGCGCTGCAAGCTTCGCAGGTCGAAAGGCATTTGAAGGCCGCGCTCAGTGAACGGCCCGCCGATCCAAACTCGCAGCGCTGGCTGTGGCGATGGCTCACGTTGATCGCTTGGGTCCGCGAGTTTCAGGTATCCTTCGACTGAGCGGTAAAACTCTGGGTGATGCGTCTTGCTTTGGATTGATCCCCTCAGCAGTCGCGATGCCTGGCGCGGTGTACGATCTGCCCTCGCGGATCGGTCTTGAGAGAGCGCAGCTGCGAGTTCTGGGGTTAAGCGCGGATGAGCGCTTTTTCCTTCTCGATGACTTTGGCTTCGCGGCTGGCTTCCGCGGACACATCCTGCACGCCAAAACCTACACCGATCTTTTTCAAGAAGGCCGTGGGAGGCTCTCCTCCAGCAAAAATCCATATGAAGTCGATGGGGATTTCCTCGGTCTTGCCCGCAATTTCCATAACGACTGATTTTTCTTTGAACTCCACGGGCGCCGAATTAAAAACAACTTTAACCTTGCCCTTCTGCGCGGCCTCTGCGATACGCTGAGAGTTTCGCTCCTTGATGCGTGCGAAAGCTTCTTTTCGGTAGGAGAGCGTCACCGCATTGCCCACCTGATGCCCCAAACCCATCGCTGCCTCGACAGCGCTGTCTCCTCCTCCCACCACAAGGATTTTCTTGTGCACATAATGATCAGCTTCGATCAGCCGGTACATTACGTGCGGAAGTTCTTCGCCCTTGACCCCCAGTTTTCTCGGACTTCCCATCTTTCCGAGGCCGAGGATTACCGCATGTGCCTTGTGGGTGGTCTTGGAGGTGGTGACAGTGAACACCCCGTCTTCACCCTTCTTGATGTCATCGACTTTTTCGCCCTGATGAAATCTAAAGTCAGCGCGCTGAAGCACTTTTTGCCAAAAGGCAATCAACTGCTCTTTCGAGAGTTCCGTCTTCTTGAATTTTCCGTACATCGGGAATTCCACGGGGCTGGTCATCACTAATTTCTGCCGAGGATACTTGGCAACGGTCCCGCCAATTTCCCCTTCATCCACTGTCAGATAATTGAGTTTCTTCTCGATCGCCCGCAACGAGGCGCTGATCCCTGCCGGCCCCGCACCAACAATTAACACGTCGTAAACTCCAGAAACGCTGCGTTTCGCTCCAGGCGCAGTCATGCGCTGGGCAATCAGATCCACGCAATCCCGGCCTTGGTTGATGGCGTTCTTGATCAAGGCTAGGCCGCCGAGTTCTCCCACGATGAACAAATTCTTGATGGTCGTCTCAAACTCTGGCGTAAGGTACGGATTGTTTGCACCCATGCTGGGGCTGGCCAGGACCATTGTAATTGCGCCCACCGGACAAACTTCTGCGCAGATACTGTGCCCGATGCACTTGTGTCCATTGACCAGTGCGGCTTTGCCGCCGAGCATCACCAGCACATCTCCCTCAGGACAAACCAGCGTGCAAGCCGCGCAACCTATGCAGTACGTATTGTCAATGTGGGGATGTTGGGCTTGTGGACCAGAAGAATAGAGCTTTCCCTTCTCCGCTGCTTCGCGAGCCAGTTTGGCCAGCTTCTTTTGGCGCTTCAGGTAACTGACCATAAAAGCGCCGATGATGCCGACGGTTATCAGGAATGCTACAAAGGTATCCATAGAACCATCAAGGTTTCTGAGGTGGGTACTGTTCTTGTCCCTGTGCTGGAGTCTTGGGAGTATTGGAGCTAATTGCAAGGTGGCCTGGGGGAGGTGTTTTCTGCGCCGCTGCTCCCGTGGATTTAAGAATGTCTCCAAAATTAGGCATGTCACTAGTGTTGCCGGTCTGATTTGAGTGCGGATTTTGGTTTGGATTGGGATGCTGTATCATTCCGCCAATCGGCTGCGATTTCTGAACTACCCACTCGCCGTTGCGTCTCTCGAGACTGTAGGAAACTTGCATGCCTGCGCCCTTGTCGTTTCCGGCTTTCAGTTTGTATTCGACCTCAGCGCGCGCCGTATCCCCGTTGACGGTAATGCTGTGGATTTCCATGTCCATGGCACTCATGTTGAGGCCGTTCATTCCGGCCAAGTGTTTCATGATGCCCGCGCGCACCTCGTTAGCGTCTCTTTTAGCTTGGTTGCAGCCGCCAAAGAAAAGCAAGGCAGACGTCAGCCCCAAAGACAGGGCAAGACGATTCATAAACTGGTCCTTTTCTCTGGCCACCGAATCGATAGCCAGCAGGAATTAAAGTTGTGCCTTCTGAGCCGACGGCCGGCAACGAGCATCGCGTTGCCTGTTTGAAGCTGATCCATTTACAGTCTATAACCCATGAACAAGGCGATGCCAATGTGAACCATTGCCAGTATGGCGAATGCATAACTAAAGGGTCGATGCACGACGTGCCAGAGGTTAAATACTTCGTGCGTTCTTTCCAAGAACATGATTCGCTTTGCTAGAGCCGCCTGTTTGCGGGCTACGTCGATGGCGTGCTCCAGCTTGCGATCGTGTGTGTGCCTCATTCCAAACATCGCCATGATCCATGGACCGACGCCGGTGGACTGCAGACGCACCATGGAAACATGCAGTGGGCGCTCGATATCGATTGCAATCATCCAGCACAGGGCCGCGAACATGTTAGTTTTCGAGACTATCTCCCTAGAGGGGAGTTTATAGATTGATTCCATCCGCTTGCCGAACGTCATCTGGTTTTCCGCCAATTCCTTACGGAAAGCTTCTTCCCTTTCTTCCATTTCCTTCATGGTTAGCTCTGCCGCGTTCAAGCTTCGCGGAATCTGAGCGTATAGGTAACGACCCACAAAGCCGCTCAGAGTGACTGCCAGCATACTCCAGAAGGCCATGCCCGCAATATTGCCAAACTTAAACGTAGCGTGAAAAGCGATGATGATCGGCGCCGTAGCTCCCAGAACCACGTGAAAATCCAGCCAGTGCCTGGAATTCCCAATCCGCCCAAGCCAGCCCCATTTGCGGCGCAAAGGGTACAAATAGATCAGGAAAAACATGAATACACCGAGCATGCCAAGCTTGATGCCGACGCTACCGCTGGGGCGCAGAATGTCGTGCTTCGGTGAGAACGGCCGCTCTCCGGAGCCCAAAGTGTAGTAGTTATACCCGTATCCGGCGATCACCAGCACGACGGCCAAAGCCGCCATCCAGGCGAGAAACACACGAAGGCGGTGACCCTTTTCGGCGTCATCGCGGGCAATAATTGCTGGGCCAACACTGGCTGATGCGCTCATGGTTTTGTCTCGACATCCTCGACTAAGATCGTTCCACGGAATCGCTTGTAACCCGTAAACCGGTGGATGTTCCTCCAATGCTGCCGTGGAGTCTCCACATCAATAATAGCTGAAACCGGCATCCAATAGGACTCTTCCGGATTGTGAAATCGCACGGTCGCGTAATGGACTTCGCTCTTAATGCTTTGCAACCCCACATCACTCAAACTGCTCCCGATAGAAGACATCA
>Ga0075017_100002840_pt1 | contig 10869 bp, 6 predicted proteins | sample AleBraG_ABR_2012_FD_71475 | JGI IMG/M metagenome (GOLD analysis project Ga0075017, IMG submission 71475) | Freshwater sediment microbial communities in response to fracking from Pennsylvania, USA - Alex Branch Run_MetaG_ABR_2012 | ecosystem: Environmental > Aquatic > Freshwater > Creek >...
GCCCTCGCCGCCGCCGGCGTCCCCGTCCGCCACCTCCCGTGCCCCGGCCACATCCACACCTCCCTGCTGGCCGTCGACGGACTCCCCTCCGGAGCACCGATCCGCGCCGAAATGGCCCGGGCGTTACGCGACTTCCTCACCCCGGACAGTCCCGCGTAACGTTCCCAGATCGGATGAGCGTGCCACCGCCGGCTATGGCGCGATCCTCACACAGGGACACAGGCCGACGGACCCTCTTTATGAGCGACCGGTGGTGAGACGAGCGGCGGTCTCTAAGATTGTCAACGGTTGGCGAGGCGGTCGAGCTGGTGGAGGGTATAGGCCGTGATCTCGTCGTAGGTCATGGCTGCCCCGTGCTGTCGGGCCTTTTCGAGGGTGTCGCCGCTGAGGGCGGCGGCGATGCTTCGGAGGGCGCTTTCGTAGTTGTCGCGACTGTTTCCGATGATCAGCGGGGAGAGTTGGGCGAGCACGGGTCCGCTGAGTGCCCCGGCGACGGTGGCGGCTGCCTGGAGGGTGTCGGGGGTCCGGGCGAGGAGGTTCACGGCGACGGCCGCCCAGCTCCCGGCCGCGAATCGGTTACCGACCCGCGTCTCGTGTGCCACGCCGGCGTGGAGCGCCCGGGCGGCGCGAGGGGTGTCACCCTGGGCGGCGCGCAGCGTTGCCGCTGCCTGCAGCGCCACGGTGTAGCTGATGTCGCCGGCTCCGGCCTCGACGAGTCCGATGGCCTCGTCGGCCGCGCGGAGCGCCTCGTCCGGGTTCGTGGCAGCCAGCGCGTCGGCCTGAGCGGCGAGAGCATTCGCCAGCAAACTCGGCGATTCGAGTCGTCGGGCGACGCTGACGGCTTGTTGGGCTTCGGAGCGGGCGGTGCCGAGGTCGCCCATCGCCGCGAACCAGTAGGAGGCGCTCGTTTGGAGGGTGCAGTCGCTCCATTCGGCTTGGAGCCCGATCTGAAATCGTCGGCGGCCCGCGGTGAGGACGGCCGCGGCCTCGCCGGGATCCCCGCTCGCCGCGGCGCACAGGCCGACCACTTCGACGGCGACCATCAACGCCAACGTCGGCGTGTCCGACTCGATGATGGCCTCTCGGCCTAGCGTCCCGGCCTGATCGAACCGGCCGGCCCAGAACGCGGCGTGAGCGGCGGCGGCGAGGACCGCCGATCGTCGCGCGGCGTCGAGTTCGTCGACCCGGACCACAGCAGGGTCGGCCCACGCCCCGATACCCGAGGACGGACGGATGAAGACCTCGCTCATCAGCCCATCGAGGATGGCAACACCGATCGCCATGTCGTCGCGGTTGGCGGCGTTCAACGCCCACCCGGCGGCCGAGCGCAGGTTGTCGAGCTCCAGACTGACCCTCGACCGCCACGCCAGCTCGTCAGGGCTCACCAACCCAGCGCCAGCCCGTTCGGCGAAGGCTGCGTAGTGCGCCGCGTGACGGCGGCGCAACCCGTCGAGGTCGCCGGCCATCTCGCGAGCGAAATGTCGCAGGGTCTCGAGGAGCTGATAGCGGGTCGTGCCGCCTGACACGTCGGCTGCGACCATCGACTTTGCGACCAGACTCGCCAACGCGTCGATCACGTCCCACCGTTCGATGCCCACATCGGTACACACCGCGAGGGCGGCGGCCTCGTCGAAGCTGGTGGGGAACACCCCGACCCGGTCGAACACCGCCCGGTCCGTGCTATCGAGCAGCGAGTACGACCATTCGACGGCTGATCGGAGTGTCTGATGGCGTTCGACCCTTCCTCTGCGCCCGCCGGTCAGGAGACGAAATCGTTCGTCGAGATGCCCGGCGATCTCCGCCGGTCCCATCGACGCCAGCCTGGCCGCGGCCAACTCGATGGCGAGCGGGATGCCGTCGAGGCGTCGGCAGATTTCGATCACCGCCGGGGCGGAAGCCTCGTCGAGCGTGAAGTCGGGGTCCACGGCCCGGGCCCGCTCACCGAACAACACCACCGCCTCGCCCGTCAACGCCGACGCGACGTCCCCGGCGACCGTCAGCGGCCGCAAGGGGCGAACATGCTCTTCGGGGACCGCTAAGCCCTCCCGGCTCGTCGCCAGGATCCGGACGCCAGGCGCCCCCGCCAGGATCGACTGGGCCAGCCCGGCGGCGGGGTTCAATAGGTGCTCGCAGTTATCCAACACGACGAGCAGTTCCCGGGTACGAAGGAAGTCGACGATCGACCCCACCAAGCTCATGTGCCGGCGTTGGACGACCCCAAGAGCGATGGCCACCACCTGCGCCAACTCGTGCGCGTCGACGGCGGCCGCAAGCTCACAGATCCACGCACCATCAGCGAATCCCGGCGCCAGCTCTGCCGCGACCTGCAACGCCAGGCGGGTCTTGCCCACCCCGCCGGTACCCGTCAGTGTCACCAGCCGATGGGTGCCGAGCTCTTTGGCGACCGCAGCCAGCTCCTCCTGGCGGCCCACGAACGAGCTGGCCAGCGACGGCAGATTCCCCGGCAGGCCGTCGAGCGACCGCAGTGGCTCGAAGCCGCCCGGGCCCACCTGGAACACCCGCATCGGCCGTTCCAAGTCCCGCAGCCGGTGCTCACCGAGGTCCGTGACCTCGACGTCGCCCTCCACCAGGCCAGCGGTCACCGCTGACATCAGGACCTGCCCGCCATGCCCGACGGCCATCAACCGAGCCGCCCTGTTCACTGCAGTGCCGAAGTAGTCCCCGCCGCGCTCCTCCACCTCACCGGAGTGCACGCCCATCCGTACCCGGATCGTCGCGCCGTCCGGCCACCGCTCAACCCCGAGGCCGGACTGCGCCCCCGTCGCCGCCGCCAGCGCATCACCCGCCCGGGCGAACGCCGCGGCGAACCCATCACCAGCCCTTGAGAACACATACCCGCCGTGAGCCTCAATCGCCGCCCGGACGATCAGATCGTGCCTCTGCAGCGCCAGACGCATCGCCTCCGGCACCGACTGCCACAAGCGCGTCGAACCCTCGATATCGGTGAACAGAAACGTCACGGTCCCCGCAGGCGCACCGACCCCCACCGCCAGAGCTTCCCACGCCGCGAACCCGAGCCGGAGCACGGCCGCTCCACCGCCGCCCAGCCCCCAACAGCGGCTGTCCGGTTCGCGGCGTTCAACCATCTACCTAGACGGCATCAGATCCCGATTCAGGGGGGCGGCACCAGCCCTGACCAGGACCAACACTCACGCGTCGGAGGAGTCGATCGCGGGAGTGCCGATGCAGCGCCACCAACTCCAACGGCGGTCGCCGCACGAAACGGCTCGCGTTCGTGCGGGATCGCATCGCCGCGTCCTCGTCCCTCGGACGGTAGGGTCAGCCGGTCGGCAGTTCGTCGATGATGAAGGCGACGATCTCGTCGTAGCTCAGCTCAGCGCCGGCCCGGCGGGCGGCGCCGGCGGCGGTCGCCCCCAACGCCTCGGTGACACGACCTGCGGCCCGCTCGTAGGCGTGCCGGGTGTTCCCGACGACGAAGGCCCACATGGGCCCGAGAAGGGGCCCGCCGATGGCGCCGTCGAGGGTTGCCGCGGCGGCCATGGTCTCGGGCCGGTCGGCGAGTAGGGCGACGGCCACCGCGGCGAAGGTGACGAGCTCGGTCCGGTTACCGACCCGTTCGTCGTGGCGCAGGGCGGCCCGTACCAGGTGGGCGGCCTCCGCCACGTCGCCCCGGCTGGCCCGCAGCGTGGCGGCGACCTGGAGGGCGGTGGTGTACGCCTGGTCGCCGGCACCGCTCTCGACGAGTCGAATCGCTTCCTCGGCGGCCGCCAGCGCCTCCTCGGGCTGGGTCGCGGCGAGCGCGTTGGCCTGGCCGGCCAGGGCATTCACAAGCAGCGTCGGGGACCGCAGACGGCGGGCAGCGTCCAGCGCCTGCCGTGCTTCAAGCTGGGTTCGCTCGTCATCACCCAGCGCGGAGGACAGCATGCTCAGCGCGAACGAACACATGACGCTAGCCCAACCTTGGTCTGCGGTGATCCCGCAACGTTCACGGCCGTCCGCAACGAGGGTCACCGCGCCGAGAGGATCGCCCCCGGCCAGGACAACCGTCCCGACCGTGAGCAACGTCACCATGACCGCCGCTGTTGTGGTGCTGGCCTCTGCCAACACTTGATCGCCCAAGGCCTTGGCGGCCTCGAGACGGCCACTGTTGTAGGCGTCGACGACGGCCGCCGCGAGCACGGCCTGGCGGGCCTCGCCCGGTAGGTCGTCGACACAGTCCAGGGCCGGAGTAGCCCAGCCGGCCAACCCCCACGACGGTCGCAAGAACATCTCACGGACAAGACCGCCGAGAACCCGCGCCCCGAGGACGATGTCATCGACGTTGTTCGCGTCGGACGCCCACCGCGTGGCCGTCCGAAGGTTGTCCAACTCGGCCTCCACCCGGGGCCGCCACTCGAGCTCCCCCGCACCGTCCAGCGCCGCACCGGCCTGCTCGGCGAACACCGCGTAGTGCGCAGCGTGCCGGCGTCGCAACCCGTCGACCCTGTCACCCGCCCGGTCACGGGCGAAATGTCGCAGCGTCTCAAGGAGCCGGTAGCGGGTGGCCTCCACCGTTCGTTCCGTCCCGACCATGGACTTGGCCACCAACCCGGCGAGCGAGTCGATCACGTCCCACCGGTCAACCCCATCGCCGACACACACGGCGAGCGCCGCCGCCTCATCGAAGCTGGCGGGGAACACCCCGAGCCGGTCGAACACCACACGCTCGGTATCGCTCAGCAACGAATACGACCACTCCAGAGCGGACCGCAGTGTCTGATGACGCTCGACCCGTCCCCGCCGCCCACCGGTCAGGAGTCGGAACCGCTCATCGAGATGCGCCGAGATCTCGGCCGGTGACATGGCCTTGACCCGGGCCGCGGCCAACTCGATCGCCAACGGGATCCCATCAAGACGCCGGCACACCTCCACCACCGCCTCCAGGGCCTCCCCGTCGACCACGAAGCCCGGGTCGACCGCCCGGGCCCGCTCCGTGAACAACACCACCGCGTCACCTGCCGCCGCGTCGATGGCGGCACTGACCCCGAGCGACGGCACCGGCCACGCGTGCTCGCCGGGGACGCCCAACCCCTCACGACTCGTGACCAACATCCGCACCCCGGGCGCGCCGACCAGGATCTGCTCGGCCAACTCCGCCGACGCCTCGATCAGATGCTCGCAATTGTCGAGAACCACCAATGACCGACGCGTGCGCAAGAAATCCACGATCGACGCGGCCAACGTCATTCCCGGGCGTTGCACCACCCCCAACGCCACAGCCACCACCTGGACCATCTCCTCGGCGTTCCCCGCGGTAGCGAGCTCACACAACCAGGTGCCGTCCGGGAAGTCCCGTCCAATCTGGGCGGCTGCCTGCAGCGCCAGACGTGTCTTGCCGACCCCACCCACGCCCGTCAAGGTGACCAGCCGGGCCGCGCCGACCTCCGCGACCACCGCTGCCAGCTCCGCGTGGCGTCCCACGAACGAACTCGCTTGCGATGGCAGATGCCCCGGCGGCTCCTCCACCGACCGCAACGACCCGAACGACCCTCCGCCCACCTGGAACACCCGTACCGGGACCGACAAGTCGCGCAACCGGCGCTCCCCCAAGTCGACCAACGTGACCTCGCGGCCCACCAGACCCGCCGTGACGTGCGAGCACAACACCTGGCCCCCGTGCCCCGCCGCCATCAACCGGGCCGCCACGTTGACCGCCGTGCCGTAATAGTCCCCATCGCGCTCGGCCGCCTCACCCGTGTGCAACCCCATCCGCACCCGGATCGGCGTTGCCGTCGGCCACGCCTCGGCCTCGACCAACTTCTGAGCCCCCAGCGCGGCGCGAACCGCCGCCGACACGGCCGGGAAAGCGGCGGCGAAGCCATCCCCCATACTGGAAAACACCACCCCCCCGTGCTCGTCGATGGCCAAGCGAAGGAGGTCGTCGTGGCGGGACAGCGCGGCCCGCATCGCCGCCTCATCGGCCTGCCACAGGCGCGTCGAACCCTCGATATCCGTGAACAGGAACGTCACGGTCCCCGACGGCGCGGCCACGCCCCGCAGCCTGCCACGCCAACCGCCCGGGATCGCCACGTCCTGTCCCACGAGCCCACTCAGTCAGAGCGCGCGGGATGCCAGCCTGTGGATAACGTCCGGCCCGACTTCGGCGCCAAATGCTCGGGCTGTGGCGACGAAACCAGCCCTGACCAGGAAGATCACCCGGGCTCCAGAGGAGTCGAGCGCGGGAGTGCCGAAGCCGCGCAGCGCAATCCTCCGTCACCGTAGAGGACGACCTTTAGGGACGTGACCAGGGCATTCACCAAAGTTCGACGACCAAACTGCTTGAGCTGCTTGTCCGGGGCGACCTCCCGAGGCGCCGATTGCGAGCCGCTCGACCTAGTGCGGCGCAGGCGAACGGGGTCCAGCGCCGGCTGATGGGACCGCACATCGATGTGCCGTTCGGTATCCGCCTCGGGCTCCCTACGGCTGTGGTTCGGGCGCGTCGTTCGGTGCCCGTCCTGTCAGCCGTAGAGCGGCGATTCCGCGAGGGTCGCCGTTCAGGCTCGAGGTGTCGTTCGGTGGCTATCCCTGGGCGGGAAGTGCGGTGGCGCGGCTCAGGCCGGGGCGCCTGCGGCCGCGTGGGCCAGCATGGCCTCTAGTGTCGACTGGTCGGGGGCCTCGAAGGGGTCGGCGAGGGGCACGGCGGCGAGCGAGCCGAGGAGGACCTCGAGCATGTCGCCTGGCGCGGGCGGTAGGTGGCTGCTGAGCACCATTGTCGGTTCGATGCACCGGATGCGGTCGAGGACCCCGGCGTAGAGGTCCGGGTCGACGGTGTGTAGCCACGGCGAGTCGATGGTTGCCCATCGGACTTGACCGGCTCGTAGCGTGGCGTGGTCGAGTTCGTCCGCTCGCTCAGGAATTTCAGGAAGGAGAGCGCCGAAGCAGTCGGAGCTGAACAGCACACCCGTGCGGTCGTCGACAAAGCCGGTCGAGACGGGGTTGTCGTAGGCGGGAGGCCGGAGGCCTGTCAGTGTCCGGTCGGCGAGCTCGATCCTGTCCCCCGGGTTCACGAAGTTGATCCGGTCGGCGGGTATCGGCGCGAAAAGGTTGAGGATGCCCATCCCGAAGAATGTGGTGATCACCCGCAGGTTCGGGGCTTCCTCGAGGAGTTGGGGGATCGAGCCGATGTGGTCGGGATCGGTGTGGCTCAACCAGAGCCAGCGCAGCTCGGCTGGGTCGATCACGGTGCGCAGCGCGTGCATGAAGTCGTCACGGCCGACGACGGTGCCCGCCTCGACAAGAACAGGGTCGGCGCCGTGGAGCACGTAGGCGTTGACGGCGAGGCAGCCGAAGCCGCCGATCTCGATCGTGGCGGCGATCCGGTCGATCCCGGGCGCGACGGTCGAAGCAGTGGTCATGGCAAGGCCTTCCCTCGGTTCGGTAACGATGGGTGCGGTCGGTTACCCGTCGGCTGACGATGTCAGCGACCGGGCGACAGATCCTCGGCCGCGGCCTTGAGCCGGGCCAGGGTCTGGTGCATGGACTCACGTAGCTCGCGGGCCCGGTTGGTGGGAACGTCGACGATGCGGGCCCACATCGGGATCCACTCGACCCGGTAGGACTCTCGAACGCGGGTTCCGTCGCCGACGGCCTCGAGCTCATAGCGCCACACAACGCCCTCCCGGCCGCCCTCGGAGGTGGCGAACGCGAACTCGTGGCCAGGATGAGCAGCGCGAACCGTCCCCCGCCGCGACCACTTCAGCAACCCTCGGGGCCCGCCCACGTTGTGGCCGACGAAGGTGGCGCCAACTTCGGGACCAGTGCTGGCGCCGGTCCACTCGACCCTGATGCACTCCGGGCTCCACTCCCCCATCCGGGGAAGGTCGGAGACGAGACCGTAGATGTGCTCAGGCGTCGCCGCGATAACGACGTCCGCACGGTCCGTGCGCAACCACCAACGGGTGCTGGGCTTGCTCATTATCGCGACCTTTTCACCGATAGCAGCTGGGTTCATGAAGCCTAGGCTATAGGCATTAGCTAAGGCTGTCAACATGAGATCTTGCTGTATGATGCTCCCTATGCCACTGACGACCGTCGTCGGCACCGACCTGCCGGCGTCGCCCGACCGGCGAGCCCGGCGACGCCACGAGACGATCGACGAAATCCTCGTGATCGCCGCGCAGGTCATGACCGAGGACGGCGTCAACGGATTGAGCCTCTCCGAGGTCGCACGGCGCCTCGGCGTCAAACCTCCTTCGCTCTATAAGTACTTCGATTCGCTGCACGCGATCTACAACGAGCTCTTCCGGCGCGGCCAGGTGGAACACCTCGAAGTCATGCGAGCGGCGATCCATGGTGCGGAGCCGGGCCTGGCGGCCCTCCGGGCCGGACTGGACGCGAGCGGTCGCTGGTGCCTCGACAACCGAGCCTTGGCCCAGCTGCTCTTCTGGCGTCCGGTGCCAAGCTTCGAACCCAGCCCTGATGCGCTCGACCCGAGCCGTACGATGGTCGACCTGCAGCGGTGTTGCCTAGCCGACGCCGCCGCCGCCGGACAACTCGGCGCGGGAGCCGCAACCGATGAAGCCGTCTACCTCGTCTCCACGTTCGTCACCGGTGTGCTCAGCCAGGCGTTGGCCAACGAGCCGGACCTGCCGTGGGGCCAGGGGCGTTTCACGCCGCTCTTCCCGAGGCTGATGGACATCCTCCCTGCCCTCTACCCACCGGCATGAGCGCCACCCGTCCGGGGCGCCCGGTAGACGCGACGTCATCACCCCAACCGAAGCGCGCACCAGCCCGCCGCCAAGCACCTTCACGGGACACGACCAACGCTGGAACGATCGATCCGAACCGAGGTCCTTCGTCGACCGCCCCGATCGACGGTTCGTCGTCCAGAGGGATGACCAGGCGCCGCTGCAACAGTAGGAGGATGTCCGTGTGAGGCTGAGGTGTCCGTGTCGCCGGGTATCGGGCCCACACCCTCACCGTAAGCGGTCCGAAGACCAAGCTCTGCTCGCCTCGCGGGAGGGCTGCGAGAGCTGCTGCATCATCGTCGGACAGCCGCCCTGCGGCCTTCAGCAACGGTGCCGCCCGCCCGACGGTCGCCGCGTACAGGTCATCGGTCAGCCGCGTCGTCTGCACTACAGGCTCATCCCCGACCAGCCCCGCAGCTTGGACCAGGAACGGCAACTTGCGTCCCACGAAGGCGTCGGCACCCCCGCCGGCCATCACCGACACCATCGCACCCCAGAACCGCTCCCACACCTCGACGGGCGGGTACCCCAAATGGGCCGAACAAAAGTCCGTGTCCTCAACGAGTAGCCAGCCCCCGGGCCGCAATGCAACACTGAAGTTCGTCATAGCTCTCGCTGCGTCAGTGTGCGAAAGAACCATGCGGGCGTGAACCAAATCGAACTCTTCGTGGCCGAGCGCATCAGTGGCGATATCGGCACGGCGAACCTCGAGGTTGGGCTCGTCGAGCAACTCAAGCCACTTCGTTTCCACATCGATTGCCACAACCCGCCCCGTAGGACCAACCTGGCCGCACATCCAGCCAGCAATGGTCCCCGCCCCGGCCCCGACCCGGCGCACACCATCCCGGCCGCTGGAGGACGGCTGGCCAAGGCGCTGAGCGTACCGGCGTCGCTCACTCGGGCGAGCGCGATCAGACTCTCACGCTCACTGTGGTCTGCCGCCGTCATCACGTACCCGGCCATCGCCCACCCCCAACGCCCTTAGCCCAACGGGCCGGAGCGCCGCCCGCCCCTCGACCATCGCAGCAACTCATCCGATGCCACACCCCACCAGTCAGGACCGGAACGATGTCCTGCCAGCCAGGAGCTCTAGCGGACGGTCCCGGCCCGCAGGCGGGGGACGACCTCTTCGCCGAACAACCGCACCGCCTCGAGCTGGGCGCCGGCCGGGACCCCCGGGTAGTTGAGACGCACGGTGACGTGGCAGGTCACCGTGGGCGGCAGCTCGGCCAGCACGTCGCACCACGGGCCCAGCCGGCCAGCCACCTGATCGGGTCGGCCGATCAGGAGGTGCCCGGGCGGGGCGGAGGCGAGGTCGGCCCCATCGGGTCCGGGGCCCACGGCCGGGCCGTCGGCCGCTTCGACCATCCAACGGCGGTACTGGCCCTCCACCCGCCGCACCCCCGGTCCGGCCAGCTCCCAGGCGTCGGCGGCCGCCACGAAGGCCGCGAAGGTGAGAGCCACATGGAAGGGGTGGTCGAAGGCCCCATCGTCGGCCAGCCAGGCCAGGCGGGCCCGCAGCAGGCCGGGCTGGGCCATGGTCGGTCCGATCCAACCGTCGGCCAGGAGGCCGGCCCGCCGGACACCCGCCTCGGCGAAGGCGCCGAGCAGCACCGGCGGGCCGGCCTCCTGGAAGGGCCGCGGGAAGACCCGCACGGTGGCGCCATCCGCCCCCGCCACCGGTCCGCCCGACCAGGCCGAGCGCAGCGTCGCCAGGCACGCTTCGAGGCGGCGACCCCGCTCGCCGCGGGGGACGCCGAGGCCGGCGAACTCCGCCGGCCGGTAGCCCAACCCGAGACCGAGCATCAGGCGCCCGGCGCAGAGGTGGTCGAGCACGGCGGCGTCCTCGGCCAGGCGCAGCGGATGGTAGAGCGGGGCCAGAGCCACGTTGGTGGCCAGGGTGACCCGCGACGTCTCCCTCGCCACCGCGGCCATGACCACCAGGGGTGAGGGCAGGTAGCCGTCGTCGGCGAAGTGATGCTCCGACAGCCACACCGAGTCCAGCCCGGCGCGCTCCGCCTCCCGGCAGGAGGCCACCAGCAGGCCGAGCTGCTCGTGGGACCCGGCCGCCGAGCCGTCCGAGGTCTGGGCGGCCAGGGCACCGAGACCGAAACGGATGGCCGCCCGCCGGGAGCCGGCCGTGGTCGTCACCGGCGTGGGG
>Ga0075017_100002841_pt1 | contig 10867 bp, 11 predicted proteins | sample AleBraG_ABR_2012_FD_71475 | JGI IMG/M metagenome (GOLD analysis project Ga0075017, IMG submission 71475) | Freshwater sediment microbial communities in response to fracking from Pennsylvania, USA - Alex Branch Run_MetaG_ABR_2012 | ecosystem: Environmental > Aquatic > Freshwater > Creek >...
GCTCGGCAGCGCCGCCGGATCGGGCTCGGGGCGCCTGGCGGCCGACGTCAGCCCGCGCCTGAAGCTCCTCGTGCCCGCCGGGGCGGCCGCGTCGGGGGCGAAGGCGAGCACTGAAGGCGCCGCCGAAGCGCCCGCGGCGCAGCCCGAATCCACGCCCGAAGCGGCGGGCGAAAGCCCCTCGACGACGCCGACGAAGACGAGCACCTCGAAATCAAGCGAACCCGAATCGGAATCGGAATCGGAAGGATCCGCCGAAAAGAAGGAATCCGAAGAACACGGCGCCGGCAGGCAGGGGTCCACCGCCAAGCCCGCGACGACCCTGCCCGCCTTCAAGCACGTCTTCCTGATCGTGCTCAGCGATGAGCCCTATGCGGCCGACTTCGGCCCGGAATCGAAGGCCCGCTACCTGGCCGGGACGCTCGAGCGCAAGGGCGAGCTGCTGCTGCGCTATGACGCGGTCGCCCACGAGCAGCTCGCGAACGAGATCGCGCTCGTCAGCGGGCAGGGCCCGACGGCCCAGACGGCGGCCAACTGTCCGGTCTACGCCCCGCTGACGCCCGCCGGGCTCGGGGCCGACGGCCAGGCCCTGGACAGCGGCTGCGTCTACCCGGCCGCGACGCCGACCCTCGGCGGCCAGCTGGCCGCGGCGCATCTGACGTGGAAGGCCTATATCCAGGGGATCGACGAACCGGGCACCGCCGCCGGCGCATGCGCCCACCCCGCCGCGGGCGCCACGGACCCCACCGTGGCCTCCGGTCCCTACGCCACGTTCCGCGACCCCTTCGTCTACTTCGAATCGGTCGTCTCCTCGGGCTCCTGTGCTTCGGAGATCGTCGGGCTGAGCTCGCTGAGCGGCGACCTCGCCTCGGGTGGGGGTACGCCGAGCCTCTCCTACATCGTGCCCGATCGCTGCCACGACGCCGGCCCGACAGCTTGCTCGCCGGGCGCGGCGAGCGGCCCCGCCGACGCCGACGGCTTCCTCGAATCGGTCGTGCCGAGGATCCTCGCCTCGAAGGCCTACAGGGCCGGCGGGCTGCTTGTGATCACGAGCGACGAGGCCCCCTCGAGCGGGGAATTCTCGGACTCGAGCTCCTGCTGCGGACAGCCGGCCTACCCGAACCTGGCGCCGGTCGAAGGGCACGGCCGCGGCGGAGGGGCCGTGGGGGCCCTGCTGATCTCGCCCCGCGTCCCCGCCGGCAGGACGAGCTCCGAACCGTACAACCACTTCTCGCTCCTGCGGACGATCGAGGACACCTTCGGGCTGAGCCACCTCGGCTTCGCCGGGCTCGGGGCCGTGAAACCGCTGGCGCCGGCCCTGTTCAGCGCATCGGCGAAGGGTTGAGCGCGGCCTCCGGGCCATGAGACCGCTCAGACCCCGGGCACGGCTTCAGACCCCGGCGAGCTCCTGATAGGTGACCGCGCGGCGGGACCGGGAGCCCTGGAGCACCCGCTCTAGCGCCATCATGTGGCGCGGCCGGGCCAGGTCGGCGGGGTGAAGATCGAGGCGCAGCGTGCTCAGGGGCAGCATCGCGCCGGCCCGCAACAGGGGCGGCGAGAGCAGCCGGGTGATCGGGCCACCGGCCGCCATGCTCCAGGCGGGGGCCAGCGGATCGCGCCCGGAGGCGCCGGGCGCCGACGGGGCCCGGTGGAGACGCAGCAGGCCGGCCCACCATGAGAAGCGCTCGGCCAGCGTGCGGTGCAGGGCGCTGGTGTAGGCGTAGGCGGGTGCCACGAAGCCGTCCGGCTCGATCCCGGCGAGCTTCAGGACGCGCCAGCCGGCGTGGACGGCGCGACGGGTCTCGGCGCCGTCGAGGCCGGAGAACTCGCCGCGGCGCCATGAGCCCGAGTGCTGGAAGCCGTGCTGTGCGATCGCGTCGCCGGCCCGGCGGCGCTCGCTCAGCCAGGCGACCATCGCGGGAGCCCGCTCGCCGACCGGGTGCAGGTCGCGGGCCGGGATGACGAGCAGCGTGACACGGTCGATGCCGTGGTCAGCGAGCCAGTCGCGGATCACCGCGCAGCGTTCGAACGTGGCGGGCTCGATGCCGTGGAGCGCGACGGCGATCGTGCGGCCGTTGATGCCATCCGTCGCATACATGCCCGAAGAATTCCCTGCAAAGGACCTCGTTTCGTGACCAAGCGGGAACGATCGTGTGAACTCGCTGTGAACTCGCCGATCACCGGTGCGAAACCGGCACCGCTAAGCTCCGCCGCGATGATCCCGACACTGCTCCCGCCGCTCGCCGGCGCCGTCAGCTACTTCCAGGCGATCGTCCTCGGCTTCCTGCAGGGCGTCACCGAGCTGTTCCCGATCTCCAGCCTCGGCCACACGGTCCTCTTCCCGACGCTGTTCGGCTGGAACGCCCTGGTCGACGCCCAGTCGAAGTCGGAGTCATTCTGGCTGGCCTTTGTCGTCACCCTGCACCTCGGCAGCGCCCTGGGCCTGCTGGCCTACTACCGGCGCGCCTGGGTCGAGGTCATCTCGGGCTTCTTCCGCACGCTGGCCAAGCGCCGCGTCGATGACGCCGACGAGCGCCTGGCCTGGCTGATAATCACCGCGAGCATCCCGGCCGGGCTGCTGGGCCTGGCCTTCGAGCACCAGCTGCGAACGCTGACCGCGAAGCCCGAAGTGGCCGCGGTCTTCCTCGTCGTCAACGGTGGCATCCTGTTCGCGGCCGAGCGCTACCGTCGCCGTGCCGAGGTCCGCGAACTGGCGATCCGCGAGGGCGCGAAGCCCGACGGCGCCCGCGAACTGGACACGCTCGAGATCAGAGAGGCCCTGACGGTCGGCATCGCGCAGTCGACGGCCCTGGTGGCCGGCATCAGCCGCGACGGCGTGACGATGGGCACCGGGCTGGCCCGCGGCCTCGACCACAGCGACTCGGCCCGCTTCGCCTTCATGCTGGCGACACCGATCATCCTGGCCGCCGCGATCTTCAAGATGCCCGACCTGCTCGGGCACCTCGGCGACGGCGTTCGCGGCCAGGCCGCCGTCGCCTGTGCCGTCGCGGCCGTGACGGCCGTCCTCACGGTTCGCTTCCTGGTCGGGTACTTCAAGACCAGGACGCTGATCCCGTTCGCCGTCTACTGCGTCGCCTTCGGCGGCGCGATGGTCATCTACACGCTGGGCTGAGCCCGCCGGGCGCCGGCGCCGGGGCGGGAGCTCGGGGCCCCGACCCCCCGTGCCCCATCATTGACCCTGATGCCGATCCCAAGAACACCGCCGAAGATGTTCGAGACCCGCAGCCAGGCCTGGAAGGAGGTCGGGCTGCTGCGCCAGATCAGCCCGAAAGTCGTCAAGCGGGCGCGCCTCGAGGTGCTCGTGCTGCTGCCGATCTTCGTGGCGGTCGTGCTGCTCTACGACAGCCGGGCCGAACTGCTCGGCAGCTACGTCAAGGAATACGACTCGCACCATCAACTCGCATTCGCCGGCTACAAGCTCGAATCGGCGATCGAAACCCCGCTGACGATCGCCACGGTGATCGTGCTGGTGATCCTCGGCTGGGCGCTCGCCCGCGACGTCGGGCGCGGCATGGGGCCGGCGCTGTTCCGTCGCCTGGACCCGGCGACCGCGGGAACGGTTGGCTTTCTGATCCGCCTGGCTACCCTCGTCGGGGCGCTGATCGTGGCACTGCAGGTAGCCGGGATCGAAGCGAAAACGCTGGCCCTGGGCGGTGCCTTCACGGCCGTCATCTTCGGCCTGGCCGCCCAGCAGACGCTGGGCAACCTGATCGCGGGGACGGTCCTCCTGAGCGCGCGGCCCTTCCGCGTCGGCGAGCGCGTACGCCTGCAGGGCGGCCCCCTGGCCGGGCAGATCGAGGGGACGGTCAGCTCGCTGGGCCTGCTCTATACGACCTTCGCGACCGGCGAGGACTCGATCCTGGTCCCGAACAGCGTCGTGCTGAACGTCGCGGTGCTGCCGCTGCGCGAGCCCGAGGCCGTCAACCTGCGGGCCCGGCTGCGAGCGGGGATGACGCCCGGAGACCTGCAGGAGAAGCTGGAGCGCTCGCTGCAGACCCCACTGCGGGGCGCGCCGCGGATCACCCTCGAGGAGCTGGACGGCGAGGACGTCGTGGTGCGCATCGCCGCAACGCCCCGGGCGGCCGGCCAGGGCCGCCAGCTTGCCAGCGAACTGCTCACGGTCGTCTCGCGCGAGACGCGCTCTCAGGCGGCAGAGACGCCGTAGCGCAGGAACAGGTAGGAGTCGCTGCACAGGACGTCAAGCAGCTCGAGGCCAAGCGGCTGCTCGAACTCGGCCCCGGCGATGATCCGCAGCGCCTCCCCGCCGGCGGGATCGCCGCCGGCCAGCAGCGGCGAGACCGACAGGAACAGCTCGTCGACAAGGCCCGCCGCGAACAGTTCACGGGCCAGGTGGGGGCCGCCCTCGCACAGGAGTGTCTGAACGGAGAAGCGGGCGGCCAGCTCGGCCAGGGCCGCCGGGAGGTCCAGCTCGCCCCCGCCCGCGCGGACGTACTCGACGGCGGCGCCGCTCGAGGGCAGGCTCCCGGCCGATGCCGTCAGGACCGCAACCCGGGCGGAGGGCTCGCGCAGCAGCGGGATCTCCCCGTCGAGTGCCAGTCGGCCCGAGACGATGCAGGCGAGCGGCTCCTCGGGCAGACCGCGCTCGCGGCGCAGCTCACGGACGGCCGGGTCGGGGATGATCCGCCCGTAGCGCTCGATGCGGACGGTACCGGCGCCCACGAGGACGCCGTCGACGGGAGCCCGCAGCGCGTGGAACAGGGCGCGGTCGGCGGGCCCGGAGATCGCCCCCGACCGTCCCGCGACGGCCGCCCGGCCGTCGGCTGTGGCGAGCATGTTCAGCAGCAGCCGGGGGCGGGCAGGCGGCGCCGCGGGCCGCTCCCAGAGCCCGAAGAACTCGACCAGCCGCGCGACGCTCTGGGGGGCGCCGGCCCGCGTCAGCGGCTGCAGTGCCGGCGCCGGGCTGCGCCGTACGGCGGGCGGTCGCTCTGCGGGGTTCGACATCGACCAAGCCTAGCCCCGCCCGGCATCGGCCGAGGGCAACATCCCGGCAACACAGGAGCGTTCTGACATGCTACGGTCGTGCGGAATGGCCGGCGAAAAGGACCGGCGAAAGTAGTGCAAGCGCTCGCAGGTCGAAGCTTCAAGAAGCATCCTCCGCGTAGCAGCCCGCACATACCGTGGAGGATTCACAACATGCCTACTGGCACAGTCAAGTGGTTCAGTGACGACAAGGGGTTCGGCTTCATCACTCCCGATGATGGCGACAAGGACCTTTTCGTCCACCACACCGGCATCAACGGTGAGGGCTACCGCTCTCTGCAGGAGGGCGCCAAGGTCTCCTACGACCCCGAGCAGGGCGACAAGGGTCCCAAGGCCGTAAACGTCAGCACCATCTAGCTCGACCGAGCAAGCGCAGTATCGGGGCCCGCCTTGGCGGGCCCTTTGCGTTCCCAGGGGAATACTGTCCGGACGCTGAGGATGGCTGGCGAAGCTACGACGATCCCCCTGCACGACGTCCACCACGGTGGGCGCCGTGGCCCGCGCCTGGGCCTCGGCGGCCTCGGCGAGCGCGTGCCCGCGACCTCGGGGCGCCTCGCCGGCGTGCTCGCCCTGGGGGCGATCGTGGCGCTCAGCCTGTTCATCGTGGTGATCGCCGCGGACCGGCCGAGCCTGCTCTCGCCGCCGACCCACGGCGGTTTCTATCCCCACTGGATGGCCGGCCCGCTGGGCGGCCTCTGGCCCAGCCTGACCGGCAACGCCACGACGCTCCGATGGCTCTTCTCGGTGCCGCTGATCCTGATGTACGGCGCCTACGTCCTGATCCTGCGGCGCTCGGAGCGGCTGGGGGCGAGCTGGATCCTCGGCGGGATCCTGGCCGTCCACGCGGTCTTCATCCTTGCTCCGCCGCTGGCGCTGACCGACCTCTTCAACTACATCAACTACGGGCGCATGGAGATCGTCCACAACCTCAACCCCTACACCTCGATCCCGATCATCGAGCCCCATGGGGACCCCGCCTACGCCCTGAGCAACTGGCACAAGCTGTTCAGCCCCTACGGGCCGCTGTTCACGATGCTCACATTCGTGGTCGTGCCGCTCGGGGTCGCGGGCTCGTTCTGGGCGCTGAAGGTCCTCCTGATCGCGACGAGCCTGGCGACGCTGGCGCTCGTCTGGAGGTGCGCGAGGCTGCTGGACCGCGACCCCGTCAAAGCCGTGGCCCTGGTCGGCCTGAACCCGATCGTGCTCGTCTGGGGCCTCGGCGGGGAGCACAACGACTTCCTGATGGTCTTCTTCCTGATGCTCGGCTTCTACCTGCTGCTGCTGGCGCGCTCGCGCCGGCGCCGCCGCGTGATACCGGCCGGCGAACTGCGCATCGAGCACCTTCTGCTGCCGCTCTCCCCGCCGCTGATCGGCGCCGGTGCCGCCTTCATCGTCGCCGTCGGCATCAAGGCCTCCGCGGCCGCGCTGATCCCCGTGGTGGCGGCCGGGCTGGCGCGCGAGCGCCGGGGGCTGGTCCAGGTGGCGATCGGCATGGCGCTCGCGGGCGTCGTCGTGGCGGGCCTCAGCCTGCTGTTCTTCGGCCTGCACATCCCGGACCTGAGCACCCAGAGCCGGCTGGTCACGAGCGAGAGCATCCCGAACCTGATCGGCCTCGCGCTCGGGGCCGGCGGCGAGACCGAAACACTCCATCACCTGCTGACGGCGGCGCTCGCGCTGGCGATCCTCGCGTGCTGCTGGTGGGCCTGGCGCGGCGCCCGCCCGGGCCGGAGCCCGGCCGCCGTCGAGGACGCTCCCGACCGCACGATCGCGGCCTCCGGCTGGGCCAGCGTGGCACTGCTGGTGATGCTCAGCTGGGTGCTCCCCTGGTATGTGCTGTGGGTCCTGCCGATGGCCGCCCTGTCGAACTCGCGGCGCCTGCGCCAGTGTGCGCTGGTGCTGGGCGTCTATCTGATCATCGCCTGGGCTCCGGCCTCCGGACTCGTGTGGAGCGCGATCGGCTTTCACCCGGAGAAGACCTCGCTCGGGCGGCTGCACCAGCGCAACGTCGACGAGCTGCTGAACTAATCCCCCTCGGCCGGCGGGCGGCGCTCGCGCTTGCGCCGCGCGGCCAGCCGCTTTGCCTGCAGGCGCCGCTCGCGTGAGGCGGCCGTCGGCTTGGTGGCCCGGCGGGGGCGCTGGACCCGGAGCGCCTCGGCGAGGCGTTCGGCGAGGCGCGTCAGGGCGAGCTCGCGGTTGCGGGCCTGCGAGCGCTCGTCCTGGGCGACGGCGATTACGCGCGCCCCGGCGCGCTCCAGCAGCCGCCGGCGCTGGCCCTCGGAGAGCGAGGGCGATGACTCGACGTCGAAGACCGCTTCCACGCGCGAGGCGGTGACGTTGGCGTGCTGGCCGCCGGGACCCGAGGAGCGGCTCGTGCGCAGCTTGATCTCCGCCAGCGGGATCGACAGGCGCCCGTTGACGGCGAGCAGGCGCCCGTCCGGCTCAGGCTCGCTCACGGCCGGCGGCGCACCGGTCAGCCGGGCTGCTCGGAGGCGAGGCCGTGGAGCGCGCGGGCCCGCTCCTCCTCGCCCTCGGGCAGGCGCCCGTCGCGCCCCACGTAGCCGCCCTTGCCGCCGACGCAGAGGTAGACGGCGTCGAGGTCGCCGACGTTGCGCAGCCTCCGGATGGTGGCCGCGTCGACCCGTGCGAGGCCTCCCTCCTCGAGCCGGTGCACGGTGCCGTCGCCGAATTCCATCTCGATCGTCCCGCGGTGGACGAAGTAGAGCTCCTCCTGCTCGTCATGGAAGTGGGCCCCGGCGTCGACGCCGGGCGGCACGACGATCGCGTTCACGCCGAAGGCCGTCACGCCGAGTCCGGTGCGCACCTTGCGGAAGCCCGGCCCCTCGCCGAGGTCCTCGAGGTTGGCGAGCGCGTAGCCCGCGCCCTCGGTCACCTTCGGGTGCCCGCTCGAATCGGCCATCTGTGATCTCCTCGCTAGTGGTTTGCCACCGTGCCGCCCTCGGGGGAGAGCGGCCGGCCCTCGTCGGCCCATCGCACAAGGCCCCCGCGCAGGGAGTATGCCTCGTAGCCAGCGGCCCTGAAGGCCTGCATCGCCATCCCCGAGCGCCCGCCGACGCGGCAGTAGAAGACGACCGGGCGGTCGCGGTCGATCGTGTCCGCCGCCGCGGTCAGGTCGACCAGCCCGATGTGGCGCGACCCGTCGATGTGGCCGGCCTCGCGCTCGTAGGTCTCGCGGACGTCGATCACCTGCGGCGGCCGTCCGTCGGCCAGCCACTGCGACAGGCGCGCCGGATCGATCTCGCCGTCGGTCTGATCGGCCATTTGCTCCAGCCTAGCGGCGAGTCCGCCGCGCCGCGATCGGGAGGCCGCATCACTAGGATCACCTCCGTGGAGGCCGTCTCGGACATCTACACGATCCCCCAGGAGAACCTCGACCTGTGCGCCACGATCGGCCGGATCGCGCGGGAGAGGATCGCCCCCCGCTCGGCCGAGATCGACGAGCGGGCCGAATACCCCTGGGACATCCGCAAGCTGCTGGCCGAACAGGACATCCTGGGCCTGCCCTTTCCGGTCGAGTACGGCGGCACCGGCACGGGAACGCTGATGCTCAACATGGCGGTCGAGGAGATCGCCAGGGTCGACGCCGCCTGCGCCCTGATCCTGATGGTCCAGGAGCTGGGAACGCTGCCGATCCAGCTGTTCGGCAGCGAGGAGCTCAAGCGGCGCTTCCTGCCGGGCTGCGCAACCGGCGAGCACTCCCCGGCATTCGCGCTCTCCGAGCCGGAGGCCGGGTCAGATCCGGCGGGGATGAAGACCAGCGCGGTGCTCGACGGCGAGGAGTGGGTGATCAACGGCACCAAGAACTGGATCACCAACCTGGGGGTCGCGGACTTCTACATCGTCTTCGCCGTGACAGACCGCGAGCAGCGGCGGATGACCGCGTTCGTGGTCGAGGCCGACCGCCCCGGTTTCAGCGTCGGCAAGCTCGAGCACAAGCTGGGGATCCGCGCCTCGCCGACCGGCCAGCCGATCTTCGAGGACGTCAGGGTGCCGCAGTCGAACGTCATCGGCGAGGTCGGCAAGGGCCTCTCGGTGGCCCTCGGGACGCTCGAGCGGACCCGGCTCGGCGCCGCCGCGCAGGCCGTCGGGATCGCCCAGGGGGCGACCGACTACGCCGTCGGATACGCACGCGAACGCGAGCAGTTCGGCAAGCCGATCATGGAGTTCCAGGCGATCGGCTTCAAGCTGGCCGACATGGAAACCCGCACGGCCGCCGCCCGCGAGCTGCTCTACAAGGCCTGCGCGATGGCCGACCAGGGCCATCCGGAGCGGGCCAAGTACTCCTCGATGGCCAAGGTCTTCTGCTCGGACACGGCGATGGCCGTGACGATCGAGGCGATCCAGGTGCTGGGCGGCTACGGCTACGTCAAGGAGTATCCGGTGGAGCGCATGATGCGCGACGCCAAGATCACCCAGATCTACGAGGGCACAAACGAGATTCAGCGCCTCGTGATCGCCCGCACGCTGCGCTGAGCGGCCCCGCGCCCGCCGGGCCGGATGATTCTTACGCGCCAGGCGCCCGCGCTTTGTCATGATTCCGCTGTGAGGCCACGAGCCAGCCACCGGGGGACCTGACGTGCGCGGTCGGTCCGACGGCCCCAGCCCCCTCCGGCGGACCGGCGTCGCCGCGCTGCTGGCGATGTCGCTCGGCCTGATCGTGCTCGTCGTCGGACAGGGCTTCAGCTCGATCGGCGTCGTCCGCGCGCTCGAGGACATCGCCCTCGGCGTGATCGTGGCCGCCGCCCTGATGGGGGGCGTGGCGTTCATCGCCGTGCGCCTGGCCGGCTGGAAGGACCCCGAGTCGGAGACCGAGTTCGACGAGATCGTCCGCCACTCCGAGCGCCTGGCCCGCGAAGGGCTGGCCGTCGATCCCGAGGAAGCCGACTTCATGGAGCTCGATCCGCTCGACGACGAGGACTTCGAGGAGCTCGTCCGGGACGCCCTGGACGACCTGCCGGATCTGCTGCGAAACGCGCTGTCCCACGTCGCCGTCGTCATCTCCGACGGCGGTCGCCGGGCCGGCGCCTACGGCCTCTACCAGGGCGACGGTGCCTCCCGCGACGACACCCACGACCGGATCGTGATCTTCCGCGACACGCTGCGGCGCGACTTCGGCCACGACGGCGAGATGCTGCGCGAGCAGGTGACGCGGACCGTCCGCCACGAGCTCGCCCACCACGTCGGGTTCGACGAGCTCGGCGTCAGCCGGCTCGACCTGTGAGCTGACGCCGGCGCCGGCAGGGCTCCCGGGACGGGGTCCTTCGCCACGATCGCCTAGGATTTGCGCCCGCGCCCAGGCCAATTCACCGCCGGCGCATTCCACCGACCCAGGAGAGAGCCCCCAGATGCCCGAAGCCGTGATCGTCGATGCCGTACGAACGCCCATCGGAAGGGCGGTCAAGGGATCGCTCAAATCGGTCCGGGCAGACGACCTGGCGGCGGTGCCGCTGAAGGCGCTGCTCGAGCGCAACCCGCAGCTCGACTCCGGTTCGATCGTCGACGTGATGATGGGCTGCGGCTTCGCCGAGGGCGAGTCGGGCTACAACATCGGCCGCAACGCCGCCCTGCTGGCCGGGATCGACCACCACGTGCCGGGCACGACCGTCAACCGCTTCTGCGCCTCCTCGCTGCAGACGACGAGGATGGCGTTTCACGCGATCAAGGCCGGCGAGGGCGACACCTATGTGGCCGCCGGCGTCGAGGCCGTATCGCGCGCCGGCCAGGGCGCCCCGTTCGAATTCCACCCGCAGCTGGATGGCTCGGAGAACTCGATCTACAACGTCTACATCCCGATGGGCATGACCGCCGAGAACGTCGCCGACCGCTGCAA
>Ga0075017_100002842_pt1 | contig 10866 bp, 12 predicted proteins | sample AleBraG_ABR_2012_FD_71475 | JGI IMG/M metagenome (GOLD analysis project Ga0075017, IMG submission 71475) | Freshwater sediment microbial communities in response to fracking from Pennsylvania, USA - Alex Branch Run_MetaG_ABR_2012 | ecosystem: Environmental > Aquatic > Freshwater > Creek >...
CTGCTGTTCTCCATTGTCTGGATGACTGGGCTCACACGACCCTGGTTCCAGGTGCTGGGCCAGGCGATCTCTGGCCGGGATTTCATACTTATCGGCGGCGGATTGTTTCTGCTGGCCAACAGCGTATTGGAAATACACGAGACCTTGCACGACGCCACCGCGCCGCGGGCCCCATTGGCGCCACCGGCGACGGAGTCGGCGCAGTCGACGGTGTCGGTGCGCGCGGCGGAATCGGCGCAGTCGTCACCGCCGGCGCGGGCACGGGTCAGCCTGGCGCTGATCGTGATGCAAATCGGCCTCATCGATATCGTTTTTTCGCTCGATTCCGTGTTTACCGCGGTGGGCATGGCGCGGCCTGATCAGTTGAGTCTCATGGTGGCCGCGATCCTGGTCTCCATCGTGGTCATGATGTGGCTGTCCGGGCCGATATCCAGGTTTGTTCAGCGACATCCCACCGTCAAGATCCTGGCCCTGGCTTTTCTGATTTTGATAGGCGTGTCTCTTATTGGCGAGGGACTGGATTTCCATCTGCCGAAGGGCTATCTGTACTTTGCCATGGCATTCTCTGTGGTAGTGGAGTTGATCAATTTGCGGCTGCGCAGGTTCTTGGACGCGCGTGGCCGGGCATCCGGGCCGTAGTGCTCGATACGGGGTAAACGGGAGCGGGACATGATGATGAGCAGGGAACGGTGGATAGGGCTATGGGCGGTCTGCGCGTTAGGGGCACTCGCCCCTGAGCTGGGCACTGCGGCCGGTGCAGCTGGTACGGCCGGTGCCGCTGGTGCCGCTGGTGCCGCTGGTGCCGCCGGCGCAGGCGCTGCGACTCCCCCCGGCCACACGGCCAAAGCGAGTGGGCCGGCGCGGACCGGCTTTCCTGCCCTGGCACGGCTGGCGCAGCAGGTGATCGCCAATGGCAAGGACGCGCAGATTCCGCCGCACCTGTCCCTGGTTCTGGGGCTCAATGACCAGGATCGCGCTACGACGGTACGTCAGATAGCCCTGCACGAAGGCGCGCAGGTGCGGGCGTTCAATGTGGTCACCAGCGCAAAGCACCAGCTGGTGTTGATGAAGTTCGACGAGACCAAGCGCGAGACCCACGCTTATCTGGCTTCGGGTAAGGATGGCGCGGTGCTCAAGGCAGTGACCTACATTGGAAGCGGCGACAGTCAGGCCGTGCCGCTGTCCGCGGCCCGCAAGGCGTACCAGCAGGAAGCCCAGTTCTGGAGTGCGCACGCGCTGGCTGGCGCACCCGTCGATCCTGGCGTGACAAGCGCGCCTAGCGCGCCAAGCGCTGCAACGCCTCGCCCGTGAGCCGATAAATCTGCCACTCGCTCATGGCTACGGCGCCGAGCCGCAAATAAAAATCGATCGCCAGACGATTCCAGGTCAGTGCTGACCACTCCAGGCGCCCGCAGTCTCGCTCTATCGCGGTATGCGCCAAGAATCGCAACAGCGCGCGGCCCACGCCGTGGCGTCGATACTCGGGGTCGACATACAGGTCTTCCAGGTAGACGCCCGGGCGCGCCAGGAAGGTCGAATAATTGTGGAAGAAAAGCGCGAAGCCCGCAGGCCTGGCCTCGTACTCGGCAATGATCACCTCAGCGTATCGCCGAGGTCCAAACAGGGTGGCCTGCAAGCTCGATTCAGTGGCCACGACTTCGGCGCCCAGGCGCTCGTAGTCGCCCAAGGCGCGGATGAAAGTCAGTATCTGGGGCACATCCGCCGCGGTGGCGATGCGCAAGGTGCAGGACACGACTAACCCGGCTTCAATGGGTTGGAGCCGGCGGCGCCTGCCGAACGGGCGGCGTCGGCGCCGCTCCGGGTGGTGCAGATTCTGCGGCCGGCGTGGCTGGCAGCATGGATTTGTCGGTCTTCTTCACTTTGGGTGGGCCAGCGCTGGTGACAAAGGACTGGAACAGGCAGCGCCCCGCTTCGCGTGTGTGCACCTCGCCCCAGCGGTCCAGTTCACCGGACGGACCGAATTTGAACTGCAGACCAATCTTGAACGGCAAGCCGGTGCAGGGGAAGGTAAATTTGCCGTAGTACCAGCTGCCGTCGCGTCCCTGTACCCACAACCCTTGCGTGCCGTCGGCTTCCCAGTCGCGAATGCCGCCGTGGGAGGCAAATGGGATGGACGCATTTTCACCGGCAGGTCTGGCGGACGGGGCGGAGAGCACGGGCGCGGCGAGGATCAGCAACAGGCAAACAAATGGCAATCTGAGGCGGGTGGCGTGCATGGAAAGCGCTCCTGTCACCAGGCGTTGACTGTGCGCGAGCGGGGAAAGTTCGCCAGCGCGATCATTCGCACCCCGCGCACCAGCGCGTCCCATAAGCGGCGGTGGGCTCCTGGGTGGTACGGGCCAGCTGCAGGCGGGGAAGCAGCAGGGAGATGGCCTCCAGGGCCGCGCCGCACTTGTGGGCATCGCTGGCCAGGCCCGTGCGGCGGCAGAGGTTGAAATCGTCGGCGAACACCTGCTGCAAGGTCTCCAGGTGCTCAATAGTGGCGTCGATCAGGCTCGTGGTTTCCGTGTACATGGACCGCTCCTCCGGGTGTCGAGACTGTATATTTATACAGTACACCCGGTGGGCGCAAGTCCAGTCCTTAAACGCTTGAATCTGAACGTCTGGGGCTCGCTGCCGCGGGGTTAACGCCCGGCCCCTGGCGCAGTTTGCTGTGGTTTCGTCCGTACCAGAAGTACACGGCCGTGCCGATAATCGTCCAGACAATCAGGCGGATCCAGGTGCCCAGGGACAGCCCGGCCGCCATGACGCTGCAAAAACCCACGCCCGCCAGGCACGTCACCCACGGCCAGGCCACGCGGAACGGACGCGGCAGCTCAGGGCGCCGGTAGCGGAGCACCAGCACGCTGGCGCAGACCATGATGAAGGCAATCAGGGTGCCGATGGACACCAGTTCGGCCAGCAGTCCCAGAGGAAACAACCCGGCCATGAGGGAGGCAATTGCACCGGTGAGTACGGTGGCCACGTGCGGAGTGCGAAAACGCTCGTGCACACGGCCCAGCGCGGCGGGCAACAGGCCATCCTGCGACATCGCCAGCAGGATGCGTGCCTGGGCCAGAATCATCACCAGAATGACCGAGGTCAGCCCGGCCAGCGCACCGAATATGACCCACACACTCAGCCAGTGCAGGCCGGCGATGGACTCCATTGCCAGCGCTACCGGAGCCGCATCGTTCAATTGCCGATACGGCATCAGACCCGTCAGCGTGCCGGCCATCAGGATATACAGCACGGTGCAGATGGTCAGGCCGCAGAGCAGCCCGAAGGGCAGATCGCGCGAGGGGTTGCGCGCTTCCTGCGCCGCCGTGGAGACTGCATCGAAGCCGATGTAGGCGAAGAAGATCACCCCCGAGGCACGAATGATTCCAGACCAGCCGAACTCGCCTGAAACCCCGGTATTGGGCGGGATGAATGGGTGCCAGTTGGCGGTAACGATGTGCGATGCGCCGAAGCCGATGACGGCGAGGATCACGCCGACCTTGAGCAGCACCACCAGAGCGTTAACCAGGGCTGATTGGCGAATGCCGATGTAGCAGATGGCCGCCGCGATCGCGGCGATGCACATGGCCGGAAAATTCAGCAGCGCGCCGGTGGTCACGATCGAAAAACTGTCGCCCACCGTGGCGAAGGGCGCGGCACTCAACTGCGCCGGCAGGAAGTTGATGCCAAAGTGATCGAGGATCTTGACGAAGTAGCGTGCCCAGCCCACCGCCACCGTCGAGGCCGCGAACAGGTACTCGAGCAGCAGGTTCCAGCCGATGAACCAGGCGGCAAACTCCCCTAATGTGGCGAAGGTGTAGCTGTAGGCGCTGCCGGCGATAGGCACCATCGAGGAGAATTCAGCGTAGCACAAGCCGGCCAGCATGCTGCCGATGCCGGCGATGATGAACGAGATGACGATGGCGGGGCCGGCATGGGTGGCCGCTTCCAGCCCCGTGAGCACGAAGATGCCGGTGCCGATGGTGGCTCCCACACCCAGCAACGTCAGTTGCCAGGGACCAAGGATGCGTTTGAGCTGCGAATTGCGATGCTCGCTGGCGATGTGGTCGAAGGACTTCGTCGCCATCATTTGCTTGAACATGGTGATTTCGCCTTGGCTGTTTTTATGCGGTTTCGGCCGGTGCGCCGGCCACGGTCCCGGCCATGGCCCCAGCCGCAACTTCGACACCGGTGCTGGCCGCCGGAGTGCGCGCCGCCGGCAGGTGCGGGGCAAACAGGGCTTGCAGCGCCGCATGCACGCGAGGGGTGCCGGCCAGCACGTCGCCGCCGTGCTGATAGGGGCCGCCGTCCAAGGCGCTGATCAGGCCCCCGGCCTCCAGCACCAGCAGGGCGCCCGCGGCGGTGTCCCAGGGCTGTAGTCCCATTTCCCAGAAACCATCGACGCGTCCGGAGGCCAGGTAGGCCAAATCCAGTGCGGCAGCCCCTGGGCGGCGCACGCCGGCCACCTGCGGCATCACCGCGCGCAGCATTCCGAGGTACGCATCCAGGTGGGCATTGGCGCGAAACGGGAATCCGGTGGCCAGCAGCGCGCCATCGAGTTCACGCCGGCGACTGACGCGAATCTTGTGGTTTTCGAGCTGGGCGCCTGCTCCCCGTGTGGCCGTGAATAACTCCAGCCGCATGGGATCAAACACCGTGGCGACTTCCAGGCGGCCGCGCACCTGGGCGGCGATCGAGACGGCGTAGACGGGAAAGCCGTGCAGAAAATTGGTGGTGCCATCGAGCGGGTCGATGATCCACTGCACCTCGTGATCGCCGCTGGCTCCGCTCTCTTCGGCCAGAATCGCGTGTTCCGGATAGTGGCGGCGAATAATGGCGATGATTTCGGCCTCAGCGGCCCGGTCCACTTCGCTCACGTAGTCGTGGCGGCTTTTGGTGGCAATTTCGATGCCTTCCAGGCGTGGGATGCTGCGCGCGATCACTTCACCGGCGCGGCGGGCCGCTTGCACGGCGATGTTCAACAGTGGATGCATGGCTGAACTAGAATAGCAGGATATGCAGGCACTGCCGATCCGCGTGGTTCTGATCGATACCTCACACCCCGGAAACATCGGCGCCACGGCTCGCGCCATGAAGAATATGGAGCTGGACGAGTTGGCGCTGGTGCGCCCGCGCCAGTTTCCGCACCCGGAGGCCGTGGCACGCGCCTCGGGCGCTGACGACGTGCTGCAGTCGGCACGGGTGTGTACGACGCTGGCCGAGGCTTTGAGCGGCTGCGGCTGGGTGGTGGCCACCACGGCGCGGCCGCGCGATCACTATTTTCGCGTGCTGGATGTGCGCGCCGCCGCCGAGCGCGCGGTGCGTGAAGCAATGCTGGCGCCCGTGGGCATCATCTTCGGTCCGGAGCAGAGCGGCCTGGCGAATGAGGATCTCTCCTGCGCTCACGCGCTGCTGCGCATTCCCACCGGTGCGCAGTACGCGTCGCTGAATCTGAGCATGGCGGTGCAGGTCGTGGCCTACGAAATCATGCGGGCGCGCAACCTCCCACCCGAGCCGCCGCCACCGCGCGAGCAACCGCTGGCAGCGCCGGAAGACATGGCTCGCCTGTACGAGCATCTCGAGCAGGTGCTGCTCGAGATCGACTTCAAGGATCGCACCCAGCGCGGCGACAATCTCATCAATCGGATCCGGCGGTTTCTGCAGCGCGCGGAACTGGACAAGAACGAGGTGAATATTCTGCGCGGCGTCCTCACCGCCGTGCAGCAGCGGCGACGGCGAGCGGGCACTGAGCCATGAAGCCCGAAGCCCCCATTTACCTGGATTATGCGGCGACGACGCCCACCGATCCGCGCGTAGCGGCCTTGATGGCGCGGCATCTGGGCGTTGAGGGCCTATTCGGCAACCCAGCCTCCACCCATGCGTACGGTCGCGCCGCACGCGCCGCGGTCGAGGCGGCGCGGGCGCAGGTGGCCGCGCTGATTGGCGCGCCGGTCGGGGACATTGTATTTACCTCAGGCGCTACCGAGGCCAATAACTTGGGATTGCTGGGCGCCGTGCGCGGCGCCCGCAAGCTGGCCGAAGCCGGCGGGGCGGCACAGGCGCGCGCTGCGGGACGAGTCGGCACGACGAGCGCGCCGGTCCATCTCATTACGGCACGCACCGAGCACAAGGCGGTGCTGGATGTTTGTCGACAGCTCGAGCGCGAAGGGTGCCGCGTCACTTACCTTACTCCGGAGGCGAGCGGCGGCATCGCGCCCGCGCAAGTGGCCGCAGCGCTGGAACCGCGAACTGCGCTGCAGCCCGGTACGGTGTTGGTATCGTTGATGCACGCCAACAATGAAACCGGCGCCATCACGGACATTGGCGCTTGCGGCGCACTGTGCCGGGCACACGGCGCGTTGTTCCACGTCGATGCGGCGCAAAGCGCTGGCAAACTGCCCGTTGACGTGCTCGCCATGCAGGTGGATCTGCTGTCGCTGACGGCGCACAAACTCTACGGCCCCAAGGGTATCGGCGCCTTGTACGTGCGCGGCTCGTGTCGTGCGCTGTTGCAGCCACTGATGTTTGGCGGCGGCCACGAACGCGGTCTGCGCTCCGGCACGCTGCCCGTGCACCAGATCGTAGGTTTTGGATTGGCCTGTGAACTGGGCGGTGCGCAAATGGCGGCGGAGAGCGCGCGTTTGGCGCCATTGCGGGCGCAGCTCTGGAACGGCCTGTCCGATCTGCCCGATGTGCTGTGCAACAGTCCGAGCGGCTCGAGTCTGCCCGGCATACTCAACGTGTCATTTTGCGGCATTGAGGGAGAGAGTCTGCTCTTTGGTCTCCAGGAGTTGGCGCTGGCCAGCGGTTCGGCCTGCAACTCCGACAGCGATGAGCCCTCGTATGTGCTGCGCGCGCTCGGGCGCGATCGGGAAACGGCGCAAAGCTCACTGCGCTTCAGCCTGGGGCGCGGCACCACGGCCGCGGATATTGAGCGCACGGTGGCGGCCGTGCGCCGTGAGGTGCTGCGGCTGCGGAGCGTTGCCGGCACTGATACGTGGGCGGCCAGCGCTCCCGCTAGCTCCGCCGCTGCCACCGGCGCCGCCGCCGCCGAAGTCGATACGGCGATCACCTCCGTGACCGCCGAGGCCGGTGCGCGCGAGCAAGGCACCTGGGTGCGACTCACACTGGCGGTGCGCGCCGGAGTCATCCACAGCGCCCAATTCCAGGTCTACGGGTGCCCGCAGACCGTGCAGGTTTGCGATTGGCTGTCCGATCAGCTCGCGGGGAGACCATTGACGTCGCTGGCACCACCGACTGGGGAGGCGCCCGCTGGCGTCCAACCAAGCAAACCAAGCCAGACAAGCCAGACAAGCCAGACAAGGGTAGGGGGGCCGCGGGACTGGGCGCGCACTTTGGGCGTGCCGGAGGAGCGGCTGACGCGCCTGCTGGTCATAGAAGACGCCCTGCAGGGGGCGGTGCAGGGGGCGGTGCAGGCAGCGCTTCGGAACCAGACCTAGGGCGCGTACAATGGAGCTTGAGGACACATGAACACGCAAGCTGGCATTTTACTTACTCCGGCCGCCGCCGCGCGCGTACGCCATCATTTGGCCAGCCGCGGCTCGGGTTTGGGCCTTCGCCTGGGGGTCAAGACCACCGGGTGTTCTGGCTTCGCTTATGTCATTGACTATGCCGAGGCTGTCGGACCCGAAGACCTGGTTTACGAAAGTGAAGGGGTGAGGGTGTTCGTGGACCGGGCAAACCTTGGCTTCCTGGCTGGCACTACGGTGGATTTCGTGCGTGAGGGCCTGAACGAGTCGTTCCGCTTTCAGAATCCGAACGTCAAGGCGGAATGCGGTTGCGGCGAGAGCTTTACGGTCTGAAAAATATCCTTAGTTTTCGGGTGCTTCCGCGCCCTAGGCGATTGCTGCCCGAGCCCCTGAGCGGCTAAACTCCCGCGCCGTTTCCTGGAGCGAGCGGAAGGCTGAAGGATCGCAACGCCCGGATTTCGGTTGACCATAGCCCCAATTTTCAATCAACCCTTTGGAGTACAGCTGATGGCGCTCGAGCGCACCTTGTCCATCGTCAAACCCGACGGCGTGGCCCGCAATCTGATCGGCGATGTGTTTCGTCGGTTCGAAAGCGCCGGCCTGCGCATCGTCGCCGCCCGCATGCTGCACCTGTCCACGGCCCAGGCCGAGGAATTCTACAGCGTGCATCGCGAGCGCCCCTTTTACCGTGACCTGGTGCGGTACATGTGTGGTGGACCGGTCATGGCGCAGGTGCTGGAGGGCGAAAACGCCATCGCCCGCCACCGCGAAATCATGGGGGCGACGGATCCGAAAAAGGCGGCGAGTGGCACCATTCGCGCGGACCTGGCGCAGAGCATCGAGGCCAATGTCGTGCACGGTTCGGACGCCCTGGATACGGCTGCGCGCGAGATTGCCTTCTTTTTCAGCGGCACGGAGCTGTGCCCGCGAGGCTGAGCAAAAGGTGAGCGAACGGGTCAACTTGTTGGGACTTCCGGCCGCGGCGCTGCACACGCTGGTCGCGGATCTGGGCTCCAAACCGTTCCGTGCCCGGCAGATCATGCACTGGCTGTACAAGCGTGGCGTCGCGCGCTTCGAGGACATGAGCGATCTGGCCAAGGACTTTCGCGCCCAGTTGAGCGCCGTGGCGGAAGTGAAGTTGCCGGAAATCGTGCTGGCCCAGCAGTCGCAGGACGGCACGCGCAAGTGGCTGCTGCGGGCGGATGCATCGCAGGCTTTCGAGATGGTCTTCATCCCCGAGGCCGGGCGCGGCACGTTGTGCATTTCATCGCAGGTGGGTTGTGTGCTGGATTGCAGCTTCTGCTCGACGGCTCGCCAGGGATTCAACCGCAATTTGACCACCGCGGAAATCGTCGGGCAGGTGTGGCTGGCCAATCGCGAGCTGGGGTTCGAGCCCGGCGGCGAGCGGCTGGTCACCAACGTGGTGTTCATGGGCATGGGTGAGCCGCTGGCTAATTTTCGCCAGGTGGTGCCGGCGACGCAGATTCTGCTCGATGACCTGGGCTTCGATCTCTCACGACGGCGCGTAACGCTCTCGACTTCGGGCCTGGTGCCGCAGATCTACAAACTGGCAGAAGTGTGCAATGTGGCGCTGGCGGTCTCCCTCCATGCGGCCGATGACGAGCTGCGCAATCAATTGGTTCCCATCAATCGGCTGCATCCCATCGCCGAACTGTTGGAAGCCTGCTGGCATTACATCGACGAACAAAATGGCCGCAGTGTCACCTTCGAATACGTGATGCTCGCAGGCGTGAACGACTCGCCTGCGCAGGCGCGCGCGCTGGCGCGACTCCTGGCCGGACACCCGGCCAAGGTGAACATGATTCCCTTCAATCCATTTCCCGGTACTCAATATCGCCGTTCCGAGGACGAGGCGATCTGGCGCTTCCGTGACGCCCTGTTGAAGGGCGGGGTCATGGCCACGGTGCGGCGCACGCGCGGCGAGGACATTGACGCCGCCTGTGGCCAGCTGGTCGGGCGCGTACAGGATCGCACCATTGCGCGCATGGGTGAGCGGGCCGATGAGCGGGCCGGCATGCGGCTGGCGCAGGGCGGCGCATGAACGCCGTGCCACGCCGGGACTTGAAAATACGGCTGCTGGGCCCGGTGACGCTGGGCCTGATGGCGGCGGGGCTGGCGGTGAGTGCGTGCGGCTGTGTGGCCAGCGGTCCGCAGCCGGGGTCGGGTGCGGCCAACACTGCTGCGGCCGCCAATCTGCAGCTCGGTTCCGCCTATCTGCAGCAGGGGAATCTCCCGGTGGCCAAGGAAAAGCTGGAGCGTGCCGCAACCCAAAGCCCGCGCGATCCGGTTATTCACGGTTTGTTGGCGCTGCTGTATGAGCGTCTGGGCGACAACAAACGAGTCGATGAGGAGTTTCGCACCGCACTGAAGCTGGCGCCGCACGACCCGGAACAGCTCAATAACTACGCCGTGTTCCTGTGTGGGGAAGGGCGCGTCGATGAAGGGGTGTCACGCTTCGAGGAGGCGGCGCGCAACCCTTTGTATCGCACGCCGTGGGCCGCCTACACCAACGCCGGCGTATGTTTGCGCGGCGCCAAGCGCGATGCGGAAGCCGAACCGCTGTTCAAGAACGCGTTGCAGGCGCGTGCCGATTATGCTGAGGCCGCGGTACAGCTGGCACAGATGGAAATGGACCAGGGCCGAACGGCCGATGCCTACCAACGGGTCAGCGGATTCCTGGGTTCGAATCCGGCCACCGCGGAATTGCTGGCGCTCGGTTGGCACGCAGCCATCGCCCAACAGAACAAGATTGCAGCCGCGCAGATGGCCTGGCGCCTGCAGACCGAATTCCCCGATAGCGAGCAGGCCCGCGCCGCGGCTGGGGCGCGCAGTGCCCAGCCGTGAGCCGTGAGCGCGCAGCCCCCTGAAAGTGCGCCCGAGGGTGCGCTCAGTTCGATTCCGGCTGAAGCGGTCTCGGACAGCGTGGGACTGCGCCTGCTGCAGGCTCGCGAGCGCATGGGTTTGAGCCAGCAACAGGTGGCCGACAAACTCAAGCTCGACAAACACATGGTCGTGGCGCTCGAGCAGGGCAACTACGCGGTGATCGGCGCGGCGGTGTTCGTGCGCGGGTTCCTGCGGCGATACGCGGCATTGGTGGGGGTGGCTCAAACCGATGTGGATGCGCTGTATGCGCGCCAAGCCGACTCGGTGCGCTCCCCTGACCTGGCCAATGTTGCGGTTCATGCCTTGCCCGGCGAAACACAGGGTCGGGCACTGGGAGTGTGGCCGGCGCTGGTGGCGGCGCTGCTCTTGTGCGCGGTCGCAGCCATTTGGTGGGCGAAGCGGCCGAGTGCGCACGCTCCTGGCGCCGCCGCCCAGTCAACGACAGGGCCTGCCGCGGCGGCAGTGGCGTCGC
>Ga0075017_100002844_pt1 | contig 10865 bp, 9 predicted proteins | sample AleBraG_ABR_2012_FD_71475 | JGI IMG/M metagenome (GOLD analysis project Ga0075017, IMG submission 71475) | Freshwater sediment microbial communities in response to fracking from Pennsylvania, USA - Alex Branch Run_MetaG_ABR_2012 | ecosystem: Environmental > Aquatic > Freshwater > Creek >...
CGGCTCGGTCACGCACTTCGAGGGCGAGGTCGTCGCGGAGAACGTCCGCCGGTTCCTCGAAGGCGACGATCTCACCGGTTCATTCGACGGCCACGCGAACTGTTTCATCGAGACGGGGTTCCAGCGGGCGCTGCTGATCGACTTCGACTACGACACCGAGCCGATGCCGGGGCGCTACCCCGGCGCCCACATCGGGCTCCCGCTGCTGGCCGAGTCCCGACTCAACCATCTCGCAAAGCTCGCCTTCCAGCCGCTCTACTGGCATGTGCTGCTCCCCGGGTATGACATCCCGGGGATCGGCTCGCAGTTCCACCCGCCCTCCTCGAGTGCCGTGATGCAGAGCCCCGGAGGCCAGACATGACAACGGCCACGCTTGCGGGATCCACCGTCGAGTTGGACGCCGAGGGCTTCTTCTCGGATGCGCGACAGTGGACGCGGGAGATGGCGGGCGAGATCGCCCGGGCCAACGGGATCGAGGAGCTGGGGGAGCGGCACTGGCAGGTCATCGACTTCATGCGCAACACCTACCTGGAGACCGGCTCGGCGCCGTCGATCAGGACCCTGGGCAAGGCATCGGGCGTGCCCATCAAGGAGCTCTACGAACTGTTTCCCAAGGGGCCGGCCAAGCTCGCAGCGAAGATCGGCGGGATACCCAAGCCCCGCGGCTGTATCTGACACCGAACCGAGGTAGCCAATGAGCGACTCCATCGAGAAGGTCTCAATCATCATCTCCAAGGGCTCCCTGGAGGGCATCTATCCCGGCCTGATCATGGCCAACGGGGCCCGCATGGAGGGAATCGCCGCCAACCTGTTCTTCACGTTCTTCGGTCTCGACGCGATCAACAGGGCCAAGCACGAGCACGTCAAGGTCGCGACGGTCGGCAACCCGGGCCTTCACCTCGCCACCTGGGCCGGGGGGGTGCCGGGTGTCTCCTCGCTCGTCACGCGTCAGCTCGCCCACGAGATGGAGAAGCTCGACATCCCGCCGATCCCCGAGTTCGTCGAGATGATCGCCGACTCGGGAGCCGGGCTCTACGGCTGCAAGGCCTCCGTGGACCTCTTCAAGCTGAGCGCCGAGGACTTCATCCCCGAGCTCACCGGGATCATCACGGTCGGCGAGTTCTACGGCCTCGCCGCGGGCGGCCAGATCATCTTCACCTGAGGCGGTCGGCGTTGGGATTCGAGGAGGCCGGTCGGCTGCCGGCCGGGCGTCTCGCGGGCAACCCAGCGCCATGCGTAGTTAACCCCCGCGCAGCTGTGGCGGAGGACGCTGGGAAAGGCCGGCGCACCGCAATAGGTTCGACCGTGCCGGTTCTCATCTAAGAAGGCCTATCAGAGGAGCGTCCATGCCTGCCACCCGCAAAGCACCCGCCAAGCCTGCCCGCTCACAGTCCAGCAAGGTTGCACATGACCGCGCCGCGCGGGCGGACCGTGCGGTCGATCGCGTCGCAAAATCCCTCGAGGCGGCGCAGAAGGATCTGGCCGCGATCGGCGACAGCCTCGGCACGGGCGCAAACGAGCTGAGGAAAGATGTGGCAAAGCTTCTGCGTGACGCAAGCCGGGACGTCGCGAAGATGAGCAAGGCCGTGCGCCAGGACCTGACGCGACTTCAGAAGGACCTGGGCGTGACCCCCCGTGTCACGGCCCGCCGCGCGCGACCCGCGTCGTCGGGGGCCAAATCGACTGCCGCCAAACGGGCTCCTCGCAGGGCCGCCTAGCCGAGGGGGAGGGTGCGCAGGGTGTACACCGATCGCCTCCAGGCTGGTCGCGAGCTCGCGACCGTGCTGGCCCCGTTGGCCGGGCAGAGGCCCGTGGTGCTGGCCCTGCCGCGCGGGGGCGTGCCGGTGGCGGTCGAGGTCGCGCGGGCCCTGGGTGCGCCGATGGACCTGATGGCGATCCGCAAGCTCGGCGCCCCCGGGAACCCCGAGTTCGCGGTTGGCGCCGTCGCCGAAGACGGCACGGCGGTCCTCGACATGGAGACCTCCCGGCGCCTGCACATGACGCGTGCGCAGCTCGACGAGGTCGTCGCTCGCGAGGTGCGCGAGCTCGATCGCCGGGTCGAGCGCTATCGGGACGGCTGGGAGCCGATGGATGTCCGCGGTCGCACGGTGATCATCGTCGACGACGGTCTCGCCACCGGGCTCTCGGATCTGGCGGCGGTGAGGGCGGTGCGCCGCCGCGGGGCGGGGCGGATCGTGGTCGCCGCCCCGGTGGGCTCCCAGCACGCCGTGGAGATGTTGCGCGGGGAGGCGGATGAGGTCGTATGCGCCTCCATCCCACCGCATTTCTTCGGCGTCGGGGCCTGGTATGAGGACTTCTCCCCGGTCTCCGACGAGGAGGTGCTGAGCCTGATGGCCCGGGCCGGGATGCGTGTGCCGGAGGGTCCCGGGGAGGAGCTGACCCTCGAGCTCGGCCAGGTGTCCCTGCTCGGGAACCTCACCGTCCCGGCGGAGGCTCGCGGCCTGGTCATCTTCGCCCACGGCAGCGGCAGCAGCCGTTTGAGCTCGCGAAATCGCGCCGTGGCCGCGACGCTCGCCGAGCATCGCTTCGCGACGCTTCTGTTCGATCTGCTGACCGAGGCCGAGGACTACAGGCGGGAGCTCGTCTTCGACATCCCGCTGCTGGCCCGCCGCCTCGAGCTGGCCACCCGCTGGGCCCTGACGCAACCAGAGCTCGGCGAGCTGCCGATCGGCTATTTCGGCGCCTCGACCGGCGCGGGCGCCGCGCTGGTCGCCGCGGCCGAGATGGGAGTCGGCGTCCGCGCCGTCGTCTCCCGGGGCGGGCGCCCCGATCTCGCCGGCGGGCGGCTCGCGCAGGTGCTGGCGCCGACGCTGCTGATCGTGGGCGGCCTCGACCTGGATGTCCTCGAGCTGAACCGCCGGGCGGCCGAGCGCCTGCGCTGCGAGCATCGGGTGGCCGTCGTCGAGGGAGCCGGCCACCTCTTCGAGGAGCCCGGCACACTCGAGCAGGTCGCGCGGCTCGCGGTGGACTGGTTCGATGAGCACCTAGCCGGTGCGCCGGCGGTCACCGCGTCGAGCGCCGCGGCCGGCTGAGCGATGGCTGCGCCCGCTCTGCCGCTCGGCGAGTCCGACGTTGTGGATGTCCTGCGCCGGGAGGCTCACCCCCTGACGGGCGACACCAGCGACTACGACCCGCTTCTCGAGCTGATCGGGGACGCCCGCATCGTCCTGCTCGGCGAGGCCAGTCACGGCACGCACGAGTTCTACAGCCAGCGTGCCCGGATCACCAGGCGCCTGATCGAGGAGAAGGGCTTCAACGCCCTGGCCATCGAGGGCGACTGGCCCGACGCGAACCGTGTGGGCCGCTACATCTCCGGGTCCGCTCAGGACGCGGATGCCGAGGAGGCACTACGGGGCTTCCGGCGCTTCCCGACCTGGATGTGGCGCAACGCCGACGTCCTCGACCTGGTCGGCTGGCTGCGCACGCACAACGAATCGCTCGCCGCAGGCGCCATGAAGGTCGGGTTCTTCGGCCTGGACCTGTACAGCCTGGGCGCCTCGATGGAGGCCGTGATCGGGTATCTCGAGCGCGAGGACCCCGCCGCGGCGATCAGGGCCAAGGCCCGCTACGAGTGCCTGCAGCCCTTCGCCTCCGACAGTGCCCAGTATGGCCAGGCCGTGCTGCGGGGTGTCAGCGAGCCCTGCCGGCGCCGCGTGATCGAGCAGCTCGTCGAGCTGAGGCGCTCGGCGGGCGAGTACCTGATGCGCGACGGGCTCCTCGCGGAGGACGACTACTTCTTCGCCGAGCAGAACGCGACCCTGGTGGCCGATGCCGAGGAGTACTACCGGACGATGCTCGGCGACCGGGCCGGGTCCTGGAACCTGCGCGATCGCCATATGGCGGACACGCTCGATCACCTGGCTGCACACCTGGGCCGCCACGGCGCCACCGCTCGGGTGGTGGTCTGGGCGCACAACTCGCACGTGGGCGATGCGCGGGCCACCGAGATGGCTCAGCGCGGCGAAGTCAACATCGGCCAGCTGACACGGGAGCGCCACCGGGAGGCGGTGGTCAACGTGGGCATGACCACCTACACGGGCACCGTGACGGCCAGCCACGACTGGGGCGGGCCGGCAGAACGCAAGCGCGTCCGCCCCGCACACCCCGAGAGCTACGAGGCCCTGCTGCACGAGACGCAGATCCCGGCCTTCCTGCTCTGTCCGCTGCGCGGGCGAGACAGCGGCAGGGTGCTGGCCGAGCCACGGCTGGAGCGCGCGATCGGCGTGATCTACCGCCCCCAGACCGAGCGCCAGAGCCATCTGTTCGCGGCCAGCGTCCCCCTGCAGTTCGACGCCCTCGTCCACATCGACCTCAGCCGCGCGGTCGAGCCGCTCGAGCGCACATCCGACTGGGTCACGGGCGAGCCGCCCGAGACCTACCCCAGCGCCCTCTGACGGCGACGTCCCTCGGCGCTCGCCGATGTCCGCGGCGGCCGCTCCCCGCCCCGGGTTGGCGTCCCTGCGTTCACCATCGCCCGCGGCCTCGAGCTCGCCGCAACGGTGCCACCGCGGCCGGTGGGCGGGGCCTATGATCGACGGGGTGCCCGCCGTCACCCTGACCGACCCGCTGGTGCTGCCCTGCGGCATGAGGCTCGAGAACCGCCTCTGCCGGGCGGCCATGACCGAGGGGATCGCCGGCCCCAGCAACGATCCGGGCGAGCGCCACGCGCGGCTCTACGCCGCCAACGCGCGGGGGGGAGCGGGCCTCGTGCTGACCGGGAACGCGATGGTGGACCGCAACCATCTGGAGCGCGCGCGCAACGTGGTCATCGATGCGCTCACGGACGAGCGGGCGCTGCGCCGCTGGGCCGAGAGTGCGGCGGGCGCGCCGACGCTCGTCCAGCTCTCGCACCCCGGTCGCCAGACCAACCGCTTCGTGCAGCCACACCCCGTCGCCCCGTCAGATGGCCCCGCCGTCGCGCTGGCAGGCCTGTTCGGACGGCCGCGCGCCCTCACGGTGGCCGAGATCGAGGAGATCCGCGACCGTTTCGTCGATGCCGGCGAGAGGGTCCTCGCGGCGGGCTTCGCCGGCGTCGAGGTCCACGCGGCCCACGGCTACCTGCTCGACAGCTTCCTGGACCAGGAGCACAACCGCCGGGTCGACGCCTACGGCGGCCCGCTCGAGAATCGGGCGCGGCTGCTGCTGGAGATCGTCGGCGGACTGCGCGCCGCGCTTCCGGGGCGGGCCGCGATCGCGGTCAAGCTCGACTCGCGGGAGGGCGGCGACGAGGAGCTCGGGCAGCTGGCGAGGATGCTCGAGCTGGCCGGCGTGGACCTGCTCGAGATCTCCGGGGGCAACTATGAATCGCCGGCCATGCTCGGCTTCGACGCCGAGGGGGGCGAGCTCGAGAGCGAGCACGAGTCCCCGTTCTGGGCGAGCGCCGCGGCGACGGCCGGTGCGACCACGGTTCCGGTCGTTCTGACGGGTGGGTTCCGAACCCGCGCCGAGGTGGACAGGGCACTCGCCTCGGGCGTCTGTGCGATGGTCGGGGTCGGTCGCCCGCTGGCGGTGTGGCCCGACCTCGCCGGCCGGTTCGTTCGCGGCGAGGTTGACGTCCTCGAGCGGCCGGCTCCCCGCCTGGGGGGACCCGCCCCGCTGCGGAAGCTGCTGGGAGCGGCGGCCGGCTCAGGCTGGCACAGGATCCAGCTAGCCCGAACCGCGGACGGCAGGGGGCCGTGGCTTCAGCTGCCGGCTCTGCTCGCGGCACTCGACTACACGACGGTGGACTCGATCCAGGCCGTCCTCGGCCGACGAGGACGCGTGAGATCGGCAGCGCAGCGGCCACCGATCGGTCCTCGCCGGGAATCACCCAGGGTGGGTGTGGGCGCTGCGGACGGGGAGCTCGGCGGGGTATCCGGGCAGACGCCCGGCTGACCGCGGCCACGGCGGAGACGAGGATGGCGCGGCACGGCCGCGCTGGAGTCTGCGGACCTGGTGCAGGAGAACCCTGTGGTGACGCCAGTATGTCGCCTCACCGGCCCACTGCCTGCCGTGGGCCTGGGCCTGGCGGGCAGGTTGCCGTGGCGTGATCGAATCGAGACTCACCGCGCGCTCCTTCTCCGGGAGGGGAGGGATTCCCCGCGATCTGATCCTCCGCCCCTGGGCGCCCCATGTCATCCGCATGAGCTACTGAGAGGCCTGCGGGACTTCTCCGCGGCGGCCCGCCCGCCGGGCGCGGGCCGGCGTGGCGGCGCAGGGCAAGGGTGGCCCTGTCCGCCCTCCGTGCCGATCGGCGAAGGGGGCCGGGCACCGGTCAGGATTCCCCCGCAGATTGCGGTTTGCATCGGCGCGAGCCCGGGGCTCGGGCGGCATGATCGCGCTGCGCGCCGCCGTCGCGTCCGGCGCATGGTTGATGCTGGTCTGCAGGTCAAGCTGGGGAGAGATGTGAACGAGACCGAGGGTGCAGTGTTCTTGACGGGAGCCACGGGCTTCCTGGGCATGGAGCTGCTCACCCGCTACCTGGAGAACACGGAGCGCCGCGTCTATGCCCTCGTCCGAGGCGCGGACGAGCACGAGGCGCATCGGCGCATGCAGCGGACCCTCGTCGAGCTCTTCGGACCGGTCCACCCCTACGCCGATCGGGTCGTCGCGCTGCGCGGCGACGTGACGCAGATCGGCATGGGGATCGCACCGAGCATCGACCGGCTCGCGGAGCGGGTCACCGAGATCGTGCACTGTGCCGCCTCCGTGTCTTTCGAGCAGCCGCTCGAGCAGGCCCGCGTGATCAATGTCGACGGCACCAGGCGAGTGCTCGAGTTCGCCGAGCGCTGCCAGGCCCGCGGCAGCCTGCGGCGGATGTCCTACATCTCGACCGCCTACGTGGCCGGCGAGCACGCCGGCTGCTTCAGCGAGGACGACCTCGATCACGGCCAGCGGTTTCGCAACAGCTACGAGCAGTCGAAGTTCGAGGCCGAGTGCCTGGTCCACCGCTCGCGGGACGAGCTTCCCATCACGGTCTTCCGGCCGAGCATCATCGTCGGCGAGCAGCACAGCGGCTGGACGGGGTCGTTCAACGTCCTCTACTGGCCGCTGCGGGTCTTCTCGCGCGGCACCTATGTCGCGCTTCCCGGCCGCCACGAGGCGCCGGTCGATGTCGTCCCCGTCGATTACGTGGCGGACGCCGTCTTTGCCCTCAGCCGCATCCCGCAGGCGGAGGGGGTGACCTTCCACCTGACGGCCGCCACCCAGGCGAGCAGCGTCGGCGAGCTGATCGAGCTGGCGACCAGGTTCTTCAGGCGCCGGGTGCCGTGGCTGGTCGACCCGTCCGTCTATGACAGGGTGGTCCATCCGGTGCTCCTGAGAGGCGCCCAGGACGAGCGGGTGCGCCGGGCGCTGCAGCGGAGCGAGGTCTACTTCCCGTACTTCGCGATGCGCGTCCACTTCGACGATCGCCGCGCGCAGGTCGCGCTGCGGGGCGCGGGGATCGCGACGCCGCGCCTCGAGTCCTACTTCGACCGGCTGGTTCGCTTCGCGATCGCCAGCCAGTGGGGCGCGCGCCGGATCACGCGGGCGACGGCGATGGGGCATGCCGCCCGCCCGGAGCGACCGATGCCCGCCTCGCACGACCAGTCTCCCGGGGGGGGCCTCCATGCGCCGGCTGCGGTGCTCGTGAAATGACCAGCCCGCGCCTGTCCGCGCTCGACGTGTCGTTCCTGTCGGTCGAGACCCCGACCGCGCACATGCACGTCGGCTGGGTCGCCGAATTCGCGGCCGGCCCGGAGCAGGCGATGCCGAGCTTCCGCGAGCTGCGCGATCACATCGGGCGGCGAATCGGCCGTGCGCCGCGCTACCGCCAGAAGCTCGCATCGGTGCCCCTGGGCGTCAACGCGCCCGAGTGGGTCGACGATCCTGCGTTCTCGATCGAGCGCCACGTCTACTGGGCGAACGGCTCGCTGGATGATCTGGTCGACGAGGTGATGTCGATCCCGCTGCGCCGGGACCGTCCCCTGTGGGAGATCTGGATCCACCAGAACGAGCCCGACCGGGAGTTCGCCCTGGTCGGGAAGGCTCACCACTGCATGGTCGACGGAATGGCGGCGCTGGAGCTGGCCTCGCTCATCCTCGACCCCACACCGGAGGCGATCGAGGCCACGCCGGAGCGCTGGCAGGCCGAGTCCGAACCGGGCGGAGACTGGCTGCTGGCCCGTGGCCTGCGCGACCTGATCGGCGATCAGGTCGACCTCGTGCGCTACGTGCGCCGGGCCGTCGCCGCGCCGCACACGACCGTGCGGGAGACGGCGATGGGAGCCCTGCGCGCGGTTCGGGCGGTCGATCACCTTCTGCGGCCCGCACCGGCCAGCCTCCTCAACGAGGCGCTCTCACCGTTGCGACGGCTGGCGACGGCCCTGCGCCCGCTCGAGGACCTGCGCACGATCAAGGATGCATACGGGACGACGATCAACGACGTCGTGCTCGCCGCGGTTGCCGGTGGGATCCGGACCTACCTGCTGCGCCGGGAAGAGGAGCCCGCCGAGCTCAAGGTGATGGTGCCCGTCAACGTCCGCCGGCCCGGCGAGATCATGGGCAACCACATCTCATTCGTCTTCGCCGAGCTGCCGTGCCACGAGCCGGACCCGGTCGGGCGGCTCTATCAGGTCCACACCGCGATGAGCCGCGCCAAGCGCGAGGGCCAGCCCGAAGGCTCGGACCTGGTCCTGAAAACCGCGTCCCGCACGCCGATCACGGTGCAGCAGACGCTGTCTCGCCTGTTCGCGAGCCCGCGAGCCTTCAACCTCGTGGTGTCCAACATCCCCGGGCCACCGCAGCCGATGTACATGCTCGGCTGTCCGCTGGGGGCGGTCTACCCCATGGTCCCGCTGGCCGACCGCCATGCGGTCTCCGTGGGCATGCTGACGGTGCACGACCAGGCCTGCATCGGGGTCTATGCGGACCGGGAGGCGCTGCCCGACGTGAAGCTGCTGGCGAAGGACATCGACGACGCCTTCGCCGAACTGCTGGCCGGCACCTACCGGGTGAAGGAGTCGGGAGGATCGCTGCTGGCCCGGGTGCTCGCGGTGCCCCCCGAACCGCTGGACGGTCCCGCCTCACCCGCGGCCCCGGCTCCCGACCCGAGCCACGAGTTCGACTATCGCGACTACGACCGCGAACTTCAGCGCCTCGCCGACTCGCCACGCCCGAGCCCGGGCGGGCAGCAGACCAGCACCCTCGCGATTCGCGCCGCGCGCATGCAGGAGCAGGCCGGCGGCTCGGAGCCACGGCTGGACTAGCTCGCGGGCGTGGGCGGGCGGCTGCCCGCCGGTGCACGCGGCGTGGCCGAACGGGGTTGCCGTTCAGCCGGTGAATTTCGGCTTGACGGCGGCCGGCCGCGGCCGGACGAACACGGCCGAGCGGACGATCGCGGTGCAGGCGCTGTCGGTCATCACGGTCCTGACGGACACCGTGTGCGCTCCGTAGCGGAGCTTGCCGGGATCGATCCTGATCTCGAACTGGCCGTTTGTTGTCTGCGCCGCGCTCAGCGTCCTGATCCTGTGGCGATCGAGGTAGAAGGCGATCTGCGCGATGCCTGCCGAGGGGATCCGCACCGAGAAGGTCCTGCGCTTGCTGCCGCTTGCGCCGTGCAGCTCGATCGGCGAGCCCGAGATCGCGCACTGCGCCTTCACCTGCTGCTGCGGGATGTTGACGATCACCCTGTTCGAGGCCTTCGCTTTTCCGGCGCCCTCGATGGTGGCTTCGTTGGCGTAGCTGCCCGGGCCCGTGAGGGTGTGTTCGCAGGTGAAGGTCTCAGATCCTCCGACCGCCAGTTCGGTGGCGCCCGACGGCGAGACGGAGCTGCAGTTCGGGTCCACGAGCGGCGAGAGCCTGACGGCCTGATTGCCCGTGTTGCGCACGATGACCCGGTAGTCGACGGTCTGGCCGACGGCGCCCTGGAGTTCAGCCTTCGTGAACGCTGCGGCGGAGCCCCTGATCGACTGGAGCTTCTCGATTTCGTAGTCCGGTTCGGCGGGCACGTTCACGACGACCCGGTTCGAACTCGCCCTTGTCGGGCCGCCTTCGACGGCGGCTGCGATCGCGCCGGCGCCCAGTGCGGCCCTGATCGAAGGCCTCTGTCCCACGGCTCCTTCGATCGCGGCTTCGTTCGTCCACGGGCCGACCGCGGTCAGCGCGTGCTGGCACGTGAAGGTCTCACTGGTGCCGGGGGTCAGTTCGGTGGCGCCGGCCGGAGAGATGTCGGTGCAGTTGGCGTCCTGCAGCGGAGCGAGCGTCAATGGGGTGTTGCCCGTGTCCCTGACGATGATCTCGTAGTCGACCGTCTGCCCGACCTTCCCGAGGAGTTCGGCCGTCGTGAAGCCGCCCGCGGTGCCGTCGATCGCCTGGAGCTTCTCGACTGTGAATTCGGGCCTTTCCGGGACTTCGACGAGCACTTCGTTGGAGGCCTTGCGGTTCTCGCCCGCTTCGATTTCGGCGAGGTTGATCCACGTGCCGGGCGCACCCAGGAGCCTTTCGCAGTTGAACGTCTCGGCCTGCCCCGGTCCGAGTTCCGTTTCGCCCGCGGGCGAGACGCCTTCGCAGAAGGGGTCGTAGAGGGCTGAGAAGCTCAACCGGGAGTCACCGGTGTCGGTCACGACGATCTGGTAGTCGACGGTCTGCCCGACTTCGCCCGTGAGCCCGCCCGTGGTGAAGCCGGCGTCCGACGAGCCGGCGATCGCCTGGAGCTTCCTGATGGTGAATTCGGGTCCTTCGACGGATGCCGGCCGCGCGCCGAGGGCCGCGGCCGGCATCCGTCGAAGGACCCGAATTCACCATCAGGAAGCTCCAGGCGATCGCCGGCTCGTCGGACGCCGGCTTCACCACGGGCGGGCTCACGGGCGAAGTCGGGCAGACCG
>Ga0075017_100002845_pt1 | contig 10864 bp, 8 predicted proteins | sample AleBraG_ABR_2012_FD_71475 | JGI IMG/M metagenome (GOLD analysis project Ga0075017, IMG submission 71475) | Freshwater sediment microbial communities in response to fracking from Pennsylvania, USA - Alex Branch Run_MetaG_ABR_2012 | ecosystem: Environmental > Aquatic > Freshwater > Creek >...
CGATTATGAGGGCCGTCGATCCCGCGAATTCATTTCTGCCGACGCGCGGCGCGATTGCTGCAATACTCGTCTGCCCAACGGGCGGCCGGCGACTGAAGGTGTCCAGGAAGCCCGACAGCCCGCCGCCACGGACCGCAATGCGTACCGAGCGAAATCGGTCGTCCACCGACGTGACCGCAAACTGCAGGCCCTCCGCGCCTCCCGGCTCTTCGCAGATCGAAAGCTCCAGACCGCCAAACAACGAGTGCAGGCCGGGAACCACCATGCCAACCAAACAAGAGAAGCCCATCAATGCAGCGATGCGGCTGGGACCCAGGTACCTCGTCACGTGCGGAAACATGGCCTCGACCTCGCCCGCGGTCGCCGCGAATGAGAGGAAGCCTCTAACACCTGCCATGGCTTCGATTGGACGATCTACCGCTGCCGACGGAACCGGTAATGCGGCGGACGCTGCACTGTCAGTAAGCGGCACGATCGACGGTTGCGGCGGGCCGAAAGCGACTGACACGCTCACGACCTCGACGCCATCAACGAGGGCCCTCGCACGCAACGTGGTCGTGTCAAAGTGCACGAGTTCAGCGTCGGCGCAATCACCGACATAAATCAACTTTCGAAATCGGACCTTCAGACCACTCGGCGCCCCGAGCTGAGGCTGCTTCTCGGCGATGCAGTCGAGGAGCCACAACAGCGAATGAATTCCATGGACCACGGGAGCGCCGGCCAGGGTGCGGCGCGCCGCAACGATATCCATGTGCACCGGATTGACATCGCGGCTCAGAGCCGCGAATGCAGCGTGGCTTTCGGCGTTGAATACCTTATCCATCAACCATGTTCCGCTCCGTAGTGCGGCAAGAGTAGCGCCCGCAAGCGGCCCTTTATAACTCTTTGTTCAGTCCTCTGCGGCAATCCACGTTCTGGCTCAGACCGCGCGACAACTCGGACCCCGTCGTCGGCATCTTGACCGCATCGTCAAAATGGGCGTTGACTCCGGGAACTAGGCGTCGAACAATCATTGAGACGATATGGCCGCGCGTGGCGGTCACGCCGTCGCGAGCCCGTGGTCTTCCAGTAGCTGGTCCTCGCTCATCTTGTAGGACCGCCTGGGAAGCAGATCTGCGGTGCCGTCCAGCCATCCTCGAAATTCCGGATCCGAAACTGCGGCGCTGTCGGCCAGCCGAGGTAGCAATAACGGATCGGTTCGGGGCGTGCATAGACCTCGCTTGCAGGTCGTAGCGGACAAGATCCCGTACTCTCTCAAGTAGGCCGGATACTCAGGCAGGTAAAAACCGCCCGTGTAGCAAAAATGGCGCGGCTCGATCGAAGTGTACGTAACAATTCGGCGACGGTTGTCCTGAAGTTCCGCAAACATTCGCTCACGGCTACGATAGACCCGATGACGGTGGGTGTGATATTGGAGGTCGACCCCTCGAGCCGCCAATTCCCTCGCCTCTGCCGGCGTAATCAGATGCAAGACTCGATTCCGGCACAGCTCCTGATAATCGATGTCGAGACGCCCGGCGAGCTCATCCAGCAGTTCGTCTTTCTCGCGGCCGGAGAGCTTCCGTGCTAGCGCAAACTCCTTCAGTATCGCCGCTGCGCGCTCACGACCTTCGACGTCCAGTGCAATTGGGGCCGGCAACACGCCCGCCCATTCCAACTTTTGCTTATGGCGTCCCTTCCAAAGCAAATATGAGCACATCGGATCGAACACCGCGCGGTTGAACTCCACGTAGTATGTGGTTAAGTACAGCGTGACCGGGTATCCAAACGATTCTACGATTGGGAACGCCACACTATAGAAATCGTGAAAGCCGTCATCAAAAGTGATGACGACCGCGCGATCCGGCAGCGAGCCGTTCTGGAGCCGCTGCACGGCCTCGGCCAGCGGAAGCACATTGCAGCCAGCCCGGGCGATAAACTCCATGCGCTGTCGGAACATCGCGGGGGACATGTAAGGGCCTCCCCACTCGTGCTCATCATAGGCGGAGATTCCGTGATAGCAGAGGATCAGCAACCGGTGGCGCCGCCACGCGCTGCCTGATAGCAGACGTGACGCCCCGGTGATCTCCGCCAGGCGCAAGACCCAGGCTTTACCCAATTTCAGCATGGGCAGTCACTCACGGAAGGCATCACGGCGCTGCGGGACATTGGGCGAATTCGCAAGCGGTACTGCTTCGATCAATAACGTCGCTCCCCACGTTTTGCGGCAAGACTCTGCGCCGCGATCCCGACCGACTCCGACATCGCGCCTTGCCGCAACCCGCGTTCCGGCCGCCGCCTAGCCGACATTGTTTCTACGGCGATGCGGCAGGATGCTCCCATGTAGGCCCAAATATACGGCCATGGCTTACCCAACTGGGTAAAGAGGACCGCCACGGCCAAGATGCAAGAGCCAAAGACGAACGCGATAAGGTACGGCCGAGTCTCTTCCGAACTATACTGTATGGAAAATCGCACGGTTGCCAAGGATTGCCAGACAATTCCCATGTAACTACCGAGTCCGATCAAACCCAGTTCAAACCACAGCCATAGATACTGGTTGTGCGGAATAAGGCGAGGCCCGATAGCGGACCACGAATTCCAGCCAAACCCTGTGACTACCGCCACAGGAGACCCCATCATCAGGTTGAGCAATCCTCGCCAGATAATCGTCCTGCCCGACCCACCCTCGGAGGAATCGAACGCGAGCAATCGCTCCACCAATGTGCTGCCAAGTCCCGTGCCAACCAGAGTGGCTAGCGGCACAAGAACCACGAGAGTTGCCACAAACACCGCAACTGCCTGCGTAATTGTCCGCGTGGACAAGTACCTGTGGCACAGCACCGCTCCCCACACCCCGCCCACTGCGACTGCGACAAAGCCGCCTCGCGACCCTGTCAGTATAAACATCGCCGCTGAGACCAAAGCTGCGGCAATCCACGCCGCCCGTACGAAGCCGCGACTTGTGTAGACGACGGCGACATACGCCGGAATCAGAGTAACAATCAAAGCCGCTGTTTCATTGGCATGGCCAAATGCGCCGAATACCCTACCAGCCTCCGTCTCATTCGTGCCGATGACCGTGACCCCGAGTTTAATAATCCCCGCAACATCGGCGATAGATACGGCATTTGCAAATGCCACGGCGGCGGCGATGATCTTGATCGTGAATTTGGCGTCGTCGATGGATCTGAGGCCATAGAAGAAGACGCAGAATACGATGGCGCCGTCGACCAGCAAGACTTTCAGGAGCACCACACTTTCGAGTAACGGATAGAGTCGAAGGTGAATCACAAACGCATCGACAAGCATCGTGAGGACTGCATAGCCGATTAGGGTAGCGAAACACGCTTGCAAGGCGCCCATCTGCAGCGGGACTCCTCCGCGCACGATCACTTTGAGCACCAGTGCTCCCGCTACAACATATAGGACCGCATTCTTGACGCTGACTCCGGTTATCAAACTCAGGTCGAGCCCGAACGCGTCGAGAATCGATAGAACAGCTACTATTGCTGCGAGTGCAATTCGCACTATTTACGGTTCCTGGCCGCCGAACGCCGCAGTCGCGCACCGACGAACATGTCGTTGATGAACGCGCGAGTCATAGCATGGTGGTCGGTACAGAGCTGCGTCCCGTTGCACCAGAGACAATGCCTCCGTTAAGCGGATCGCTAACATGACACCGACAGATGGCAATACCCGGAGAACGGGGGCCAGCACGACACCGAATGACTCAGCGAATTGGCCGACGAGCCGACGACGATCACTGGGAAGGCGCCGCCGGCATACACCCCGGAATGCTGCTCCGAGGCGGAAGTTTTCGGGCGCTCGAACCGTGCAACAAGAGGGTGGGCGTGCCAAGACATTGTGTGTCACCAAGAAACACGGACGAATCGATAGACAGTTTACTACTGTAGACCTCTTCTAAGGTGACAAGGGCTCCCGCGCCACCGCCACCGAGTCGAACCATCCTGGCTAGCGCAACCGCTGGGGCTGACCTACGCAGGCCGGCGACGATCGGTTCCTCATACACTCCGATCGGCAAGAAAGCGATCGTCACTGCCAACCAACGGAGTGGCCCCAAATCAGTGAAGAGGATCGCGAGGGTCCGCCCAAACTCCCCAGTCATCGGTTCCAGTCGAATCATTGTTTGCCCGGCGCGCACTACATACTGGCCTACGCACGCTCCTACTGTCGCTCAGTGAGCGGCAAGTCGTGACCTTCCGAGGTCACACTATTTGAGACAATCGATTATGTTCAACGCTCTGCCGACAATCGCACTCGCCGTGCGAGCCTAGTCGCACTGGACTTATGCACTATTCGGTGCTGCCGGTCACGATCGGCACCTGCGTGAACATCGGCTGCCAACCATGATCTAGGCCGCTCAGCTCACATTGCAGGCCATGATGACCTGAGGATAGGCAATTGCCGGACCCGCGCCCGCTGGGATGAAGATCGCGACAGATAGCCGTGGTACCAACATGTTGGCACCGCGAGCTGTGCCGATTCCGGGCCAGGACCTGTCTGCGATCCCCGTGGCAACAGCCGGTTGCCGGATGGACCCGCATCTAGCGGCGCCAGGCCTGAACAGCGGTTGCAAGTCGCGCCAGCGTTTCTGCCCGCCCCACGATGCCGAGCGTCATGTCGATCGGCGGAGACACCGTGCCCCCGCAGATCGCGAGGCGCAGCGGCTGCGCGAGTCTTCCCAGCACCAGGCCTTTCTCCGCTGCGAGCCCGCTGATGACCCGATGAACGCTCGGCGCCGACCAGTCGTCCAGCGCTTGGAGCCGTGACACGAGCTCGTCCAGGATCCCAAGGATTTCCTCGTTGACGTGCTTGCGGACCGCTTTGTCATCGTAGGCAGTCGGCGCCCTGAAGAAGAAGACGCTGCTCTGCGCCATCTCCTTGAGCGTCTTGGCACGCTCGCGCTGCGCAACCGCAATGTCCTTGAGCACGCTGTCCGCCAAGCCGGTGACTCCGAGGCTCACCAGCTGGTCACGCAGGGGCGCGACGAGCCGTGCTGGGTCACATCGCATCATGTGTTGCTGATTGAGCCATGCCAGCTTCTCAGCATTGAAGGCGGACGCCGACTTGTTCACGCCGGCCAAGTCAAAGTACTCGATCATATCTTCGATCGCGAAGACCTCCTGATCGCCATGCGACCAGCCCAGGCGCCCCAGGTAGTTGAGCAACGCCTCGGGCAGGAAGCCTTCGTCCCGATACTGCAGCACGCTCACCGCGCCATGACGCTTTGACAGCTTCGCGCCGTCGGAGCCGAGAATCATCGGCAAGTGCGCGTAGACGGGCGGTGGGTAGCCGAGCGCGCGCAGCATGTTGATCTGCCGCGGCGTATTGTTCAGATGATCGTCGCCGCGGATGACATGGGTAATCTTCATGTCCATGTCGTCGACGACCACACAGAAGTTGTAGGTCGGCGTACCGTCCGAGCGGGCAATGACGAGGTCGTCGAGCTCGCGATTGCTGAACGTGACCGGGCCATGGACGACATCGTCGACTACGACCCCGCCATCGAGCGGGTTCTTGAACCGAATCGCGGGTTCCACGCCGGGACGGGAATCTTTGCGGTCGCGCCAGCGACCATCGTAGCGCGGCTTCTCGCCTCGGGAGGCCTGATCCGCGCGGAGCTGATCCAGTTCCGGCTTGGTGCAGTAGCACCGATAGGCCGTGCCCTCTGTCAACATCCGTTCAATGACCGCCTTGTAGCGATCGAGGCGCTGCGATTGGAAGTACGGACCTTCATCACAGTGGAGGCCAGCCCATTCCATCCCATCCAGGATCTGCTGGATCGCCTCGGCCGTCGAGCGCTCCCGATCCGTGTCCTCTATCCTGAGGACAAACTTGCCCTGGCAATGGCGCGCGTATAGCCAGCAGAAGAGCGCTGTGCGCAGGCCGCCGATGTGCAGGAATCCGGTCGGACTGGGCGCAAACCGGGTGCGGATGCTCATGAGAGCCGGAAGTCTAGCAGAGCGCGCGCGCGTCGGAGCTTGCACGCCGTTGACCCCTGCGGGGCCCTCTCGATACACTGTCGGCCGACAACTCTTGGGCGGTTAGCTCAGCGGTAGAGCACTGCTTTCACACGGCAGGGGTCACAGGTTCAAGCCCTGTACCGCCCACCATTGACTCGAACTCTGTAATTGGTATGGCGGGTGGTGTGACCCACCCGACGCCGCTTGTGAACCAATACCGCGCCGCAGGCGTTCGCTGGCACGCCGGCGCCACCCGATCGGCGGCCGTTTGATGGCACACCGCAGCGCCGGGCCTTGAAGCCTATTGCGTGCAGCGGCCCCGGTGACGGCGTACCTCGATTACGTGATCGTCTTGGACGCCGGAGCCGAATATGCGCTTTCGTAGCCTGTTGCGTCGTATGCGGTGGTCACGAAGTAGTACGTGCCGGACGGCAGGTTGTCGACCACGTAGGTGTTGAGGCCCGAATTCGCAACTGTGATCTTGACGGGGTACGTGCCGATCGCATTGCCGTAGTAGATCCTGAATCCGGCGAGATTCGTGAGCGGCGTGCCATCGGCACGCTGCGTCGGGGCCTGCCAGGAGATCGTGGCCGACCCCATCGCTGGCGGCTGCACCGTGATCGTGAACGGAGCCAATGAGGCGCTGCGTGAGCCGTCGCTGACGGTGATGGCAACGTTCGCGAAGCTCCCGGCATCGGTCGACGAGGGAGTCCCGGTGAGCGTGCCTGTGCTCGGGCTGAAGGATGCCCACGGCGGCATGTTGGTTATCGAGAAGGTGAGCGGCTTGCCGCCCGGGTCCGAGGCGCTCGGTGTGAACGTGTACGCCTGGCCCACGTGGGCGGTGGTCAGCGCCGCGCCGCTGATCGTCGGTGGCTGGCTTGCAAGCGCCGGCTGGAGCGAAGTTGGTGATGGCGAGGGTGATGGTGACGGAGAGACGTAGGTGGATCCAACCGCGCCAGCCGCCGCCGTGGACGAGTCCGAGTTGCAGCCAGCGAGCAGCGCAGCGACGCTCGCAATCGCGAGCACGCTGCGCAACGAGTAATGAATAGCGCGCATCTCACACCTCCGGTAGCCCCGCTATCTCCCTGAGGCAGAGACCGGAGGCTTTGCGTCCCCGCCTCGCGGCGGGTTTGCCGTTGTCACAGTGCGCGCACGCTTGCGCTGCGCCACTCCAGGACTAAAGCGATTTCAACTATCGCTAGATTCGACGACGCACCGGCTGCGGGATGGGACGTGGTTCACAGATCGCACGACTCGCCCGCGCGCGGTACGCCAAATCAAAAGCCCACTGACGCCATCCGGCGACAGCTGTCAGATCCTTTTCGACGCGATGGCAGACCGCGCGCTCTCGAGTCCACTGGCGTCGACGGCCGTTGTTGCGAAGTACCAGGTGCCGGGAGTCAGATTCTCGACGACCGCAGAGGTAGACCCTGGGTTGCCGACCTGGAGAGCGCTCGCGAGTGCCCCCGACTGTGTACCGTAATAGACGCGGAAACCGGCTAGATTCTGCAGCGGCGTTCCGTCCGTGCGGCGCAGCGGTGGAGCCCACGAAACGGTCGCCCGCCCCGTCGTCGCCTGCACGACGTTGACTGTGAACGACTGCGCCGCCTGCAGCGCGCCATCCGACACGGTGATCGTAACCGCGTAAGAGCCGACGTCCGCAGGCATTGGCGTGCCCGTCAAGGCGCCCGTGGTCGGATCGAACGCCGTCCAGCTGGGCTGGCCCGTGATGCTGAAACGGAGGGCCATGCCATTCGAGTTACTTGCGCTCGGCTGGAACGAGAATGCGCTGCCTACGAGCGTCTCCGAGGGTGGCCAGCCGCTGATCGCGAGCGCTGTGCTGCCCGGCGAAGTCCCGCCGCCGGCTGACCCTGGGCTCGCCGCGGTCGGAGCACCCGTGCTCCCGGTGGAGCTGCCGCCGAGCGACCCGGTGCTAGTCGTGTCCGGCACCGCAGCGCTCGCCGTGATGCCGCCACCACCACTACAGCCGGCCAGCGTGGCGCTGAGCAGCGCTGTCGCTGCCTGCAGGCCCAGGCGCACATTAAACGGTCTCAACATTACTCTCGACCCTCCGCTAAGGGAGACGCTCAGTGAATCGCAGTTTGGTGTGCGGCCGGTCCGACCGCCGTCACGAACACTAGTGGGCCGCAATTGAGCCGACAACCCTCTGTCGCGTCCTTTTTTGGCGACAGTCGCCGATCACCGACGGTGGGCGTGCGACGACAACTGGTCCGATGCAGAACTCTCACTCAGGGCCGCACCCTTCTTCATAGGAGTACAACAACCGCTGGCTTGCTTCGCAGCGACTCTCAATTCGCTCCGCTGGCCCTGAGGACCGGCGATGACTCGCGGCCGCTCCGGTAGCTGCGATGAGCGGAGACGTGAGGTAGTCTGGTTGTTCAAGGGATTATTCGGGGAAGCTCATGAGCAAACTCACCGCTGCCGTGCTCGCACTCGGCGCGTCTTTCGCCGTGGGTGGTATCGCCTTGAGCCGTGGTGAGCCGATCAACGCGCTCTGGCTCGTCACGGCCGCGCTCTGCGTCTACGCGATCGGTTACCGCTTCTACGCTGCCTGGATCACGGCCCGCGTGCTATCCATCGACGCGACGCGCGCCACGCCCGCCGAGCGGCTCGACAACGGCCGCGACTACGTGCCGACGCCGCGCTGGGTCGTGTTCGGCCATCACTTTGCAGCGATCGCGGGCCCGGGGCCGCTGATCGGCCCAACGCTCGCCGCCCAGTTCGGCTATCTGCCCGGCACGCTCTGGATCCTCGTCGGCTCCGTCATGGGCGGCTGCGTGCAGGACATGGTCATCCTGTTCCTCTCGACGCGCCGCGACGGCCGGACGCTTGGGCAGATGGCGCGCGACGAGCTTGGCCCCGTCGGCGGCTTTGCCGCGCTCTTCGGCACGCTCGCGATCATGATCATCCTGATCGCCGTGCTCGCGCTCGTCGTGGTCAATGCCATGAAGCACAGCCCGTGGGCGACCTCAACCGTGTTCGCCACGATCCCGATTGCCGTTCTCGTCGGCCTCTACATGCGCAACCTGCGCCCGGGACGCGTCGTCGAGGGATCGCTGATCGGCCTCGCGCTGCTGCTGCTCGGCGTCGCCGCTGGCGGCTGGGTCGGCACCGACCCGCAGTTGCGCGGCTGGTTTGACCACGGCGGCACGACGCTCGCCTGGTTCGTGATGGCCTACGGCTTCATCGCTGCGATCCTGCCCGTGTGGCTGTTGCTCGCGCCGCGCGATTACCTGTCGACGTTCCTCAAGCTCGGCACGGTCGCGCTGCTGGCGGTGGCGATTCTGATCATGCGACCGGAGCTCAAGTTGCCGGCACTGACGCGCTTCGTCGACGGCAGCGGGCCAATCTTCGCGGGCAGCGTGTTCCCGTTCGTGTTCATCACGATCGCCTGCGGCGCAATCTCTGGCTTCCACTCGCTGATCGCGAGCGGTACGACGCCAAAGCTGATCCGCAGCGAGCGCGACCTCCGGCTCGTCGGCTACGGCTCGATGATGCTCGAGTCCTTCGTCGCGATCATGGCGATGATCGCGGCGGCGCTGCTCGATCCAGGGGTCTACTTCGCCATCAACAGTCCGCTCGCGGCACTCGGCGGCGCGCCCGAGGCGGCCGTTTCGACGCTGAGCGCCTGGGGCTTCCCGGTTACCATGGCGCAAATGCAGGGGCTCGCGCACGAAGTCGGCGAGGCGACTCTGTTCGCGCGCACCGGCGGCGCGCCCTCCCTCGCAGTCGGCATGGCGAGCGTTTTCGCGAGCGTGTTCGGCGCGCGGTTCCTCGCGCTCTGGTACCACTTCGCGATCATGTTCGAGGCAGTGTTCATCCTCACGACGCTCGACGCTGGGACACGCGTCGGACGCTTCATGCTGCAGGACATCCTCGGCCAGCTCTGGAGGCCGCTCGGCCGGGTTTCGTGGTACCCGTCGGTGATCCTATCGAGCGCGCTCGTCGTCGCCGCGTGGGGCTACTTCCTGTACGTCGGCGTCATCGACCCTTTGGGCGGCATCAACATCCTCTGGCCGCTGTTCGGTATCGCGAACCAGATGCTCGCCGGCATCGCGCTCGCGGTCGCGACCGGCATCCTCGTCAAAAGCGGTCGCGCACGTCATGCTTGGGTCACCGCACTGCCGCTCGCGTGGCTCGCGATCGTCACGAGCACCGCGGCGCTCGAGAAGATCGGCAGCGACAACCCTAAGATCGGCTTCCTGGCTGGAGCCGCCGACCTCGCCGCAAAGCTCGCGGCCGGCGCACTGCCACCCGGCAAGGCCGAACATGCGGGTCAGCTCATCTTCAACCAGCGGCTCGACGCGCTGCTGACCGCATTCTTCCTGTGCGTGCTTTGGTCCGTGATTCTCGACATGCTGCGCATCGCGTGGCGCCAGCTGCACGGCGCACCGGTGCCGCGCGGGTCGGAGGCGCCATACGTGCGCTGGCAGCTGCCGGAGGCCGCCAATGCGTAGCGGACGGTTCCCCGCCGCACCGGTCGCCCGCCTGCGCACGCGGGCGGCCGCCCTCGGTGCGCGCCTGCGGGCCGCCGCTGGCGATTTTCTGGGCGGCTGCGTCGGCCTCGGCGAGTACGAGCGCTATCTCGCCCACCAGCGGCGTCACCACGAGGGGCAGGCCCCTCTGGGCCGCGCAGCATTCTTTCGCCGCGAGCTCAGCGTGCGCTGGGACGGGGTACGACGCTGCTGCTGAGCCTCAGATCGTCTTCGATGCCGGCGTCGAGTAGGCGCTCTCCATGCCGCTCGAGTCGTACGCCGTCGCTGCGAAGTAGTAGGTCCCGGACGGCAGGCTCGTGATCACATAGCTCGTAAGGCCGGGATTGGCCACGGAGATCACGCTGGTGTAGGTCCCCGCCGTCGTCCCGTAGTAGATGTGGT
>Ga0075017_100002846_pt1 | contig 10863 bp, 15 predicted proteins | sample AleBraG_ABR_2012_FD_71475 | JGI IMG/M metagenome (GOLD analysis project Ga0075017, IMG submission 71475) | Freshwater sediment microbial communities in response to fracking from Pennsylvania, USA - Alex Branch Run_MetaG_ABR_2012 | ecosystem: Environmental > Aquatic > Freshwater > Creek >...
GTCATCCACCGTGAGGACGTCGCGCCACCCAGTATCGATCCTGTCGCCTGGATTCAGCCATAGCACGCGAGCGTCGCCCATGTTGACGGATCGGGGTTCCGTTCTCGGGCGGCAAGCTGGACGTCGCGGAGCGCCGCCGGGGCGTCGTGAAGCAGGAACGGATGGCGCAGCAAGTCCACCGCGATGCGCGTTACCGCTTCCGCAGGTAGGGCCCACTGTGATGCAATGACGGATCGTGCTCCGCGGACGAGAGCTGCCGTCGGCAGTGCGACTGGCTCTGTGCCGCGCTCGTACGTGCACGCGGCCGACCAGCACGCGAGGAGGATAACGAGGCCACCAACATTGGGGCCAGTGATCAGGTCGGCTGCGGTGTACCGCTCCTCGTCGTAGGCGAGTTGGTGAGCAAGTCCGGGCAGGGGGCTGCCGTGCGAGACGACGAGGGTGACGTCACGATGTTCGGCGTGTCCTAGTCCTGCGAGCGAGCGAGCATCCTGGACCATGTCGCGCAGTTCTCGCGCGACAGCCGCGCCTCCGAGGTCGGAGAGTTCCGGCGCGATTGCGCCCGTGACGACAGGGATATCAGGTACAAGCCCAGCGACGTGACGTTGTGAGATCAAGGCAGTAGAGGGGGCGAGTCGGATGGTCGCGTGCCGAACGAGGGGCTCGTCGTCGATTGGCAGCGCGGTCCAAGGGACACCCCACAGTGGTCCTGTCGGCACGATGACGAGTTCACTGCTTCGACCTGAAACGAGATCAGAGCGGAGTTCCTCGGGAAGTGCGTCCGCCAGTTCGGCGAGCGCGAGATCGGTTTCGGCCGCGTCAGTTAGCACGCGGGGAACCGTGATGTTCGTCTCGACAGGACTGCGCATCGCCTCGAGCAGCTTCGTCGCCCGCGCGCCGAGTGAGTCCCAGAAGATAGACGAGCCCCTGTCGCCGGGTCTGAGCCAGACACCGAAGATCCCCAGCTGTCCGTCCGGGCGTCGGGCGGAATCGATAATGATCTGATGGCAGTCGATCGATGGGGGGACCGCGACCTTCGCGGGGAAGACAACGTCGAGAAAGCCTGTATTGCCGAGCGCAGCTTCAAGTTCGGCGATGATCTCCTCGTGTTCAACAACGTCGGCTGTACTTCGAACTGGTGCCTCGGCCCCCGGGGAGGGCACTCCGGCGAGTTCGATCTCGGCGAGCCGTCGGAGCTTCACGGCGAGCCGAGGGCCCGTTTCGTTCCCCTGGCGCACCAGGAGCGCGAGCGCATCGTGGCGCATCGCGTCAAGAAGCTTCGCGTAATCCCGGTTTGGGGGTGGCGACGATGCCCCGACCCATTCGGGTTCGGAGCTGCGCCGCTCAAGGTCGAGGATCGCGAGATGGACATGGTCGACCATCTCGTCGAGCACCACGCGCCTCGTCGATCCGAGCCGGTTGCGTCGGCGAGCTTTCTCGAGCTGCAGCAGACCCTGCACAGCCGACGCGGCGGAGGTCATTGGGCGACCAGCTGAGCGTTCGATTTCCGCCAGCTGCACCCGACCGAGTGCCTCTTGGACGTCGTCATTCAGGTCTTGCCACACCCCGCACGCATGCTCAAAGAGCGCGCGCCGGACCAATGCGTCCGCGGTGTCGAACGCGACCAGCTTGAGCAGTTGCGGAAACGTTGTCGGCAAGTAGTACACGGAAGGGTCTTGCAGTAGCAGGCGTGCCTCTTGGGGGTCACCAACCTCAAGCGCTTCTTGTGCGCGGATGAGAACACCGCTGGGAATCCCTGCACTCATCCATGAGACCCCGAGCGTCTCGACAGTGTCGACGAACGTCACGACTCCGCTCGTGAGGGCTGCCGCGGCGGTCTCAATGACCGAGTCGTCAACGCCGCTGTCCTGGGCGATCCGCAACCAATCGAGGGCACGATCGAGGTCGCCCTGCGCGCGATAGAGAAGTGCCCCCACGAGGCAGGGCTCGAGGGCGTCGGTCAACAGGCCGTCACCGACCGCCTTCTGTGCCATCTCAAACGCGAGCGGTAGATGGCCGATGATGAGGGAGACTTGAATGCTGGTCGAGATGCTTTTTCGGTACTTGCCAGTGAATAAGGACTGCACCTCTTCGAGTCGGGGCTGAAGTTCGCTTGCCACCTCCTCCATGCGTTCTTCTACCTGGCGGACGTCGTCGAGAAGCTCGTCGTCGCCAAGGTCTTCGAAGATGAGCCTTGCCAGTGCAAGGTGGGCGCGAGCAGTTGCCGGGTGTCGTCCGTCAGCGCACTGCTTGGCGAGGGAGAGGTGCAATACGCCGGGTGTCCAGCCAGACTCGTAACAGCGCGCGAGGCCGGCGCGGCTGACTGCGAGCGCCCCGAAATAGTCAGATGTGGCTTCGGCGCGCCGCCGGACGTGCTCACCCAGTATCAGCGGGAACGCGTCACGGGCAAGAGCCGGCTCGTTGTCAGCCAGTGCTCCTTCGCGAGCTCTGACCGCGAGTGCTTCGCAGTCGTCGACGTCGGACTTGAGCGTCGCCAGATACCGTTCGCTGATCTTGGTGGTCTTGAGACGTCGTCCCCCGACGTTCACGGAACGCTCGCGCCAGAGAATGGGATGCGAAGCGAGGCGCGACGCCAGGCGTCCTATCTTGCGCTCAGAGGAAGACGGTGTGGAACTGAGCCACCGCGCTCGTCCCCAAATCCGAAGGCGGTCGAGGGTCACGGTTCGTCGGTACTCGGATTCCAGCCGAGTGTGATCTCTACCTGATAGTGCGGGAGCTCCGCTTCTTGGTCACCGCGACTCATGGCAATGAGGGGAATCTCGCAGGTTGCTGTTCCGTGCACGATGGCGAGCGGATGTTCAGTTCCGGTGCTATCGATCACGGTCAGGGTCCCGGGTAGCTCAGCAAAGACGTCGAGCTCGACAGTCGCATGATCGAAGGCATCTGGCGGGCCATTTGGACGCACACTGAGTCGGCTCGCGATGGAGTCCCCCAGTACGTCGACAATGGTCTCGGGTACTGGTAGCCAGCTGTGCCGCGGCTCGACGGCGGTCGAACCAGCGACTCGCCTCCATGAGACATCTACTGCAAGCACGTTTGCTCGTTCTCTTGCATCCGCTTGTTCGGCCAGCGTCCGACCGCGCTCAGGATCGAAACGCAACGAGGCCATGCGCGCGGCGTCATCGCGCAAGGCTGCGTCCATTTGTTCGGAGTCCTCGGAATTCATGGGCGGTTGCCTTCTCCGGCGGACTCGACACCCTCATCGAGCAACCGCGCGAGCTTCTTTAGCGCTTCCATTGCCCACCACCGCACTGTGCCGGGAGGCCGATCCATGAGCCGAGCTATCTGCTCGTACTCCAGGTCAGCGTAGAAGTGCATGCCGATCAGCTCGCGATCCCGCTCAGGCAACCTCGCGAGAGCATCACGGATCGCCCATCGCGTCGGGATGTCATCGGGTCGGACCACGTGGAGATCCCTTCGGTGCAGGAACTGCTCCTCAATCCTTCGGTGGGTCTCTTGATCTCGGGCGCGCCTCCGCATGACCGACCTCGCGGTGACGATCGCCCATCCCTCGATCTCGACGAACGGAAATCCCTCGGACCAGCGCTTCCACACGCGGAAGGTGGTCTCTTGGGCAAGGTCCTCTGCCTCGGCTTGGTGCGTACCAGCAGCCAAACAGTATCGGTACACGCTGGTTGCAAGCGTGTCCCAGTCAGGCTCGTCATCCGTTGCGAGACCGGCCACCAGATTCCTTCTTGACGAGCAAACAATGCGGGGATTCTTCCAACGCGCCCGGGAGGTCGTGGCTCTACCTAGCACCAGGCCGCAACAGAAGGCCTCGTGCGAGCGGAGCGATCTCTATGGAAGCAGGCATGCCTCACGGCGGCAACCTCCGCGAGCGTCATCGTCTCACGCTCCGGCGTTGGTTCTTCAGCATGCATGCCTTGCTCCGCATGCAAGAGATGGCGGCCCCACGTGCCGAGGTTCTCGCAGTCCTCGCCGAGCCCGAAGTGACCTACCCGAGTTCGTCAGGCCGAGTCATCCGCCGGGCCTCACGGATTGAGGTCTGCACCGACGACGAGATCGTGGTCACAGTCCTGTTCGTTCCTACGCGTCGTACGAACGCTCGGCCTGACTCGAAGGCGAGACTGCTGATGTCGATCTCGCCGTGCCGTCCGAGTCGCCCGAGCGTCGACACTCAGCCGGCCGCGCCGGGCGGGCGGCCGCAAGGATCGACGCCCCTGTTGTGAACGCGGCCCTGTCGTGAATGGCGTCGGCGTGCGCTATCGACGTGTCGTCGAGTTGGACGACGACGCCGCGGTCGACCTTGCGGCGCTCGTTCTGCACGGCCTGCGTGCGATTCACGATTCGGGCCAAGGTGTTTCCTGGAGCGCACGACAGGCTGCGGACGCGTTGGTGGCAATCGGCACAGAAATCGCGAGGCGGGGTTCCGCTGGGAGTACCCCTGACACCGGTTGCGGAACTGAGCCGGAACTGCCGGTGGTCACAGTGGCCGGGATGAGTGCTGCCGAGATCGCGGAACGCGCTGACGTGAGCAACAGCTACGTGCGTCGCGCGTGTCGCGAGGGCTCGCTTCGTTCCTACGCGTACCTGACTTCGCGGGGTTACCGCGTGGAGATCGACGCGGCACTCGAGTGGATCGACGGTCGCCGGAAGGGTCGCGCGCGATGAGTCTTGTGGACGACACCGCGACCCCGGAGCGGGAACCCGCATCGGGAACTTCGAACCGGGACGCGCGGAACGAGACGGATCCGTCTCGTCTCGACGACGGTGACGCCGCGAAGGCGCGCACCTCGCAGCGCGTTTACACGCCCGTCGCTACCCGCGACAGCGCTCTTGCCACGCCGCTGCGCGCGGTATTGGTCGGAGAGCACCCCGCCCGCGCGCTCGACTGGCTGCTGACTCGCGCTCGCTCAGATCCGGCAGGGCACCCGGTACTGGACATGTCGCTGGAGGAAGCGCAAAGCCTCGTGGCGTGTGCCGACGCGTGGTGCGACTGGTTGGACGAAACGCGCCATATGGACCGACAGAGAAGGGAAGAGAGAGATGGCTAACGAAGTAGCGAGACGCCGGGAAATCGGCGTCACCGGGCGAATGAGCACTTGGAGCAGTCGCCAGCTGAACAGGCTGGAGGAGCGCACCATCCTGCGCGCTGCCGGTGTGCAGGGAGAGGGGCTCGTCCAATCAGCCAAGGTGCAGGAGATCGACCACTTGGCGCGCGAGGCAATGAGCGGTCAGGCGATGTTGCAGCACTGGGGCAGCACCCTGGCCGCGGGCGACCCGTTCGTGAGCGATGACATGAAGTTCTTCATGGACCTCGCCAAGCTCGGTAAGGGTGAGGTCCTGGCCGACACGATCGACACGTTCTGTCGGGAGAGTCGCCGGTGATCGCGCTCGTCGTTGCGTTGGTGCTCACGGGCTTGGTGCTGATCACGGTCGTCTACCTGCTTGGGTTCCGTCTCGGTGGGGACCATGGCCGAGTCGAACTGCATCGCGTACGCATGGAAGCGGCGCACGCGGAGCGACAGCTGCACGATCTGACTCGCCAAGCGTTTGTCTCGATGGCTGAGCAAGCCCAGCGCCGCGATCGACGATGAGCGCGAGTTCGAGCAGAGGTCGCCTCGAGTACTTGTACTCCTCGGCAAAGGAAGAGTGGGCCACGCCGCGACAGTTCTTCGACATGCTCGATGCTGAGTTCCACTTCACGCTCGATCCCTGTGCCACTGCCGAGAACGCGAAGGTGGAGCAGTTCTTCACCCGTGAGTCGGACGGGCTCAAACAGTCCTGGTCGGGGTCGGTGTTCATGAATCCGCCCTATGGCCGAGACATCCGGAAGTGGATGGCGAAGGCCTACATGGAGAGTCGGCGCGGATCCGTCGTCGTCTGCCTGATCCCGGCGCGCACGGATACCCGGTACTGGCACGAGTTCGTCATGCACGCCGATGACATCCGCTTCGTGCGCGGTCGTCTGCGATTCGAGGGTGGCGCGCACAGTGCACCCTTCCCATCGGTCGTCGTTATCTTCCGTCCCGGTCGCAATGGGCCGCCGCGCGTGACAAGCATGAGAGACCGGAAACGCCATCAGCAAGAGCGACCGTCGTGGTGAGCGGTGCACCGCCATCGCAGTGGATGTCCCTGGTCGTTAAGGCCGCCTGGACGTTGCTGTTCGTGGCGGTCGCCGCGTGGGTGGTATGGCGGCTCCTCGAGCCGCTGCTACCGATCATGGCGGTGCTGCTCGCGCTCATCCTGATTCTGCGATTGGCGATGGGTTGGTTCCGGCGGGACGGCCGGTAGCCGGATGGCTTCGACGGACCTGTTCCGGTTGCCGATTGTGGCGATCGCGCTCTACACCGCCGTGCGCCTGATCAGAGGCCGTCGCCGAGGTGCTGATCGGCCTCGCGGATGCCGCCTTCGCCTACGTCGTCGTCCTCATCGCCCGCTACCGGCGGCCCCGGTGGTGACCCGCGTTCCTGCCGGGCGGATCGCAACGTGAGGCCGCGGACTACCTCCTCAACAGGTCTCCCGCCGAGTCCGGTCGGTGTTGTGGAATCAACAACCAGCATTGACCGATGCGTAAAAACATCGTACCGTAATCAAACGCTCCCACTAATGCGTTTACGCATCGCTCGGGTTTGGTTGGGGATCAATCCGAGTGGAGGTGGTCCGAGCAAGGCCGGCGGTCTCGGGTGCCCGCGTTGCTTCACATGGTCTCGCGCGGCCCCACCCCGACCGGCATGTCATTCGAGGAGAGAACGAAAGGAGGTTCATCATGAGTAGAACGTTTCGTCACGGCGAGCGCCGGATCAGGGCGCGGGGAATCCGACAGGATCCACCTGATCTCCGCCGCTTGGCTCGAGCATTGATCGCTTTGGCCGAGGCTCAGGCCGAGGCCGACGCCCAGGCGTTGACCGGCGAGACCACGAGCCAGTCAGTGCCCGCCAAGAAGTCAGGAATGTCCGCGCGTCGAGACGACTCGGGTGACGGGCGGACGGAATCGGCGTGAGGCGGGTGCCGCTGGTCTGGCACACGCTGCGCTGGCCTCGCGACGTCAGCGCCGATGACCTGGCGGAGTTCATTCGCCTCCTCGCGACGGCGGCGGGGAGCCCGATCATCCTAGAGGCCACGGGAACCCCAGATTCGGTGACGCATCGGGTCGCGGTGCCGGAGGGTCGCCACGAGAACGTGGCCCGCCAACTGCGCGCCGCGTTGCCTGGGATTCGGATCGACGCGTTGGCGTCACGGCCGCAGGTCCCAGGGGACCGGGCGGTCGAGTTGCGCCTGTCGACCAAGCACCGCCAGTTGCGCATGGAGCAGACCGCGACGGTGAGCCGGTCGCTGCTCGCAGCCCTCGCCGACCTGAAGGACGGTGAGACCTTGAGCCTGTTGTGGGTCCTCGGGCCGACGTTGCTGCCGATCGCGGTGCCGAATCAGGTGACGCAGATCTCGGGGAACTCGTGGGTCAAAGACATCGCGTTGACCGCGATCGGTAAGCAGATCACCGTCGATGCCGACACTCGAAACGCGCTGAAGGCCAAGCAGGCCGAGCCGGGCTGGAAGGCCGCCGGACGCATCGGCGTCAAGGCAGCCACCGCGAGCCGACAACGACAACTGATCCGCCAGGTGCTAGGCGCGTTGCGGAGCACGGAGGCCCCCGGTGTCGCGTTCTGGGTCCGGTCACGACACCCGTCAGTCGTCGCCGACGCGAGGGTGCCGTGGCGGTTCCCGCTGCGCCTCAACGTGCGTGAAGTCGCGGGGCTTTCCGGTTGGCCGGTGAGCTCGACGAGCGATTTGCCGGTCGTGCGTCAACACAGCCGCCTGCTCCCGCCATCGTCGGAGATCGCTTCGACCGGCAGGGTCGTCGGCGAGTCGTCGTTTCCCGGTCGGGAACGCCCGTTGGCGGTCACGCCGACGGATTCGCTGCGCCATACCTATGTGCTCGGGCCCTCGGGTGTCGGGAAGTCGACGTTGCTCAGCCGCTTGATCGCCGCGGATATGGCCGCGGGGCGCGCGGTGGTGGTTGTCGAACCCAAGTCGGATCTGATCGCCGAGGTACTCGCCCACGTCCCGCGCCATCGCGTTGGTGAGGTGGTGCTCGTCGACCCCAAGGACGTCGCGGGCACCGTGGGTCTCAATCCGTTGGCTGGTGCCAACCACCAACCCGAACTCGTCGCGGATCGCCTCTTGGCAGTGTTCAAGGGCCTCTACGGGGCGAGTTTCGGGCCGCGCACGACCGACATCGCGGGCGCGGCGCTCCACACCCTCGCCCGCGTCCCGAACATGACGCTGGCCGGGCTGCCGCTGATCTTGACCGACGCCGGGTTCCGTCGCCGCTGTCTCGCCCATGTCGATGACCCAATCGCGCTGGGCCCGTTCTGGGCGGCGTTCGAGAACTGGTCCGACGCGGCACGCACCGAAGCTGTCGCACCGCTGCTCAACAAGGTGAGACCATTCTTGCTCCGCCCGCAATTGCGGGCCGTGCTCGGCCAGTCCAAACCCCGCTTCGACATCCTCGACGTGTTCACCAAGAAGCGGATCCTGCTCGTCGACTGCTCCAAGGGTGCGCTCGGCCCGGAAACCTCGGCGCTGTTGGCCAGCCTGGTCATCGCCCAGTTGTGGGGGCGACGTTGCAGCGCAGCATGATCGCCGCCGAGCGCCGCCACCCGGTCAGCGTCTACCTGGACGAGTTCCAGGACTTCCTGCGGCTACCGACCGATCTCGGCGACGCACTCGCACAGGCCAGGGGCCTCGGCGTCGGGTTCACGATCGCGAATCAGTATCTGCACCAGCTCGACGCGTCGATGCGTTCCGCAGTCCTCGCCAACGTCCAGAACAAGATCTGCTTCCGGTTGGCCGACGAAGACGCCCGAGTCGTGGCGACACGCGGCAGCGGCCTCGACCCCGAGGACTTCGCCTCTCTGGGTGCGTTCGAGTTCTACGCCCAACTGGTCGCCAACGGGGCAGTCCAGCCGTGGTGCAGCGCCAAGTCGCTCCCACCGGACCCGGCGATCAGCGACCCTGCGGTAGTGCAGGCTGTGTCTCGAGCCGCATACGGCCGCGGACGAAGTGAGATCGAAGACGAGATCCGCGGCCTCGCGTCACTGCACCGGCGAGGCGGAGGGGATGATCTCGGGCCGCGTCGTCGCCGCGACAGGGGTCCCCGATGAGGCCGCGGTCAGGGCGTCCGGTCGCCCGTCCGGTCGGGTCGAGGACAGGGGTGAGAACCGCCTGCACCCGAGGTGTGCACAGCCCGTTCGGGGCGCGGACTGTCTCACCATCTTCGTCTCTTCTTCATTCACCGCTTTCCTGCGACCCCTGCCCCCCTACGGGGTGCGAGCCCCGTCACATTCGTCCTACCCCCCTCTCGGGACTCAACCCCAGACGTATCGATATTCGGTCCAGGGGTCGTACCTCATCCCCTGCCGGAGGCCGTCCGGCCGCGTTAGCCACCACCACTTCTCCCCCACCTCTCAACGCCACATCCAGGGTGCGGAACCAAGACACGAATGGAGGAGCGTCGTGACCGGGGACGCGTTGGGCCGCGTTGGGCTCGACGATCTCCGCGCTGATCTGTCGGGTCGCGATGTCGCGATCGTCGGCCAAGTCGCCGATCTGCGCTTGATGACCGGCCGCCAGATCGAGGCGGTGCACTTCTCGCCCAACGACCACGAAAACGCAGCCGCTGCCGCTCGGGCATCTCGGCGAAGTCTCGAACGTCTCACCCGTCACCGGCTCCTCATCCGGCTGGAGCGACGCATCGGCGGGGTCCGAGCCGGGTCCGGATCGTTCATCTACGCGCTCGGACCGGTCGGACACCGAGTCTTGCGTCGCGAACAGCCGCGGCCGCGCTACCGCGAACCATCCGCCCTGTTCATCGACCACACCCTCGCCGTCGGCCAGCTGGTCATCGACCTCAGCGTCGCCGCCCGCGACACCAACCTCGAGCTGTTGGGCTGCCAGGCCGAGCCGCGCTGCTGGCGCCAGTTCACCTCGACCTCCGGGCTCACCGTGTTGCGACCAGACCTGTTCGTCTCCGTCGGGGTCGGCGAGTTCGAACACCGCTGGTTCTGTGAGATCGACCGCGGCACCGAACATCTCCCGGCACTGATCCGCAAGTGCCGCCAGTACGAGGCCTACTACGCGACCGGAACCGAACAAGCCGCGCACGGCGTCTTCCCCCGCGTGTGCTGGCTCGTCCCCGACCGCCGGCGAGCCGAACGGTTCCGCACGGCCATCGACAAGGACCGCAACCTCACCGACGTGCTGTTCGTCGTCGCCACCAGCGACCAAGCACTCGAAGTCATCCAAGGCGGGCAACCATGAGCGGCGGCCTGCCTCGTAACACGGTCATCGTCGGCGACGTCCGCGACCGGCTCGGGGGCCTGCCCGACGCGTCGATCGACACGGTGATCACCAGCCCGCCTTACGTCGCGTTGCGCAACTATGGGGTCGCCGGCCAGATCGGCGCCGCACCAGACGCCGATGCCTGGGTGAACGATCTCCGCGAGGTCGCCCGTCACCTCACCCGAGTGCTCAAACCGTCGGGTTCGTGGTGGCTGAACCTCGGCGACAGCTACAGCCGCCACCCACGTGCCGGCGCCCCCGCCAAGTCGCTCCTCCTGGCCCCGGAACGTCTCGCGCTGGCGCTCATCGAAGACGGCTGGACGATCCGCAACAAGGTGATCTGGGCCAAGACCAACCCGATGCCCGCCAGCGTCTCTGACCGTCTGGCCTGCACCTGGGAAGTCGTCTACTTCCTGGTCCGTTCCCCGAGCTACCACTTCGATCTCGACGCCATCCGCGTCCCGCACCGCTCGCCCAACCGCGAGCGTCCGACCGTCAACCCCAACGCCGTGTACCCACCCGCCGCTGCGGGGCCACCGG
>Ga0075017_100002847_pt1 | contig 10862 bp, 9 predicted proteins | sample AleBraG_ABR_2012_FD_71475 | JGI IMG/M metagenome (GOLD analysis project Ga0075017, IMG submission 71475) | Freshwater sediment microbial communities in response to fracking from Pennsylvania, USA - Alex Branch Run_MetaG_ABR_2012 | ecosystem: Environmental > Aquatic > Freshwater > Creek >...
CGCGAGCTTGCGTGGGTTTGGCAGGGTGTGGCTGGGCCCACGCGCCCGAGGGTTCCCTCGCGAGCTTGCGTGGGTTTGGCAGGGTGTGGCTGGGCCCACGCGCCCGAGGGTTCCCTCGCGAGCTTGCGAGCGGAGGGAGGGCGTGGGGACTACGCCTTCGGTTCTGCCTCGATGAGCTTGTGATCATCGGCAAAGGCCGGCTCGGCATCCAGTTCCTCGGTGAACACCCAGAAACGGTAGGCGAAGAAGCGGAAAATGGTGCCCAGGATCAGGCCCACCACGGAGCCGGCAATGAAGTCGGCCTGCGTGCTTTCAAAGCCCAGCACCCAGTGGGAGACGTAAACACAGGCGCTGGCAATACCAATGCCCACGGCATTCATGATGATGAACATGGTCACTTCACGCAACATGTTGGCCTGGCGGCGGTGCCGGAACGTCCAGTACCTATTGGCCACCCAGGAAAAGAGTGTGGCAACCGCTGCGGAAATGATCTTGGCCCTGGTCGGGTGATCACCCATGGGCCCGTTGAGCAGCCACAGGAAGATGCCCGAGTCAATGACAAAGGCGACGCCGCCTACAAGGCCAAATTTGGCCACTTCACGCCAGAACAGGCCAAAGAGCCCCCTGATGCGTGTTGTAAGTTTCTGGTACATGTTCCTCCGTGTAGCGACCACCGCCAAAATGGATTCCGGCAGTTCGTCCTACCCTAAATTCTAGGCCGTAGCTGCCTAGGCACCTGACGGGGATAATCAAAAATTGCTCCCGGAAAGCCCAGAAGCAGGTTTCAGCATACTCTTTCGGTACTCTGGGGACTGTGACTTTTCCTGTAATCGGTGTTGTAGGCGGCGGGCAGCTTGCCCGCATGATGGCCCCCGCAGCCGTAGCCCTTGGTTTTGAATTGCGTGTTTTGGCAGAGGCCCCTGACGTGTCAGCGGTGGCTGCCGTGGCCCAGGCGCCGGTAGGTGACTACCGTGACCTGGACACACTGCGAGCGTTTGCGAACGGTGTTGATGTGCTGACCTTTGATCACGAACACGTCCCGAATGAGCATTTGCTCACACTCATAGAGGAGGGTGTCAACGTCCAGCCGCGCCCAGCCGCGCTGATCAACGCCCAGGACAAGCTCGTCATGCGTGCCGCCATCGAGCGCCTGGGCCTTCCCAACCCCGCCTGGGCCGCCGTCACCAACGTGGCCGAAATCACTGCGTTTGGTGCCGCCAACGGCTGGCCGGTGGTGCTGAAGATGCCTCGCGGCGGCTATGACGGCAAGGGTGTGAAGGTTCTCGCCTCGGAGGCTGAGGCCGCGGCGGCCGGCGACTGGTTTGAGGCCATGTCGCCGTTGCTGGTGGAGGAGATGGTGTCGTTTTCCCGCGAACTTTCCGCACTGGTGGCCAGGACCCCGTCCGGGGAGGCACGCGCCTGGCCGGTGGCGGAGTCCATCCAGGTTGACGGGGTGTGTGATGAGGTCATTGCCCCCGCCCCCGGCATCCCGGCTGAGGTGGCCCTGCAGGCGCAGACTGCTGCGTTGAAGATCGCCAGCGAACTCGGTGTCACAGGCGTCATGGCAGCGGAGTTGTTTGAGACCCCGAACCGGGCTCCGGGCTATCTGATCAACGAGCTGGCCATGCGCCCGCACAACACCGGCCACTGGACCATGGACGGTGCCGTCACGGGCCAGTTCGAACAGCATTTGCGTGCCGTCCTGGACCTGCCCCTGGGTGCCACCGACGCTCTCGGCGCCATTGTGGTCATGAAGAATTTCCTGGGCGGGGCCAACCAGGACCTGTTCAGCGCCTATGGTGCAGCCCTGGCCTCCGAGCCAACTGTCAAGGTTCACAGCTATGGTAAGTCAGTGCGCCCCGGCCGAAAGATCGGTCACGTCAACGTGATTGGCTCCAAGAACGACGACGTCAACCGTGTCCGCGCCCGCGCCACCACTGTGGCAAACATCATCCGTGACGGACAGTAAGGAAGAACTTTGAGTGAAATTTCAAGCCCCCTGAAGCCGTTGGTCGGCATCGTGATGGGGTCGGATTCCGACTGGCCGGTGATGGAAGCTGCCGCTGCCGCACTTTCCGAATTTGGCATCCCCTTTGAGACCGACGTGGTCTCCGCGCACCGCATGCCCACCGAGATGATCGCTTACGGCACCCACGCGGCGGCCCGCGGCATCCGCGTCATTATTGCCGGCGCGGGCGGTGCCGCACACCTGCCAGGCATGCTCGCCTCGGTCACCACTTTGCCGGTGGTGGGTGTCCCCGTCCCCCTAAAGACCCTCGACGGCATGGATTCGCTGCTGTCCATTGTGCAGATGCCTGCCGGGGTACCCGTGGCCACCGTCTCCATTGGCGGTGCCCGCAACGCCGGCCTGCTGGCTGTACGCATGCTCGCCTCCGGCACGGACGGGCTGGCCGCCGGGCTTGCCGGCAAGCTCGCCGATTTCGCCCAAAGCCTCAATGACGAGGCGTCCGCCAAGGGTGCCGCCCTCCGTGAGAAGGCAGCGGCAGGCTATCCGCTGTCCGTCTCGGCCGGGCGTCGGTAGAGAAAGCATATGAGCTTCAGCAGTCCCAAGGTATCGCGCGCATCAAACCGCCCGCCCGTGTTGACGAACCCTGTCCGTTTCCCGGAGTCCGCGCCTGCCCCCGTGCGCTCCAAGCGTGCCTGGTTGCTGCTGCTGCTGACCCTTGTGATGCCCGGCAGCGCACAAATAGTTGCCGGCAACAAGCGTCTTGGCCGGCTGGCACTGCGCTGCACACTGGTGGTGTGGGCCCTGGTGGTTTCCGCCGTCGTGCTTGCCATGGTGCAGCGCGAAACCCTGCTGAACCTCTTTACCAACCCCTTTACCTCGCTGATCATCATTGTGGTGCTGGCCGCGGTCGCTGCGGGGTGGGCGTTCATGTTCCTGAACACGCTGATGATCATTCGCCCCAGGTTGCTGGCCCCGGGGATGCGCGGGATTCTCAGCGCAGCGCTGGTGGTGCTCATGGTGCTGACCAGCGGGTCCCTGGGCTACGCGGCGTTCTTGATTAATTCCGGCCGCAATGCGATCACCGAGATCTTTGCCAGCGGCCCCGACATGGCCCCGGTGGATGGCCGCTACAACTTCCTGGTGATGGGCGGCGACGCCGGCGAGGCCCGCACCGGACGCCGCCCCGACTCCATTGTGGTGGTCAGTGTGGACGCCAAGACTGGCGCATCCGCCACCATCAGCATCCCGCGCAACCTGCAAAACGCGCAGTTCTCCCCCGATTCACCGCTGTGGGGCGTGTACCCCGACGGCTACAACTGCGGCGATGACTGCATCATCAACTTCTTGTACACGGACGTCACCAACAACCACAAGGAGCTTTACCCCAACGCCGCGGATCCGGGCGCGGCGGCCATGATGGACGCCGCAGGCGGCATCCTTGGCCTGAAAATCCAGGGCTATGTGCTCGTTGACATGGCAGGGTTCTCGAAGCTGATCGACGCCCTGGGCGGGGTGAAGATCAACGTTGGCGGCTGGGTGCCGCTGACCGGCAATGACATCCCCGGAACGGACCGGCATGAGCCGCCTACCGGCTGGATTGCCCCGGGAGTGCAAACGCTCGACGGCTACCATGCACTCTGGTACGCCCGCTCGCGCCAGTGGGTGTTGGACTACTCCCGCAGCCAGCGCCAGCAGTGCATCCAGGCCGCCATGCTCAAGCAGATGGATCCTGCCACGGTGCTTACCAAGTTCAACAGCATCGCCGACGCCGGTTCCAAGGTCATCGAATCCGACATCCCCGCCGGGCAGCTGGGCAGCTTTGTCTCGCTCGCCTTGAAGGCCAAGGGCCACCCCTTGGCACGCCTGACGATCGGTCCTCCCGATTTCCCCCAGGAATTCTCCACCTACCCCGATTTTGGTGCCATTCACAAACGCGTGCAGGATCTGTTGAACCCGGTGGCCTCGCCGCCTGCTGCTTCGGCGCCGAAACCGGACGACGCCGGGACATCCAGTGACGCTGCGCCTCCGGCTGGCGCCGCCCCGCAGGCGCCAGCGGAGCAGACGCCAGTTCCCGGCACCTCCACAAGCACCCCCCCGATCACCGAGCAGTACCTGCAGCAGTTGGCCATCAACGGCGACGATGACATGTTGCTTGCACTGTTGGAGAACAACGGCACGTGCTCGCCTGGATAGCGGGTGCGGCCGGGCCCCTCCGGTCGTCCGTGTTCCCACCCCTTGATCGTTTGGAAGTTCGCACACCCACCACCCAGGAGAGAAAATGTTTGCGCTCACCAATGTCATGCGTGACTACCCGTGGGGCTCCCCCTCCGCAATCGCCGAGCTGCTGGGCACCACCCCCAGCGGCGGACCCGAGGCCGAGCTGTGGATGGGGGCCCACCCGGATTCGCCGTCGGTGGCGTTGACCCCTGAGGGCCCCGTGGCACTGGACGTCCTCATTTCCGCCCACCCGGCAGCCCTGCTGGGCGAGGACGCCGTGGCGGCTTTTGGCGCCAGGCTCCCCTTCCTGGCCAAGCTGCTGGCGGCCGAGACAGCCCTGTCCCTGCAGGTGCATCCCACCTTGGCGAAGGCGCGGGCACGGTTTGCCGATGAGGAATCCGCCGGTGTGCCCCGCGACGCACAGCACCGCAACTACAAGGATGAGAACCACAAGCCGGAGATGATCTTCGCGCTGACGAACTTTGAGGCGTTGTGCGGTTTCCGTCCCTGCGCTGAGTCCGCCGATCTCTTCCGTTCCGTGGCCGACGCCATCACCGCCGCAGGTTCCCCCGTGCCGGAGCTGCTGTCCGGGCTCACCATGACCCTGAACTCCCGCATGGCCGAACCCCAGGTCATCCGCCGGGCCTTCCAATCACTGATCGGCGGGGGCGCCGCAGCCACGGACCTGGTGAACCTGGCCGCTGCTGCCCTCGGGCAGCTTCCGGAAGGTGGGCTGAACGCGTCGCTGCGCACCGTCGTCGAACTTTCCACGCAGTACCCCGGCGATCCCGGCGTGCTGATCTCCCTGCTGCTGAACCGCATCTCCCTTGTCCCGGGGCAGGCGGTGTACTTGCCGGCGGGCAACATCCACGCCTACCTTTCCGGGCTGGGGCTGGAGGTCATGGCGTCCTCGGACAACGTGCTGCGCGGCGGCCTGACCGGCAAGCATGTGGACGTGCCGGAGCTGATGGACACGGTGGAGTTTGCCTCCACCGCCGTCCCGTTCGTCCCGACCCGAACCACGGCGTTGGGGCAGCACGTGTGGGAGCCGCCCTTTGCCGAATTTGCGCTGCAGCGGGTGGAGATTTCCGCTGGTTCCGAGCCTGTCCCGCTGGTGCAGAACGGGCCCTTGCTGGTGCTGGCGGTGTCCGGGTCGGTGCTGCTGGACTCCCCGCGCGGGGACATGGTGCTGCCCCGCGGCGGCAGCGTGTTTGTCCCGGCGGCCGAGAACCCCGTCATGGTCCACCCGCACGCGGATGCCGCCGGGGAGATCTCGGTGGTCTTCGCCGTTACGGTTGCCGGGTAGCACCGTCCCTCCCGCACCGTGACTTCGCAGATCACGCCCCTAGAGCGCCTCTTGGGGCGTGATCTGCGAAGTGGACGGAAAGCCCGGACTTGGCGCGGCGCGCTAGCGCTTGAGCAGGCCGCGGGCCTTCCGTACGGTCCTGCGGGCCAGTGGCAGTGCCTTGGCGAACACCGGGTACAGGGGTGAGAGGCCCTTGTCCCAGGTCCCCGCCAGCATGTCCTCATGGTCGGCAAAGCCAAACTTGAACTTCGAAACGCCGTCGTTGAGCAGGCCGTTGAAGTCGTAACGGGAAATCCCGCGGGCCTTCATCTCCTGGATGGCCAGCCACTTAAGCGAGAAATTGGCTTTCAGGTTGCCGCCGGCGTCGTTCATGCCACCGTACAGTTCAAACGCTGTCGCCTCGCTGGCGGCCAGCCACAGGAACGCCACCACGGTGTCGCCCTCAAAGGCGGCAAATACGGGCGATCCCGCACCAAGATTGTTGAAAATATCCAGGTAGTAGTCATCGGCGTGGATGCCAAAACCTGCACGTTCGGCGGTTTCCTTGTACACGGCCAGGCACTGCGGGAGCTCGGCGGCGCTCACGGCACGGTAGTCAAGCTCCTCCCGCCCGGACTTGCGAATGTACTGGCGCGTTTTCTTCGACATGGCACCCAGCAGTTCGTCCTCGCTGCGGGTCAGGTCCAGGATCAGCGTGCGCGGAATCAAGATGGTGCTCTGGCTGCGCTGCCACCCTGCGGCCGGGAGCGACGCCACGGCAACCGTGTCTTCAGCCCAGTCCGGTTCAATGCTCAGCACCACGGACTTGTGCGTGGCCTTCACATGCTGTGCGACGGCGGCCAGCACCTCAACCTCCCGGCCCACCGCTGCTTGTGGTCCCCGTGCCAGGTACGCGAGCGATCGGAACGGGAAAGGCAGCTTGCGCACCAGGATCTGGGCGGACCCCACCAGCTCCCCTGCGGCGTCGTTGACCAGGACCCGGTCAACGCTCCAATTGTGCGCCGCCTTCGTTTCGCCCCAACCCCACAACTGCATGGGGTGCCCGTGCTGGCTGTTGACGGCGGAATCCCACTGGTCGCGGACATGGCAAGGAACAACACTCAAAGTCATGCTTCAACCCTACCGGCTGCCCGCGCCCCAACGGTCGAGCCCGACCAGACCCCGACAGCGGCCCGACATTTTTCCGGCCAATTCGCCAGAACGGGGCCAACTCGCGAACGCACCGACAAGATACACCGTCCACGCGGGTTGGCCCCTCCTTCGGCGAAACCGGGCGGCGGGCTGGCGGCTTGGGCGTCGCCACAGACACACCGACGTAGTCGTGTGTGGCGCGGTGCGGGCACCGGCCCCCAAATCCGTGCAGCGCTGCCGGGCCCAGGAAGCCGTTAGGAGCGGCGGGCGTACGTCTCCCACTTGGCGGCCTGGTGCTCGCCATCGACGAAGCGGATGGTCCCGGACTTGGAGCGCATCACAATTGACTGGGTCAGGACGCGGCCCTTGTCGTAGCGGACACCCTTGAGCAGGTCGCCGTCGGTGATGCCGGTGGCGGCAAAGTAGCAGTTGTCGCTGGTGACGAGGTCGTTGGTGGACAGGACCCTGTCGAGGTCGTGCCCGGCGTCGATCGCCTTCTGCTTTTCTTCGTCGCTGGTGGGCCACAGCCGGCCCTGGATGACGCCGCCCAGTGTCTTGATGGCACATGCGGCAACGATACCCTCGGGTGTGCCGCCGATTCCCATCAGGGCGTCCACCCCGGTGCCCTCGCGGGCCGCAGCAATGGCGCCGGCAACGTCGCCGTCGAGGATGATCTTGGTGCGGGCGCCGGCATCGCGGATCTCCTGGATCAGCGGCTGGTGGCGGTCGCGGTCAAGCACCATGACAGTGAGCTGGTTGACCTTCACGCCCTTGGCCTTGGCGATCAGGTGCAGGTTCTGCTTGACGGGCAGGCGCAGGTCCACCATGTCGGCGGCTTCCGGCCCGGTGACAAGCTTCTCCATGTAGAACACGGCGGAGGGGTCGAACATGGTGCCACGCTCGGCCACGGCCAGCACAGCCAGGGCGTTGTTGATGCCCATGGCTGTCAGGCGGGTGCCGTCGATCGGGTCCACGGCGACGTCGCACTCGGGCCCGGAGCCGTCGCCCACCACTTCACCGTTGAAGAGCATGGGGGCTTCATCTTTTTCGCCCTCACCAATAACCACCACACCGTTGAAGTGGACTGTTGAGAGCAGTGAACGCATGGCGTCAACCGCCGCGCCGTCTGCCAAGTTCTTTTCGCCGAAACCGACCCAGTGGCCGCCGGCAATGGCTGCAGCCTCGGTGACACGCACCAGCTCAAGGGCAAGGTTGCGGTCCGGTTCGTCGTCGCCCACTGCAAGATTGCGGGAAAGCTGTGAATAGTCTGCCTGTGTTGCTTTATGAACCACGTGAAAACCTCATTTTCAAAGTAGGCATCGGGTCATTGCGTGCGACGGTGCACGCCCCTCCCATATGGTCACCTACGTACTTCATCATAGAGGAACGCGCAAAGGAGCCGTCTTAAAGCAGACTTAAAGGCAGTGAGTTATGCCACGGCGCAGCCGGCAAACATTTCTGGGAGAATGAAGCCGTGAGCGAATCCCCCCAGAGCACCCCCGTCAAGCCCGTAATCGCTGCAGCTGCGGCTAAACGGGCCAACGCTTCCATCATCGGCATGCTGCTGGCCATGCTGTCCACCGTGGCCATTGTCATGGTCATCGTGTGGCTGAATCCGCAGCAAAAAGCCGAGACATACCGGCAACCAGTTGATGTTGCAGCCATTTCGGCCCATGCCGCGGACACCGCCGGGTTCACCCCGGCCGCCCCGGGCCTGCCGGCCGGCTGGTACGCCAACTATGCCCGTTGGAACGGGGCCGGCGCCGATGGCGTGTCCTTCTGGGACGTCGGATTCGTGACGGGCGCAAATACTTTCATCGCCATGAAGCAGTCCATTACTGCCAACCCCACCTGGACCTCCTCGCAGGCCCAGGACGCCCCGGTGACGGGCAAGCGCACCATTGCCGGCTACACCTGGGAGCTGCGTGATAAACCTAAGGGGGATCGCAGCCTGGTGCTGACGCATGACGGGATCACCACCGTCTTGACCGGTTCGGCAGACTTCAAGGAATTCGATGTCCTTGCCGCCGCCACCACCAAGACGATGAAGTCCCCGCCCACCTCCTCCGATGACGCAACGAAGGGCACACAATGAGCGACGCCGGTGACAGCAACGCACAGATTACCCCCATGAAAACCCCCGCACAGGCGTGGGTGACGTTGATGGACGGCAATCGGCGCTTTGTTGAGAGCAGTTCCTCCCACCCGAACCAGGACGCGGCCCGCCGCGCATCGCTGCTGTCCAATCAGCAGCCCTTCGCCGTGATCTTCGGGTGTTCGGATTCCCGCCTGGCCGCCGAGATCATCTTTGACCTGGGCCTGGGCGACGCCTTTGTGGTGCGCACCGCCGGCCATGTCATCGACAACACCGTGCTGGGCTCGCTGGAGTACAGCGTTGAATACCTGCAGGTCCCCCTCATTGTGGTCCTGGGCCACGACAATTGCGGGGCCGTGACCGCCACTAAATCGGCCGTGGCCACCGGCGCCATGCCTGCGGGGTTCATCCGCGACCTGGTGGAGCGCATCACCCCCTCGGTACTGACCTCGCTGCGCAAGGATCCCGAAAGCGACGTGTCAGAGATGATCGTCGAACATGTCAAGCAGACGGCCGCCCGCCTGGTGGAAAACTCACCGATCATCGCCAGCGCGGTGACCCGTCAAAAAACGGCTGTGGTGGGCCTGACGTACCGCCTCAACGACGGCCGTGCCGACCTCGTCTACAGCAACGGCTCCCTCGGCGTCTAGCTGTTCCGTGCAGTGGCGGGGGCGACGTCGGAACCCGGCTTCCGACGTCGTCCTCGCCTTTTAGGGGGCAAGGTTTTTGGCTCCGTGCACACCGGCGATATGGTTGGAGGCATGACTGAAAAAGCCGCGGCCCCCGCACAAGAGTTCCGTATTGAACACGACACGATGGGTGAGGTCCGGGTTCCGGCCAACGCCCTGTACAGCGCCCAGACCCAGCGCGCCGTAGAGAACTTCCCGATCTCCGGCACCACCTTGGAGCGCGCCCACATTGAGGCGCTTGCCCGCATCAAGAAAGCCGCCGCCACCACCAACGCCGAGCTCGGTGTCCTGGACGCGGAGCTGGCACGCGCCATTGAAGGCGCAGCCGACCTCGTGGCAGCGGGCGGCTTCGACGGCGACTTCCCGATCGACGTGTTCCAGACCGGTTCCGGCACGTCTTCAAACATGAACATGAACGAGGTCCTGGCCTCCCTGGCCAACCGCGCGCTCAAGGCTGCCGGCAGCGAGAAGACCGTTCACCCGAACGACCACGTCAACGCCTCGCAGTCCTCCAACGACGTGTTCCCGACGTCCGTGCACGTGGCCGCAACCTCGGCCCTGATCAACGAGCTCATCCCGGCCCTGGCCTACCTGGCCGAGTCCCTGGAGCGCAAGGAAGCCGAGTTCGCCACCGTGGTCAAGGCGGGCCGCACGCACTTGATGGACGCCACCCCCGTCACCCTGGGCCAGGAATTCGGCGGCTATGCCGCCCAGGTCCGCTACGGCATCGAACGCATCCAGTCCTCGCTGCCCCGTGTGGCCGAGGTCCCCCTGGGCGGCACCGCCGTGGGCACCGGCATCAACACCCCGGCCGGCTTCCCGCAGCGCGTGATCGCCCTGCTGGCCGCCGACACCGGCCTGCCGTTGACCGAGGCCCGCAACCACTTCGAGGCCCAGGCCAACCGTGACGGCCTGATCGAGGCCTCCGGACAGCTGCGCAACATCGCCTACTCCTTCATGAAGATCAACAATGACCTTCGCTGGATGGGCTCGGGCCCCAACACGGGCCTTGGCGAAATTGCCATCCCTGACCTGCAGCCCGGCTCCTCGATCATGCCCGGCAAGGTCAACCCGGTCATCTGCGAGGCAGCCATCATGGTGGCAGCCCAGGTGATTGGCAATGACACCACCATTGCCCTGTCCTCCACCAACGGCGCCTTCGAGCTGAACGTCGGCATCCCCGTCATGGCCGCCAACCTGCTCGAGTCCATCCGCCTGCTCACCAACACCTCCCGCGTCATGGCCGACAAGATGATTGACGGGTTGACCGCGAACGTTGACCGTGCCCGCTTCCTGGCCGAGGCCTCCCCCTCGATCGTGACACCGCTGAACAAGTACATCGGGTACGAGAACGCCGCCAAGATCGCCAAGCACTCCGTCAAGGAAGGCCTGACCATCCGCGAGACCGTGCTGGCCCTGGGTTTCGTGGAGCGCGGCGAACTGACCATGGAGCAG
>Ga0075017_100002848_pt1 | contig 10859 bp, 6 predicted proteins | sample AleBraG_ABR_2012_FD_71475 | JGI IMG/M metagenome (GOLD analysis project Ga0075017, IMG submission 71475) | Freshwater sediment microbial communities in response to fracking from Pennsylvania, USA - Alex Branch Run_MetaG_ABR_2012 | ecosystem: Environmental > Aquatic > Freshwater > Creek >...
GCAAAACGCAGGGCTTTGCGACAAAATTGGGGGCATTCACATGACACAGAGCCGCTCGGTATTCATCACCGGGGGAACCGGATACATGGGCCAGAGGCTGGTTCGCCAATTGCTGGCGCGTGGGCACCAGGTCAAAGCATTGGTGCGTCCGGGCTCGGAGAAGAAGTTGCCCGAGGGCTGCACGCCGATTCCGGGCAATGCGCTCGATGGCTCGAGCTATGCCGCGCATGTGGCGCCCGCCGACACCTTTGTACAGTTGGTGGGAGTCGCGCATCCCAGCCCGGCCAAAGCCGCCGAGTTCCGCCAGATCGATCTGCCCGCCGGGCTGGGAGCGGTCGCCGCGGCCAAGGCCGCCGGAGTTCGCCACTTTGTCTATCTCAGCGTCGCACATCCCGCGCCCATGATGCACGCCTACATTGCCGTGCGCTCCGAGTGCGAGGCCGCCATTGAAGCGGCCGGGCTGAACGCGACCGTTCTGCGTCCCTGGTACGTGCTGGGACCGGGACATCGCTGGCCGTATATGCTGATTCCCATGTACAAACTTGCCGAGCTCTATCCCAAGACGCGGGAAGGAGCGCAACGGCTCGGCCTGGTAACTCTGGAACAGATGACCAATGCACTAACGGTCGCAGTGGAAAATCCAGCCACCGGCCGGCGCATTGTTGCGGTGCCCGAAATCCGCGCCGCCGCCGCATGAAAAGCCGCGCCAAACAAGGCTTTCGCGGAGGTGACCATGGCGCAGACCAAAGTAATCCCGGACGCACGAAAGCGCATGCACGTGGGACATCTACTCGCCCCTTCTTGCCGATGAGATGTTGAGAGACGGCACACCAATGCTCCGAGAAGACATGGCCCGAGACGATATGAACGACCTGCATATTCGCATCGCGCGCGTCACCGAAGACCTGCGCCGCATTCAGCAGGAACTGAACTGCGCCGCTATGCAGGCGCCCAGCGATCCGGAATTAATGGAAGCGCTCAACTCGCTCTCGGAAACGGAGCCCATCGATACCCTTCGCCAGGCGCTCGACCAGATGCGCCACTTCCTGTGGTTTTATTCGCAGGTGATGAGCAACGAGCCCGAGCTGGGAGACAAGCTGCGCCAGTCGGCTCCGGCGCAGACCTCAAGCGATGAAACTCCGAAAGTGGAAAGCCAATTTCTCGATCAGCTCTCGCGCGCCGACGAACTCGTCCTGCTGCACCACATGGCGCAAGCCAAGCAACGCAAACCCAACTAGGCTGAGATAAAACGATTTCGCGGAGACGCAGCCTGCTGCGTCTCTGTTATCCAAGAAGAGGAAGTCGCGCCTAAAGTTCCCGCCCGCCAACGATGGTCCGCATGACTTCGCCCGTAGAACCCAGCACGACGAAATCGGCGCGAGCGCCGGGCGCCAGTGCGCCATAGTTCTCCGCCATTGCCACAGCCCGTGCCGGATTGAGCGTGGCCGCCCGCACGGCCTCGCGCAAACTCCAACTGGAAAATTTGGTCACATTGCGCACGGCGCGATCCATGGTGAGCACGCTTCCGGCGAGACTGCCGTTATAAGTGCACTTCCCGTCCTTCACGTCGACCTCGATCGGGCCCAGCCTGTACCGCCCATCGGGCATGCCGGTAGCGGAGATCGCGTCGGTGATGAGTACCGCCCGCTCGCTTCCCTTCGCCTCCAGGAAGATCTTCACAACTTCAGGCGCGACGTGAATCCCATCGACAATCATGTCGGCGCTGATGCGATCATTGCTGAGCACTTCGCCGATGATGCCAGGAGAGCGGTGGTCCAGCGGGCGCATGGCATTGAAGGTATGGGTCGCATGACGTGCCCCGGCGGCGACGGCAGCGCGCGCCGTGGGCAGATCGGCGTCCGAATGCCCGATGCTGACACAGACCCCGCGCCGCGCCGCCTCCGCGATCACTTCCATCGCGCCGGGAATTTCGGGTGCAATGGTGAGCACGCGCACATGCCCGCGCGCCGCCTGCCAGAGGCGGTCGAAGATCGGGATGGTCGGCTCGACCAGGCATTCCGGCGGGTGCACGCCTCTCCGTTTATGGCTGAGAAACGGGCCTTCGAGATGAATGCCCAGCGGCCGCGCACCGACAACACTGTCGCTCTCGGCTTCGATCGAGTCCGCCAACCGCTCCAGAGCCGCGCAAGTCGAATCGAGCGGTGCGGCAACAGTAGTGGGAAAATATCCGGTGACGCCGTGCGCGGCGAGAAACTTCCCTAGTCGCGGCAGTTCTGACGGCGCTGCCTGCATGACGTCAAGCCCCGCCCCGCCATGGATGTGAATGTCGAAAAAACCCGGCGCCAGAATTGCATCCCCAAGATCGACGAGCCGCAGGTCGAGAGCAACCGCTTTCTGAGCAAGAGATGAGATCTCGACGATCCGGCCGTCTTCGACGATCACGAGCGGGCGCTCGATCTCATCCATCGGCGTGTAGAGGCGGCGTGCAGTAAAAGCGGTCTTCATGATGAGAGTGTGCGATCGACTTGTGGAGACGTAGCTTTGCTACGTCTCGGCCAGCAGCACGGGCGCCGCAGACAAGACGTTGCAAGCAACGTCTCTACGACGAATTTTCGCAACTGCAAGCCCCCCTATGGTAGACGGGAGCCCGTTACGAAACAACTTCGCGAATGAAGGGGCTGGCGACAGCAATGCTATAATCGCAAGGGTAAGTTGGCAGTTTCCGCGAGGGCGTCCGCAGTTCCTCCCGCGCCCGCGCACAGTCGGGGAGTGGCTCAGCCTGGTAGAGCACCTGGTTCGGGACCAGGGGGTCGGAGGTTCAAATCCTCTCTCCCCGACCATTTTTTTCGATCCGTTCCATTTGCGCTGGCCGGCCTGTCTGGTTCGAGCCCACGTACTCCACCTCGAAAACCGCGCGTTAACATTGCGGTCTTTTCTGCAAGGCCGAGTGTTCTTGCCTTGGAGGCCATAAGTCTGGTCCGCAGGGCAGGCTTGCACACCGGATTCCTACTCTTGACAGATTCCACAGAGTGGAATATGTTTTCGCGCCATGGGATGTGAGTCGTGTCACGCTGAGAGCAAGTTCAAGTCGTAAAGCAGCCCGCCGTGAATCGGTAGATGGGGAACCACAAAAGCAGAGTTCTTTTGGGCAGGCATGTCGATGGAGACTGCCGCCCCTGGGAGATGGGTGATGAGAAGGAATTACAGCTTCTGCGGTCCGATTCTAGTAGTCGTCTCGATGCTGTTGCTCCCCGGCATGCTGCTCGCCGATGTCACAGGCTCCATCCTTGGGGTCGTGCACGATCCGTCCCACGCCGTGGTCAAGGGGGCGCGGATTACGGTCACGAACACACAGACCAACCTCTCGCAAGAGACGGTTTCGGCCGATGACGGTTCCTACCGTTTTCTGGCCTTGCCCGCAGGGACCTACAAGTTGAACGCTACGCTGGCCGGTTTCCAGCAATTCAACACCACCAGCATTGTGCTGGAGGTGAATGCCCAATTGCGCATCGATATTTCGCTCACCGTCGGGAACGTCAAGGAAGAGGTGACCATCGCCGCCGATGCCGTCCAGGTTCAAACCGAGAGCACCCAGCTGGGCGATGTGATCGACTCGAAGAAAATGCTGGCGTTGCCGCTGAACGGCCGCAGCTACATCGATTTGCTGGGATTGCAGGCCGGCGTAGCGCCGGATACTTCAGGGACGATCGGCGGAGACCGACAGGTATCAGGGAACCTGGGCGCCGGCAATGTCTCCGTCAACGGCCAGCGCGAAACGGCAAATGCTTTTCTGGTGAACGGAGGCGACGTCAGCGAAGGCCGCAACCTGGGTGCGGGCCTCATTCCCAACCTTGATTCGGTCGAGGAATTTCGCCTGATCACCAACAGCTTCGACGCGGAATATGGAAAGTTCAGCGGCGCCGTGATGAATGCCATCACCAAGTCGGGCACCAACGGCTTCCACGGCGATGTGTTCGAGTTCCTGCGAAACGACAAGCTGGATGCCGCCAACTTCTTCACACCCACAAAGTCCGAATTGCGGCAAAATCAGTTCGGCTTCGCCGTGGGTGGGCCGTTCTGGAAAGACCGGCTGTTCTGGTTCAGCGATTATCAGGGAACGCGGCAAGTGGCGGGCGCCGAGACCGGCATCGTGACCCTGCCGTCGGCGCTGCAGCGTCAGGGCAACTTTGGGGACGGAGCCTTAACCGGGAGCGTCGATGGCAGCTCCGGTACGGTCGCGGACTGTCCGGCATGCGGATGGGCCCAGTTGCTGTCCAAACGATTGGGGTACACCGTCACCAATAACGAGCCGTACTGGGTTAGCGGCTGCGAAACGCTGGCGGATGCTCAGGCCGGGACTTGCGTGTTCCCGGGTGGCGTAATTCCGCAGGCGGCTTGGTCGCCGGCTGCGATTGGGACCCTCTCCTATATTCCCGCGCCGAACATCGATCCCGTAGCAGGCACTTTCTCAGACAACAGCCAGAAGAGCACGGTTAAAGATAACAAGTTTGGAGAACGCGTCGATTTCAACAACCGGCGGACGGGAAACTGGTCCTTCTACTACCACTATGACGATTCGACGGTGTCCAGCGCGCTCCCCTCGGCCAGCGTGCCAGGCTTTCCCTCGCTGACGCCGACGCGGGCGCAGGAGTTCGTCATGAGCAACACCAAGACCCTCGGACCGAACGCGGTAAACGAGGCTCGGGTGACGTTCTTCCGCACGGCCACTCACAAGGACAATCCAAAGGGCAGCTTCGCCTCGCTTACCTCCCTTGGTTTCATCAATGGTCCCGGTACTCTGGGGATTATTCCCGATGGGACGCCCGGATATCCAGAATTCGTGCCGCAGATGTTCTTTAACAGCTTCAACATCGGCGTGCCCGGGCTCAACACCTTTCAACCCGACAACACCTACATGGCATCGGACGGCTTCTCGATCATCGTGGGCAAGCATGCGTTGAAGTTCGGAGGCGAGGCCAGGTATCTGCAAGTCAACGAGCGCAACTTAGCCAGTCCCAATGGGGCATTTATTTTCGATGGGAGTGTAACCGGCGTGGATTTCGCCGACTACCTCCTTGGCGCCCCCACCTCGCAAGGCGGCTACCAACAGGCCGCTCTGCAACTCCTCGACTCGCGCACGCGCTACGGCGGCGCCTATGCGCAGGATTCCTGGAAGGTAAAACCTAATCTCACTCTCAATCTGGGTGTGCGCTGGGAAGCGAGCATGCCGTGGTATGACACGCAGGGCAAGATCGAGACCTGGAACCCGGGACAGCATTCCACCTTGTTCCCCGGTTCTCCCACGGGATGGGTATTTCCTGGCGACCCGGGAATTCCCAAGACGCTCGCCCCGACCCGGTACAACAACTTCGGTCCGCGGCTCGGTATTGCCTACTCGCCGGATTTTCACGACGGAATATTGGGCAAAGTCTTCGGCGGGCACGGCAAGAGCAGCATCCGTGCATCTTACGGCCTCTACTACACGTCGGTGGAAGACCTGAACCTGTTCTACGAAGTGGCCGACGCGCCCTTCGGCTTGTACTGGACGAGTCCCAAGCCGCCGCTGTTGGAGGAGCCCTTCCGCGCTCGCCAGGACGGGTCCTCCATCGGGCAGCGTTTCCCGTTCACCATCCCCACGCCGGGTGCTGCTTCCAATAAAGACCTGAGTTTCGCGGTATACGAACCGATCTCCTACTCACCTGGCTATAACATCCACAACAAGCTCCCATATGCCGAACACTTCAATCTTTCCATTCAGCGGGAGCTGAGCAGTTCGACGGTGCTGACATTGGCCTATGTAGGGACCGAAGGCCACAGGCTCGTCACCCAGGAAGAGGCCAATCCGGGCGTTGCAGCTTATTGCATGCAATTGAACGCGCTAGGGGCGTTCGATCAGACCACGAATTCACCCGGGTGTGGGCCGAATGGCGAGCAGGATACTTATGGGCTCGGGGGCAACACGACCCCCTGCACGGCGCCGAGCAGCATCTGCGTCTTTGGGACCAGGAATACTCTTCTGAATCCAAACTTCTGTCCAGAATCCGGGGGGCTGTGCTTCGGGTATGGAAACACATTCACAAAGCTCACGGCCAACTCGATTTACCACGCCGGGCAGGTCACAGTGGAGCGTAAAGCAGGCAATGTGACATTTCTGGCGGCATACACGCTCGCCAAGGCTTTGGACAATTCCTCTGGTTTCGGCGATCTCGTCAATTTCGCCAACCCCAGAATCAGCCGAGGTCTGTCATCCAGCGATGTGCATCACAATTTTGTGGTGAGCTACATTTGGGCCATTCCTTTCGATCGGGCTTTTGGCCGCTTGCCCAAGCGTTTGACCCAAGGCTGGCAGCTCCAGGGGATTACCCGCTTCGCGACAGGGTTTCCCATTCAGATGTCGCAGGGTTCGGGGGATGCCTCGCTTTCAGGCAGTCCGGCCACTGACATGCCGAATCTGGTAGGTCCGATTCACACCATGGATCCTCGCAAGTCCGCCAACTTCACCTATTTCGATCAGAGCGCTTTCGCTACGAACGACTGTAATCTGGATAGCACGGGCGTTTTGAGCGGCACATGCGGCACTTTCGGCACCTCGAACCGCCGTTTCTTCCACGGTCCGGGCATCAACAACACCGACTTGGGGCTGACGAAAAGGCTTCCCATAACCGAACGGTACGCTTTCGAAATCCGAGGGGAATTCTTTAACATTTTCAACCATGCACAATTCCAGAACCCCAGCGGGAACATCAGCAGCGATACCTTCGGCAACGTCACCAATGCTCGTGCTCCGCGCATTGGGCAGGTCAGTGCGAAGTTCTTCTGGTAATGCAGTTTGTGAGTGCTTGAGAATGGGGACGGCAGGCTCACTCGCCGTCCCTTTCCTGCTGAGATAGAGTGTATGCATGCGGCGCCACAGGCCGACGCGGAAGAACCAAGTGATCCGAACTTGTCTGTTGGCAGCCTTCCTGTTGGGAAGCCTTTCCACGCCTCGGGTCAGCGCGCAAACCGCAGAAAGCTACCGCCAGCGCGGGGCCGAGCTGTCGCGCACCAAGTCCTGGGACGATGCCATCACAAACTACCGCAAGGCTCTGGAGATTGAGCCGAACGACGCCTTCACGCACTACAGTCTGGCTTTGGCGCTGAAGTACAAGGAAGATACCAGGGAGGCTCTGAAGGAGTTCCAGTCCGCAGTGAAGCTCCGGCCGAAATGGGCGGAGGCGCACTACGGATTGGGCGAGGCCTGGTACGACCTGGCGGATCAAGACGCAGCCGAGAAAGAACTCCGCACCGCCGAGGTCCTCGATCCCGCCAATGCCGCCACGCACCGCCTGTTGGCCCGCATCTTCTCGCAGCAGAACAATCTCGCCGACGCCGAGCATGAAATGAAGCTGGCGCTGCGATTGAAGCCCACGGCCGATACTCACGTAGAACTTGGGGTAGTCGAAGGGCAGTTGGGGAATCTGAATGAAGCTGCGGTGCAGTTTCGTGACGCGATCAAGCTGGATTCAGGGATTGCAGCCGCGCACCTCATGCTCGGCATTGTCTTGCGCCGCCAGGGTGATCACAGTGGCGCATTGGAACAGTTCCGAACTGCTGTAGCCTTGAATCCAGATAGCGCCGAGGCCCAGTACAATCTGGGCCGGGAGTTGAAGGCCGGGGGCGACACGGCCGGAGCCGTTGCGGCCTTCAGGCGTGCCATCGAACTGAAACCGGATTTTGAACAAGCACACTACAATCTCGCGCTCGCCTTGCGCGGGCAGGGGGATGCCGGCGATGCCAGGAAGGAATTGCAAGAACTGGCGGGGCTGCATGAGTTTCGCGTTCGCCTCGCGCAATCGAAGCTGCTGATTCTGCAAGGCGTGGAGGCGCTGAAGAAGCAGAATCTCGACGAAGCGCTGGCGCTATTCCAGAAATCCGCCGAGCAAACTCCCGAACTGCCAACCAGCTACTACTATCTGGGACTTACCTGGGAGGGCAAGAACGAACCGGTGCGCGCCAGAGAAGCATACGAAAAGGCGCTTGAGTTGAAGCCCGACTACGCGCAGGCACATACGAGCTTCGGATTGCTTCTCTGGAAGTCAGGCGATCAAACGCGGGGTCTGGAGGAATTCCAGCACGCTGTGATGTCCGATCCCGACCTGGCGGATGCACACTACAATCTGGGGCTCGCGCTGGCACAGTTGCAACGCCTGCCAGAAGCGATTCGGGAATTGACCGACGCGGCCAGCCTCGATCCTCGCAATATCGATGCGCGAGTGCAGCTGGGGCTGGCCCTGAGCCAGAACAACGAATCGGCGGCCGCAGCTAACGTTTTTCGCGAGTTGGTGCGACGCGATCCGAAATTCGCCGAGGGGCACAACAACCTCGGGCTCGTGCTGCTGCAGGCTGGCCATCTCCAGGGAGCAGTGGCGGCGTTTGAAGAGGCAGTGCGGCTGAAGCCACAGTACGCCGAGGCGCACTACAATCTCGCTTTGGCGCTTCGTCAGGAAGGTAAGAAGGCGGACGCACAGCAGGAGTTCGAGAGGGCATATCACCTCGCGCCGGCGTTGAGAAACGTGCCCCTCCCATGACAAGGCGTTGAAAACAAACGTTGGATCCAGCGTCCTTAGAAATTCATTCAGCCGAAGAATTCGTGGGGTTGCATCAGCGCGGGCGTGCGGAGAGGAGAGCACGTGCGGACGTGACAGCAGCGACCAACTCCTGTGCCGCCGTAGTGATTTTTTCCAGTTTGCCGTCGCGCAGGGCGTCCGTATCCACCAGGTCTGCGCCTACACCCAAGGCGAAGGCTCCGGCAGCGATGAAGTCGGCGGCGTTTGAAGCGTTTACCCCTCCGGTTGGAATCAAGCAAGCCTGCGGGAAGGGAGCCTTCAACGATCGCAGATATTTCGGTCCACCCACGTTGCCGCAGGGAAAGATCTTGATCAGAACTGCGCCGTGTTCCTGGGCAGTCATTAACTCGGTTGGAGTCAAGGCTCCGGGGATTGCCAACTTCGCGCAGGCGCGCGCGACTGAAAGCGCCGGTATTGATAGTCCCGGACTCACCAGGAACTCCGCGCCCGCCCGGATGCAGCGCTCGGCTTGGTCTGAATTGGTGATTGTGCCCGCGCCGATCAAGACCCTATCTCCGTACTGCCGCGCAACTTCGCGGATGACCGACTCCGCGTTGGGGACGGTCATGGTAATTTCCACGATGGGGATGCCACCGGCGCAGATCGCTTCCACCGCCCGAGTGGCCATTTCAAAAGTCGCGGCCCGCACGACGGGAACGATTCCCACCTCTCCGATTTTGCGAACTACGTCGTCAATGTTCACGGGGATAGTCTTAGCGCTCGATCCGCGCAGTTTTCGACGTCATTGCCTGCAAAACCTCCGGCAGCGTCACCATCGTGGTGTCACCAGGAGTCGTCATTGCCAGACCGCCATGAGCCGCTCCGCATTCGACGGACCACTGCGGGTCCTTTCCCGACAACAAACCGTAGATCAAGCCTGAAGCGAAGGAGTCGCCTCCCCCAACGCGGTCATAGATCTCCAGATTCTCGCGGACTGGCGCTTCGTAGAAGTGGCCATCGCAGTAGCACAGCGCTCCCCAATCGTTCCGGGTGGCCGTTTTCGCGTTCCGAAGAGTCGTGGCAATCACCGACAGAGCCGGATATGCGGTTACAACTTTTTCGATCATGCGCTTGAACCCCGTGGCATCCAGCGTCGAGTGGTGCTCGTCCAGACCGGAAACCGGAAAGCCAAGCGCGGCGGTGAAGTCCTCCTCATTACCGAGCATCACGTCAACGAGGGGCGCGAGGCGGCGATTTACCTCCTGGGCCTTCGCCTTTCCGCCAACCGACTTCCAGAGCGAAGCCCGATAATTCAAATCGTAGGAAACGACCGTCCCGGTGCGCTTGGCGGCTTCCATTGCCTCCAGAGCGAGGAGAGGAGTGGTTTCCGAGAGCGCGCAGAAGATGCCACCGGTGTGAAACCAGCGGGATCCATCCCTGGAAAAAATCTGCTCCCAGTCGATCTCGCCGGGTTTGAGTTGAGAGATGGCGGTGTGCCCCCGGTCGGAGCATCCCAGAGGGGCGCGGATGCCAAAACCGCGTTCGGTGAAATTCAAGCCGTTGCGAACCGTGCGGCCAACGCCATCGAAGGGGACCCATCGGACATACTTCTGGCTGACTCCACCCTGCAGCATGAGATCCTCGATCAGGCGTCCAATCGGGTTATCGGCAAGGGCGGTGACGATCGCGGTGTCCATCCCGAAGCAACGTCTGAGGCCACGGGCGACGTTGTATTCCCCACCGCCTTCCCAGGCGCTAAATTGACGAGCGGTCGAGATGCGCAGGTCGCCGGGGTCGAGACGCAACATGACCTCGCCGAGGCTGACCAGATCCCAGGCGCTACCGAGTTTTGATTTGACCTTTATCTCGGGCATAGGGTCACGAACTCGCCGCAGTTACCGTTGCTCTGCCAACCGGCTCGAGTTCATCGTTGCCAACCGATGGGCGTACGTTCGGTGCCATTGAATTGAGTGGGTTCACAACCAGCCAACTCGCCGCGCCCAGCATACACAAGGCAGCTGCCACGAGGAAGGATGCGGTCCAGCCGTAGCGGGCAGCTATCCAAGGCGTGAGTGAGCCGGTCACGGCTCCTCCAATTTGCCCTCCCATGTTCATAAAACCGGAGACTGACCCGCAGGAGGAGCCGGCAATATCCACGGTCACGGACCAAAAGGAGCTTTGGGCCAAGTACAAGGCTCCAGCGCCGCCAGCGAGAACAATACTGGCCAGGCGTGCGCTACGAACCTGCGATCCACAGGCGATGAAGATTGCCGCCAAGCCCATCGCACAAGCGGCGAGACCGCATCGCCCAAGCCGGGCTCCCTGCCACTTGGTAAGGCGGTCGTTGATGGT
>Ga0075017_100002849_pt1 | contig 10857 bp, 16 predicted proteins | sample AleBraG_ABR_2012_FD_71475 | JGI IMG/M metagenome (GOLD analysis project Ga0075017, IMG submission 71475) | Freshwater sediment microbial communities in response to fracking from Pennsylvania, USA - Alex Branch Run_MetaG_ABR_2012 | ecosystem: Environmental > Aquatic > Freshwater > Creek >...
TTGCCGCAACCGGTCCCGAATTGCCGCCGAAACCTGGTCTATGCAGTGCTCGTAATTGAGCAGGAAAACGATGTGGTTAACGCTCTCCCCGGCCGTGAACAGGGAAACCACGCGCTCCGCAACGTCTGGAGGCATCGGAGCCATTTACTTAAGCCTCCCGTCTCGCGTTCTACCAACCGCCTTGCACGCATCACACGGCCGTGGATCAGAGCAGCACGAACGGTCCTGAGTGCAGTAGCACTCCAGAACTCCGGCGAAGTGAGCACAGAGAGCCATAATCTCCGGCTTGTCATAGAGCCGGTTAACCAGGCCACACGCCGGGCAGTCCCACTTTCCCTCACCGTTGTTGTAGTAGTCTCCGTCCGTGCAACCGGACGGCCTCACGTACCAGTGGGTCTGAATGTAGGTGAGCGCGCCTATCGCGTGCGTAGCGCCGCACTCGTGGCACTTGACGGACACACGGCGCAATAGCCGCCGTTCGCTGTCCTTAAGCCGCGCCAAACGCTCCATAGCGCCCGCGATCCGGGTACGCACTGACTTGAGCGCTACCCCTTCCTCTTTCGTGATTAGCACTAACTCACTCGCCATCGTCTCTCCCGTCGAACCTCTGGGACTTCGGGAAGAACCAGAAGTTTTCCTCGATATCCCGCGGCCCCTCTCGCTGCTTGGCTAAAATGAACGACACCGGAACCATGTCCTGTTCTTGCGTGGGCGGCCGATGAATAAACCACGCCACATCCGCGTCATTCTCGATATCCCCGCTCTCCTTGAAGTCGCTTAGGGTGGGCTTTGCGTCCTCTTTCGGACGTTTAAACTGCGAGAGCACAAGGAACGGACACCGGAACTCTCTCGCCGCCATCTTCAGAGCCCGGCTATTGGCGCCCACCGCTTGCGCCCGGTTCTCATACCGGCCGGCCGTCCCCAGGAGTTGCAGGTAATCCACAATTACCAGGCCGATAGGAGCCTTGAGCTTTTGCCGGCGTAGCGCCGCGTGGATCGCTGGCACAGTGCTTGCCATGGAGTCATCAAAGTAGATCGGCAGGGAGTAGAGCAGTTCGGCCGCGTTCCGGGCCTTCTCCCGTTCCTCCGGCTTCAGTGCGTTTCTCTTCGCGCGCTCCGAATCCACCCGCGCCAACTGGTACACAGCCCTCTGAAATAGACTCACCTTGCCCATTTCGAGCGAGAACACGGCCACCCCCGTACCCTTGCGCGCCGCATGTACGCCCACCTGGAGAGCCGCCGAAGTCTTCCCCGTGCTCGTGTATCCGGCCAGGTACCACAGTTGCTCCGGTTGCATTCCACACGTGGCGTAGTCGAGCCACTTCCACGGAAGCGTAATGCCGTGCTCTTGCCGCGGAGAGAGTAGGGCAGAGATTCCCCGTTCGTCCACCAGTTCGGCCGCGCTCTGGAGTCCCTTGCCCGCTTCTTTCGGAGCCAGGTCCAACATGGCCTGTCCTACCGAGTCAAGGATTTGTTGCGGTGCTTCCCGCTCCACCGCCCGGAGAATGAGCGAACGCGCCACGTGGATGATATCCCGGCGCGTGGTTTCGTCCTTAAGGATCTGAACGTAGCTGTCCAGGTTCGGGACTTGCGGTAGACCGTTGTCTAGGTCTATCAGGTAGCTCAGCCCGTCGCATGATTCAAGCTGCCCGGCGTCCTGTAACGCCGTGAACAGCGTAATCCGGTCCACGTGGCCGCCGCCGTCGTAGAGCCCACACGCACACCGCCAGATACGACGGTGCTTCTCAAGCGTGAAGTCTTTGTCCGAGAGCACCGCCCGGACACCGTGGAGGAACGATTCATCCAAAAGGATCGAACCGAGTACGAAGCGCTCTACGTCAACGTTGCCAGGCAGTCCCGCGGATAACAGGTCCGTCACTCATCCCCCGTTGGTTTTGGTGGTTCCCACTTGTGGTAGGCCGGCGCGCCGGGCTTATTGCCTCCGGCCGGCTCCGGGTCTTCGTTCCAGCACTCCTGATTGATCCACTCCGGCAACGCCAGCACAAAGCCTTTGGCCCACTTCTCCGAGGCCGCCCACTTCCCCTTTACGGCCGCTATCGCCCTGTCCGCCGTCTCCCCGGCCCGGACCTTCTCACAGAAGTATTGCTGTGACAGTGGCCGCTTCACGCGCCCCTTAGCCGGGTAGGCGTTCCACAGTTCCGTGAACGCCCGCTCCGCGTCGAAGCCCTCTTCGTGTGGGCAAGCGTCCACATAACCGGGTAGCGCCACCGGCCGCCCGGCCGGCGCCCGGCCGCCCGGTACCAGGTTCGGGTTACCGCCCTTCCGGCCGTTCAGGGAGTTAAAGGCGCGCCTCTCCTCATCGCGTACCATCCGCTTGGAGTAAATAACCCCGGCGTCCGTCCGATACGCCACCCGCTTTCCGCTAGAACGATCCGTCTCCAGTTCGGCCAGAAGCGGACGGTAAGCGCGCTCTGTCAACCCGGCAACCCTGAGGATTACGTCTAACGGAACCGTAAGATGCCCGTACGGTTCCCCTTCGTGCATCAGACACATAAGGTCCACCCACAGGCCCCGCGCCGCTGGTGAACACTGCCTTAATTCGAGGTCCCATATCCACTCCTTGGGGTAGAACTGGATAGCTGGCCTCTTTGGAATTCTCACTTTGGGCTAGCCAACCCCGCAGCATAAGCGCGCTGTTTCGGTAGGCTAGTCTGGTAGATACCGGACACAGTGGCCCCCCTTCCACCGATAGGCCCAAAGACGCGCCTTTTCCACTCGATAAGCTCTTCAGTGGACATGTCGCGTATGCTCCGCTCAAGTGAGCGAAAATCAAAGATATCCGCCAATCCTGTACGCTGAAGCGTACGTAAGTATTCGAGCAGATCCGCCCGTAAATCGTCGATTGGCACACGTCCTAGCGTCTTCACCGTTTCCATACTGGCATCCCGCTCCACTCGCGTCCGTCAAGCAAACGTCCCGTCTTCAGTGACCCACGCGGGCGGAGTGTCGTTCTCCCGACGAATCCACTCCATGTACTCATCCCAGTGGTTTAAGAGGTACTTCCGGTAGCTCCGGCTGAGCGCGTTATGGATGCACCCCTGAAGCAACATCAGGTTCGAGCGGCAATTGTGCGTACGGTCATGGTCGTTGTGGTGAACGTGCATCCCGGCCGGAATCTTCCCGTCTCCAGGGAACACGAGTCCCACCGGCCGCCTCAACATGCACTCCATGACGTAGCGGTGTTCGTACTTGCCGCGGTGTTTGCGCGTCCCGATCCGAACGTAGCCCTTATCGTTCAGGTACCGGCCGCCCTTCCAGCGCGGATTATCACCGCCCTTCGGAAAGCTCACCGCGCGGAAAAACCCTGTCCGCCAGTTTCAGCACGCGGGCGTACGCGCCGTAGTCGATAGTCCCGAGCTTCGGGTTACACTCCTCAATCTCGCGGGCGTGCTTCGGACACCCCAACATGGAGCGGAAGAACTCCCCGTAGGCGGTATTGAACGCCACCAGGTCTTTGAGGTATTCCGGACTATCCATCCGGCCGGCCGGGCGCGCCGAAACGCACAGAAGCAACACGAGCCATAGCCGCCGCATGGTCATATCCTCATCGGCATCACGACGTAGCGGTAACCCGGTTCGCCCTCCGGCCGAAGCTCCACCGGACCCGTTGCCGTGGTCAACCCAACGGACACCGCCTCAGTAGCTACCACCTGAAGGAACTCCGCGATATAGCCCGCGTTCAGGCCGTTAGCGAACTCTTGCCCGTCGTACTCGCACTGAACCGCCTCCGTGCTCTCTCCGCTCTCGATAGCGGAGGCGAACACCTCCAGGCCCTCGCCGCGCTTGAGCATGAAGCGGACGGCCCGTGATCTCTCATCCGCGAACTGCGCAACCCGGCCAATGGCGCCCGCCAAGTCTTCCCGGTTAAGCGATAACGTGGTCTTCGTTTCCTTGGGCAGCACGCGGGCGTAGTCCGGGAACGTGCCTGCGAGTTTCTGGCACGTGAGCACCGTATCTCCCACCGTGAAGAACAGGAAGTTTTCGGTATGCGCGATGGACACGGGCGCGGCGTTGGCGGCCCGGTCTGCCAGCTTGGCCGCGTTCTCCGCCCCCTTGCGCGGTACAAGCACCCTCACCCCACTGGCGGTACACTCCGGGCATTCCGCTTCAGCCAGCGCCAGGCGATGGCCATCCGTGGCCACCATACGAACCACGCCGGCATCGGCCTCCATCAGAAGCCCGTTCATCGTGAACCGGGATTGCTCCACACAGATGGCGTACCGAACGCGGTTGACCAGCTTTACCAGCGTGGCGGCCGGAACCTGGAAGCCTTCACCCGGCGCGGCCGGAATCTCCGGGAACGAATCCGCGCTCATCCCCGATATCCGCGTCCGAGCCCGGCCCGCGGAGATAGAAGCCCACGAGCGCTCATCAATCTTGAACCGGACTTCACCGTCTCCCAGGAGCTTTGTGTAGGCGTCTAACTTCTTAGCCGGAAGCGTCACCACTCCGGGCGTTTCAACCTTGGCCGCGATACGGATGCTCAGTGAGTTTTCGAGGTCCGTTCCGGTAATTGTCAGCGAGTCCGCGCCCGTGGCGCATAGTTTCACGTTCGAAAGAATCGGAATAGTGGTCTTTCTCTCCACCACGCCGGCAACCAGCGTCAAGGCGTACGAAAGGGCGGACTTCTCTACTGAGAATTGCATGAGGTCTCCTGTTTGGCGTTTACGGGTTACTTCTGAAGCGTGCAGGTTCCGGCCTGCGCGCCGTAGAACATCAAATGCACGTCGTAGGTAGAAGGGTCTACCGTCAACTCCGCTATATTTCCCGTGATCCTCTGGCGCCGCGTGCTGTTATCCCAACACGTCACCGTGATAGTGGATGTCCCGAGCCCGTGAGTACTTCCCGGAATCACCACCAGGTCATTTAGCCCGTACGCCACCGTAGCGGTTGGACACCCGTAGTTTTGCGCCAAGGTCCCGTCCGTCGCGTCCACGTAGGTGAACACATACCCGAACCCGCAACCCGGCGTTAACAGCACCTTCCCCGTCATTCCGCTTGTGAACGTGGTTCCAGTGCCGGCCACCGCGTTAGAGCCGTTCGTCACCGTCACCGTACCCGTGGCGTAAGACGTGGTGTTAAATGAGAACACGTAGCCTGGAGGCCCTTGCGGCCCGGTTGCTCCCGTGGCTCCGGTTGGCCCTTGAGGCCCGGTGGGTCCTGTCGCTCCTGTTGGACCCTGTGGCCCAGTCGAACCCGTTGGCCCTTGCGCGCCAGTGGCCCCGGTCGGACCCTGTGGCCCAGTCGCTCCGGTAGCGCCCGCCTGTGCCAGCAGTCCCCAGTACGCCGTATTGCTCACGGAAATATTCAGGCTTGCATTGATCGCAAGGTATGACGAACCGCCCGCCGAAACCGCGTCATAGGCGTTGTACGCCGTACTCCCGGACCATGCGCCACGCCACGTAACCGACGTTCCGCCGCCTCCGCCCCCGCAGTTCCCCGCCGCCCACCCAGACGAGGTAACACACATCGCCTGCCCCACGGTTCCACCTGCCGTACTGATCTGTGATGGATTGAGCAGCGTAGCCGGAGCCGGAAGCGGCCCGGTCTTCACCGAATCCACTGAGACAGGGATTCCGCTTACCGGAACCTGCCAGGTTTCCACCGGCTGAGTGGCCCCGCCATCGAACGCCCAAGACGCGGTATAGCTCGTACCCGCACACGCGCCACTACCGCCAAAACTTCCGTTCGTCCCCACGTTCGGAATGAGAGAAACCGAGAACGTTGTCACGGCCGGAGATCCTGCCGGCGCGAACTTCACAGCCAAGGTTTTGTTACCGACGTAGTTTCCGCCGTACGAGCACGCCGCGCTTATGCGGATGTACACGGTTCCCTTGCCCGGCAAACCATCCGGCCCCACTACGGTCTGTGTAACTGTGGTCTGTCCAAACGCTCCACACGCCACCAGGAGCCCGAGAATAGCCCTTCCAATCGTCTTCATGCCACCATTTCCCCCATCTTCGGTAAGATGTGCCGGTTCCACTTCGGGTTTAAACGGAACATCGGACTACTGTAGTTCGTCTTCTTTGGCTTTGCGATCTGGGAGACTTCCACCTCTTCTCCCACATACCGGCCGGCCGGAAATATTCCACTCAGATAGAGAGCCTTGCCTAACTTCTGTTCGACCACGTAGACCAGGTGGAAGAAATTGCCGCGGTTCAGCCCCACCCTTGCCGAGCAGTACCGCCAATCGGCGTTCTGTGCCTCGTACAGTTCGTACACCTTCAGTTCCGGTCCATTCAGCACGCGCCGGGCGGCAAGGTCTATCTCCGCCAGAAACTCCACCTCTACGAACCCGCGCATAAGGCCGCCCGTCTGAGTCCGCTCGATCCGACACCGCCCCCACGGCCCGGACATCCTGAGAACCCGGTACCGATTCATGGCCTTGACGGCAATACCGCGGTAGGCGCACGAACACACCCTCATGACGAAGTGCCTCTTTACCTTGCCGGAGCCGCCACAATAAACGCACTTTTCCCGCGCGTTCGCAAAGGCGATATCGGCCAAGTCAACCCGCTTATGACTGGCTTCGTTGATCGTCCGCCCCTTCGTAGTTCCGCTCAACCACTCAACCGGTATCGGTTTTCGCGCCGCCTCGTAGCGTTCCCTAATCGTCATGGAGGTTATGCCCTTCTCAGGCGTTGCCTGTCCGTCACGAGCCCGGCGCCCGGCACTTCCCGGCCGTCCACGAGCGCCTGTTTCACGGCCGCCTTATCCACCGTCGTACTGGCCGGAACCACGATCACGAAGTCCGCTGGTATCGCGTCCATGTCGGTGATGTTCAGAGACGGCGGACACTTCGCTAAGGACAGGGTAGACGTGTCCCCTTCGAGCCTCCGAGAGCCGCGCTTCGGTTCCGGGAGCGTCCGCAATACGTCCATGACGTAGCCCTCTAGCCGCTCTTGCGCGCGCTCGAATCGGGCCTTGCGCCTCTGGAGTCGCGCGATTTCCTTAGCTGCCAACTCCGCCTGTGACTCCAGGTGAGCCAGCATCCGGGACACGCCGTCCACTTTGCGCGGTAGCGCCTCCATGTACCGCCTGATTTCGGCCTCGCACTCCGCGCGCTCCGGTGAACCCTCTTCCGTGAGGTCGTAGGAGTCCATCAGAGCCGGAAGCGTGTCCACTACGGAGTAAAGGGTTAGATCGTTCATGAGCTACCCCAAAACAACGCGGCGTAACGATCCATCCGGCGCAACCCGGTACATGCGGCCGTCTGTCGTGTGCTGCATGGTTCCCTTGGCGGCCGGCTCATCGAACGTGACACGGGGCGCGGGCGGAGCAAACTTCTCTTCGTCCACGGACTTCTTACCGGCGAGTAAATTACGCAACGTCTTCAAGAGCTTCATTGGTTTTCATCTCTCCTGTTCGAAAAGTGGGGCGGCCGGTTTCGCGTCCGTCCACCCCTTGGAAATGGCAGACTCTACCGCTTCAATTGCGTGCCAGACATCCGGTGACTCACCTTCGAGCCAGTGGCGCGACACGCACACACGCCACAAAACGCGCTTCACTGCAACCTTGATTTCCAGGCGCCGGCCATGGATGCTCCCGGCCCACTCGCGGGCGGCGTACACCTCACGAATGATCCGGCTTCGGCGCGCCGGAGAAACATCAGACACGGGCGGACTCCCGCTCCATCACGCCGAAGAACCCACCGCACGCCACCACGGGAACGATTCGCCACCCGCCCGCGGCCAGGCGGTTCAGTTCCCGCTCTACCGCCTCCGCCCCGTCTCGCTCGTTAGCTAGGCGCACAAGGCGATATTCGAAGATCCGCCCTATGTGCTGTGCGTTGACCTTGGCACCGGCCTGCACTGTGGCCGTGACATGGCAACTTTCGCAGAGCGTTTCCTTGGGCTTTCCGGCCACCTCAAACGTGCGCGCCGTCATCGGCGTGATTTGGCACTCACAACGGGTACAGATCACGCGCACACCGCCGAAGAACGGGAGTTCACCCGCGCCATGAGCGTGAGCGTACAAGGGACTGGAGAGCGTTCGTCACGGTCGTAGTAGTGGGGGTCCACGAAGCGCTGAAAGATGGCTTCCCATCTCGCGTCATCGGCTTCCCGCTTGCACTTGTGGTCATGGAGATCACGCGCGCTCATCTCCACTCCGCAGGTGTCACACCGCCGAATCACAACCGGCCGGCCACGCCGCTTCATCTCGATCCGTTCACCCTGCATTGGCACACCCCCAGGCGGACTGGAAAGGCTATTGACAGGAGGGGAATGTAGATTTAGGATGAAGGTGTCAGCTTTGCATCCTTCGGCCCCAAAAGGCTATGGAGCTTGCTACCTCTCGCGGAACCGGTATCAACGGTTTCGCGAGAGCCCCACCAAAAACTTTCAATCCGCTCTCGAATCTGTTTTTGATGTGTTTTACTTCTAAACGTCATAGTACTTCCAGATCCGAAAATCTGCAACAAAAAAGAACAAAAAATCACCAACAAAGAATGTACATATGTTCTGCTAGATCTTCGGCCCACATGGCGCGCCGTGCGACAATCGCTACTCCCAACAAATGAAACGTCTTTACGCCCAAGCATCCGAAGACCTACATAAAAAGGTGAAGACGAAGGCCACCGAAGACGGCCAGCAATTGACCAAGTGGGTACTCCAGGCAGTCATAGAAAAACTTGAGAAAAAAGGAGCCAGTACTCCACTAATAGAAAATGCGCTCGAAGGTCTAGGCGAAAAAGAGAAACGTGCAGCAAAACGCTACATACGTTTCCTTAGAACCTGCCCGGAAGAGTTCCGCGATGCTGTCACGGAGATTACCGAGATTATCGAGAGGCTTCAACGCCAGGTGTGTAAACGCTGATTTATACTACAGCGCGTTCTGTGCCTTTCGGGCCTAAAATGAGAGTCTATGAGCCACATCTCCGATTTGGATTTAGAGAGATACTACCTCGGAATGGTTCAGGAAGAGGATGAACTCTCCCCTCTCGAAGAACACCTCTTAGCTTGTGCGGAGTGCGTAGAGCGCGCCGTCAGTATTCAAGACTACGTGGACGCCATCCGAGCAGGAAGTATCAAGGGCGGTTACGATCTGGAAGTCCGGGCGGAACGGGAAACATCCCGTAAATCCGCCTAACCCCCTCCCTGATCGCCAGAAGCCATGGCCGTACTTCCCCAATTTCCCACCCCTGCCGTTCCGCCTCCGCTACGTAGTTGATGGCGTCTAGGAGTTCTTCGTCAAGCTCCAATAGCGGATGCCCCACAAACGCCGCGCCGTATTGCTCCGCGCCCCGCGCCCACTTTGCCTTGAGCGCTTCGTCCGTAGGCATGTGGATGTATTCCGGCTTCTCCATTACGCCCCCCCGTGTGACCGATGGTTGAATTGCTGCATGAGCCGGAAAGACCGGCTCCGGGTGAAGTCGCAAATCTGAACGTTCACGATTTCCACCCCGTACCGCTTCGCTTGGCGCCGAACTGCTTTCGCCAGTTCGTTGCTTACGTCCACATCCTGAAGCCCCGCCCACGTCCTCTCCAGAACGAACGTGGATACCGTCCCATACGTGCTGTCCTCAATCACCTGGTGGGCGCCCTCCACCTCAAGCAAGAACTTCTGAACGTCATTAACCGAGAACGTCACCACCGTTGACACGATCACGGACACGCCGTCCTTCGTGGTGAGGGATTGCGGCCCTACGATCATGGTTTCAGGTACGACGCTCACGGACAGGCACTTCTCAACGTTGATCGGCCAGAGCCAGTGGAAGCCCGGCGCGGCCACGCGATGTGGCCGGCCGAACCTCAACACAACCCCCATTTGGTAGGAGTCGATAATAAAGCAGAACTGGAACAGGTGGATAAACGAGATAAACAGGTCAATGAGCTTATCGAACATCACTTCACCACGAAGGGTTCACCGGCCGGAATCTCCGTTACCCACGGTTCATCTTTGGACATCACGTGTACCGGGAAGTCACACACGATACCGCGGTGTGGATCGGTAAGCCAGAGGTCTTGTTGGGGAGGTTCCCAATCAAAGTTGCCGTGAAAGGCGTACTCGTTGTACCCCACGCCGGAGCCATTGACGCGCACTTTCATAAACTGGCTCAGCCTGTGCCAGTGGCCACAGATGAGGTAATCGAACCGGGTCCGCTTGGCCTTCCGAGCCACCATAATCATGAGCGGCGAGAGTTGCGCCGCGATACCCGAGCCGCCGCGCGCCTGGTCTCCGTGTGTGGCCAGGTACGTGGTGTTGAACACCGTATACCGGAAGTCCGCCGCCTCCGAGATGGCAAACGTAATCCGCTCATCGCCCGCCAGTTCCCGCGCCACGATCTGAGCAAACAGCCAATCGAAGTTATCGCGTACCCGGTTCTTGTGAATTGGCTTCAGCGTGTTCCGGCCGTGGTTGCCCACTACCACCGGGACGAACACCCGGCCGAACGCTTCCGCCTGCATCTTGAGCCCGGCAACCACCGGCCCAACCCAGTAGAGCAGGGAAGAGAGCATTACATCGGCGTTCGTGTTACGTAACTCCTCATGAATGTTCCCGCTGAAGATGTCCCCAAGCCAGGGATTCACAAGCCCGGAGTAGCGGAACCCACCGAGGTACTTGAAACACACGTCCGTGACGTTCTGGTAGTAGTTGCGGAGCCGCTTCTCTGCGATGGCACGGGAATAGCCGTTGAGGTTCTGAATCTGCTCCGGGTTAACGTTTTCGTCAAGATGCCAATCCGAAAAGTCAACCGTGGGCATCACCTCGTGACGGTTCTTGCTGACCGGCCACCGCATCCAATCCGGCACGGTTACCGGACGGCGCGCCACGGCCGCCACAAACTCCTGATACCGGGAGTCGAAAACCTGCCGATTCAGGGCCTCCGTAAGT
>Ga0075017_100002852_pt1 | contig 10854 bp, 12 predicted proteins | sample AleBraG_ABR_2012_FD_71475 | JGI IMG/M metagenome (GOLD analysis project Ga0075017, IMG submission 71475) | Freshwater sediment microbial communities in response to fracking from Pennsylvania, USA - Alex Branch Run_MetaG_ABR_2012 | ecosystem: Environmental > Aquatic > Freshwater > Creek >...
GGATTTCGGCGCATTCTGCGGCATCCCAAGCTGAAGAAGAAGGCGTTTATTCTCGAGACGCCTCACGATGAGGACCAGGATGCCGTGCGGAATATTGAAACGTTGAAACGGCTGGCGCTTAAGCCGTAACCGGGGCTTGGGCGATGGGCTGCAGCCAGCCAAAGCGGTCGGGCGTGTTGCCGCGCACCAGGTCAAAGAACGCGGTTTGCAGCGCTTCCGTGATGGGTCCGCGCGCGCCGTTGCCCACGGGAATGCGGTCTACCGAGCGGATCGGCGTAACTTCGGCAGCCGTGCCGGAGAAGAACACTTCGTCGGCGATGTACAGCATTTCGCGCGGGACGATGGTCTCGACCACGGGAATGTTCAGCCCCTGCGCCAAGTGCATGATGGTATCGCGGGTGATACCGGGCAGGACTGATGCGCCCAGCGGCGGAGTGACGATCTTGCCGTTGCGGACCAGAAAGATATTCTCGCCCGAACCTTCACTCACATAGCCGGCCTCATCCAGCGCGATGCCTTCGGCGTAGCCGTTGGTATGGGCCTCCATGCGGATGAGTTGAGAGTTCATGTAATTCGCCCCGGCCTTGGCGAGCGCGGGCAGCGTGTTGGGCGCGATGCGAGTCCAACTAGAGACACAGACGTCCACGCCCTTGGTGAGGCCCTCGTCGCCCAAATATTTGCCCCATTCCCAGCAAGCCAAATAAGTTTCGGTGGGAACGTTGACCGGCAGCACGCCAACATCGCCGTAGCCGCGCAGAACCAGGGGCCGGACATAGCAGGCCCGCAGGCCATTGATGCGAACCAACTCCGCCATCGCAGCGCAGAGCTCATCCACGCCATACTTGAGCTCGATGCGATAGATTTTGGCGGAATCAAGCAGGCGCTGCATGTGTTCGCGTGGCCGGAAAATGGCCGGGCCATGAATGGTGTCGTAGCAGCGGACGCCCTCAAACACCGAACTACCGTAACTGGTCACGTGGGCCAACACATGGATCTTTGCGTCATCCCAAGCGATGAAGCGCCCATTGTGCCAGATTTTTTCCGTGGGCTTCAGCATGGCTTTATTATAGCTACCCTCTCACCCACCCAACGTCACCCAGCACAAACCGTTGCGTCTCGCGCCGGCTGAATTCGCCGCGTCCCCAGCAATAATGCTCCACCTCGATCTCCGGCAAAACGATGCGGATGACGTTGAAGGAATTTTCCTCTCCGCGCAATCGCCCCGACAAGGTTCCCGCTAACACGAAGATCGCCGCCCGGCCGCCGCTCTTGTAACGTAGCGCGGTGTGCCCGGCGTGCGAGACATGAAAGTGCCCGGACAGCAACAGATCGATCCCGCTTTCCGCCACGGTTTGCATGGCCCGCGAAGCGCGGACCACCAGATCTCGCCTGCCATGGTGCGCCGGCAGGTCAAAGGGATGATGCGTGACCAGAATTTTAGCCACGCCTGTGTCCGCGCGTTGGAAATGTTCTCGAATGCGTGCCAGTTGTTGCCGGTTCACTCGCCCGTTCTTCCAGATCCAGGCCCGCGCGGTATTAATGCCCAGCGCGGCGATTTCTTCATCGCCAAAAAAAGGATGCAGATCGCCCGTGATGTAGCGCTGATAGTTGCTCAGGCGCCCATAGACCGGCACATCGTGGTTCCCAGGCACGGTAATCTGCGGCTGCGGAAGCTGATCGAGAAATCGCCGCGCCTCTTGAAACTGAGCCGCCCGCGCGCGCTGAGTGAGGTCTCCCGACACCACCACCAGGTCTGGCCGGATCTGTGCCACGGCCTCCAGCAATGGCGCGCGCAGCTTCTCATCGAAGCGGCCGAAGTGAATGTCCGACAGATGCACCAGCGTCCTCATGGGACCAACACCCGCAACCCAAGCGGCAGCAACCGGTAGTGCAGCGGATTCTCCATCCAGCAGACTTCGCCGTCGGTGGAGACACGAACCCGCCTGCGCCGCGTCTCGATCCAGGCTTCCGTTACGTTGAACATTTGCAGGCTGTGCTTCCGGTCCAGTCGCCCCAGCAACGCGGCCAGCGCCATGCGAACCAGTCCGGCTCGCGAAGTACGCGCGGCCACGTACAGAAATAGACGCCCGCCGTTCATCTTCCCGCGCCGGCCAATTTCCAACCCCTCCAGCTCGTATTCATTGTTGCCGACGAAAACAAACGGAGTCCGCTGCTCCACCACTTGCCCTTCCACCTGCACCCGCACCGTCCAGAACGGAAATCGCCGCAGCACGGTGAAAACCGCCAAGGCCAGCGCTACCCATTTATTGCGTCCGGCCCGCTGTTCGCGGTCGCGCAGCACCACCATGCGCGGGTAGATGCCGATGCTGGAATTATTCACGAACTTGCGTCCGTTCACCTCGGCGATGTCGACGCACTCGCTGTGTTCCCGAGCCAGCACTTCGATGGCCGCATCCAAGTCCAGCGGAATTCGCAGATCGTGCGCAAAGTGATTGAGCGTGCCGATGGGCAGCACTCCCAAAGTGCATTCCGTGCCCGCCACCGCGCATGCCGCGGCGCTGACGGTGCCATCGCCCCCCGCCGCCACCAGCACGCGGCAACCCTGCCGTACCGCTTCTTCGGCCACCTGATGAATTACGCTATGCTTGCGCAACTCAATCACCCGCGCGGTGATTCCTTGCGCCGCCAGCCCCTGCTGAAGATGCTCCAAGCCGACGCGCCGATATGCCGCCCCGGACTTGGGATTGAACAACACCACCATGTCGCTCATGTTTTAACCACCATCACCGAGCGGGTCCAGAACCAGCCGATCGACCAACCGGCCAGAACATCGCTGGGATAGTGTACGCCCAGGTAGATCCGCGAAAAGCCAATCAACGCGATCATCAGCCCGGCTGCTGTCCAGATCAGCATCCGCCGGCCTGCCACAAAGCTTGCCAGCGCCGCGTAGAGACACATCGCATACAAAGCGTGGCCGCTGGGGAAACTATACGACTCCGGCGATGTCATCCCAAAGAAACCCGCGGGGCGCACGCGGTGAAAGGCCAACTTCAGACCCACTTCCAGCACCAACGCGCCCGCCATCACCACTGCTAGTCGCACCATGTCTCTGCGATGATGGCGCCATCCGAGCGCGATAATGATCACCACAACCGGCCAAAATACGCGCGGTCCACCGATAAACGTGAAGGCTTCGAGAATAGCCGTGTATGCTGGCACGGAGTGGCGGTGTACCAAGTCGCGAATGGGCTCGTCGAAGAAGACCCTCTGCCCCCGGCCCACCAGGATTGCCAGCCAGGCGAACACTCCTAGTCCTAGCCAGCGCATCACGCCACTCGCACCGCGTAGATCCGCAACCGGCGATAGTCCAGAAACCAGGTTCCATCGCGGAACAACTTGGGGCGCAGTTGCGCTTCCGCCGCGGCCACCACCGCCTCCGGCAACGGCGGCTGATAAAACATTTCCAGCCAATCCCGTAATCCGCTGTCTCCGGTTAGAGGCGTAGGCCTGTCGAAGAGCATGGCGCGCACCACTTCAAAGCCGCTTGCTTCCAGCAGGGTCCCGTATTCCACGATGCCCGGAAAATACCACGGATTGCGTTGAACGACGGCGAGGATGGAGGCCGTGTTCCCTTTGCCGCCGAACTCGGCGACGAACCGTCCGCCCGTTTTTAGCGCGGAGTGAACGGTCTGGATCGCTCGCTCCGGAGGTTGAACCCAATGCAAAACGGCGTTAGAGAACACGGCGTCGAACTCCTGGTCGGGCCGATACGTCAGCGCATCGGCAACCTGGAATTCCAGCTCGGGATAGCTGCCGCGCGCCTGGGCGATCATGTCCTCCGACCGGTCAATACCCACCACCGCGGCCCCGCGCCGCGCGATTTCCTTGGTCAAGTGCCCGGTGCCGCAGCCCAAGTCCAGCACCGTTTCTCCCGGTTGCGGCTTCAGGTCGTCCACCAGGCCCGCGCCAAACTCAAAAACGTAACGATGACGCGCGTCATACGTCTGCGCGTCCCAATTCTGGCCCATGCCTCAGCTTAAATGAAACCGCTTAGCGCGTACCATGCATCCTGTTATACAGAAAGATTGCGGGCCCTTCTCACATCTGCCAAACTTGGGAGTTCATGCATTTGCGGTATCTCGTTCTGTTGGCTATCCCTGCGTTATACGCGCAGCCGAAGCCTTTTCCTGGTTCCGAGTCGCTCACCTATAGCGTGGAGTGGCGTTTAATCTATGCGGGCAGCGCCCATCTGATCCTGCGCCCCGCCTCCCACGGCTGGGACAGTCAAATCCATGTGGAGTCCGGAGGCATGGTGTCCAAGCTCTACAAACTGGACGACAACTATTCGGCGCAGCTCCAGAGCGGGTTCTGCACTTCAAACACCGACTTGGAGGGCTTTGAAGGGAAAAAACATTTCTCCACCAAAGTGAACTACGACCACGGCTCCAATAAGGCGACCTATCTGGAGCGGGACCTGATCAAGAACGCGGTTATCCATTCCTCGGAGGTCGAGATTCCCGCCTGCGCCGCCGACATCAGCGGGAGTCTCTACAAGTTGCGAACTTTGAAGCTGGAGCCGGGACAATCGGCGCAACTGCCCATGAGCGACGGCAAAAAGAGCGCTATGGTGCGAGTGGAAGCCCAGGACCGCGAGGAGCTGACCACCAAGGCAGGCACCTTTAAAACTGTTCGCTACGAGTCGTTCGTCTTCAACAACGTTCTTTATAAACGTAGCGCGCGCCTGTTTGTCTGGCTGACCGATGACGCGCGGCGCCTACCGGTGCAAATCCGCGTGCGCCTGAATTTTCCCATTGGGTCGATCACGCTGCAGTTGGAAAAAGTGGAGTAGGGCGGGTACCGGAACAGGCCTTTAGTTTAGCCCGCTATTGCGCCAACGTGCAATGGCAATAAAGAAACTGCTGTGTCGTTCCGAAAGGCGTATGATGCAATTCTTTCGAGCTTTCGATCAACCGGAAGCGCGTCCCGAATTCCTGATGAAGCGACTCTGCATCGTATCGCCGGACATCCAGGCCACTGCATTTCTCGGGGCCTTCGGGGCCGAACGTACTGACGATGACGTGGCCGCCCGGCTTCACAGCCCATGCCACATTCCGGACATAAAGGAGCCGGTCCCGCGGGTTTGTCAGGAAGTGAAAAACCGCTCGATCGTGCCACACGTCGTAGGTGTACGCCGGAAGGTTCCCCTCCGTAACATCGCCGCGCAGCCATTGAACCGGCTCAGAGGCTTCTCCCAGCCGCCTTCTTGCCACATCGATAGCCGCCTGCGAGATGTCGAGCACCGTGACGTTCCGGTATCCCGCCACGATCAAGTCATCCACCAGCGTTGATGCACCCGCTCCCACATCGATGATCGAAGCCGACCGGTCACCGGCTGCGCGCTCGATCAGGGCAAGCGATGTCTGCAGGTGAGGACGGAACCAGCTCACTTGATCCGGTGCTTTGGTGTTATAAACTCTTTCCCAATGCTCCTGAGTGTTCATCCTTGTTACCAGTGTAGTGTCCACGAGATAACAGAGTCGAAGCCCTTTGTGCAGCGGGTCCCTGACCCGCTGCCGACGCCCTCGCCGGCCTTTTGGCAAAGACGCCAGCGGCGAAACTAAGTTCACGATCTTCGTGAGTCCGCGCCGCGAAGAGGGCAGATCCCTCACATTGCCGCGGACGGTTCGGCAAAACCCCTTCTCTGCGGAGACCAGCATCGAATCTCGCCCCACGTAATATAGAGGTATGTGGATCGCGGGGATCCCGCTGTTATTTTTCCTGCAAGCGGCGCCATACGATCAGGGGCTGAAGGCCCTGGACGAAAAGCAGTATCCGGCGGCGCTGGAGTTGTTCTCCAAAGCAATCGCGGCCGATCCCAGCGACTACGGCGCTCACTTCAATCTGGCCCTGACCTATAGTCTGCTCGCCGACGACGCCAAGGCAATTTCCGAATACCGCAAGACCCTGGATTTGAAGCCCAAGCTCTATCAGGCGGAACTGAATCTGGGCATCACGCTGCTGCGCACCCGGCAGCCGGCCGACGCGCTTTCCGTTCTCTCCGATGCGGCGGAACAGAAGGCCAAAGAATTTCGGCCGAATTACTATCTGGCGGAAGCCCTGCGGGCGGTGGACCAGCCGGAGCGCGCCAGAACCCACTACAAAACTGCGCTGGAGATTACGCCACAATCGGCGCCCGCCGAATATGGGCTGGGAGCGTGCGAGCTCAAATTGAAAAACCTCGCTGAGGCAGCGCCGCACCTGCGAAAAGCCGCCGAACTGGACGCCACCTATCGCGATGGGCTGCTGGAGTTGGCCTCGGTCTATGAGCAGCAGAAGCAACCTGAGCTGGCGATTGCGATCTATCGCCAGTTTCCGGACAACGCCGGCGCGCAAGAGCGGCTGGGCGCACTGCTGCTGGAAGCGGGCAAGCCGGAGGATGCCATTCCGTATTTTGAGGAGGCGATCCGGAAATCCCCGACCACGGCCAATCGCGCTGCGCTGGCCTCGGCTTTTTTGAAGAACAAGCAACCCGAGAAAGCCCTCCCTCTTGCCTCGGCCATCCTGCAGGCGGAGCCGGACAACTTCGACATTCGGATGCTGCGTGGCCGGATTTTGCGCGACGCGCGCCAATTCGCCGGCGCCGAAAGCGACTTCTACCGGGCCGCGCAGCTCCAGCCCGATTCGCCCGCGGCCTGGAGCGAACTCGCCGCCATCTCAGTCGTCGGCGAGAATTACCCGGTGGCGCTCAACGCGCTGGACAAGCTGGCAGCGCTGCATGCGGAAAAACCGGGCCACATTTTTCTGCGCGCCATCGTGTTCGATAAAAATAAGCAACTGAAGCCGGCGCTGGAGAACTACCAGCGGTTTCTTTCCCTGAGCAACGGCGCGTTTCCGGATGAAGAGTTTAAGGCGCGCCAGCGGGCCCGGATTCTGCAAGCGGAGATCAACCGGCGGTGACAACTTTCCTGATGCTCTGGTTCCTGTTCTCGCCAGACCTGGCCGCAGCCAAGGCCGAGCCTGATCTCGATAGGCGTTCTGAACTGGCCTTGACCAACGCGGACCAGGATATAGACGCCGCGCGGCAAGCCTGGACCAGTGGCGACCTGCCGGCCATGGCATCCATGCTGAAGGATATCCGGCAGTCCGTCGAGCTCTGTTACGATTCGCTGCACCAGAGCCGGGAAAATCCCCGCCACAGCAAATACTACAAACGCTCCGAACTGAAGATTATGTGGCTTCTGCGGCGTTTGAAAACGCTGCGCGACGACGTGGATGTTGAGAACCGGGACGCCGTCGAGACGCTGATTCGCCGGCTGCAGGAGATCCACGATCAGTTGCTGACCGACATCATGAGTAAGAGGAAGTCATGAGGCACGTTGCTTTGCTCCTGTCCGTCTTTTGCGCCCTCTCGCTGGCGCAGACGCCCACGCGCGATTTTCTCACCGCCGATGAGGCCGATCAGGTGCGTGAAGCCCAGGATCCCAATCTGCGATTCAAGCTATACATTCACTTTGCCCGGCAGCGCATCGACATGCTGCAGCAACTGGTGAAGCGGGAGAAGCCCGGCCGCGCCGCCTTGATCCACGATCTGCTGGAAGACTACACGCACATCATTGAAGCGATTGACACCGTGGCCGACGACGCCCTGCGGCGCAAGCTGGCAATCAACGTGGGTATGGCGGCCGTGGCCTCCGCCGAAAAAGAAATGGCCGCGCAACTGCGGGCCATTGAAGACACGCAGCCCAAAGATCTGGCTCGCTACGAGTTCGTGCTCAAGAACGCGATTGAAACCACCACCGACAGCATGGATCTTTCCACCGCAGACCTGGGCCAGCGCGCCACCGAAGTCGCCGCCAGGGAAGAGCAGGAAAAGAAGGAGCGCCAGTCCCTGGCCGGGACGGACGCAAAGAAGGCCGACGCCGCCAAGACAGACGCGGCCCCCAAGCGCAAAGCGCCGACGCTGCTTAAGCCCGGCGAAAAAGCACAAGATCAAAAACAGCAGTAGAATCTTGGGGACGTTGCGGGCTAGCGTCCCAAATCCTTCGCTCTCAACTATCGCAGCCTCGTCCCCAAGATTTGTTCACACTTTACTTTGGCCAGCAGCGACAAACGGGCCAAAAATCTTGGGACGTTGCGGGCTAGCTAAGCTAGCGTCCGAAATCCTTCGCTCTAAAGTATCGCAGCCTCGTCCCCGAGATTTCGCACAACTGCGTAAAATACGTTGCCTCTAAGAATGCAGGCAGTGTAAAGCGGTCAACGCTCAGCCGCCAGCATCTCCAAGAGCTGTTTGCGTTCGGTCGTGGATGGCGCCACCCAACGCAGATCGTCAAGAAGACCCGGCGCAAGCCCCGTGTGCGCCGACCAACCGAAGTACTTTCCCACCTGAATCTGCGGCTGGAACTCCAAAATGTCCATCGAAGTTTCGTTCTCTAACACGGGAGTCAGATGAACAATGAACTTTGCCAGAAAAGGCGCTGGAACGCCGCGATAATAATATTCGGAGGACGCCCAGAACCGGGTGAGTGGGTCATAAACATAGACGTCATATTGTCGAGCGGCTTCCGTGGTCCCGGCATAGGCGGCTAAGAACGGATCCAGCTTGGCGAAGGCGCGGAGTTGAATGGAATCTGGCAAGTCCGCGCCGATAATGAAGTTGTCAAACGGCGGCGTCAAGCGCGACCGGTCGGAATCGAAGATCTTCCGGATGCGTCGATTCAGTGTGAGAACATCCACACTCACCAGCCCTGACAGGCGAGTAGAACTTCTATCGGCAGAGCGATGTTCAATGTGCTTGGTTCTCGGATAGAGAAGCACCGCTACAACGAGCACCACTACGAGAATCAGGACGCGAGCCACGCTCCGCTGATTACTGGCCCGCCGCCATGTGCCGGTCGATCTGCACCAGATCCCCAGCCTTGCCGTCGGATTTCAGCTCCGCCGACTCGAGTGTCTGCGGATCGCGCCAATAATCGATGTAAGCGATCTGGTGTACGCAGGAGATGGTGCAATACGGAGCGCAGGATTTCTTGGTCAAATACTCCCGCTTGATGTCTCCCACCGTGTACTGTGCCAGCGGCTTGGCCGGATAACCGCGCTGCTGCGAGCAATAATGCACCAGCCCATCCTCGCAAACATAGAGATAGCGCGAGCCCGCCCGGCAGCGCCATTCGCTTGCCTCCCCGTTGGCGATGGCGTCCTGAAAGCCGTTGAACTGCGAGAAGTTCTTCTTCTCAAAGTTCTTCATCTCCAGAAACACCGTGCGTTCCCGCTCGCTGATGGGCCGCAACTGACCTTCGTGATCGTGGATGATCCCCACCGTCGACGTGAAGCCCAGTTCCAGCGCGCGCCGTCCCACCGTGAGCGCGTCTTCCGGATTGTGAATCCCGCCGCCCAGCACCGAGTTGATGTTGACGTGAAAAATCGCGTGCTCGGAAAGCATCTGCAGCTTCTTGTCGAGCACTTTCAGGCTCTTCTTGGAAACATCATCCGGCTGAACGTTGTCAATGCTGATCTGCAGATGTTCCAAACCGGCGTCGTTCAACTGGCGGATGCGGTCCGGCATCAGGAAATAACCGTTGGTGATCAGCCCGGCAATCATGCCGTGGCTGCGAACGTGCCCAATCAGCCGGTCCAAGTTGGGATGGAGCAGTGGTTCGCCGCCGCTGAAGGTGACGATGTTTGTGCCCAGAGCCGCCAATTGATCCAGGCGGTCCATCATTACGCCGGTGTCCACCGGTTTCGAGAACGTGTCGTACTCGTTACAGTAAGTGCAGGTGAGGTTGCACCGCCGGATCGGAATGATATGCACCAGCACCGGATGATCGGTGGACGCCAGTCCCTTGAAGACCATGCGGTACTCGCGCAACAGCCGATGCGTAGCGGCGATGCTCCGGCGCATCCGGAAACGCAAACTAGTGCGGGGTCGGGACAATACCCTATTGAAACATACGCCTGGAGAAGCCCGCACCTTTTGAGCACCGAAGTGCCGGATTTTGAAGATGAAAGGCAATGCCGGGCGGCCGAGGCTATGATCGAACTAGGCGAGAAAATGGCATTACTCGATTGGTCGCAATGTCCCGCAGTGGAAAGCGTGCCGGACAGGCGTAGCGGCGCGTGGGTGTTTGCGTGGGTGTTTAAGGATACCCGTATGCCGGTTTCCACTGTCTTCGAGAATCTCGAATCCGCTGCGGGCCCCTGTCCGCAATGCTTCGCTTTTCAGGTACCGCAGGATTGTCCCCCCAAGCGTCTGCGAGCAAGTGGTAACGCCGAAACAAAATAAATCTGCTCCCGCGTTCTCAGTCATTTAGCGCCAGTGAGCTTTCTAGTGTGCGCACAAGCCTTGCACCCGCCAGCTAAACTGCAATCGAGAGTACCGTACGCAAGCAAGCCCGCCGAGCCGCAAAACCGCCCGGCACATTCAGATCAGCAAACCCGCCGGGGACATTCCGGGCCCCTGTCCGCAATCCTTCGCTTTTCAGGGATCGCAGGATTGTCCCCCAGCAAAGCACTAACCAGGAAAGGACCGAACATGAAATCGCATTCCACCGGCCCCCGCACCCAGCAGGGCAAACAGCGCTCCAGCCTCAACGCTCTGCGCCACGGCCTCACCGGCCAAACCGTTGTCATCCCTTCCGATGACCGCCAGGCCTACGACCAGTTCATCCGCAACTTCTACAGCGACTACCAACCCCGAACCGCCATTGAGCGCCAACTCGTCCAAACCGTCGCCGATTGCTCCTGGCGTCTCAACCGCCTCCGCGCCCAGGAGCAGACCTTGCTCACCTTAGGCACGATCGAGATGGAAAGCCAGATCAACAACCCGGACGACCGCTGCGCCACCGCCTGCGCCTCCGGCCTGGCCTTCGAAAAGCACGCCAAGACGCTGGGCAACCT
>Ga0075017_100002853_pt1 | contig 10853 bp, 13 predicted proteins | sample AleBraG_ABR_2012_FD_71475 | JGI IMG/M metagenome (GOLD analysis project Ga0075017, IMG submission 71475) | Freshwater sediment microbial communities in response to fracking from Pennsylvania, USA - Alex Branch Run_MetaG_ABR_2012 | ecosystem: Environmental > Aquatic > Freshwater > Creek >...
GGACCTTCCGGCTCGTTGAACGCCGGAGCCGGAGCCATTGAAGCGCCACCAGTCGACCAGGGCGCAGGCGATGAACCCGGCCCTATGGTCGAAGCCCACAGGTGCGCGCCACGATCAGCTCATCGCCCACCCCACGGGATGTGCGCTGAGCCTGAGGCGTGAGTCGACCAAGCGGGCCAACAGTCCCCACGGCACTAATGCTTCAAATGGGCTCGACCATTTCCGCTTGAGGGACATGAGGAGTTTGTAGCGAATGATGTCCTCCCATCCGGAGCTATAGCCCGGAAAGCCGGGCTCGAACTCGGCCGCCTTGAGGGCGCGAGCCAGCGTTGAGGGCTCAAAGTAGGAGACATGCACTTCGGGTGTCACATAGCGCCAGCTCGTGATGCGATCGTGGAAGGGCTCCGCGTTGCCTGTCGTCATGAAAAGAAGCCCACCAGGCTTGAGGAGGCGACGAATCGAACGCAGGAGTGCGACAGGGTCGGGCGCATGCTCGATCACTTCCACGGCGCTCACGATGTCGAAACACCCGCGGTGTCGATCAAAGTCGTCCTCATCGATGGTTGGAGTACCATTCTTCCCGAGCAACTCGACGCACCATCCCTGCTCGAAGCCGACGGCATCGACTGCCTCGGAACGTAGGTACTGCACAAGCCCGCCCGTTCCGCACCCGAAATCGAGCCATTTCGTCTGCTGCGTCACTGGAGCCAATGCGCGTACCCGATCGAGCACGCCACGCCACTCGTATCGTCGAACGGTACGCGTCGGGTGTTGCACCTCTCCCACGTAATTGAGTTTGGTATCAGCCCCCCTGCCGTTGTAGTAGTCCTCGGAATAGACGAGGTCGTACTCCAGCCAGGGATTCGCGACAAACACAAACTGGCACGTAGAGCATCTACAGAGACGGTATTCGCGCGGATGCACCGTTCCGGACACGACGCCAACGTCGGCGAAAACGATGCCGCCGCAGATTGGACATGGATCTACGCTCACGGGCGGAAGGTATCTCGACTCGCCACGAGGCACAACCCGCGAGCGAGCGCCGCATGCCGTCCCAGAAGCCGCCGCAGTCGGCAGCCCGATCTACGGTGGACCCCGATACTCGGTGACAGACGACGGCGTGGTGTGACCCATCGTGCCAGGTGTCGTACCTTCTGGGTCCTGAAACGACGCCAGAACGACCAGCGCTCCCCCCGGACCCGCGGCCTGGCCCCGATCCACCGACGAGGGTCACCTGGTCATTCAACCCGAATGGGGACTCCGACATCGCCGGGCCGCAGGACAGCCCATTTGTCTTCAGCAAACTACCGACTGGCCGCGAACTCTTGAGGTGGAGATCGACTCGTTCCGACTACCCGAGAAGACCCTTGTGGCGGAGCGTGGGTAGATGTCTCTGTAGCCCGGCTGCTCGGGGATCGACCCCTCGAGAAACTCGCCCGGTGTTATCATTCGGCGGTGGTATTTCAGGTCACGCGTCGAACTCTCATGCCGGTCACACTCAATTACCCTTGCGTCGTTCCGCAGGGTAAATTCCCAGCTCAAGTTCCTGGAGGAGTGTACCTGACGTGTCGCCACGTGCTGCGACGCGACCTCTCCTTCGGGTGACACATCGTCCATCCGTGCCAATGATTATTCGAAATTGCACCTCCGCAACAGCGAGCAGAGGGGCCATTCTTCGTGTTCAGCCGGGGTCAGGCGCAAGTGCGCGGAGTGCGCCTGGTATTGGGTGCTGCGAAGTCAATTTCTGCCAACGAGGTAAGGGCTGCGTATGAGTGAACAGGCAGGCAAGAGCCTGGGGTCCAAGAGCTCACCTGAGAACAGAGCGGTCACGCTTCCCGCCGTCGACTCAATGGTGGACCTCACTGATCCGGAGGTCCAACTTCTCATTCCCAGTGTCGACGTGAGCGACCCGGAGCTGTCAATTGTCATTCCCGCTGTCAACGAGGAACTCACCATCTCTGACTTCATCGATTGGTGCAACCAGGGACTCGCTGCCGCCGGCGTACGAGGCGAGATCCTCATCATCGACAGTTCCACTGATCGAACAGCTGAACTGTCACTCGAACGCGGAGCCCGCGTGCTGAAGACACCCAAGCGAGGTCTGGGCCGCGCGTACATCGACGCTCTGCCCTACATCCGGGGCCCGTACGTCGTGATGGGAGACGCCGACTGCACCTACGATTTTCGCCAGCTCACGCCATTCGTCGAGCGCTTGCGCGAGGGCTACGAGTTTGCGATGGGTTCACGATGGCTGGGGTCGATCGAGCCGGGGTCGATGCCGGCGCTGCACCGCCGGATCGGTACCCCGGTGACGACATGGATCCTCAACTGGCTCTATGGTTCCGAGTTCACCGACATTCACTGTGGGATGAGAGGCATTTCACGTGATGCCCTGTACCGGATGGGCCTCTCTTCCCAGTCGTGGGAATATGCGTCGGAGATGGTCCTCAAGTCGGTTCGCATGGGCCTGAGGACCACCGAGGTGCCCGTCACGTTCTACAAGGATCGAGAAGGTCGGGTCTCGCACCACAAGCGTTCGGGTTGGTTCTCGCCTTTCCAGGCGGCCTGGATCAACATCCGCGCCATGCTCGTGTATCGGGCGGATTTCTTCGTGCTCAAGCCGGGTCTCTTCATGTTCTTTCTGGGTTTGGTGCTCACGCTGCCGCTCAGCCTCGGGTCGATCACTATCGGCCCGGTCACCTTCGACCTCTACTGGATGCTGCTTGGGCTCACGCTGACCATCCTCGGATTGGAAAGCTTTCTTTTCGGCTGTCTGGCCGAGGTGTTCTGTGACTACGGGGGGGCATCTCGCCGAAAGTGGATGGATAGGTTCCGCTACACCCCCTCGGTCCTCGTCAGCATCGGCCTCATGGTGGTCGGCCTCGCCTTCGTGGCCACGCTGTTGGCTCGCTATCTCGCCAATGGGTTCAGCCTTCCCCCCGCGACCTCCAACATCGACCATCTCGCCGTGACCGGGATCCTCTTCATCATCATTGGCTTCTCCCTCTTCGGCTTCACCCTGCTGCTGCATGCCACGAACGTCCGCTACGGCCGCGCGTCCGCGTCAACGGCGGCAAAGCTGTGAGCGACTCCGGCTCCGGACGCTCGATGTCGTTCGGCCAAGAGGACGGTCTTACGTACGTAGACCGTTTGGGTGTCTGGCTGTCCCAACGCAAGGCGCTCGCTCAGGTGGCACCCTGGCAGGGCAAAGACGTCGGAGACTTCGGCTGCGGTTACCAAGCCGCGCTGATCCGAAGGATCCTGCCCGAGGTGGCCAGCGCGACCATTGCGGACGTCGCCATCGCTCCCGACCTCATGGAGCACCAGAAGGTCCAAGCACTCGAGGGGACACTGCCCGAGGTGTTGTCCAAGGTGAACGACGCTTCACTCGACATCGTGTTGTGCGTGGCAGTGCTCGAGCACCTCTGGGAACCAGAGATCGCCCTCCGCCAATTCCATCGGATCCTGAGAGTGGGCGGGGTCGGTTTTTTCACTGTTCCGACCTGGTTGGACAAATGGCCGCTCGAGTTTTCAGCCTTCAGGCTCGGGCTCAGCCCACCAGCAGAGATGAATGATCACAAACGCTATTACGCCCCGAAGGACCTCTGGCCCATGTTGGTGCGCGCAGGATTCTGGCCCCAAGACATCCGCTGTCGACGTCACAAGTTCGGCCTCCACACCTTTGCCACGTGTCGCAGGCGAGATGAGACCGGTGGCCTTCGCTGAGGGCTTCCTGACCGAGTCGATCGCCATCCTCTCGGCTCTGGACCGCAACGCCATCGAGGGGTGCGCCACCGGGCTGGCGACCGTGCGCGAGCGTGGAGGTCGGCTCTTCATCCTCGGCGTCGGCGGCTCGGCCGGACATGCGTCCCACGCGGTCAACGACTTCCGCAAGATCGCAGGTTTCGAGGCCTATGCGCCCACCGACAACGTCTCGGAACTCACAGCCCGGGTCAATGACGAGGGTTGGGACACCACCTTCTCCGAGTGGCTGCGCGGGTCCCATCTCCGTTCCGAGGACGCCTTGTTGGTCTTCTCCGTTGGCGGTGGGAACAGGGAGGCCAACGTCTCCACGAACCTGGTGCGTGCCCTCGAGTTTGCGGTCGAACGGGGAGCATCGATCCTCGGCATTGTGGGGCGAGACGGCGGGTTCACAGCCAAAGTGGCCGACGCATGCGTGATCATCCCCCCGCTTTACCCTGACCACACGACTCCACACACCGAAGGATTGTGCGCAGTCGTGTGGCATTTGTTGGTATCACATCCCGCCTTGGCCCGGCACGCCACGAGATGGGAGTCGATATGAGCTCGTCCGACGATGCCGACGTCAGGCCACGAAGAGTGGAGGTCATCGGGGGCGCTGGGTTCATCGGAGCTCACTTCGTCGATCGCTTCCTGGCAGACCCGTCGACCGAGATCGTTCGCGTGTACGACAATTTCTCCTCGGGTCGCGAGTGGCACTTGACCGCCCATCGCGACGATCCCCGACTCGAAGTAATCGAGGGTGACGTCGCTGATTTGGACGCTCTGACCAAGAGCATGTCCGAGATCGAGACGGTGATCCACCTCGCTTCGAATCCTGATATCGCGCGGGCCGCGACCGAACCGGCCGTGGACTTCTACGAGGGCACCCTGTTGACCCACCACGTGGTGGAAGCCATGCGCCGATCCGAGGCGCGGAGGATCCTGTACGCCTCCGGCAGCGGTGTCTATGGCGACCTCGGCGAGACGGAGCCGAACGAGGACTACGGACCCTTGATCCCGATCTCGACCTACGGCGCCAGCAAGCTGGCCGGTGAGGCCCTCATATCTTCATACTGCTACATGTTCGACCTGGTCGGGGTGGCCTTCCGCTTCGGCAACGTGGTTGGGCCGCGCCAGACCCACGGGGTCGGCTTCGACTTTGTCAGGCGGCTCCTCGCGGAGCCGACCGAACTCACCATTCTGGGCGACGGATCGCAGAGCAAGTCGTATGTCCATGTGAGCGACGTGATCGACGCGGTCCTGCTGGCTGCGACGACAGCCCCTCGGCCCTTCGCCGTCTTCAACGTTGCGACCGGTGACTACATCACGGTCAACGAGATCGCCGAACTCGCCGTCAACGCCGTTGGCCTGGAGCCAGGTGCGACCAAGTTCACCTACACCGGCGGGAATCGAGGTTGGCGGGGAGACGTCCCGGTCGTGCGTCTCAATACGGATCGGATCCGGACCCTCGGCTGGGCCAACGCTCGCACCACCAAGCAGGCACTGGCCGACTCCTTGGCCGCCATGTTGGACGACGCCCGGGCCGGCAGGCTGTCGTGACATTTCAACCCGCAGTGTTCATGGACCGCGATGGTGTGATCAATCGGGCAGAGGTCCGCGATGGAGTGCCACGGCCGCCGGCGAGCATTGAGGACTTTGAGTTGTTGCCTGGCGTGGTGGAAGCAGTGTACCGGCTCCGCCACGCCGGATTGGCCGTTGTCATCGTCACAAACCAACCTGATGTCGCCCGTGGCGATCAGCGGCGATCAGTGGTCGAGGCCATGAACGAACGCGTGCGCGAGGCGCTCGAGCCCGACAGCATCGTGGTGTGCTATCACGACGACGCCGACGGCTGTGAATGTCGCAAGCCCGCTCCTGGGATGTTGTTGGCAGCGGCAGAGGACCTGGCGCTGGACCTCACGACGAGCTTCATGGTCGGCGATCGTTGGCGCGACATCGACGCTGGTCGTCGAGCCGGCTGCCGGACAATCTTTGTCGACCACGGGTATGAAGAGCGCCGACCGGAGGCTCCAGATGCCGTTGTCGCCGACCTTACCGAAGCTGTGACCTGGATACTCACGAACATCGTCAAGAAGCAGGAGACCCGCATTGCCTGACGCCCGTCCGCTCCGAATCAAGGTCTTCGCCGATGGCGCCGACCTCGAGGGAATGCTCGCTCTCGCCCAGGACCCGCTCATCTCGGGCTTCACCACGAATCCAACGCTGATGCGTCGTTCAGGCGTCACCGAGTACGCCACCTTCGCCAAAGAGGTGTTGGCCGCGGTGACGGAACATCCAATCTCTTTCGAAGTCATTGCCGATGAATTCGAGGAGATGCGGCGACAGGCACACTTGATCGCATCATGGGGTGCCAACGTCTTCGTCAAGATCCCCGTGACGAACACACGGGGTGAGAGTTCCGCAAGCCTGATCCGGGAGCTCAGCCTCGAGGGTCTCAAGCTCAACGTCACAGCAATCCTTTCCTTGCGGCAGGTTTGGACGGTCGCCCACGCGTTGGTGGAAACCCGTGGCGCAGTGGTATCCGTCTTCGCCGGCCGTGTTGCAGACACGGGTCGAGACCCCATACCGCTCATGGTCGCCGCGCTCGACATTTTGACCGACGTTCCCCAGGCTGAGTTGCTCTGGGCCAGTCCGCGGGAGATCCTCAACGTCGTCCAAGCGGACGACATCGGCTGTCACATCGTGACGGTCACCCACGACCTGTTGAAGAAGATGGATGGTCTCGGACGGGATCTCGAGGACGTCTCGCGTGACACCGTCGCCATGTTCCACCGCGATGCTCAACAGTCCGGGCTGACCTTGTGAGCGGAAGATCTCCTGGCTGGCACGCGACGACGTGATCATCACCAGAACACCATTGCGGATCAGCCTCGGAGGTGGAGGCACCGATCTGCCGTCTTACTCAGATCGGTATGGCGCCATGGTGATCGCTGCAGCGATAAACCGATACATATTCATCGCGATCAACCGCACATTCACAAACGACTACTTCCTGAAGTATTCGGCCCTGGAGCGGGTCGACACCATTGAGGAAATTGAACATCCGATCGTGCGGGAAGCATTTCTGCGGCACCCGGTGGGTCCCGGAATCGAAATGGTCAGTGTCGCCGACATTCCGGCCGGGACCGGCCTCGGTTCATCCGGAGCATTCACGGTCGGCCTGCTGCGAGCGCTTTGCGCCTTTCGCCGGGAACACGTCACGGCCAGCACTCTCGCTGCTGAGGCGTGCCAAATTGAGATCGAGTGTCTCGGGAGGCCGGTGGGCAAGCAAGATCAGTACATAGCCGCGTTCGGCGGTCTCACTTGTATGGCGTTTGAACGCGACGGCGGAGTCGGGGTCTCGCCCCTGAGCATCTCCAACGACACCCTGAGGGACCTCGAGGAGCATCTTTTGATGTTCTTCACCGGCTATTCACGGGCCGCCGACTTCGTTCTCGAGGAGCAGAAGACGCGGTCCGAAGACGGAGATGCCCCGATGGTGGACAACCTGCACCAGATCAAGAAACTGGGATTTGAAGTGAAAGATGCGCTCGAGAGTGACGACGCGCTCGCTTTCGGACACATCATGGACCGCCATTGGCAATACAAGAGGGAACGCTCGACGGCGATGTCCAATCCCGATATCGACAGGTACTACGAGTTGGCCATGGCGAACGGAGCAGTCGGCGGCAAACTGGTGGGTGCTGGAGCAGGAGGCTTCCTTCTCTTTTACGCAACGGACCAAGGTGCGCTTCGTTCGGCCCTGGCGTTAGAGGGGTTGACGGAAGTTCGCTTCTCCTTCGACTTGGACGGCTCCGTCGTACTCGTTCGCGACTGATCATGCAGGTCGTGATACTGGCCGGTGGGCTGGGTACGCGGATGCGAGCGCGGGCACCCGCGATCCCGAAGTGCCTCATTGAGGTGGCGGGACGTCCCTTCGCCGACCTGCAGTTGAGCTGGTTGTCCAGCCAAGGCGCGTCCGAGATCCTCTACAGCATCGGACACCTGGGTGAACAGGTCCGGGCGTTCGTAGGAGACGGTTCCCCCTGGAATCTCGAAGTTCACTACGTCGACGAGGGGTCCAACTTGCGTGGGACGGCCGGAGCATTGCGGTTGAGCCTGGACCTGGACCTGCTCGAGGATCGATTTTTTGTTCTCTACGGAGACTCGTACCTCACCGTGTCGCTGGATCAGGTTGACATGGCCTACCAGCGGAGCGGCCTGTCCGCTTTGATGACCGTCTTTCGTAACGATGGCCGGTGGGAGGAGAGCAACGTGTCCTTTGACGGCACCCTGGTCACGCGCTACGAGAAGCACTCTGCCAGCCCCTCACCCGATATGCGGTTCGTCGACTATGGCCTTTCCGCCTTGTCCCGAACCACCGTCGAGCAGGAAGTTCCGCCGGATACGGAGAGCGACCTGGCCACCCTGTTCGGGAGGCTGAGCTTCGAGGGACGGCTAGGGGGGTTCGAGGTCCACGATCGGTTCTATGAGATCGGGTCCCCGCAGGGACTGCAGGACCTCGAACACCTGCTCCTGTCTCCGGACTGACCAGATCGCATCATGACGTCGAGCCGACAGCGAGACCCGTTGCCGCCCGGTTGGGCAACGCGCACCTCGCCCCGTAGACGGCTATGAGCGCTGCGACATCACCAGACCGTCGAGGATGTCGGACTCAGAGACCAGGCATTCATCGAACGAGAACCGCCACATAACTTCTCGCAACATCAGCACGCCCGCGAAGATGACGTCCTGTCTGCCCTCCGCAATCCCACACCGTTCGACGCGTTCGCTGTACGTTTCTCTTCCAAGCACACGGCACCATCGCTCCACTGTCTCGCCTGAGAGTACGTGATGATGGATCGCATCCCGATCATATTGGGCCAGGCCGAGGTCCAGCACCGCCAAGGTCGACACCGTGCCAGCCAACCCCACGAGACGACTGCGCGAGGGAAGGTCACCGAAGACCGGCACCGCTTCACAGGCTCGAGTCAGCTCGTCCGCTATCACCTCGACGGCCGCTGCTTCCTCGGCGGCTGTCGGCGGATCATGAAGGAGGCATCTTTCAGTCAGCCGGACACAACCCAGATTGATCGAAACAACCGATAGATCAGCCGCCCGCGCCGTCACGATCTCAGTCGACCCACCACCGATGTCCAGCACCACATATTCCGCTCCACGCCGCTCCAGATCGGCCGTGGCTCCCAGATACGACAAGCGCCCTTCTTCGTCACCCGAGAGAACCTCGGCGTTCACGCCGATGATGGAGGACGCCGAACGAAGGAAATTCTCACCGTTGTCGGCGTCTCGTAGGGCGGAAGTTGCAACGACCCGGGTAGATCCGACCGCATGAGCATCGAGCAGCTCCCGAAAGTGCGTCAGGACGCCCAAAGTCCGCTCCACGGCTGCCGATCGCAGAGTTCGACTCTGATCCACGCCCTGGCCGAGACGCGTGATGACCATCTGGCGCAGCTTGGTCCGCCCAGCGTCGTCCACAATGAGCAGACGGGTGGAATTCGTCCCGCAATCGATCGCGGCGATCGCGCCGATGTCCCTCACGGCGCAGAAGTATCACACGGCCAGAGGTCGCTCATCCCCCGGGTCGGTTCAGCCCGAGCCGTCCCGCCGCCCAGGCCCCGATGGGGTCGTCACCGCCGACGAGCCACCAGGCCAGATGGGCGTGGAGGCACTTGACTCCCTGCCGCGTACCGCCTACCCCGCCGCTCGGTCGCGGTCCCGTCCACCCGGGGGGTATCAGGGCGTCGCGCTCCTCGGCGTAGCGCCGGTGGCTGTCGGCGAGCGCAATGGCATCCGTTTGGTCCTCGGCGTCCCGCACTCCTCCCGCCGCCTCCAGGCGACCCACGCTGGCCCGGAGCTCGGGATCGACCAGCCAGTACCTGGTCGGCATGGGTCTGCCGTCACGCAGGAAGGGCGCGTTGGCGATAACCATCGGGGAGCCGTCGACGCGACGGAGAACCACCGTGAATTCGCCGCCGGGGTCGCGGCCCAGCAGCCTGGCCACCGTTTCGTCGTCACCCATCTGCGCCACGCCGGCGGGCACCTGGGAGCTCAACGCCAAAATTCGAGAGCATGCAGCATGCGCGACAGGAGACCGGAGCCCGAAGAGCTGCCCGTGGGCGCCACGGTGTGGCCGCTCGGGCTCGCCGCCGCCGTCGTGGTGGTGACCCCTCCGGGCGGCAGCTCAGGCGTGGCGGAGGGGGCGACCGGGCCGGTCGACCCCGGGTCGCCGGAGTAGGGGGTGCCGGCCGCGGCCGCACCCGAGGGTGGCAGCACCTCGTAGGCCTGCTGGCTCGGGCTGACCAGCTGGTACTGGGCCCGGGCGATGCGCCCGATCTCGCTGGCGTCGCTGAGGTTCTTCTTCTCCTGGGCCAGTGCCGCGTCCTGCTTCTTGAGCGTGGCCAGCTGTGCCTCGGTGTCGGCCAGGTTCGAGCGCTGGTTGAGGAGTGAGCCGGCCGGGAACCACGCGAAGAGCACCACGGCGGCGACCACCACGGCTCCCAGGAACATCAGACGCGACCGCCCGGCGCTCACCCCCGGCTGCGCGCGCGTCGCGCCGCGCGTCCGTGTCCCGCGGCTAGCCGTTGCCACCGAACTCCTCGCCCGCCAGGGCGGCCCGCCCGGGGAAGCTCGCCGATTCGCCCAGGTCCTCTTCGATCCGGAGCAATTGGTTGTACTTGGCCACGCGGTCGGAGCGGGCCGGTGCTCCGGACTTGATCTGGCCCGCGTTGAGCGCCACCACCAGGTCGGCGATCGTCGTGTCCTCCGTCTCGCCCGAGCGGTGCGAGATCACCGTGGCGTAGGAGGCCCGTGTCGCCAGCGCCACCGTCTCGAGCGTCTCGGTGAGGGTGCCGATCTGATTGAGCTTGATCAGGATGGCGTTCCCCACGCCCTCGCGGATCCCCCGCTCGAGGAGTGAGGGATTGGTGACGAAGATGTCGTCACCCACCAGCTGGACCCGTCCGCCCAGCGACTTGGTGTGGGTCGCCCAACCGTCCCAGTCCTCCTCCGCCATGCCGTCCTCAATGGACACGATCGGGTAGCGGTCCACCAGGTCGACCCAGTAGTCGGCGAGCTCGGCCGACGACAAC
>Ga0075017_100002855_pt1 | contig 10851 bp, 9 predicted proteins | sample AleBraG_ABR_2012_FD_71475 | JGI IMG/M metagenome (GOLD analysis project Ga0075017, IMG submission 71475) | Freshwater sediment microbial communities in response to fracking from Pennsylvania, USA - Alex Branch Run_MetaG_ABR_2012 | ecosystem: Environmental > Aquatic > Freshwater > Creek >...
AATCCCGTCGAAGAAATTCTTTTCGTGTCCGTCCTTGCCCGCGGCTGGCGGCACCACCGAATCCACCAGCCTGTAGAACGTAAACCGGTCACCCGGATCCACGGTCCAGTTCGCCGCCCCCTGCGACATCTGATGGCGCAACCCCTGCATCGCGAACTGCACATGCGACATGCCCAGCTCCGCGCTTCGCTCGCCGGTATTCAGCTTCAAAGTCCAATCCGCGTCCGGGCAGGTCTGCGCCCCGAACTGACACACATTTCCGATGTAAAACTTCTTGGCTTGCCACGGCGCGAGCCCCTCTGCAATCTGCTCCGGAAACCGCTTCGGATCCGCCGCCGCCCGGAACGCCTCTTTCGCCAGCATGCTCGACGCCTGATGATGCCCGTGCCCGTCTCGCGATGTCCCCGAGAACCGCGGCACCAGCACATCTGGACGGAACGTTCGAATCACTCGCACCATGTCGGCGAGCGCAACATCGTGGCCGCCCCACTTGGCAAACGTTTCTTCCGGACTTTTCGAAAATCCAAAATCCGCCACGCGCGAGAACCGCTCCTGCACGCCGTAGTTTTGATCCGAAGCCAGCAGTTCCTCCGCCCTCAGCACTCCCAGCACGTCCGACAAATTGCTGCCAATCTTGTTCTGCCCGCCTTCGCCGCGGTTCAGCGTCATCAGCAGCGTCGACACGCCCCGCCCGCGCGACTCCAGCGTCAGCATCCCGCCATCCTCGTCATCGGGATGCGCCACCACCTGCATCAGCCGCGCCGTAGTCCCCAGGCGCAACAATTCCAGCCGCAGCGCGGCCAGTCCCTGATCCTGCGCCAACTCCGCCGGAATGCCCTGGTACAGCAGTCCGGGAGGATCCGCATGGATGGGATCAGTTTGTGCCGCAGATGGTTTCGAGGGCGTCGACGCGACAGTGGGTGCCCCATCCTTGCGCGCCTTTTGCGCAAGGGTGGGAGACTGTGCAGCCAGCACAAAGGCGACCAGCAGCACCATGAAACTCAGTGCAGCAGAATATAAGCCCTGAAATATAGGAAGATGGCCGCGCCCCATCCGCGGCAAGCTGGCAGGTCCGGAATGTCTCACCCTACAAGGATGGGCCCTAACCCCGCTTTGACGCAAATTCTTTCCGACGGGGAGTCACTCACACGTCACACAAATCCGCCGCCTTCCGCAGCGACCCCATCGGATCCCCCGTCGGCAAAAATTCATGCGCCACGTAACCCTTGAACCCCGCGTCAGCGATCGCCCGCATAACCGCGTCCCATTGAATCTCCTGCGTTCCGTCGAGTTCATGTCGTCCCGGAACTCCGCCCGTGTGAAAATGCCCGATCCACTGCACGTTCCGCCGGATCGTATCGATGAGATCGCCTTCCATGATCTGCATGTGGTAGATGTCGTACAGCAACTTCACGTTGGGCGAATTCACTTCCTGCACCACACGCACGCCCCAGGTTGTGTGATCGCACATGTAATCCGCATGATCGCGCTTGCTGTTGAGCAGTTCCACGCAGATGGTCACGCCGTGATCTTCCGCAATCTTTTTCACGCGATTCAGTCCTGCGACCGTGTTCTTGGCCCCCTCTTCATCCGCCATGCCGCCCCGGTTTCCTGAAAACGTGATCACGTTCGGAACTCCCGCCTTCGCCGCCAGCGGAATATTCGTGCGAAACGCCTGCTCGATCGCCGCATGGTTCTCGACCCGGTTGAGCGCCTGCTTGATCTCTCCGCCGCCCGCGTATCCCATCGTGCACACCAGTCCGTAGCGGCGCGGAACTTCATATTCTTCCGGCTGCAGCAAATCGACTCCGCGCAGCCCGATTTTCGCCGCATCGTCGGCCAACTGGTCGACGGGAATGTGAGCGTAACACCACCGGCAAACGGATTGATGAATGCGCCCTTTGCGCGCCGGAACCGCGGAATCAGTATCCGCAGTCAGCGACGGCAACCGCATCGCTGCGATCCCCGCAACCGAAGACTTCAGCAAGACCCGCCGAGAAAGTTTCTGCATATAGATAGATGGAAAAGATTCTCTCCGAAACTGGCAACTGGGCACTGGCAACTGCTACTGCCGTCCTTCCTTCAACACCGCCTGGCAGTTGCTCGACGCCGTGAGCACTTCGTTGAACGCCGCCTCTTTCCGCAAATCCTTCAGCAGCGGATCGTCCAGCAGCGCCGAGTACGCGCAATAATTCTGCTGCACCGCCGCCTTCAACAACCGCAACGACGGCTCAGTCTGCCCGCAAGCCGCCATCAAAGCCCCCACGTGATACCAGTTCTCAGCGTCGGGCTCAATCATCACCGACGATTCCGTCTCCCGCACGATCTTTGCGAAGTCGGCCGGGCGCTGCGCTGCCGTGCACGCCTCCATCAGTTCGCGATGATAGTACGCAGCCTTCCCCATATTTTTCGCCGCGGATCGCGCCTCCGTCAGATTTCCCTCCGCCAGGTGCACGAAGGGAGTCACCCACGCCGCCCACTCCGACCCCGCATCCAGGTGCACGAAGTCCATCGCCCGTTCCGTCTTTCCCATCTCCAGGAACGACCACGCGCAGGAACGGAACGCGAAATTCCCCGGATCGAGCGCCCGCGCCGTATTGCACTCCTGTGTCGACCGCTCCAGCATCCCCGCATAGCGCAGGACGTAGCTGAGCGCGAAGTGCGCATCGGCGCTCCGCGGACGCCGCCGCACTTGATCCGTCGCTGCATCGTACGCCCGTCCCAGTTCGCCGCGCTCCACCCGGTTGGTGATCAGGTTGCTCGCCGCCATCGCGCGATTCGGATCCAGAGTCACCGCCCGCTCGTAGGCCGCGTTCGATCGCTGGAACATCTCTTCGCCGCCCCCGCCATAAAGCGAATCCCAGTAATACCTCTGCCCCAGGGACTCCCATGCCGGCGCGTAACTCGGATCGATCCCCACCGCCCACTCCAGCATCCTGATCGCTTCCTTGTTCGGCGCCGGATCGTGCGGCACAGCCACGCTGCGCAGATAGAAGTCGTAAGCCTGCTGATTCTTCGGGCGCGAGGCCGCCGCTTCCACCTCTCCACCCCCGCCTCCCAACATCGGAAGCAGCCCGCGCTGCACCTGCGTGGTCAACTGTTCCTGCAGCCCGATCAAGTCGTCGGCCTTCGCTGCCACCGTGGTCTGCCACAGCAACCGGTTGCTGGGCACATCGATCGCCTCCAGGGTGACCAGCAACTGGTCACCCTGCTTGCGGAACGACCCGGTCAACAGCCGCCCCACACGCAACTCCTGGCCCACCTTGTGCGGATCCAGATCCAGAGCCACGTACTTCCGCGTGACCGACGAAGGCCGCACTTCGAGCGACCGCGTATAGGTCAACACACTGGTCAACTCGTCCGCCAGCGCGAAGCGCAAGTAGTCAACGTTGAAATCCCCGTTCAGGTTCTGCAGCGGCACCACGGCGATCGCATTCCGTTGCTCCTCGTTAGCCACTTCCTTGTGCTTGTACCACCAGGCCCCCACCGATCCCAGCACGGCGAACAGCAGCCCCGCCATCCCCAACAATAGATACAATTGCAGGCGCGAACTCCGGCTGAAGGTCTTCGTTGCCTTCAGCAGCTTCGTTGTGTGGCTCCCGCTCCTGATCGTCCCCGATTCGGTTTCGCGCTTCAACGTGGCCAGGTCAGACCGCATCTCCAACGCGCTCTGGTAGCGGTGGTTCCGGTCCTTTTCCATCGCCTTGCCGACGATGCCTTCCAGTTCGATCGGAATCTTCGGATTCAGATCCCGCGGCGGCACCGGCTTCTGATGCAGCACCGCGTCCAGGGTCATCAGCGAGTTGTTCCCCGAGAACGGCTTCTTGCCGGTGGACATCTCATACAGCACCACGCCGAACGAAAACAGGTCGCTGCGGGCGTCAATCGTTTCACTGCGCGCCTGCTCCGGCGACATATACACCGCCGTCCCCGGAATCACCCCCACCGCGGTCAGCGAGTTGTCCGCTCCTGCGTCGTCTTCGGTCCCCAGGTTGTGCACCAGCTTAGCCAGCCCGAAGTCGAGCACCTTCACTTGCCCGCTGGGAGTAATAAAAATATTGGCCGGCTTGATGTCGCGGTGCACGATCCCCTTGGCGTGCGACGCCACCAGAGCGTCCGCCACCTGCACTCCCACGTCGAGCACCTTCTCCACGTCCATCGCATGCCCGGAGATGTGCTGCTTCAGGCTCTCCCCTTCGAGTTTCTCCATGACGATGAAGGGATGCCCGTTGTTATCTTCGATTCCGTGGATGGTGCAGATGTTCGGATGGTTCAGCTGCGACGCCGCCCGCGCCTCGCGGGTGAACCGCTCCAGCGACTTGGCGTCGTGGGCCAGATTGTCGGGAATGAACTTCAGGGCGACGTGCCGCCCCAACTTCAGGTCTTCGCCCTCGTAGACCACACCCATACCACCGCCCCCAAGCTTCCCTAGGATGCGGTAATGGGATACCTGCTGACCAATCATGAACGCACGAGACCTTACTCGGCGGTAATGTTAGGCCCCCGGCGGAATCCGGTCAACTCCCTTGTGGGGAAAAGGATACAGGCGGCAAGTTGCCCTACCCGGGCGCAGGAGCGCAGCGCACGGGCGCCTCCCGCCCTGCCCCCCCGGGTCTGGGGCTATCGTACGATTTTCTACATCCAGGTCCATGAGGGTTGGTGGGATCGTCCTCGCGCGGCTTAAGACTGGATCGTGACCAGCGTCACAGACACCGGGTCGGGTCTTGGATTAAAAAGATTGCGTAATCCCTCCACGAGGAGTACGCCTCCCCCGCGTCTGTGGAGTACGACCGGTCGAAGCACTATCTTCGACCAGGTCGCATGCGTGTTTATTGCACGCTGATGAGGATTTGTGCCGGGAACGCCCATACCTCGGAATTCCGATAAACCGCTACCGTTGCCTCGTCGCTGGGCTCTCCTTGTGGGCCTCGTGGCGCTTGCCCTGTTTGTCGTTGGGCCGCAAGCGGGTTCCTTCGACGATGACGGCGATGGCAGCCCGGACATTCCTGTCGTGGTCTCCGGTGTGACTCTTGTCGGCGACGTGTCGCGCACGACGAGCGTCAGCCAACGGAAACAGATCGTCCACGAGGCTGTCCCAGCCCCGACCATTGCAATGCTTACCCGCCAGAGCGGAATCGGAAAGTCCGATTTCACTGCCCCCGACGGCCGTTCCGTGTTGCGGTCCTGCTGTATGCTCCGCTGCTAACCCCTGCTTTCCCCATCTCATTCTGTTGGTAGCAAGCTCATTGCCACGCGGTTCCTTGTCCGACGCGTGCGCAAAGTGAATTCGCTAATGGCGAATCGCCAGCAGAAATGCGAGGAATGTTTGTCGCGGTGCGAAATCAGGAGAATCAGTGGAGGGACCCATGAAGCGACGTGGCATTTTGACTCTGATCCTATGTGTATGCTCCGTGCTGGCGGCGTCGGCGCAGCAATCAAGCGTGCGGCGTCTCAGGACGCAGTTCCCGCGGCACCACGCCGTGAATCAGGCGGCGCAATCCGCCGATGTCAGTCAACCGTACCTTCTGCAGTCGAGTACTTCTCAAAACTTCTGGGAACTCGGCGCCTATCCCGGCGGGACCTGGGCGGACCTGGGTGACATTAACGACCTTGGCCTCGCGGTCGGCGTGGGTGGCGTGCCACCCGACGGCAACACGCACACCCTGGCCGTTCCGGTGTTTGGTCCGCATGCCGGGCAGTGGATCGATCTTGGAACCCTTGGCGGGGAGTACACCGGGTGGGAAGAACCGCTCAACCGGGTCTCAGATACCGGAATCATCGTCGGTCATTCCGCGACCTCAAGCGGCTATGTTCACGGCTTTGTCTGGACGGAGAAGTCCGGGATCGTTGATCTGGGAACCCTCGCCGACATCGGCTACAAAAAATACAACTCCAGTTATGCCGCGGGCATAAACAAACTGGGAACCCTGATTGTGGGTTGGAGTGGCATCGAGCAAAGCTGTCTGGATTGCGCTGTCGCCCTGCCCGTGGTCTGGACGCCTTCCGTAGAGTGTAAGAGCGGAGAATTCGTCACAAAATGGAAAATCCACAAGCTCGACACCGCAGGGTTTCCTAATCTAGCTCGCTGGTATGCCTGGAGCGTAAATGACTTTGGGCAGATCATCGCCGCCACCTGGAACTACCCTGAAACGATTGGCACGGCGATCGTCTGGAATCCTCTCCCCAATGGCAAGGGTTGGAAGGCAACCTCCATTTTCACCTCCACGGACTTCCCTTACATGCTTCCCTTTACCATCAACGACCGCGGTCAGATCACGGGCGGAGCGCTGGTAGCGGACACGAACATCACCTTTCCTCCTGTGTTCTGGAAACCGCTCAGCGCGACGAGAAAGACCTATAGCCCGCCGATCATGCTCGCGCTTCCGGCCGGCTTCGTCGGAGGCTACACCGACGGCATCAACGAACTCGGCGACATGACAGGAGAACTTTGGGGTGACGCCGGCGATCAGGCTTTCCGCTGGCGCACTGCCGACCCAAACTTCGTCGAAATGCTCAACCCTTCTCTGGATTGGAGCTATTCCTTTGGCGTGAGCAACGCCAGAATTGCCGCGATCGCCTACGCCGGCGCCAACTGCACGGTGGATCGGTGCGGCGGTGCAATTCAACTGCATTGATCGGGGAGGACTGATGAACGACGCCGGGCGAGCAGTGAGATTGCTCAGTCTGGTTGTCGCGAAAGGAGAAAGGAAAGTTATGCGGTACTTCGTCGTTCTTACGCTGTCTCTGATTCTGTTTTCTCTGCCCGTCGTTGCACAGGATGTTCCGAGAGCAGAGGTCTTTGGTGGTTATCAATTTACTCGTCTTGAGGGTGGCGTCAACGCCAACGGATGGAATGCGTCCGTGACCGGCAATGCCAGCCGCTGGTTCGGCGTGGCCGCGGATTTCAGCGGTCTCTACAAGTCCATCAGTGGAGTGAACGTCAACGCCTACACCTATACCTTCGGCCCGGTGATTTCGTTCAATCGCGAGGGCCCGGTAAACCCGTTTGTCCATGCACTGTTTGGAGGAGCCCATCTGAGCGCGTCCATACCCGGAATCGGCTCAGGCAGCACGAGCGGTTTCACCATGATGTTCGGTGGCGGCGCTGACGCCAAATTGAACCGGAACTTCGCCGTCCGCGTTGTTCAGGCGGACTGGGTCTATTACCGCTTCTCGGGGACAAGCTCAAGCAAGAACCTGAGACTCTCCACCGGGATTGTAGTCCGCTTTTGAAAGGAACCAGCTCGCAGGAAGGGAGGTAACTATGCTACGCAAGATCATTCAGATCGCACTTGCTCTGTGCCTCACCGCCTGGTTTTGCAACGTTAAGGCGCAGACTGCCATACTGGGGCAACCCGGCCTCCTCCGCGATGTCAAGAATGTTCAGATCGACCCCACGGTTGTATCCGCGCCCGACAAGGTCAAAGAACCATCCGCACCGAACCTGATGCAGGACAGCCTGCGAAATGCCTTCCGCGCTGCTAACTTTGAAATCGCGGACGGCGCTCCGATTCGCGCCCACATCGTGCTCGATGCATTCACCTCCGGCAGCACCGCGAAGCGGTTTCTTGTCGGTTTTGGTGCAGGCCGCAGCACCATCGATTGCCACCTGGTACTCCAGGATGCCGACGGCAAAGAACTCGCGAACGTGCCACTTCACGTTCGCGGCAACTTGGCTTTTAGCCCTTACGAGGGCAACAACACCCAACGAAGGCAAGCCGGCAACAGCGTCGACCAGAGGATTCTCGAAGAGATCGAAAAGATGAAGTAGTCATAGGGAAATTCGTCACCGTTATTGACTTGCGTTGTCCTCCGCAACGAGCAGGCCGGGTCGCACACACCGGCTCGGCTTGCCCGATATTCAAAGCAACGAGAGAGCAGGAAGTCGGATTATTCCACCTGATTTGAGCGCCGCTTCTTCCATTTTGAAACCAACCGGCCGCCTTTCCCAAAACCGTTCCCCCCTACGCTCTTCGTGCAACACCCCGTGCTCCAGACCCACCTCTTCCGACTACTATGGAAATAGTTAGGAGACCATTTTCATGGCAACTCGTCCGAAAGCGCAGACCTCCAAACCCTGGCCCGCTGCCCCGGCCGCTCTGCACGAGAGCATCCGCCGCCGCGCCGAAGAAGTCTACATTCGCAACGGCAGAATCCCCGGTCACGACCTGGAGAACTGGGCTCAGGCCGAACAAGAAATCCTCAGCGAATCTGCTGACCACGCCCCGCACTCCTCCCAGCGCACCGCGATCGTGGTTACGGTAGATGGAGTGAAATATATTGGCGAGTACGACTCCACTTCCTCCGAGGGCTACGCGCCCGGCGAGTTTGTCCGGGGAAAGCCCGTCCGCGTCCGCTTCGACGGCGACAAAATGTTCGTGAAACGCCCTAACGGCAAGGAACTGGAAACCACCGTCGTCAGCAAAGCCGACTGAGGATTCCTAACATCCCCTTCTGGTCCGGGCGTCCTCCCCGCCCAGCCTCCCCGCTCAGCCAACTTGATATATTGCGAGCATGCTCGATCTGCTCGCTCCCAAGGTGGCACGGCGCACTACTCAGAGTTTTGCCACGATGTTGCGGCACCTCGGGCCCCTGGGCCTCTTCTTCCTCGCGATTCTCGACGCCTCTCCGCTGCCCACCTTCGGTGGTCCCGACATTCTCACCGCGGTCCTGGCTGCCAGCCACCGCGCTCCCTGGTATGAGTACGCCGCCGCAGCTACTGCCGGGTCAATCATTGGCGCTTACTTCACGTTCCGAGTCGCACGCAAGGCGGGCTCCGCTTACCTGGAGAGCAAATTCAAGAAGAGCAAACTGACGAAGTTCCTGCGGCTATTCAAGAAGTGGGGCAGCGGAACTTTATTTGCCTCAACGGCCATTCCCATCCCCTCACCGACCAGCTTGTTTTTCGCCGCAGCCGGCGCTTCGCACTATCGCACCGACAAGTTTCTAACCATTGTCGCCGTCGGCCGGGCGCTGCGCTACTCCCTTATCGCCATCGTGGCCGATCACTACGGACGCCACTTCATCCGCGTGCTCCGCCATCCCATGCAGTATTGGGGCTGGCTCTTGCTGTTTGCTGTGTTGACTGTCGCTTTGATCGTCGCCGGGATTCTGATCAACCGCCAACTGGAGCCTGCCCCCGCGGAATGAACGGTTCTCGGGTTGGTGGAACTGGTGGTGCCAGCAATGTCCTCGCAGGTTTTCTTAGCGGCCTTAGCGGATTTTCTTAGCGTACTTTGCGGTTCAAGCTTTTGACTCTCGCCCGGGCAATGACCGCACGCAGTCGCGAATCACTCCTCCAGATACAGCCCCGCCGACGCCCCCACCCACTTCATGTTCTTGTTGTGATCCACGCCCATCATCAGCCCGCGCCCCATGCGGATAATAGTCAGCACCGGCGTCAACTCCTCCAGCCACACATACATCACCCGCACCTCTGCCTTCGTCCCGCCAAACGGAGTTTCAATCACCGGCTCAAAGTGCATCCGCTCCTGCAAAATGTAGTAAGGCCGCTTCTCCGCCGGAATCGCCGCAATGTCTTCCTTCTTCGGAGCGATCACCACTCCCAGCCCCGCAAACGAATACAACGGCTTCAGCGCGTAATTCTCCAGATCCGCAGGAACCTCCTCCATCCGATCCAGAAACCACGTCTTCGGTACCGACGCATGCTTCAAATAAGGAATCGAAAACTTGCTGATCCGGAAATACCAGTTCGGATGCCCCGCCCACTCCACGTCCAGCTCGTCGCGCCAGTCAAACGCGAGCTTCACGTTCTTCCGTTCCAACTCATCGACAATCGCCCGGTTATAAATCCTCCGGATCGGCACGCGCTTCCCGCCGCGCTCATAGTAAAGACGCGACCCTTCCTTCTTGATGTCCGCAATATCCACGGCGCGCACGCCCAGCATCTTCTCGGTGAGCAGAAAATCCGGCAGCGTCTTCTGATGTGCAGGATCAATCTCCATCAAAATCACATTCTCCGGATCGTGCGCCCCCACAATCGCCCGCCGCAGCAATTCTCGGTAAGACTCTGTTTCAAGCCCGCTCAAAAAGTATTTCAACCGCCCGGAAGCCGGAAGCCGAGAGCCGGACGCCCCCAAGCCGTACACGTCGACATAGGCCTCCGCCAGCGGCCCCTGATACGCATACAGGGAAGGGAAGGCCTGCAGCTCCACCAGCTTCGGCTGCAGCTCGCCGCGCCCATCCCGCACCAGCCCGAAGTCGACCTGCACAAACATCGGATGCGGAGCCTCGTTCGGCACCTTAAACTCCGCCGGCACCGCCTCCTCCGATCTCGCGCGATACTCCGGATTGTCCACAAGCTGACGAACGAGTTCTTGCCCGTCGCGCGCCATCCGGTCAATCAATTCTTTTGGAAAAAAGCAAGGCGTCTCCGACAGCCGGAATTGCACATGCGTCCCGCAAGCGTCATCAATGCGCCGCAAGAATGCCTGATATTTGTCAGGAGTGAAGTTCTGGTTGAATTGCTTTCGAAGAGTAGGAATCATGATCGGCGCTGGAGTCCGGCGACTATTCTAACCCGTTGTCATCCTGAACGTAGAAAAGCGCTCACGAAGGTGAGCGCCTTTCGGAGTCGAAGGATCCCTACGGGTTAAAAACTGCCCCCAACGTGGGAGGCCGTGATTTTGCTTCTCAATTACCCAATTACAAAATTTCTCTACGCTTCCACCAGAAACTTCCCCTCGCTCATAATCTGCTGGTCGTCCACCCAGATGTTAAACTTCCGCCCCACCACATCGATATGCGTCGTCGAATCCCAGTCCGCGCCCGTATGCGCGCCATACGGATTCCCAAACGCAATATGCACTCCGGGATACTTCTCATCCTGCA
>Ga0075017_100002856_pt1 | contig 10850 bp, 11 predicted proteins | sample AleBraG_ABR_2012_FD_71475 | JGI IMG/M metagenome (GOLD analysis project Ga0075017, IMG submission 71475) | Freshwater sediment microbial communities in response to fracking from Pennsylvania, USA - Alex Branch Run_MetaG_ABR_2012 | ecosystem: Environmental > Aquatic > Freshwater > Creek >...
AGTCGAGCGTGCGCTTGTCGGTCGGGTCCGTGAAAATCTTCTCGGTCGGGGCGAACTCGATGAGCTCACCGGCTCTATCATCGCCCATGAGCAAGAACGCGCAGTTGTCCGACACGCGGGCGGCCTGTTGCATGTTGTGGGTGACAATCACGATTGTCACGATCTGCTTCAGTGACGACATCAGATTCTCGATCTGTTGGGTCGAAACCGGGTCGAGTGACGACGTTGGCTCATCCATCAGCAATATCTCGGGCTCAACGGCCAATGCACGGGCAATGCACAGCCGCTGCTGCTCACCACCGGACAGGGTGCCGGCGGCTGCCTTCAGGCGACTCTCAACGGAGTCCCACAGTGCTGCCGCCCTGAGCGACATCTCGACGGCCTCGTTGAGGACGGCTCGTTTCTTGATCCCGTTGAAGCGAAGACCAGAGGCGACGTTGTCGTAGATCGACATCGTCGGGAACGGATTGGGTCGCTGGAAGACCATGCCGATTCGATTGCGCAGCAGTGTCGTCGGGATGCCCGAGCGATAGATGTCCTCGCCATCAAGTGTGATGGTTCCAGTAACGAGCGCACCCTTGGTCAGGTCGTGGAGTCGATTGAGTGCCCTCAGCAACGTCGTCTTGCCCGATCCAGACGGACCGATCATCGACGTCACTCGATTCTTCTCGATGTCAAACGTCACATCGCGCACGGCCACCTTGCCATTGAACGCGACCGCGACGTCGCGCAGTTGCATGATGGATTCGCTCGGACCACGGTCAGCGATCTCGTCGACCATGTGGCTGAGGACTGCCGCCGGTGCCTCGACGGGTTGCACCGCCTCATTGTCGTGGGTGCCGAGGTCCATGTCTACTTACGTCCCTTTTCTGATCGTGCGGCCAAGAAGCGACTAATGACATTCAGGGTGAAGATTGCCACAATCAGAACGAGTGCGATACCCCAACACGCCTCGCGCTGATAATCGTAACTGGACTGCTGGTACTTGTATATGAGAGTTGGCATGGCGGTGACCTGGCCGAACGGATTCCAGTTCACGGCGTAGTTCGAGCCAATGATGAACAGGATCGGGGCCGTCTCACCGACCGCTCGACCCAGCGAAAGGAGGATTCCGGTCATGACTCGCGGCAGGGCGAACGGAAGCACGACGCGCCACATCACGCGCGAGGGCCGAGCACCAAGCGCCAAGGCGGCCTCTGACAGCGTCGCAGGAACGTCACGCAGGGCGGCTTCGCCGGCCACCGTCATGAGTGGGACCATCATGATGGCAATGGCGAGGACGCCAGCCATCGCGCAGTATTTGAAACCGAGCGGCACGACGAAGAACGCATAGATGAACACACCGAGCAGGATCGACGGCAGGCCCACCATTATTTCGACGTAACTGCGAAGAATCGACATCGTGCGTCCACGCGACTCGAACAGTGCGACAGCGAGAATCACGGAGATCGGCACGGCAATCAACAGCGCCAATCCGTCGATCAGTATCGTGCCGACGATCGCGTTCGATATTCCCCCGATCTGGTGAGGATGAAAGATGTCGGGTGGGTCCATCTCCGGGGTGGTGAGAAAGCTCCACGATATGTAGGGCAACCCACGTTTCAACACGTTGTAGACAATCGCGCTGAGGGGGATGAACGCGATGCCAAGAGCGACGGTCACGGCTGCGTAGAACATCCCGGAATAGAACGAACGGCGTCGGTAGTTGCGCCGCGCCGTCGATCGGACCATCTCGCGATGCTCGGCGCGCGCTTCCACCATGGCGTCAGTGACGAGGCTCATTGCAGCCGCCGTGCACTACGTCGAATGATGCGACGAGCGCTGAAATTGACTGTTCCCACAATCACCGCCAGCGTCAGCGCAAGGCAGTACAGCGCGCCAACGGACGTGGAGCCAGTGAGATCACCCCAGTTGTTGACGATCGAGGTCGCCAAAGTGTCAAGCGTCGCGAACAGGTTCGTCGGGATTGGATGCAGCGGGCTCGCGCCGCCGAGTACGAGGGTCAGGGCGATTGTTTCGCCGAGCGCTCGGGCCGTTCCCAACACGACAGCACCAATGAGACCGGGGCGCGCGGCCGGTACGACCACCTTGGCTAGAACTTGGCCCTTCGTGGCGCCGAGAGACAGCGCGCCCTCGACGAGGTCGTGCGGAACCCCGGCGAGAACGTCCCTCGAGATGGCTGTCACCGTCGGCAGGATCATGACGGCGAGGATCACCGAGCCGAGCAGCAGCCCTTTTCCGACGCCCTGCTCGGCGAACGGCCAATGTCCGCCTGTCTTGCTCGCCAGCCACGGCTGGATCTTTTGGTCCATGAGTGGCAATAAGACGAGATAGCCCCAAATGCCGTAAATGATCGACGGGATCACAGCCAACAGCTCGACCAGCGAAGAGACCACCGCGCGAAGTCGCCGCGGGATCACAAAGACAATGGCCAGCGCTCCCCCTATCCCGAGAGGCGCCGCCACCAAAACGGCGAGAACTGTCGTGATGAGCGTGCCGAGAATGAACGGAAGAGCGCCGAAGGTAGCGATTGTGCTGTCCCAGGTCGTTCCGTAGAAGAAGTACAAGCCCGCGGCTTGCCAGCCCGGTATCGAGTTCCACACCAAGGAGCCCGCAAAGACGATCATCACCGACGCGAAGAAGCCCGTGACGACCCACAAGACGACGCGGTACGGCAGATCGGAGCCCGTCGGGGTCTTTCCCCCCCGACGGGCTCCGTACTTAGTGGTGTCTCCCGAGGAGTCGATTGCGACGGTCACTCGCCTCCCGGGTTCATCTCGTGATTCTCGTTGCGGCTAGTTCGTCGCGCTGAGGATCGTCTTGCCGTTGTACGTCACTCCCTTGAGGAAGGTCCGTGCGATGTTCTGCAGCGTGACGGGCATCGGCGCGTAACCGTTGCGGATCGCCAGGTCCTGGCCATACGTGTTGGCGGTGGTGGTGCCGCCGGCCTGGTGGACGAGGAAGTCAAGGAACTTGACAAGGGCGATGCCGGTGTTCTGGTTGGTCTGCTTCTTCTTGACGATGCAGTAGCTGAAGCCGGCGATTGGGTACGTCGTCGCACCACTCGAGTTGTTGATCGAGAATCCGCTGGTCGTGCTCAGCTTGAAACCGCCGTGGGCATTGATGAACGTCAATCCCGCGGTGGCCGCGGCTGTGAGGCCGACTGCCGTGGGAGCTACTGCCTTGCCGGCGGCGTTGACGATCAATGCCGTCGGGTTGCCGTTGGCAACGGCATATCCGTACTCGACGTACCCAACACCACCGTCAACCGCCTTGACCGACGCATCGAGCGCAGCCGAGTTGGAGTTGGTGGAAGCAGCGTGAGTGAACGCCGCTGCAGTTGCCGCCGGGAAGTCCGCCTTGTCGACGCGGCTCAAGTAGTCCGTGAACATGAACGTCGTCCCTGAACCCGAGGTGCGGCTTTCAATGTTGATCTTCTGGTGCGGCAGCGTGGTCGAGCCCGACACCGTCAGGTGCGGGTTGAGCTTCACGATCGCAGAATTGTTCCAGTACGTGATCTTGCCGGCGAAGATCTGGCCGAGCACAGCACCGCTGAGGGTCAGCGGGTAGATGTGCAGCAGCGTCTTCAACTGTGAGGTCGCGCTCGAACCCATGTTGTAGATGATGGAGACCCCACCGAGCGCCACTGGCACCTGGACGTAGTTCGCGACGGCATCTTTCGGATTCGACGAGCCGACACCCACATCAGGCGGCGTCAGGATGTTCAGCGGAAAGTCGGAGCATCCGATGTTGTAGGCACCCGAGATGGCACTGGCGCGCCCGGTTCCCGACTTGGTCGACTGGTACGCCGAAAATGGCGACTTCTTGATGTCGTTGGTCTGCCACTGCGTGAGCGAGGCTTGCACGAGCGGGAAGTCAAAACTGGAACCACCGAGGTTCAACGTTGATGGCGGCAGAGCCTTCAGCTTCACGTCGTTCTTCATGATCGAGTCGACCGTGAAGGCCCCGGCCGGTATGGCCGTCGCGAGCAAACCAACGGTGACCGCAACGGCCCCGACAGTTCCTCGAAGGGATTTCTTCAACACACTTTCCTCCTGAGAAAGTCCAAATGATTTGAATTTGGGCTTCCCAACCCGACCCGTCGCGATGTCAATCGGTAGAGATGGCTTGATGACCCGCGGTCAACATAGGTTCCGCAAGTAACCCGCCGGTGACCCAAAGACTTTGGCAAGGTGAATTCTTGGGACCGAATTGTCATCATCACCTTCGAAGTAGCGATTCGAGCGCGGTACGCACGGTTGGCCATTCCGCGGCGATGATCGAGTAGTAGGCGGAGTCCCTGATGGTCGCGTCGGGTGCTCGCATATGAGCACGCCGTATCCCTTCAAATCGTGCGCCGATACGTTCAATGGCACGGCGCGACCGTTCGTTGCGGGCATCAGTCTTGAGGCTGACCCGCTCAACGTCCCAGACTTCAAAGGCGTGCGCCAGCATGAGCAACTTGCATTCCGTGTTCACCGCGCTTCGCTGGACGCTCGCCGAGTACCACGTGCCGCCGATCTCGACAGCTCGAGGAGGCTTGCGGGGATCGCGAGGCGTGAGCTGTGGAACGAATCGGTCCTCGAAGAATTCGAGGTCGAGGAAGCGCGTCTGACCGACGATTCGATCGGTCACGACATCCTCAACCACGAACGGGACCGCCCGCAGCGACTCGAACTCGTCGATTTGGGCTGCGACGTGATCAATCGCCTCGGCCATCGTCGCAGGCACCCACGTGAAGGCGTAGCTCGATCGATCACCATTGGCTGCTTCGAGGAGGGCCGACTCGTCACCGCGCTTGACAAGTCGCAGTCTGACGACTCGACCAGTCAACTGGACATCACTCCACGACGTCATGAAGGACTCAATTTGATGCGTCTAAGTCTTGTGGATGACGAGATAGAAGCCCCACGCAATTAGAGCGGCAGCTATGACCGCCACGAGCACGACGACCCCCAGATAGGCCGTCCGCTTCACGGCCGATACGTCGCGCCGCGAGTGCGACAGGGCCTGGGTCCCCACCGTCAACAGCACGACGATCGAGATACCCGCCACCAAGGAGAACGCGAGAATCTGCCCCATCGTGCCCCATTCGATGAGCGGCAAGACCTTCGAGGCTCCGAGCATCATGCGACCTCATTGGACAGTGGCGGCAGTGATTCCTCGCCGGCGACCGTTGGTTCCCAAGGGTCGTTCACGTTGTCGGGCGTGACTGCCGCCCGGCGCGACCACGCGTAGATCGCCGCACAGTACGAGATGAGCGCCGCTCCCGTGACGAGAACGCCGAGGGTCTCGCTAAACAGGGATTCCAATGAGAACGCGAGGGCACCACACAGACCGGCTGCTGGCAGCGTGATGACCCAGGCCGTGCCGACTCGGCCGAGTAGGCGCCAGCGCACGAGGTGAGGCGGGGCACCGAGCCCGGATCCAACGATCGAACCGGTGGCGACATACGTCGTCGATAGGGGCAGTCCGAAGTGACTTGACGACAAGATCACCGCGGAAGAGGCGATCTGCGAGGCGAAGCCTTGCGTCGCGCTCAGATGTGTCACGCCGTGGCCCATGGTCCGGATTATTCGCCATCCGCCCATGTAGGTTCCACCCGCGATGGCGAGACCACACACGACGACCACCCATGTTGGGGTCGACGAGTTGGCCGACAACGTTCCGTTGGCGACGAGTGCCAACGTGATGATGCCCATCGTCTTTTGCGCGTCGTTGGTCCCGTGGGCGATCGACAGCAACGCCGACGATCCAATCTGACCCACACGTGTGCCGGCATCGAGCGACCGTTGATCCGCCCCGCGCAGGATCACTCTGGCCACGGACAACGAGACCCCTGCGACCAGCAGCGCAATGAGGGGGGCGGCAATTCCAGGCGCCACGACCAGCGAAATAATGCCGTGCCAATAGACGGCTTGGGATCCGGCGTGAACGAGCATGGCACCGACGACACCGCCAATAAGTGCGTGGCTGGAGCTCGAGGGAACTCGCACGAACCACGTCGTGACATTCCAAAAAATCGCACCCACCAACCCGCCGAAGATGACGGGCAGCGTCACGTACGACGGATTCACGATGTGGCTCGCGATGGTCGCCGCGACCTTCAGTGAGAGGAAGGCGCCGAGCAAGTTCAACGCCCCGCTCATCGCCACGGCCAGTCGAGGCGACATTGCCCGTGTTGCGATCGTCGGCGCAACGGCATTGGCCGTGTCGTGAAAGCCATTGGTGAAATCGAATCCGAGCGCCGTCACGATGACGATGGCCAAGATCAACGAGTTGTGCACGCAGGCTTTCTAGCAACGAGATGGGCCACCGGTCACATTGGCGATACGGCCAAATTGCCCATTCGTCACAAATTTCACTCTCCGGTTACCTTCACCACACTTGGTCTTCGCTCCGTACACCTTCACGGCGTTGGTGGACCCAGATCAGCGACCGGGTACCTGAAGCCTCTGAGCTCCGACAACCGTCATGGACTCGCTGCGCGCGACGCGACACTCGACGCTGACCTCGTCGTTGAGGTAGTCCCCCAGCCGCGGTGCTCGCTCGTCGAGAACCACGGCACTCGGCAACTGGCCCGATTCGATGTTGTCAACCAATGACCCGTCGTACACGACTGCGGGTACCTCGAGGACTCCCGCGATCCACAGCGCGAGCGCTCGGTGATGCCCGTCAACCAGCACGAGGCGTCCGCCGGTTCGACGCACGGTGATTCGAGACGGCGAGGCTTGGACGATGAATCCGAACAGTTGTGTCCCTTCGGCGACTTCGCCCACCGGTCCCGCGTATCGCCCAACGATCTCGATCGATGCATCGCTGGAGCGAACAATCCAGGTCTGGGCCCGATTGTCGTAACCAACGATCGGCGGCGAGGTTGGTCGCAGCGGCACGCATACGTCAATCAGCTGCTCCAACGAATGATCAGTCAAAAGTGCCGACACCCGGACGTCATCGACCGCAACCACACTCTGAGAGACGGCCACCTGGTCGAGGTTGATCAGGGCCACCGTGCCCGCGGACTGAGCTACCGCCGCGTCAAGTTCGCGCAGCGCCGCACCGTGACTGGCCAACAGCCGCGATGACTCGTCGACTTCGTTCGTCCACGGTCGCGTGACCCGTGACGTCAGATTCAGCCGACACCGCGACAACTCCGGCGACACCGCGTCGACGACGTCGTCACCGAGGTGAGCGACCATCTCATCTGGAATCCACGCGGCCAGTGCGCGAGCGGGGCGCCGACCATCCTCCAAAGTGTCCGCCGGATTGCTCAGACGAGCTTCCAGCTCTCGCTGACGAGAGTCACCGATTCGGTGAACTTCCCGGCCGTCGCTTCGGGCACCTTCCACTGCGGCCCCGTCCACGAACTCGGCCACGCGTTGACCAGGGTCAGCTGGCTGATCGTGGACTTCGAGCGACCCCGGAGCGTCAGCACGACGTTCTGGGGGTTCGCTTGAACGTCCGTGGCCCCCACGACTGATCGACCCGCGAACCACGTGCGCAGCGTGGTGTCGCCGTCGAATGGACGTTCGACGACGGTGCTGTTGGCCGAGGCCCGGCTGTCGCGTTCGAAACGGCGAACGCCCGACGAGTCGACTGTGCGCAGCACACCGACAGATTGAGTCATCGCGCTCACGGCGCCGACCTTGCCCAAGGGCTTGGCCCCGATGGTCATGGTGATCGACGTCGGGATGTGCACGACGCCCAGTGCATCGACCACGGCGCCGGCCTCGTCTCCAATTGCGCTGGCAGCAGCGAAGAACGCCGCGGCACCAACCGCCACTGCGCCCGTGGCCTTCAAGACGTCGCGTCGCGACGACGCGCCTACGACAAGTTCCTCTTCCATCTGTCCCCCCTGCTGACTCCGGCGGAGCGACCGCGGAGTGATCCAGAACCTATACCCGCACTACTGATCTGCAGCCGTCACTCAATGATGTCAATGGCGAATTCAGGACAGTTGGCGGCCGCGAGTCGGGCCCGCTCTTCGAGTTCGGCTGGAACGTCGCCGTCGATGCGCACTGTTGATTGCCCGTAGTCATCGACGTCGAAGAGTTCGGGAGCCAGCGCGTAGCACCGGGCGTGCCCTTGACACTTCGCCGCGTCAACGGTGATCTTCATGGAAAGACCACCGGCAACACTCGCGGACCGCGAACCTGCCCGCCCGCCCAGGTGACTTCGGCACCTTCAGCCATGCGAAATGTCGGAATCTGGCGCAGCCACTCCTCGACCGCCACGCGCAACTCCATTCGTGCCAAGTTGGATCCCGCGCAACGGTGAATTCCCGAACCAAATGCGACGTGGCGATTCTGCAGGCGATCCAAGATCACCTTGTCCGCGTCGTCGAAGAAGGCCGGGTCGCGGTTGGCCGAGGGGAAGTTCATGAGGACTTTGTCGCCTTCGTGCATTGGACAACCCTGGAACTCGGTGTCGTGGGTCACGACCCGCGCCATCGTCACCGGCGCATAGGCCCGCAGGAACTCCTCAATGGCGGTGTCCATGAGCTCCGGCTCGGCGACGAGTCGCGCGGCATCGTCAGGATTGTTGGCGAGGTGCCACAGTGATGAGCCGATCGCGCTCCACGTCGTGTCAATCCCCGCAATCAGCACCAGTGCCGCGATGCCGATCACGATTCCCTCATCGATCGGTGCGCCGTCGTGCTCGGTGTGCACCAACTCACTGATCAAGTCGTCGCGGGGATCTTCGCGCCGACGACTCACCTCTTCGACGAGGTAGGTGATGATGCCATTGACTCCTCGGCGCACGCGTTCGCGGTCGTCGGCGAACTCCAGGACGTCGCGGACCCAACCGGTGAACGTGTCGGACTCCGAGTCGGGCACGCCAAGGATCTTCGCGATGATCCTCACGGGAATCTGTTGGGCGTAATCCGCCGCCGCATCGGCGTGGCCGGCTTCGATGAACCCGCCGATCAACCTTTGGCACAGCTCGCGGGTCATGACTTCGTACTCCTCGACGCGACGGTGGCTGAACCACGGCAACAGAAGTCGTCGGGTCCAAGTGTGCAGCGGCGCGTCTGAGCTGATCGGCGGGAGGCCGTATTCGAGGACCATGTCGCCCTCTTCGGGCTCCTCCTCAGGGCCGATCACGCCCACTTCGAGCGAGCTGAAGGTCTTGACGTCATGGGCCGCAGCCGTCACGTCCGCGTAGGTCGTCAGCAGCCACGCTCCCTTGCGTCGTTCTGTGTGAGCGACGGGGCACGCGGTGCGCAACTCGTCCCAGATGGAGAATGGATCGAGGATGTACCTCGGATCCATGACGTCGAAGTCCGTCTCCCAGTCCTTGACTGGAGCTCTGTCCATGGTGATCCCCCTGAGTGCCAACAGCGCGTTACGAGCCAGTTTGGCACGTGGGACGCTCCGGGTCTAGATGTCTCACTCCCGTCCACGAGGGCCGCGGTGGGTCTGTTCGGCCGCGGGCTTGGCGCTGCACGAAACCTCGATGGTGCAGCCGTAGAGTCGTCGCGGTGGCGTTCTTCCCCAAAATCTGGCGAGCACGCTGGTCATGTGCCGGGTTGAGCGCCGTCGCGATGATCGCATTGAGCTCCTCAGCGGCCTCGAGCGCCGCTCCGATTCTGCCCGCTCCGGGCTCGGGGGCTCAAGTTGCCTCGCTCGTCGCGGCGTCGGTTCACATCAAGGATGTCCCGGCGAACCTCGTCCCGGCACTGACTTCGACCACTCCCGACACGCCCGCGAAGTATTTTCCCGCGACCCGCGTGAGTTGCATTGGGATGAATCGGTGCGCCTACGGAAAGTTGGACTCGCGCCGCGTGGTGTTGGTGCTCGGCGATTCCCACGCGCGAATGTGGTTGCCGGCGCTGGTGCCGGCAGCGGTGCACTTTGGATTCCGACTCGTACTCCAGTGGCTGCCGGCGTGTCCCACGGCCCTCGTCGCAGTTCTCGAGCCCGCCACCGGCCACCCCTACTACGAGTGCTCGAAATTCCGCCGCCTCGCAATCGCCGACGTGCGGCGCCTCTCGCCCGAGCTCGTGTTGCTCACGGACCGTACTGCCAACGCCCGCGACGTGCTCGGACACCAGATTCCCAACATCCTGTGGCGCATCGGCGAAGAGCAGATGATCTCGTCGCTTCGTTCACCACGCACTCACGTCGCCATTATCGGCGACGTGACACGATTTACCCTGGCGCTACCTGGCTGTCTCGGGGCCTATCCAACGAACATCCAACGTTGCTCGGTGCCCAACCCCAACCCGGTGTTCAACTCGCACAGCTCGGCCGAGCTGTCCGCCGCGGCTGCGCTCGGCGTTCCGTATATCAATCCACAACCGTGGCTGTGTCGCAACGTCTGCTCGCCGATCGTTGGTCACTTCGTCGCCTACTACGACGCCCAGCACGTCTCGGCGACGTACGCCGCGTTTCTTTCCAACCTGCTGGGATCTCGGGTCCGCCAGCTCATCTGGAGGTAGCGCTCGGGACAGACCAAGTCGGGACGTTGTGCCCTACGTCGTGAGTGGTCCGAGTGGACGTGCGTGTGCGATGACTGAGACAGAACTCTCAGGAGGTTCCCATGGCTCGCATCGTCCTACGAGCGCTCGCGGCCAGTTCACTCGCGGCGGCGGCGATTCTTGTCGCCTCGAACAGTGGAGCCGCACCGAGCGGATCTAACGTCAACGAGTCCGTCTCGACCGCCGGCTCGATCACGTCAATCGCCCAACAGTTGGTCGGCTCGGGCGTGGCGATCTCGAATGTCCAATTTGTCGGCTCCGCGAGCGCGCGCGGGACCTTCGCCTTCTCCGACCCGACCGTCGTTGGAATGACCGGCGGCGTCATCTTGTCCTCGGGCGACGCCACCCAAGTCGTTGGCCCGAACACGTC
>Ga0075017_100002857_pt1 | contig 10847 bp, 10 predicted proteins | sample AleBraG_ABR_2012_FD_71475 | JGI IMG/M metagenome (GOLD analysis project Ga0075017, IMG submission 71475) | Freshwater sediment microbial communities in response to fracking from Pennsylvania, USA - Alex Branch Run_MetaG_ABR_2012 | ecosystem: Environmental > Aquatic > Freshwater > Creek >...
TGCGCGCGGTCGCGGCGGTGATCGACGAGCACGATGATCACTTCGCATGCGTCGCCGGCCAGCTCCTTGAAGCGCAGCACGTTGTCGCGGGTGCGTTCGAACGGGAGCTTGTAGATGTCTTCGTAGTCTGCGTCGCGATCGCCGACGTTGATCGCGATGCGCTGCAATCCCGCCTCGAGGAGCGCGTGCGCTCGGGGCTCGTCGAGCAGCGCCGCGTTGCTCGACATCGTGCAGTCGAAGCCCTCCTCGCGCACCCTCCGGACGAACATCGGCGTGTCGCGGTTGAGGAGTGGTTCGCCCAGCCCGCACAGGCTCATCTTCAGCTCCGGCCGTCCGAGCGCGCGCAACTTCGTGCGCAGCTCGTCGCAACGGCCGAGTGCCTGCTCGAACACCTCCGGTGTCATCAAGCCCTGGTGCGGCGTCGCGTCGCGCGGGCAGAAGTAACACTTGGCGTTGCAACGGTTGGTCGGCTCGATGTCGACGCCGAACGTCATCGCGGCCCCCCCTCGCGCGGCCCGAGGCGCCCCCGCGCCGGTAAGTGAACATTCTACGCGCGGAAGGCGTTATGCCGCGCTAGCCTGAAGATGCGTGCGGACTCGTTGGGCGATTGCTACCGGTTGCGCGCTGCTCGCCCTCGGATCGGCGTGCTCGAGCGCCAAGAAACACGTGGCGCCGCCGTCGACGAGCACGACGGTGCGCGCCGCACCGGCGACGACCCGGCCTGCGTCGGCGGGCTCGGGCCCGACCATCACCGCGGCGGGCCCGACCACGACGGCGGCCCCGACCGCCACCACGGCGCCGGCCGCGGGCCTCGCCTCGTTGATCCTCGACACGGTGCCCAGCGGTTACGTGCGCCAGCCCGACGACGTCGGCCAGACCGGGCCGACCGATCTCGCCCAGGCCGCCCTCGACGACGTGAGCCCGACCGCCCGGCGGGCCCTGCTCGTGACCGGCTTCGTCAGCGGCTACCAGCGGCAGTGGACGAGCCCCGACGGGTACACGATCGACCAGGTGTTCCTGTACCAGTTCTCGACGCCGAAGGGCGCCCAGGGCTACGCGCAGCATTGGCACGACACGCTGCTCAGCTCGAACGCCGGCGGACCGGCGCTCCAGTCGTTCACGCCGGCGTTCCTGCCGGCCGGCGCGCTCGGTCTGCAGGCCCAGGACAAGACCGGCTCGACCGGCGTCGTCATGTTCGCCACGGGCAACTACGCGGTCGAGGCCACCGTCAACGGTGGGGTGGGTGCGGTCGGCGACCCGTCCGCGGACCAGTCCGGCCCGGCCACCTCGCTGGCCCTCGCGCAGTACCAGCGCCTCCCCTGATCCGACCGTTTCGCGGTATTTATCCGGCCGGACTTGCGGCATTCGTGCCGATCGCGCGCGATAATGGTGGGTCGGGCAGCGGGCGGGAGGACGAACGTGTCGATTAAGGACTCTGCTGAGACTTGGGTCCGGGGCGCGCCGGGTCAGGCGATGATCCTGGTCGCGGCGGTCGGGATCGTGATCGGCGGCGTCGTCGGCCTGGGCGCCGGGTTCAAGATCGAACAGAACCGCACCCGCTCCGACGTGAAGAAGCTCCGGGCGCAGCTGCAGCAGGGCGTGGGTGGCTCGGGCGGCACCGCGCCGACCGCCTCGGCATCGCTCGGCCAGCGCATCGGCAAGGTGACCACCACTGCGGGGGGCACGCTCACCGTGGTGACGAAGCGTCAGGGAACCCAATCCGTGCACACTACGGGCACCACCCGGTACGAGCAGCTCGTGAAGGGAAGCACCGCCAACGTCGTGGTGGGTCGCCGCATCCTCGTGACCGTCTCCGGTGACGCGGTCGTCGTCCTGCCGGCCGGCAGCCAGCTCGGCCGGATGGTCACGAACGTCTCGGGCGACTCGATCACGATCGCCAAGGCGAAGAATGCGAAGGCGGGTGTGATCCCGATCAGCAAGGTCAAGGTCGTCGACACGACCTCTGCGGCCACCGCGGCCGACTTCAAGACCGGCACCGAGGTGCTGGCCGGAGGGCGCGGGACCGGCCACGACTTCAGCGCGGTCGAAGTCATCCTGCTTCCCACGGGGAGCCCCTTCGCCAGCTGAGATCCCGAGCGCTCCGACTGCTAGGAATGGGGACGGGCGCTCACGGAGGAGGGTCGGAGTGAGGTCTTTGCGGCGGCGTAGGCCGGTGGCGCCGGCAACGATCGGCACGGCGGCCGCCTCTGCCCGCGCGGAGGCCGACGCGCTGATCGGCCGCGGTCGGCGACTCGACGCGATCGACGTCCTGACCGCGGCGAATCGCGACCACCGTGACGGTGCGATCGAACGGCAGCTCGTAGGGTTGCGCAACGTCGCGTTCGAAGATCTCGACAAGACGCCGGGTGCCGCCTCGTGGCCGCCCACGGCACCCGACGTCTTTCCCGGGGTCGAGGGCATTCCCGAGATTGCCGCGGCCGACCTCACGGCCGATCGATTGCGCAGTGGCATTCTCCGCCACGGTGCGTTGATCGTGCGCGGCCTCGTGCCGCAGTCGCGGGTCGCGCACCTGATCGACGACATCGACCGCACGTTCGTCGCGCGCGACGCGTTCTTCGACGGCGCTCCCGTGGAAGAGACCGCTCCGTGGTACGTGCCTTTCGAGCCCGAGTCGGGGACCGCCGCGATCGGCCCGATCCGCAAGTGGGTTCGCGAAGGCGGCGGCGTGCTCACCGTGGAGTCGCCGCGCTCGATGTTCGACGTGCTCGACACGTTCGAGGCCGTTGGTCTCACCGGTCCGCTCACCGGTTATCTCGGTGAGCGCCCCGTGCTCGCGGCGAAGAAGTGGACGCTGCGCCGCGTGCCCCTCGACACCACCGCCGACTGGCATCAAGACGGCGCGTTCCTCGGGGAGGGCGTGCGCGCCGTCAACGTGTGGGTCGCGCTCTCGCACTGCGGCGACACGGCACCCGGGCTCGACATCGTCGCGGGCCGGCTCCACGAGCTGGCGCCCCGAGGCACCGAAGGCGCGTGGTTCGACTGGTCGGTCGGCGACTCCGTCGCCCGCGCGCTCGCCGGCGACGCCAAGATCCTGCGGCCGATCTTCGAAGCGGGTGACGCCATTCTGTTCGACGACATGAATCTGCACCGCACCGCGGTTGCGCCCGAGATGACGCACGAGCGCTACGCGATCGAGTCGTGGTTCTTCGCGCCGTCGCACTATCCCGACGCGCAGATCCCGGTGACGTTCTGACGGTGGCGTCCTGAGCCCGTTCCCGCCCTCGGATCCCGCGGTCAGCGTCGTCGTGGTGGCTTACGACATGGCACGCGAGCTCCCGCGTACCTTGCGCTCGCTCGCGCCCGACTATCAGCGGGGAATTGCGGCCGGCGACTACGAAGTGATCGTCGTCGACAACGGCTCGCCGGAGCCCGTCGACCCGTCCCTGCTGAGCTCGTTCCCCGGGCAGCTCCGCAGCATGCGGATCGATCCGGCGCCACCGACGCCCGCCCGGGCGGCGAACCTCGGCATCGAGATGGCGCGCGCCGATCTCGTCGGGCTGTTGATCGACGGGGCCCGGATCGCGAGCCCGGGCCTGCTCTCGGGCGCGCGGCGCGGCCGGCGCCTCGCGGAACGACCGATCATCGCGACACTGGGCTGGCACCTCGGCGCGACGCGCCACATGGATGCGCGTGCCGCCGGTTACGACGAGGCGGCCGAAGACCGGCTGCTCGACGACCTCGACTGGGAACGCGACGGGTACCGCCTCTTCTCCGCGGCGACGCTGGCTGCGTCATCGGCGCGCGGCTGGTTCCGGCCGATGGGCGAGAGCAACGGGCTGTTCATGCCGGCGGCGCTGTGGCACGAGCTCGGCGGCCTCGACGAGGGGTTCGCGCTGCCCGGCGGCGGGCTCTCGAACCACGACCTGTTCCGCCGCGCGTGCGACCTGCCCGACGCGCAGCTCGTGGTGCTCCTGGGTGAGGGCACGTTCCACCAGATCCACGGCGGCGCGGCGACGTCGGGCCGCATCGGATGGGACGAGATGCACGCCGAATACGTGGCGCGGCGCGGCCACTCCTACGAACCACCGCAGAACGATCGGCTCTACGTCGGTACCGTGCCCGACGCCGCGCTCCCGCACGTCGAGCACTCCGCACAGCGCGCCCGGGAGTTGTGACTACCTCGTTCGCTTGAGGAAGCCGCTCGGGTTGAACGTGAGGCCGTACTTCTCCATCGCGGTGTCGGCGACGAACTCACCGTGCTGCGCAAGGATGCGTTTCACGGCTTCGAGCGGCCCGGGGCCGAAGCCCGGCCACACCGGGTGACCGTTGACGATCGTGTTCTCCACGATCACGTAGGAGTCGACCGGCACGAGTGGCGCGTAGACCTTGAACTCGCCCTCGATCCGCAGGTTGGTGCCGGGCAGGGAGCCGAGCACGACGAGCGCGTGGGGTGTGTCGCCGACGAACTCGCGGACCCGGCCGAACGTCTCGGCGTCCTGGGCCTGGCCCTCGATGTAGGTGATGCGAGGATGCTCGGCGCGGTTCTCGGCGACGTGGGGATCGATGGACACGACCCGGCCGTGACCGAGCAGCTCGCAGATCGACGCCAGAAACAGCGCGCGCCCGCCGTTGGCCGTGCCGGTCTCGATGATCCAGTCGGGGCGCACACGCTCGACGATCTCCTGGTACGCCACGAGGTCGGTCGGCGCCTTCGCGACGCGGTGGCCGAGCCAGGTCGTGTCGCGCCAGGCAAGGCTGTGCCAGAACGCGTCGATGAACGACGCCTTCAGCTCGTCGGGGATGGGCGTCGAGGTGGTCGGCTGGCCGTCGGGCCCGGTGTTGACCACGCCTTTGTGGAACGCGCTCGCGGTCATGCGGCGGGCGCGGGTGCGCTGGGCGCCGGGGAACATGGTGCCGACGTAGTGCAGGGTCTTGCCCGCGCCGCGGAACTGCCGCCCGCGCAGCTCGGCGAAGTGGTCGGCATAGCCGACGATCGTCGAGCGGCGGTCTTCGGGGTCGGCGCGGTTCGTCGTGGTGCCGCCGTGCACCTGGTGGAAGGACCCTTCACCGAGGATCGTCACCACGTTCACATCGGGCGCCGCGCCCAGCCGTTCGTACAGCTCGAGGTTCGCGTAGCCCCCGCCGGGCATGCCGAAGCTCTCGTCGACAGAGCCGTACTGCTCGAGCAGCTTGCGCGGCACGAAGATGCAGTTGCTCTCCCAGAGCCCGTCGAACCAGTCGCGGTCACCGATGAAGTGCCCGATGTCGAAGAGCCGGTAGCCGTCGAGCGGCCACTGGATCTCCCGGAACAGCTCGTCTTCGTACGTCTGGTCGTAGCCGCTGAGCATCGCGTCGGGCTGCTGGCCGGGGCCGACGTACCACTGTTGGGTGACGACGATCGCGGGCTCGTACGTGGCGAGCCCCGCCATCCCGTAGCGCAGCACGCTGGGTGTGAGCACGTGGGCGCCGTCGATCATGAACACGATCGTGTTGCCGGCGGCGAGCGCCACGCCGTGGTTGAGCGCGTCGACCGGGGTCGACGTCGCCGCGGCATCCAGGTCGACGTAGCGGAACTCGGGCCCGAAGCTGCTCACGAAGTCGGCCCCGAGCTTCTGGTCGGGCGCCGAGCCGTTCTCGATCACGATGACCTCGTAGTCGAGCCCGTCGATGCCCTGCTGGTACAGCCGCGACAGTGAGTGCAGCGTGCGCGGTGCCTCGCGCTTCATGTTGTAGAACACGACCACGACCGACAGGTCCTTGGTGACCGCCGGCGGCGCGGGCGCGGGCGGCGCGAGCGGTGCACGGGAGCGGCGCCCGATCTTGGCGCGCAGCTGCGCGGGAAGGGAGCGGGCGGGCTCCGCGGCCGGCGGTGCGGGCGCGGGCGCGGTCTTGCGCCACCACACGCCGGAGCCGCCGACGCGCGCGATGGGTGCGTCGATGCGGCGCGCGGTCCGGAACGCCTCGATCGCAGCCGCGCGCTCCGGTGTGTCGTAGTCGTCGACGACGATGATGCCTTCGGTGACGATCCGATCGTAGACCGACTCGAGCGTCGCGGTGACGTCGGCCGCGTCGCCGAAGCCGATGCGCAACAACGCGACCTGGGCGATCGGCGCGTCGGGCAGCGTGTCGGCAGGCGGTCCCTGCAGGAAGCGAACGTGGTCGTCGAGCAGCCCGAAGCGGGCGAAGCCGTCGCGGACCGTGTTGAGGTCGGACCACGCGACCACTTCACCGGGCCGGTCAACGACGCGGAACCGGTCGGAGACCCACAGTGTGCGCGCGTTCATCTCGTGGGCCGCGAGATAACCGCGCATGAACATCGCGCCGCCGCCGCGGCCCGTGCCCGACTCGACCAGGTCGCCGGCGACGCCCGACTCGCGCACGACGTCGAGGCACTCGCGCAGGTGTTGGATCCGGCCGCGTCCCATGTCGGTGTAGGGGAGGGTCGAGCCCGCGTGCCCGGTGTGCGGGAGCGCACCGGACCGCCGCTCCTCGACCAGCTGGTCCCACTTCAGCTGCATCTCGCGCGCCGGGTCGCCCAGCTTCTGTCGTTCGGGCACTTTGCCGAGCTCGATGCAACTCGCGAGGTACTTGATCCGGAGCTCGTGGTCGAGGTACAGCTCGTCGAGCAGCGCCGACTCGAGAAGATCGAGGTAGCGGTTGGCCCCGCGGCTGACGAGGTCGCGGCGCCCGTAGTAGTCGTTGTGCTGGAAGAGGATCGCTTGCAGCCGGGTCGACTCCGCGATCTGTAGGAGCACGTCTTTGCCCTCGGCCGACTCGAACCGGTCGAGCAGCTGCGCGAGCTCGGGCTCACGCTCCAGCCGGTCCACCTCGACCACGATGGCGAGGCCGAAGTAGATCGGGAGCACGAGCACGCGCAGCGGACGGTCGTATTCGGCGATGAAGTCGTCGAGCGCGGTCATCACCCCGTTGCGCGGGCCGCCCTCCTCGAGCGCGTTGTAGTGCAGGGGGTTCAGGCCTCCCTGGGGCAACACCCGTTTGGTGCCGGGCCGGATGCCCTTCATCGCGTAGGGCTGGCGGAACTCTTCCGGGACGCGCTCGGGCACGTAGTAGAGGTCACGCCGCCCGTACGGCCAGCCCACGTCGTGCATGATCAGCACCGGCAACGGCGCGCCGGCGCGCCGCGCCGTCTCGCTCAGGATCCGGAGCTCGTGGTACACGGTGAACCAGTTGTGGTCACCGTCGATGAGCGCCACGTCGACCGCGGGGATCTGCGGCAGCACGTTGTGGCTCACGTCGCGGTGGAAGATGTAGCGGCCCGGGAACTTCTGCTCGTGTTCCGCGGGATCGAACTCGGGCACCGGGTCGATCACATGCAGCTCGGTGTCGGGACCGAGCCGCTCCAACATCAGCGCGGTGGTCTCGCCGCGCAGCGCGCCGATCTCGACGATCCGGCGCGCGCGAGTTGCCTGGATCACCGGCCACACCACGCGGTCCCAGAACGGGTACATGCGCCGGGTGAGCCTCTAGCGGAACTTGGAGGTCGGGGGGAGCACGACGATCTCGACTACGGCGGCGCGGCGCCTCGCGCCGGTGCCGATCCGGAAGAAGCGCACGACCACCCGGTCCCGCTTGGCGATGTCGGGGCTCCCGCCGGGCCCGGTCTTGTACACCGGTACGCCGGTGGTCTTGATCACGACGCCCGAGCCCTTCGTCAGGCTCTTGAGCGTCATCGAGGTTCCGGGCACGACTGCCGTCACCGGGATGCCGATGAGCGCCGCGGCCGGGAGCACCACGACCTCCGTCGCGGTGGTCGGGCTCGCCGAGCTCGGTTGGAACAGCACCCGCGACCCGACCGTGATGCTCGATGCCTTCGCGGGCTTCGCCACCGCGATGCGGGTCTTCGCGCCGAGCGTGAAGTGCACCGACTTCTTGTTGCCGTAGACGATGACGAAGGAGTTCTTCTTCACCGGCGAGAACACGGCGCCGGTGAGGTCGGGCGCGGCTTTGATGGCGGTCGTGCCGATCTGCCCGGGCTTTCCGGGCTTGGTGGTAGGTGTCGCGACCCGCCTCGCGGGCTTCGACCGGCTCTGCTCCACCCGGTAGCCGATGGCAATGCCGGCGACCAACGAGACGGCCACGCCCAGCGCGATGGTTGCGAGGAGGAAACGCGGAGAGCGATCTTCGAGTGCGCTCTTCACTATGCGCTTCAGCCTGGCCATGAGCGACTCCTACGTGCGGCGTTGGCGTTGATCTGGGCCAACGGTGTTTCCGATCGGCCGGTGCTCGCGTCCTGAGAGGCCCACGGGGGGCACACAAGCCTCGCTGTCCGCGTCCGGGGAGTCAAGCCCCAAAACGAGCCGGACCGGACTTATCGACCAGGCCTCCGGACGGGAGTGGGGGTCAGAGCCGGGTTCGGCGACGCGACCGGGATCGCCGGGACCGGCGGGACAGCGCGGGCAGGGTCAAGACGATGAGCAACGGCACCACGCCCACCAGCAGGAAGGTCGTTGCCGTGTGCACTCGATTGGAGCTCGAGGCCTGGCAGCGCTTGTAGGCCCGCTGGTACGCCGGCGGGACGCTGGCCCGGGCCGAGACCTTGTTGCGCGGGTCCTTCGGGAACAGGACGCTCCCGCAGTGGAAGATCCGCGGCGACGGCGGCGCCTTCACCGTGAAGGAGCGGGTGGCGACGATCCCGGCGGCCACCATTGCCGACAGCCCGGCGATCGCCAGGATGATCGCGGCGATTCGCGCGGCTTGATTGGGCCTCATGCGCGAACGGCTCCGTCGGACACCCTGGAAGCCTAGGGCCTGGGAAGCGACTATCGTCGCGTGCCCAAGGACGGTGGACGCGCGATGTTCTGGTATCTCGAAGCCCTGGCGACGCCAATCCATATCGACGCCCAGAAGAGCCCGATCTCGGCTATTGCCGTTTTCACGGTTTTCTGCCTGTTGGTGTGGTTCGCGGTGGGAAGGGCCAAGCGCCGCGACGAGCGACGGGCGCGCGTGCGCGACCTCACCGAGTGGTCGTCGGGTCGACCGCGCCGGCCGCGATACTGAGCCGGCCCCGTCGAGATGAAGCCCTCGGTCGAGGGACTGCCCGAGCCCGACCTCTCGATTCACGCGATCGGTCTCGGCCGCGACGCGAGCGGGCTCGACGGCCGGCGCCGGAACCAGGTCGCGCTGATGCACCGCTACGGCCTGGCGCCGACGTCGCGGGTGCTCGAGATCGGGTGCGGCGTCGGATGGCTCGCCTACGACCTCGCCGCCGAGCTCGACCGCGCCGGCTCGTACACCGGCTTCGACGTCAGCCCGGCCGCGATCGGGTGGCTCAACGAGAACCTCGCGCCGCGCCTTGCGAACTTTCGCTTCGACCTCGTTGACGCGCGCAACCCGCGGTACCGCCCCGACGACGGTGCCGCAGCCGCGGAGATCTCCTTTCCGTACGCCGATCGCGAGTTCGACCTCGTCTGCGCGTTCGGCGTGTTCATGCACGTCGACCGCGACGGCATCGAGCGCTACCTGGCGGAGATCGCGCGCGTGCTCGAAGCCGGCCGCCCCGCGCTGCTCAGCTTCATGGCGGTGATGCCCCTCGACGAGGCGCCGCGCAACGGGCCGCGCGCGTACGTGGAGGTCGAGCCGGGCGTGTACACGTCGCGGCCCGATCGGGTGGGCTGGTCACTGGCGTTCGACGACGCGCTCATCCGCGGCATGATCGAGCGCGCCGGGCTCGAGCTCGTGACGTGTGAAGAGGGTGCGTGGCACGGACGCCGCGCGTCGGGTGGCGAAGCGGTGCCGGGCGCCGATCTCTACGTGGTGTCCCCGGCGGCCCGATGAGCTCGGCCTCCACGCCGGCTGCGGTGTGCGTCACCGGCATGCACCGCAGCGGCACGTCGATCGTCGCCGGCGCGCTCCGCTTCGTCGGCGTCTCGCTGGGCGACCCCGAGCGGCAGTTGCGCCCCGGCCCCGACAATCCGAAGGGCTACTTCGAGGTCCAGGCGATCGTGCAGCTCGACGACGAGGTATTGGCCCATCTCGGCGGTGCGTGGGATCAGCCGCCCGTCCTCGATCCGGGCTGGGAGCTCGACCCGGGCCTCGGTGCCTTCCGGGAGCGTGCCGCGCAAGTTCTCGAGGAGACCTTCGGGCCGCGTTCGCAATGGCCCGCGGTGGTCGCGTGGAAGGATCCGCGCCTGTCGCTGCTCCTGCCGTTCTGGCGGACCGTCACACCGATCGCGACCACGATCGTGGTGGTGAGGGATCCGGTGGAGGTCGTCGCCTCGCTCGGTGCTCGCGGCTACCCGGTCGGGGCGTCGCAGGCCGCGAGCCTCTGGCTGCGCTATCTCTTCGCGGCGACGGCGGCCGATCCCGGGCACCTGCTCGTACGGCACTCCGACATCTTCGAAGACTTGCCGGGCACGATCGCCCGCATCGCGCGACACCTCGACCTGCCCGCGCCCGACGCGGCCGCAGAGGCCGCAGTTCGCGAGCATCTCGACGGCGAGCTCCGACATCACGACGCCACGACCGCCTCGGCCGGTCTCGAGAATCCGCTGCTCGACCTCGCGTGCGCGATCTGGGGCGGCGGGGAGATCGATCTCCGCCCCACCGGCCCGATCGTCGCCGACCTCATCGGCCGGGGTTGGCTCCGCCCGCCGGGTGACGGGGAGCTCCTGGCGCGCGCCCGCGCCGATGTTGTGCGCGCTCGCGAGACGTTGCGCAAGACGAATCGCCGCGTCGCCGTGCTCGAAGCCCAGCTCGCCGACCGAGAACGCCCGCCCGCCTAGTAGGCCCGACCCGCCCGCCGCCGCGGGTTCACGACGGATCCCAAAGCGACAGGTCACGGCCGAGGAGTTGCTCGAGCCGGGCGACGTCGGCGGCGAAGTACTCCCAGAGCTCGCGCCGCTCGGCGAGCGTCAGGGGCCGGCGAC
>Ga0075017_100002858_pt1 | contig 10845 bp, 9 predicted proteins | sample AleBraG_ABR_2012_FD_71475 | JGI IMG/M metagenome (GOLD analysis project Ga0075017, IMG submission 71475) | Freshwater sediment microbial communities in response to fracking from Pennsylvania, USA - Alex Branch Run_MetaG_ABR_2012 | ecosystem: Environmental > Aquatic > Freshwater > Creek >...
CAAGTGTCCGGTCTGCGACGCGGTGCTGTACCGCGCCGAGCTCGAGCGCAACCTGTACGTGTGCCCCAAGTGCATGCACCACATGCGGATCGGCGCGCGCGCACGGCTCCAGTCCTTCCTGGATCCGGGCCCGCAGCTGGAGATCGGCGCGCTGGTACGCCCGGAAGATCCGCTGCGGTTCAAGGACAGCAAGCGCTACAAGGACCGGCTGGCCCAGGCGCAGAAGGCCACGGGCGAGCGCGACGCGCTGATTGCGCTGGCCGGGCGCCTGCACGGTGACGACGTCGTCGCCTGTGCGTTCGAATTCCAGTTTCTCGGCGGCTCGATGGGCTCCGTCGTGGGCGAGCGCTTTCGCCGCTCGGTGGATCACTGCGTGGCCCATGGCTGCGGGCTGGTGTGTTTCTCGGCCACCGGCGGCGCCCGCATGCAGGAGGCACTGCTGTCGCTGATGCAGATGGCGAAGACCAGCGCGGCGCTGGCGCGCCTGTCGCGGGCGGGCCTGCCCTTCATCTCCGTCATGACCGATCCGACCACCGGAGGCGTATCAGCCAGCCTGGCGATGCTGGGCGACCTGAATGTCGCCGAACCACGGGCGCTGATCGGGTTCGCCGGTCCGCGCGTCATCCAGCAGACCGTGCGCGAAACGCTGCCCGAGGGTTTCCAGCGCAGCGAGTTCCTGCTCGAGCACGGAGCCCTCGACCTGATCATCGACCGCCGCGACATGCGCGACCGGCTGGCGTCCCTGCTGCGTCTGCTGCAGAAACGGCCCTTGCCCGCCTCAGCCTGATCGGCGGGTCGCCTCCAGGATGACCGCCACGCGCACGCTGGCCGAGTGGCTGGAGTTCCAGGAGCGGCTGCATCCGCGCAGCATCGACCTCGGGCTGGAACGGGTGCGCAGGGTCGCGCTGCGTCTCGGCCTGCTGCCGCCGCCGGGCCGTAGCGCGATTGTCGGCGGCACCAACGGCAAGGGTTCGACCGCCACACTGCTGGCGGCGCTGGCGCAGTCGCATGGCGCCCGCGTGGGGCTGTTCACCTCGCCACATCTGCGCCGCTACCAGGAACGTATTCGCGTCCAGGGTGCCGAAGCCGGCGTCGGCGAGCTGGTGGCCGCCTTCGAAGCGATCGAGGCCGTGCGCGCGCCCGAGTCGCTCACGTACTTCGAATACAACGCGCTGGCGGCCCTGCTGGTGTTTCGCTCCCGCGGGGTCGACTGTACGGTGCTCGAAGTGGGCCTCGGCGGCCGGCTCGATGCCACGAACCTGATCGATGCGGATGTGGCCGTGCTCTGCTCGGTAGGCATGGATCACCGCGACTGGCTGGGCGATACGCTCGAGGCCATCGGTGCGGAGAAAGCGGGCATCTTCCGGCCCGGTCAGCCCGTGGTGCTGGGCAGCGGGCCCATGCCGCAATCGGTCCACACGGCCCTGCAGGCCCTGCGCTGCCGGCCGCTGGTGGCCGGCCGCGATTTCCATTGGCAGATCCACGCCGACGGCTGCTGGGATTACCAGTGCGGAGCGCTGCGGCTGGCGCGCCTGCCCGCGCCGGCGCTTGCCGGCCGCATTCAGTACGGCAACGCCGCCTGCGCGCTGGCCGCCTGGGCCGTGCTGGGCGCGCCGCGGGCGCCCGATAGCGCGGCCGTGGCGGCCGCCCTGCGCTCGGTGTCCTTGCCCGGGAGACTGCAGTTCGCCGCCGGCGAGGTCGAATGGGTCTTCGATGTCGCGCATAACGAACCTGCGGCCGTCGTGCTGGCCGAGGAGCTGCGGCATCGTCCCTGCGCGGGCCGCACCTACGCCGTGTTCGGCATGCTGGCCGACAAGGACGTCGCCGCGGTCGCGGCGCAGCTCGAGCCGGTGGTGGACCACTGGCTGCTGTGCACGCCGAGCGGTCCTCGCGCGCTGGCGGCCGGGGCATTGCGCGCCCGCATGGGCGCGTGCCGCGCAGCGCTGGAAGAGTGCGGTGATGTCGCAACCGCATGCCGCCGCGCCGCCGCGCTGAGCGTCGCCGGCGATCGCGTCCTGGTGTGCGGTTCCTTCCTTACCGTGGGTCCGGCGCTCGAGGCGCGTGGGCTATACTGAGCAGCCCACACCCTGAAAAGGCCAGCCGCGCTTGCAGGATCATCTCAAACACCGACTCACCGGTGCCGCCATACTGGTCGTGGTGGTGGTCCTGCTGGTACCGGAAATGTTCCGTGGCCGGCCCGGCGTCAATGTCGAGCGCGGCCCGAGTTCACTCGAGGGTCCGCCTGTCCGCTCCTACACCATCGATCTGCGCGACGGCAGTGTGGCCGAGCCGCCGCAGGCACAGCCGGCAACGCCGGTCGCCGCCACGGCGCCGGTGGCCGCCACGGCGCCGGACACGCCCGCGTCCAAGGAGCAGGCCGCGGCCCAGGAGGCCGCAGACCAGGGGGCGCCAGTCCAGGGGGCGGGTGCGTCCACGGCGGCGGTCGCCGCCCCGGGCGCGCCCGGGGCGGCGACCGCAGCGGCCGGCGTCCGCAGCGGCTGGACCGTACAGGTCGGCACTTTCGTGCGCCGCGATCTCGCCGAACACATGGTGAAGCAGCTGCGCGCGCGGGGCTTCAGCGTCGAAGTGGCGGGACCGGATCGGCTCGGCCGGTTCCGCGTGCGGACCGCGCCGGTGGCGGATCGGGCCACGGCGCTCGCCCAGCAGCGCAGGATCGCGGCCAGGGGCCTCAAGCCGATCGTGAATCGCACGCCCTGAGACCGGCGGCAGGGTTCCCGGGCGGCCCGCCCTGATAGAATCAGATGCATACGTACTACCGCCTTATGACCGCGATCGCCCAGGAAGGCCGTTCATGATCTGGACCGACTACGTCATCATTGCCCTGCTGGTGTTCTCCAGTGTTGCCGGACTGATGCGGGGCCTGTTGCGCGAGGTCTTCTCGCTGCTGACCTGGATCGCCGCGGTGTGGCTGGCCTGGGAGTTCAGCGACCTGCTCGAGCCGCACCTGGGTGGGGCGTTGAGCGCGGCGGCAGTGCGTCCGTGGGCGGCGCGTACCATCGTGTTCGTGGCCGTGATGCTGATCGGTACGGCGCTGGGCGCCCTGATCACGCATTTCGTGCGCCTGTCGCTGTTCAGCGGGATCGATCGGCTGCTGGGCCTGGTGTTCGGGCTGCTGCGCGGCGTGGTGGTGCTTGGCCTGCTGGCGATCCTGTGTCACGCGGTGCGGCTGCACGAGGAATCCTGGTACCGGAAGTCGACTCTGGTGCCTTATGCGGAGCAGGCCGGTAATGTGCTGCGCGGCCTGGTCGGAGAGCGTAAGATTCGCGCCGCTGACTCGACGGCATAGGGAGTACCTGAAGCGCATGTGTGGCATCGTCGGTATCGTCGGTACCAGTCCGGTCAATCAGCGCATCTACGATGCGCTGACCGTGCTGCAGCATCGCGGCCAGGATGCCGCGGGAATCATGACGGCGGAGCAGGGCGCGCTGTGCCAGCGCAAGGGCTCCGGGCTGGTCCGCGACGTCTTCCAGCAGCATCACATGCTCGAGCTGCGTGGCGATGTGGGCATCGGCCACGTGCGCTATCCCACGGCCGGTTGCGACAGCGCTTCCGAGGCACAGCCTTTCTACGTGAATGCGCCCTACGGCATCTGCCTGGCGCACAACGGCAACCTGACCAATGCCGCCGAGCTGGCGGACGTGCTGACCCGCGAAGAGCGCCGGCACCTCAACAGCGAATCCGATTCGGAGGTGCTGCTGAACGTGCTGGCCTCCGAACTGCAGCGCGTGGGTACGCCGCGCGTGACACCGGCCGACATCTTCGCCGCGACCAGCGCGGTCTACCGGCGCTGCCGCGGCGGCTACGCCGTGGTGGCCATGGTCATCGGCCACGGCGTACTGGGCTTTCGCGATCCGAACGGCATCCGTCCGCTGGTGCTGGGCGAGCGCCGTACGGCGCGCGGCACCGAGTACATGCTGGCCTCCGAGAACGTCGCGCTCGACATGCTGTCCTTCAAGCTGGTGCGCGATGTCGCTCCGGGAGAGGCCGTGTTCATCGACGAACAGGGTCGGCTGCATGCCCAGCAGTGCGTCAGTACCGTGCGCCATACGCCCTGCATATTCGAATACGTGTATTTCGCGCGCCCCGACTCGATCATCGACAACATCTCCGTCTACCGCGCGCGCATGCGCATGGGCGAGCGGCTGGCCGACAAGATCCGCCGCGTGCACCCCGATCACGATATCGACGTCGTCATCCCGATTCCCGACACCAGCCGCACCAGCGCGCTGCAGATGGCGCAGAAGCTGCGCATCAAGTACCGCGAGGGCTTCAACAAGAACCGCTATATCGGCCGCACCTTCATCATGCCGGGGCAGGAGCTGCGCGAGAGATCCGTGCGCCGCAAGCTCAACGCGATTGACCTGGAATTCCGCGGCAAGAACGTGCTGCTGGTCGACGATTCGATCGTCCGCGGCACGACCTCCGCACAGATCATCGAGCTGGCCCGCGAGGCCGGGGCGCGCAAGGTGTACTTTGCCTCGGCGGCGCCGCCGGTGCGCTATCCGAACGTCTACGGCATCGACATGCCGGCCGCCAGCGAACTGGTGGCCGCTGGGCGCAGCGAGGAGGAAGTGGCGCGGCTGATCGGCGCCGACTGGCTCGTGTACCAGGACCTGGGCGACCTGGTGGCCGCCTGCCAGCACGATAACGCCAAGATCACCGAGTTCGATACCTCCTGCTTCTCCGGCGAGTACAGCACCGGCGATGTCACCCCCGAATATCTGGCGCAGCTGCAGCGTGACCGTTCCGATGCCGCACGCACCCGGCGCCGGGCCGGCGGGAACGGTGCGCTGCGGGTCGTCAGCGGCGCGTGAAGCGCGCGCGGGCGCTGCTGCTGCGCTGCTACGCCGCGGCGACCGCCGGGTCCGCCATCGACGCCTGGCCTGACATCCTGCGACGCGAGACCCAGTCCCTGGGCCTGGCCCTGCACTGGCGCGGGCTTCTGGCCGATGCGCCGCAGGTGGCTGCGGTGCGGGTGGCGCACGCCCTCGACATGGGCCCGCCGGGCCTCCAGGCCTGGCACGCCAGCTGGCCCGCGCACCTCGAACCGGCCGCCGTGCAGCTGGCGGCCGTGGCCGCGGGCCTGCTCGCCGGCCAGGAGCCCCTGTCGATCCTGGCCGCGGCCGTGGACGGGCCCGGCGAGGACGCCGGAGCGCTCGTCGACGCGGATTCCTGCGCACGCATGGCGGTGGCGGGCTTCGACCCGGAAACCGAAGTGCGCCTCGGCAATTGCGCCGAACTGCTGGCCAGCGCCGGCGACCTCGTCAACCGGCCGGCAGCGCCGGGCCGTGACGCGGCCGCATCCCGTTACCTGATCCTGGGGCTGAAATGGCATGCGCCTGCTGGCGATTGAACAGGAACCGCGGATCCAGTCCCTGATCCGCCACCATGCCAGCTGCCGCTGGCCGGCGGTCGAGGTCGTGCCGTACGCCCCGCTGGAGCGGGGCGCGATCCCACCCGAATTCCTGGCTCAGGGGTTCGACGCCGTGCTGCTTGCGCAGTCCTGGCCGGGCGGCGACGGCATGGAATGGCTGCGCGACCTGGCCAACCGTTCCGGGTTCGCGCCGGTCATCTTCATGACGGATCGCGACGATCCGCGCGGACGCGAGGCGGCCCTGGGCTGGGGCGCCTTCGCCGTCGTGTGCAAGCGCCGTTTCGTGCATGCCAGCCTCGTCGACGCCATCGAGCGGGCCAGCCACCGGCACCGCCTGGCGATGGCCGAGTGGCGCGTGTCGGCGGCGGCGCGCGAGTCGCATCGCTTCGGCGATGCGCACATCCCCGGTTATCGCCGGGCCCGGCTGCTGGCGCGCGGATCGGTCTCGCAGCTCTATATCGCCGAGAGCGAGAAAGCCAGCGGCCTGGTGGTCCTGAAGGTCACGCCCTCGCAGCGCGACGATTCGGGCATCGATCAGGCCTTCGAACGCTTCCTGCAGGAATACGAGATCGCCGAGCGGATCCGCCATCCCAATATCGTGCACCTGCACGAACTGGGCATCGCGGACGACCACGCCTATCTCGCCATGGAGTACTTCCCGCGCGGCGACCTGCGCCGGCGCATGAAGGCAGGGCTGGCACCGGCGGAGTCGCTGCGCTATGCCGGCCAGCTGGCCGACGTGCTCGGTGCCATCCATGAGGCCGGCATCCTGCATCGCGACCTGAAACCCGGCAACGTCATGTTGCGCAGCGAGGAGCAGCTGGCGCTGATCGATTTCGGGATGGCCAAGCAGGCGGCGCTGCAGATGGAACTGACCGACAAGGGCCTGATCTTCGGCACGCCGCATTACATGAGCCCCGAGCAGGGTCATGGGCAGCGCCTGGATGCGCGCAGCGACCTCTACAGCCTCGGGGTCGTGCTCTACGAGATGCTCGTCGGCACCAAGCCCTACCGCGCCGATAACCCGATGACCGTGCTGTACATGCATCGCAACGCGCCGCTGCCGCGGCTCGATCCGCAGCTGGCAGCGCTGCAGCCGCTGCTCGACCGGCTGCTCGCCAAGGAACCGGATGACCGCTACGCGGATGCGGGCGAGACGGCCCGGGCGATCGGCGCGGCGCGCGAACAATGGCTCGCGCGGGCGGCCGACGCATGATGCCCGCGGGCCTGCTGGCGCCGACGCCGGCGTGCTGGGTCGAGGCGGCCTGCGCGCAATGGCAGGACCTGCTGCTGGATCACGCCTATTGCGAGAAGAAGGCGGCCTCCACGGCGGTGGCGCTGATCTTCGCGTACCCGGAGTGCGCGCGCCAGAATCTGGCGCTGGCGCGGCTGGCGCGCGAGGAGCTGCGCCACTTCGAACAGGTCACCCGCATGATGGGCCGGCTGGGCGTGCCGTTCCGCCGCCTGCACCCCGGGCGTTACGCCTCGCGGCTGCGTGCCGCGCTGTACACGCATGAGCCGCGGCGGCGCCTGGACCTGATGCTGAGCGGCGCGCTCATCGAGGCGCGCTCCTGCGAACGCTTCGCGCTGCTGAGCACGCGGCTGCCGGACCCGCTTGGGGGGTTCTATGCCGACCTGGAACGCGCCGAATCCCGGCACTGCGAGCTGTACCTGGAGTTGGCCGCGGACGCGGCGGCGGGCGCCGACTGGCGGCCGCGGCTGGCTGAACTCGCCGCGCTCGAAGCGGAGCTGATCGTGGCGCCCGACGACCAGCTGCGGTTTCATTCCGGTTCGCCCGCCTAGGGCGCCCGCCAGCCCGGGCTCAGGCGCGCGGCGGGGCTCAGGCGCGCGGCAGCGACTGCAGCTCGAAGCCCCGCTGATCCCACTTCAGGCAGCTGCCCTGCTCGTACCAGGCGCCCAGCACGATGCGCCGTGCCGGCGTCCCGTCCAAGTCGAATTCATGCACGCCGGGGCGGTGCGTGTGGCCATGGATCAGGGTGCGTACGCGGCAGGCGCGCAGCACGTCCGCGACCGCGGTTTCGCTGGCATCCATGATCTCGGCGGCGACGATCCCCGTATGTGCGCGGCTCCCGGCACGCGCGGCATCCGCCAGCAGGCGCCGGGTCGGCAGGGGCAGTCGCATGAAGCGGCGCTGCCAGCCGGCGTCACGGACCAGGCGGCGCAGCCGCTGGTAGGCCACATCGGCCGTGCACAGCGCGTCGCCGTGCGTCAGCAGCACGCGCTCGCCATACAGGTCGATCAGGGTCGGATCCGCCAGAATCCGGCATCCGGTGCGCCGCTCGAAGCCCGCCGCCAGCAGAAAATCGCGGTTGCCGTGGCAGACGTGACAGGCCACCCCGGACCGGCTGAATGCGAGCAGCGCGGCGCAGATCCGCGCGCGCTCCGGGTCGTCGTCGTCGTCGCCGACCCAGCTTTCGAACAGGTCGCCGAGGATGTACAGCGCATCGGCTCCGCGGGCCGCGCCGGCCAGCAGCACTTCGAACTGCGCGCTGGCCGCGGGGTAGGCGGCATCGAGGTGCAGGTCGGAGACGAACAGCGTGCCCATACCGTACCATTGTAGGGATGAACGCCGCCGAGGTCGTGACCCGTTTCGCTCCGAGCCCCAGCGGCGGACTGCATCTTGGCAACGTGCGCACGGCCCTGTTCAGCCTGCTGCTGGCGCGCCGGTCCGGCGGACGGTTCGTGCTGCGCATCGAGGACACGGACGCCGCCCGCAGTTCGGAAGAACACATCGCCGCCCTGCAGGACGACCTGCACTGGCTGGGCCTGGACTGGGACGAGGGACCGGGCCGCGAGGGCGGCGCCGGCCCCTACCGCCAGTCGCAGCGCAGCGGGATCTACGCGCCGCTGCTGGCGCGGCTCGCCGCGGAGGACCGGGCGTATCCGTGCTTCTGCACCAGCGCCGAACTCGAATTGAGCCGCCGCGCGCAGCTCGCCGCCGGACGGCCGCCGCGCTACGCGGGCACCTGCGCGCGGCTCGACGCGGCGGGGCGCGCGGCGCGCGGCGCCGCGGGAACGCGCGCCTCGCTGAGATTTCGCGTCCCGGCCGGCCGCGAGCTGCGGTTCGACGATCGGGTGCATGGTGCACAGCGCGTGGACAGCACGCACATCGGCGACTTCGTGGTTCGCCGCGAGGACGGCACGCCCGCCTTCTTCTTCGCCAATGCCGTCGACGATTCGCTGATGGGCGTCACCGATGTGCTGCGCGGCGAGGATCACCTGGCCAATACGCCGCGCCAGCTGCTGGTGCTCGAAGCGCTCGGCTTGCGCGCCCCGCGCTACGGGCACCTGCCGCTGCTGACGGGCGCCGACGGCGCGCCGCTGTCCAAGCGCAACGGGGCCCAGTCGGTCGGTGAACTGCGCGCTGCCGGCTATAGCGCCGCCGGCGTCTGCAATCTGCTGTTCCGTCTGGGGCACGCCTCGGGCGAGCACGGCTGCCTGTCGATCGCACAGATGGCGCAGCATTTCGATCCCGGGGCGTTGCAGCGGGCCAGTGCGCATTTCGATCCGATCCAGCTGCGCCACTGGCAGAGCCTGTGGGTGCGCAGCCTCGCGCCCGGCGCGGCGTTCGAATGGCTGGACCCGTGGCTGCCAGCCACCGCGAGCGCAACGCAGCGTGCGGCCGCGGTCGCGGCCCTGCTGCCCAACATCGTGATGGCCTCGGACCTCATCGGCTGGCTGCCGGTGGTCTTCGGCGGCGAACTCGAGTTCGAGCCGGCGGCCCGCGAGGCCGTGCGCTCCGCGGGCAGCGATTTCTTCCGCCTGACGGCGGCGGCCGTGGGGGAGGAGGCGGATCTGGGCGCGCTGCGCACCGCGAGCGGACGCAAGGGGGCGGCGTTCTTCGCGCCGCTGCGCGCCGCCCTGACCGGGCGCCTGCATGGCCCGGAGCTGGCGCCGCTCCTCAGGGCGATGGGGCCGCAGCGGGTGCGCGCGCGCCTGAGCGCCTGGGCACAGTGACGGCCACCGCGTACATTCCCGGCTGAGGGACCCAGGACATCAATCAAAGTGCTGCACATCCACAATTCGCTCACCGGCACCAAGGAAGTCTTCAGGCCGATTCATCCGGGCCGCGTCGGGATGTACGTCTGCGGGATCACCGTCTACGATTTCTGCCACATCGGCCATGCGCGCTTCCTGGTCGTTTTCGATGTGGTGCGCCGCTACCTGCGGCACCGCGGCTACCAGGTGAACTACGTACGCAACATCACCGACATCGACGACAAGATCATCCACCGCGCCGCCGAGAATCATGAGGACATCGGTGCGCTGACGGCGCGCTTCATCAGCGCGATGGACGAGGATTGCGCGGCCCTCGGCTGTGAACGCCCCGATCACGAGCCGCGCGCCACCGAGCACGTGCCCGGGATCATCGCGATGATCGAAATGCTCATGCAGCGCGGCCTGGCCTACCTCGCCACGGACGGCGACGTCATGTACGCGGTGGCCCGTTTTCCCGGCTACGGCCGCCTGTCGGGCAAGCGCCTGGAGGACCTGCGTGCCGGTGCGCGGGTCGAGATCGACCGCGCCAAGCGCGATCCGCTGGACTTCGTGCTCTGGAAGCGCGCCAAGCCGGGCGAGCCAGCCTGGGATTCGCCCTGGGGCAGCGGCCGGCCCGGATGGCACATCGAGTGTTCCGCGATGTCGACGGCGCTGCTGGGGGCGCACTTCGATATCCACGGCGGCGGCATGGATCTGAAGTTCCCGCACCATGAGAACGAGATCGCCCAGTCCTGCGGCGCCACCGGTGGACCGTTCGTGAACCTGTGGATGCACAACGGATTCGTCAACGTCGACGACGTCAAGATGTCGAAGTCGCTCGGCAATTTCTTCACGCTGCGCGACGTGCTGCCGCGATTGCGGCATCCGGAGGTGCTGCGCGCCTTCCTGCTGGCGAGTCACTATCGCGGGCCGATCAACTATTCGACCGTCCAGCTCCAGCAGGCGGATGCCGCGCTGTCGCGGCTGTACATGGCGTTGCGGGGTGTCGGGCCCGGCGCGCCCGGCGCGGGCCGCGAGGGCGCCGCCGCGGCCATCGTACGGACGGCGGCCGCGCGCTTCGAGTCGGTCATGGACGATGATTTCAACACGCCCGAGGCCATCGCCGTGCTGCAGGAGCTGGCGCGCGACCTCAACAGCGCGCGCGCCGCGGGCCGCGTGGCCGACGCCGCGCAGCTGGCGCAGGAGCTGCGCCGCCTGGCCGGACTCATGGGACTGCTGCGCGTGGATCCGGAGGCCTGGTTCCGGCTGCAGGCCGCCCGGTTTGGCGACGAGCCCGCGGACGCCGCGCCGCTCGATGAAGCGCAGATCGAGGCGCAGATCGCAGCCCGGCTTGCCGCCCGCAAGGCGCGCGACTTCGGCGCGGCGTCCGCGGGCTCGTCGCCAAACCGGGCGGCCTGCAGCCGGAACCAGGCCTCCGGATCCACGCGCAG
>Ga0075017_100002860_pt1 | contig 10843 bp, 10 predicted proteins | sample AleBraG_ABR_2012_FD_71475 | JGI IMG/M metagenome (GOLD analysis project Ga0075017, IMG submission 71475) | Freshwater sediment microbial communities in response to fracking from Pennsylvania, USA - Alex Branch Run_MetaG_ABR_2012 | ecosystem: Environmental > Aquatic > Freshwater > Creek >...
AGGTTTTGCAGCATGGGATTGGTGACCTCCTTGGCACGGGAAAGACAAGATAACGAGTTTCCGGAAAACGACCGCTATTCGCGGCAGGTCCTGTTCCGCGGTATTGGCCCCGAAGGCCAGAGGAAGCTGGCGGCAGCTCGCGTGGCGATCGTCGGATGCGGCGCCACCGGCTCCGCCCTCGCCGGACTGCTGGCGCGGGCGGGCTTGGGCACGCTGCGCATCATTGACCGCGACTACGTCGAGCCCAGCAACCTGCAGCGACAGTCGCTCTTCGATGAGAAGGACGCGGCTGAGTCTCTGCCCAAAGCCATCGCTGCGGCGCGCAAGATTGCCGCATTCAATTCTCAGATCGTGGTCGAACCGAAGGTCGACGATCTGGTCCCCGCCAACATTGAAGCCCTGCTTGAAGGAATGGAGTTGATCCTAGACGGCACCGACAACTTCGAAACGCGCTACCTGATCAACGACTATGCCGTCGACCGCTCGCTACCCTGGATCTATTCCGCCGCGGTAGGAAGCTACGCTGTCACGCTCAACGTTCTGCCCGGCCAAACCACCTGCCTGGCCTGCATTTTCCCGGACTCGCCGCGAGGCATGGTCGAGACCTGCGAGACTTCCGGCATTCTGAATTCTGCGGTGAATCTGGTCGCGTCGTTGGCGGCGACCGAGGCGCTCAAAGTGCTGGTCGGCGGTGCGAACGCTCCGCAACTTAGACGGACTCTGCTGTCGTTCGACGTTTGGACGAACGAGCACGCGGAAATCTCCGCCGCCAGGCCCCGCCCCGGCTGCCGCGCCTGCGGCGCACGGGACTTCATTCATCTGGAGGGCGAAGGCCGCCCGCACATCACCCTGTGCGGCAGGAATTCCGTGCAAATCCATGAGCGCCAACGCCCCATCGACTTCGGCGAGATGGACCGCCGTCTGCAGCCGCATGGCATCGTCCGCCACAACGATTTCGTCCTGAAGTTCTGGCACGACCCTTACGAAATGACGCTCTTCCCCGACGGCCGCGCCATCATCAAAGGCACAACGGACACAGCGGTGGCGCGCAGCCTGTACGCAAAGTACGTGGGAAGTTGATTTGTCATGCTGAGCGGAGCGTTGAGGAGAGCGAAGCGATCCTCAACGCGCAGTCGAAGCATCCCTACCCTCTGCGGACATCCACGGGTACCACTCCGACGCCAGATCAATCCAGTGCGGATTTCGCCGTACGATCAGAGCAATCTTCTTAGCCCGAGTCCACCCTTTCAATTGCGTCTCGCGGGCGAGGGCCTTGTGCACCTCGTCGTACGACTCCCAGTAGAGCAACCGGGTCACATCGTACTTATCTGTGAATCCCTCAAAATGATGGAACTTATGCTGGAAGACGCGGCGGTGGAGGTTGCCGCTCACACCGATGTAGAGAGTCCCTGAGAGACTGCCCATGATGTACACGCAATAGTATTTGGGGTCTCGTGGCATAGGCACACATTGTCGGATGATTTCACTGTGGGAGGCTGTGAGGATCGTCACAATGGCTACGCCGTCATTCCCAGATCGGGCATTGGAGATTGGGGAGGGATGCTTCGACTCCGCGGGAGGATCGCTTCGCTCTCCTCCCGCTGCGCTCAGCACGACAACACTTTGACCAAGAGCAAGGAGCTAGGACTAGCATCTCAATCTCTGCTAATCTGCTCTACTTGTGAATCCACAGAGTCCAATCCGCCCAGAAAAGAGTCCTGATGCACGACAACCTTCGTCCTGAGCCCACCAGGCTGTACCGATGGATGGTGTTGGTCTTCCTCAGCCTGGCTATGTTCGGGAGTTACTACGCCTACGATGCGCTCAGCCCGCTGGCCGACGTCCTGAAGCAACAACTCGGCTTTTCGGACGAAAACATCGGCTTCCTCCAGGCGATCTACAGCTTTCCCAACATTTTCACGGTCGTGATCGGCGGATTCATCATCGACCGCCTCGGCCTAAGAAAATCGCTGATGATTTTCGGCGTGCTCTGCCTGATTGGACCGGCGATTACGGCATCGTCAGGCATGCTCTGGCTCATGGCGACCGGACGCCTTATTTTCGGGATGGGTGCCGAATCCTTGAATGTCGCGGTTACCGCGGCCCTCGCCCGATGGTTTAGGGGCAAAGAGTTAAGCTTCGCTTTCGGCATCAACCTCACTATCTGCCGGCTGGGCACCTTCGCCGCGCTGAACTCCCCAACGTGGGCGCGCGCCGCCTATGCGAACTGGCGATGGCCGTTCCTGATTGCCCTGGGAATGTCGGTTTTTTGCGTGATCGGCGTCATCATTTACTGGATCATGGAAGTCCAAGCGGAAAAGAACTTCCACTTGGGCGACGCCTCCACCGACAAAGTCGTTTTCGCGGACCTGTTCAAGTTTGGCGTCAGCTACTGGTACATCGTCGCCCTGTGCGTCACCTTCTATTCAGCCATCTTCCCTTTCCAAACCTTTGCTGTGAAGTTCTTCATGGAGGCCCATGGCACTTCGCGCGAGTTCGGGGGCTTCCTCTCCAGCATGCTGACCCTGTTTGCCATGATTGCCACGCCCCTGTTCGGCCTGTGGGTCGACCGGATCGGCAAGCGCGCCCTGCTGATGATGTTCGGCTCGATGCTGCTGATCCCCGTCTACCTGATGATGGGCTACACTCACGTCAGCCTGTACGTTCCCATGGCGCTCATGGGCGTAGCTTTCTCGCTGATTCCGGCGGTCATGTGGCCGTCGGTTGCCTATATCGTGGACCAGTCCAAGCTGGGGACGGCCTACGGGCTGATGACCATGATTCAGAACATCGGCCTTTTCGGATTCAACCTGCTGGTGGGGTGGGCGAACGACTTTCGCCACGCCGATGCCAGCAACCCCGGCGGCTACGGTCTCGGTATGTGGATCTTCTCCATCCTGGGGTTCCTCGGGTTGACCTTCGCTTTCCTGCTTCGGCAGCGGGAATTGGGTCCACATGGACACAACCTGGAAACGATCACCAGCCGCAACAAGTGATGCCCTTGGCAAGGCCAAGTTACCAATTTCCGAAGATCGCAACTCCAAATTCGGGATTGGGTTAGTAGTTCTGATGGGGGACTCCTTTCAACCCACCGCAGACAAAGGATTTGTGACAAAGAAGTGACAACTCGGTGAATCCCAAGATCGGTAGAATGCCTCTGATATTGTGAATGCCAGCATTACCTTCGTGCCAGGGCCGCGACCTGCAAGCCATACAACGCAAAGATAGTTAGCCGCATCTCACGGGGTGCGGCCGGAAAAGGCAACTTGACCGACCGAGATCCAAAAGACGCCCAGCGACAGGGCCATGATCGTCAGGGCAACGACGTAAGCGAAGCCGAGGCCATCGACCGAGCCAAGCAAGGGGACGCGGAAGCGTTTCAGGCTCTTTACGATAAGCACCGGCGGCGGGTGTACTCGCTGTGTTTGCGCATGACGGCGAACACGGCCGAGGCCGAGGATCTGACGCAGGAAGCTTTCTTGCAGCTCCACCGTAAGATTGCGACGTTCCGGGGCGAGTCGGCGTTCTCGACGTGGCTGCATCGGCTCTCAGTGAACGTGGTGCTGATGCACCTGAGAAAGAAGAGCCTCCCGGTGGTTTCGCTGGAAGAAACCACGCAGGGCGGTGAGGAAGATACTCCGAAGAGAGATTTCGGGGCGGATGACTTGGCGTTGGCCGGATCCATTGACCGGCTGCAGTTGCAGAGGGCAGTGGAAGATCTCCCTCCCGGTTACCGCATGATTTTTGTTCTGCACGACGTGGAAGGTTACGAGCATAATGAAATCGCAACCATGGTCGGTTGTTCGATCGGCAACAGCAAGTCGCAGTTGCACAAAGCGCGCATGAAACTGCGCGACCTGCTCAAGATGAATAGAGCCGAAAAGGCCGGGAAATCTGGGGCAGCGAAGTAACGAGCAGTAAAAAAAGTAACGCACGAGTTGAAGTCGCCAAGCCGGCACAGACTGGCACCAGCAGTAACCTTGGCAGAGGCGCAACAGCTGCAAGCGTGCTGGAGACGGCCGTACACTGATTTATCAAAAGGCTGATTCAGCAGAGGCTTGGGGAGAGCGGTATGAATTGCGTTGAGCTGCAGAAGAGCCTGGTGGAAATCGAAGACGGCACCCGTGCCGATCAGCGGGCTCACCTGAACACCTGCCCGGAGTGCTCGGCGCTGGTCAGAGAATTAAACCTGATTGCCTGCTCGGCGATCGAACTGCGCGGGGCGGACGAACCCAGTCCCCGCGTGTGGAATTCCATCGAAATTGCATTGCGGCGGGAGGGACTGATCCGCCCGCCGCGTTCCAGCCGTTCGCTCATCCCTTCGTTCAGCAGCCGCTGGAGATGGGCGCGCTGGCTGGCCCCCGCGGCGGCTGCCTTGCTCGTCGCGATGGGCCTGTACCTGCACGAGCATTCGCTGGCGAATCAACTTGCCAGGGACATGGCTAAGCCCGCCGTTTCCGATGTCTCCGACGTAGCAATCGCCGGTTTAAACGACGACGACCTGTTGCAGGAGATCTCCCAGCAGACGCCCGCCTTGCAGGCGCGATACACGGACAATCTCCGCCGCGTCAACGAGTACATTCAGGACGCGAAAAGCACTGTAGCCGCCGATCCGAACGATGAGGAAGCCCGCCGCTCGTTGCTGGAGGCCTACCAGGAAAAGGCCATGCTTTTTGATCTGGCCATGGACCGGTCACTGCCGTGACCGCCCTGACCGTTCTCTGCCATAATGTAGGGCAATTCTCGATCCGCCGACCTTCCGGTTTGCAGGGAAGAACGCGCGGCGAAACAGGGATATGGGGAACCAATATGACCGGACACACAATCAGAATCGTAGTGATCGGCGCGATGATGGCGGGCACGCTGGTCGCCGAAACCCACAAGGAATACCGTTTCAACGTGGGCTCGAAGTCCGGAATCTCAGTCAACAATCCCTACGGATCAATCTCAGTGAAACCATCCTCCGGCAACGTCGTGGTCATCAATGCGCTGCTGCATTCTGACAAGGTGGAAGTCGATAACAACCAGAACGGAAACCGCGTCGATATCCAGTCCCACCTGCTGCCCGGAGCGGACGAGCAGTCGGGCCGCGTGGATTACGAAATCCTGGTGCCCGCCGATGCCAGCGTGACCTTGCATTCCAGCACTGGCCCGCTGCGTGCCGAAAAACTGCGCGGCGACGTGACTCTGGAAGGCTCCGGCGCCACCGTCGACGTCCGCGACATCAGTAACGCCCACGTGCATGTGAAGACCCTGAATGGCCCCGTTACTCTGACCAACGTGCAGGACGGGCACGTGGAAATCGACTCCCTGAGCGGCGAGGTCACGCTCGACCACGTCACCGGACCCCTGGTGCGGGTGGTTTCGACCAGCGGCCGGATCAGCTACACCGGCGACTTCGGCCACAGCGGCGACTATCGCCTCACCAGCCACAGCGGCGATATTGAAGCCACTGTGCCGGAATCCACCTCGGCCGACGTGAGCGCCAGTTCGGTAAAAGGCGAAGTCCACGACGACATTCCTCTCCAACCCAAATCGCACACCCCATTCCTCATGAAGCAAGGCAGTGCCTTCATGGGTACCATGGGTCGAGCCGCCGTGTCATCGACCGTGGTACTGCGCACCTTCAGTGGTAAAATCCACCTCAGAAAACGCACCGCAAAAGCGAATTAGAAACCGGATCGATTGAAAGATCGTCCTCGAAAGACACGTCCTGGAAAGACGCGTTCTGGCAAGACGCGCTCTGCCAAAATGGCGGACCGTCGGAAGCGTACCAGTGTGCGGCGAGAACAGCATCCTACGCTCGTCACGGATGGTCCGGGGAATGCCGTTTTTCTGGTTGGCTTCATGGGCGCCGGAAAAAGCAGCGTCGGCCGCGCCCTCGGGCAGCGGCTGAATTGGCTCTTTGAAGATCTCGACGACCACATTGAGCGGCGCGAAGGCCGCACCGTGGCGGAAATTTTTCGGGATTCAGGAGAATCCGAATTCCGGCGAGCCGAGCAGGCGGCTCTGCAAAAGGTGCTCGAAGAAATGCGCGGCGGAGTCGCAAGAATCGTTGCCTTGGGCGGTGGGGCATTCGTGCAAAAAGGCAACGCGGCGCTGCTGAAGGCGTCCGGCGTGCCCACGGTTTTTCTGGACGCTCCGGTCGACGAGTTGTGGCGGCGCTGCTGCAAACAGGCCAAGGAAGCCGGAGCGCAGCGTCCGTTGCTGCGCAGCATGGAGCAGTTTCGCCAGCTTCACGCAACGCGGCGCAAGAGTTATCTGAAGGCGTTCCTGAAGATCGAAACCGGCAGCCGCACCGTAGACGCGATTGCCGCGGAGATTGTCGGAGCACTAGGCTTGAAGGAAATCGCGATCCGCACCGTACCGATTCGCGTAGAACAAGGAGAAGTCGAGTGAAGTTCGAAACAGGAACGCGCCGGGCAATCCTCTGGGCGATGGCCATGCTGCTGGCCTCTTCGCTGGCAACCGTGGCCGGCGACAAGAAGGACAAGCCCGCGCCCACGCAGAAGGTCGATTCCGGCTCATTCGGCGTGTTCATTAAAGGGCAGCGAGTGGTTACCGAAACTTTCAGCGTTGAGCAGCAAAACGGCGCCAGCGTCATCAAGTCGCAACTCAAGGAAACTGCCGGGGCCGACCCCACCAGTCAGAAATCGCAACTGGAAATCACCCCCACGGGCGAACTGCTTCGCTACGAATGGAGCCAAGCCTCTGGCGGATCCCTGACCGTCTATCCGAACAACGATTTCCTGAAGGAGACCATCACCACCAGCCCGGGGGGCAAGCCCGCCGAACAGCCTTTCCTGATGCCCAGCACCTCCGCGATTCTCGACAACAATTTCTTCGTGCAGCGCGAAGTGCTGGTCTGGCGCTACCTGGCCGCGGACTGCAAACCTGAGGCCGGGAACTTGAAGTGCCAGCAGGATCCGGCGGAGTTTGGCGTGCTCGTGCCCCAGGATCGCACTTCGTTGCGCGTCCGCCTCGAACTGGTGGGGAAGGAAAAGGTCAGCATTCGCGGCGCCGAGCGCGAACTGATGCGGCTGAATCTGGCCGGAGAGAATTTCAGCTGGGCCCTGTGGCTGGACGATCAAGATCACTTCAAACTAATAAAGGTGGCGATTCCTGCCGATAACACAGAAGTAGTCCGGGACTAAGGCTACGCCTGCCCGGCGGCAGAATCGAGATCGCCCTGGAAAATTTATTGTTGCTGGCTGACTCACGGACGGCGCGGGTTCTGGTCACAGTGCTGTTGTTTGCGCTGGGGCTGGGCTTTCTCTACGTAGCGCGGGCCACGCTGATTGCCTTTCTGTTCGCCATTTTCTTTGCCTACCTGATGAGCCCGCTGGTCAGCCACCTGGAGAAGCTGCTGCGGGGAAGAAACCGCGCCATTGCGGTGATCTACGTGCTCCTGCTCGTGCTGGTCGTGGTGTTTTTTGTGGCGGTGGGTCCGAAAGTCACGCGCGAGGGCGCCCGACTCGGGCAATCGCTGCCCACCCTGCTGACCCAACTCAGTTCCGGCCAGATCGCCGAGCAACTCGGCGAAGAGCATGGCTGGAACAAAAAGAGCACGCAACTGGTGCAGTCGTTCCTGGCCAGCCATAGCGACGAGATCCAGCAACTGGCGCAACGCATCGGGCTGCGCGTCGCCGACGTCGCCAAACAGGCCTGGCTTTTCTTTGTCGTCCCCCTGTTGTCGATCTTCTTCCTGAAAGACGGCCGCGCCTTCAGCGACTTCCTGCTCTCGACCATCAACTCGCGGCCGCAGCGTGAATTTCTGGAAAACGTACTCAACGACCTGAACCAGATGCTGGCCCATTTCATCCGCGCCCAACTGACTCTGGCCGCGCTTTCCCTGGTCATGTACTCCGGGTTTCTGGGCGTGATGCGAGTTCCCTACGCGCTCGTCCTGGGCACGGTTGGCGGGATACTGGAGTTCATTCCCGTGGTTGGCCCGCTGGCTGCCGGTTTGATTATTGTGACCGTGGCTCTGCTGATGAGCTATCAGCACTGGCTGGTTCTGATCATCTTTCTAGGAATCTGGCGCCTGATTCAGGACTACGTTTCTTCCCCGCGCATCATGGGCGAAAGCATGGAACTGCATCCCCTGGCCGCAATCTTCGGAGTGATGGCTGGAGGCGAAGTTGCCGGCATCCTGGGCATCTATCTTTCCATCCCCGTTATGGCCAGCCTGCGCATCGTTTTCCGCCGCTGGCGTCTCTATGCCGAAAAGAAAAAGTTCGGTCCGCTTACGGAATACGCCATCGGCAACCCCCTGCACCGGAAGTAGGGAGCAAGAGTTCTCGGCGCAATTGTTGATTTTTAATTGTTGAACGAAACACCCATAGCGTCGTGGGGTTCAATCAACAATCTACAGTCATCAATCTGCAATCTACAATCTACAATCATCAATCGACAATTGCTCTACTACTGTCCCGTCCCCGCCCCAACCGCCTTCTCCCCCGCCACTTTGCGCAGGAATTCCGCCGCGGCCTCGGGCAGTACGGTGTTGATGAACATTCCCGACCCCAGCTCGAAGCCAGCGACTCGTGTCAGCCGAGGAATCACGCTCACATACCAGTGAAAATGCCGCGCTCCGGAATACTCCGCCGGGCCACTACGCACCGTGAAGTTCAGATCGGGATTCTCCAGCCCCACATATATCTTGGCCAACAGAGCCCGCAGAACGCGTGCCAGGTCGGCAATCTCGATCTCCGAAATGTCGCCGAAGCTGGCCATGTGGCGCAGCGGGAAGATATGAGTAGCAAACGGCGTGGCCGAGGCAAACACCTCCATGGCCACGAAATACTCGCTCTTCAGCACGATCCGCGTCTGGTCTTCGACTTCGCGTTCCACCATGTGGCAGAACATGCATTCACCCACGTCGTCATAATGGCGCAAAGCCTCATGCAATCGGTGGCGCACCTGGCTCGGGATCACCGGCGTAGCGATGATCTGCGAGTGGGGATGCTGCAGGCTCGAGCCCGCATCCGTTCCGTGGTTCTTGAAAATCGTGACGTGGTTGACGCGGTGATCGACGCTCAGCGCGTTGTACCGTTCCCGGTAGACGCGGAGAATGCTGGCCACGTGCCCATCGGGCAAGAGCCCCATGTAGCGCGAGTGGTCCGGACTGTCGATGATGACTTCGTGAAAACCGAAGCCCTCGATGCGCCGGCGCAAGTGCTGCAGGCTCCGCGTGGGCTGCACCTCGCTCGACAGCGCCGCAAACTTGTTTGGAATCACCCGCACCGCCCAGGGCTCGCCGGGATTGGCGGGCGTGCGCATCACCTCCGGCGGGGTCTTGCTTTCGTTCCCCGGGCAGAAGGGGCAGTTTTCCACAAATGCCGGAATCGGCTGCACCGCCCGATGTGTGGCCAACTCTTCGGGCCGCTTGGCCCTTTCGGTGGCAATGATGACCCATTCCTTGGTAAAGAAGTTCTGGCGAAGTTCCGGCATGTGATTCCCTCCAACTTCTCCTATCGGCGGTTGGGAGCGGGTTCTGTAGTGACGTACAGACGAGAACATCGCGGCCCGAAGATGCCCTCTTTGGAACCTGCCCGGCGGTAACTGCAGGCTCCTCCCCCGCCTGTTATAGAATTCCAAGTATCTTATGGACCGCAAAATTCCTATTGGTATCCTGGGCGCAACCGGCGTCGTCGGACAAAGATTCATCCAGATGCTGGAGCACCATCCCTGGTTCGAAGTGGCCTGGCTGGCCGCTTCCGATCGTTCCGAGGGCAAGGTTTACGCGGAAGCCGCCCGCTGGCGGCTCAAGACTCCGATCCCTCCCGCCGTCGCGGCGATGGTGGTTTCTCCGGCCACTCCCGAGGGCGCGCCCAAAATTATTTTCGCGGCGCTCGACGCCTCGATCGCCGCCGAACTCGAGCCCCGCTTCGCCGATGCCGGCTGCGCCGTGGTCTCGAACTCCAGCGCGCTGCGCATGCAAGAAGATGTGCCGCTGGTCATTCCTGAAGTCAACGCGGGCCACATCAAACTGATCGACGGGCAAGCCTGGCGCAAGAAATCCGGCGGCTACGTCGTGACCAATCCCAACTGCTCGGCCATCGGTCTCGTCCTGGCGCTTGCTCCGCTGCACCAGCAGTTTGGCCTGGAGACCGTCATGGCCGTGACCATGCAGGCCGTCAGCGGCGCGGGATATCCCGGCGTGGCCTCGCTCGACATCCTCGGCAACGTGATTCCCTTCATCCGCAATGAAGAAGAAAAAATGGAGGAGGAAACGAAAAAGCTGCTCGGCCAGCTCAACGGCTCGAAAGTGATTCCCGGCGGATTCGCCATGAGCGCGCAGTGCAACCGCGTCGCCGTCGAAGACGGCCACACTGAATCGGTTTCGATTCGCCTCAAGAAGAAAGCTAAGCTCGAAGAAATCATCGCCGCCTGGAACAACTATCGCGCCGAGCCGCAAGAGTTGAAACTGCCCAGCGCTCCGGAACGCCCCATCGTTTACGTGCAAGCCGCCGACCGTCCACAGCCCCGCTTCGACGTCGACATGGGCGCAGGCATGACGACGGTCGTTGGACGCCTCCGCCCCTGCGGCGTGCTCGACTGGAAGTTCACCGTCCTTTCGCACAACACCATCCGCGGAGCCGCCGGGGCCGCCGTGCTCAACGCCGAACTGCTGAAGGCCAAGGGATACCTGGGATGAACGGCGATCCAGCCCCGCGCCACCCACTGACTTCTTCCAGGAAGCCACGCCGATGATCGTCATGAAATTCGGCGGCACTTCAGTGGAAGACGCCAAGGCCATCGACCGCGTAGCCTCCATCGTGCAAGGACGCCTGGCGCAGAAACCCGTAGTCGTGGTCAGTGCCATGGCCAAGGTCACCGA
>Ga0075017_100002864_pt1 | contig 10832 bp, 9 predicted proteins | sample AleBraG_ABR_2012_FD_71475 | JGI IMG/M metagenome (GOLD analysis project Ga0075017, IMG submission 71475) | Freshwater sediment microbial communities in response to fracking from Pennsylvania, USA - Alex Branch Run_MetaG_ABR_2012 | ecosystem: Environmental > Aquatic > Freshwater > Creek >...
GAAGGCATGCGGAATGCCATAGTCCGCCTGCACCGTGGCCAGTTGCTCGGCTTCCATGCCGGCAACGGCGATGATTTCGACGCCGTCGATGGCCGCGAAAGCCTTCAGGTGCTGCTGCCCGGCCCAGCCGACGCCCACAACACCCACCTTCAGGGTTGCCGGCACCGGGTTCAGGGGATCGCTCACGAAGGACACCTTTGCTTGTTCTGTGCAGGGAGATCCATGCGCGGAAGCACGCCGGCCCGCGGTGGCGATCGCTTCTTCGCATGCCTTCAAAATCTAGTGGAGCTTATGTTGCCGGTCAATCAAAAGTCCTACATTTCGTCGTCGCTTGCTTCACTGGATTCCGCCCTGGTCTTGACCCCAAAAAGACAGAAATCCCGCCCGCTTTTACCGGGTGTTCGGCAAAAGCGGGCGGGAAGTCCGGGCTACTTCACGGCGCCGGCGGTCAGGCCTGCCACGAAGTTCTTTTGCAGCAGCAGGAATCCGATGACGATCGGGATGCTGACCACCACGGATGCTGCCATGATCTGGTTCCAGTACACATTGGTCTGGGTCGAATACAGCTGCAGTCCGACGGCGAGGGTCCGGTTGGCGTCGGTGGTCATGACGGAGGCGAAGAGGACCTCACCCCAGCTCGTCATGAAGCTGTAGATGGCCACGGCGACCAGGCCGGGGCGTGCCGCCGGCAGGATGACCTTGATGAGTGCACGCATGGGCCCACAACCATCCACTTTCGCAGCCTCGTCCAGTTCACGCGGAATGCCGTCGAAGTACCCTGCGAGCATCCAGATGGAGAACGGAAGGGAGAACGTCAGGTAGGTGATGATCAGGCCTATGCGCGTGCCCACCAACTGGACGCCAAAGTTCGTGTTGATGTTCACGAAGATCAAGAACAGGGGCAGCAAGAACAACACACCGGGCAGCATCTGCGTGGACAGGACCGTGGTGGAGAACAGCGACCGGCCACGGAATTGGTAGCGCGAGATTGCGTAGGAGGCGAAGATGGCGATGATCAGGGACAGCACGGTGGCTGCGGAGGCCACGATCACCGAGTTCACAAAGTAGCTCGCCAGCGGCACGGTGTTCCACATGTCCACGTAGGGCTGCAGGGTGAGCTGGCTGGGCCACCAGGAAAAAGCGCCCTGGACGTCCTTGAGCGGCTTCATCCCGGAGATGACCATGACATAGATGGGAATGATGGTGAAGATGCTCAGGAACGTGATGACGACGATCCGAAAGACCTTCGCCGATGTTGTTTCATGCACGGTGCGACCTCCGGTTCATGACGAGCAGGTAGATGCCGCTGACCACGAGCAGGAACAACAGGAGCAGCACTGACATGGCCGCGCCCGAACCGAAGTTCCAGGTCAGGAAGGAGGCGTTGTAAATGTGGAAGGAGATCAGGTCCCCGGCGGGCGGCTGGGATCCGCCGAACAACACAAAGGGGGTGTTGAAATCGTTGAAGGTCCACAGGAACATGACCAGCAGCAGGACCATGTTCACGGGGCGCAGCATGGGCAAGGTGATGGCCGACCACTGGCGCAACGGCTTGGCACCGTCCACGGCCGAAGCCTCATAGACGTCGTTGGGAATCGATTGCAGCCCGGCCATGAGCATGAGGAAGGCAAACGGCCACAGCCGCCAGATCGCGACGATGACGACGGCGGCGAACGCGTTGTCGCCGATCAGCCAGAACGGCTTGTCCCCGGGAATGCCGAGGTTGTCGTACAGCAGGTGGTTCAGTGCCCCGGTGTCCTTTTGCAACATGAACTTCCAGGCGATGACGCCGGCATACATGGGCAGTGCGTAGGGAACCAGGAACAGTGTGCGGAAGAAGCCGCGGCCAAAGAAGGACTTTTGCAGGGCGACGGCGGCGGCCATGCCCAGGCCCCAGGAGATCCCGACAACCAGGATGGTGAAGGCTGCGGTGATCAGGAAGGACTTGAGCAACCCAGCACCGACAGCGGAGTTGAAGTCCAGGGCAACGGCGTAGTTCTTGAACCCGACGAAGGGTGCGTTGCCCCAGTTGGCGATGAACATCTTGGTGAGTTTGAGGAAGCTCATCCAGATGCCCGTCACCATGGGAATTACGTGGATGACGAGCTCGAAGATGACGGCGGGCGCCAGTAGCGCGTAGGGCAGCCACCAGCCGGGCCGGCGGGGTTTTCGGGATCCGCCACGGGGAACCTTGGCGGTTGCCCCGGATTTGCGGGTGGCGGTGGTTGCAGACACTGCGAACACTCACCTTTCTTGGGAAGACGTGGGGTGAAAAGGGGCGGGGCTACAAGTGGCAGCCCCGCCCTATCTAGTGCCGTTTGAACTGCTGAGCGGAGCTGGGGTCAGCCGGCGGCTTCGACTGCCTGCTGTGCGGTGTTCAGTGCGGCCTTGACGTCGTCCTTGGAGACCGTTCCGCCGGAGGCGATCGTGGCGAACATCTGGTTCATGGCCTTGCCCACGGTGCTTTCAAACTGGTCTTCGGCCGCCACGAGCGGCAGGGGCTTGGACTTGTTGGAGTAGATGTCGGAGAAGGTCTTGGCTTCCTCGGCATTGTCGGTGAAGCTGGGTGTCACGCCGTTGAGAACCGGAAGGGCGGCGAAGGACTTGTCCAGTGCTGCCTGGGTGTCTTCGCTGGTCATGAACTTCACGAACTTCAGGGCGGCGTCCTTGTTCTTCGTGTTCTTGAAGACGGACATGTTGATGCCGGCCACCATGGTGGCAATGGGCTTGCCGCCTGCAGGCGCCGGGAAGGCGACTACGCCGTATTCGTCGTTCTTCATGCCTTGGGAAGCGATGGAGCTGTCGGCGTTGTTCTGGCTCAGGACCATGGCTGACTTGCCGTTGGCAAAGTCGTTGATGGCCTGGGTGGCATTGTCATATTGGGCGTTGGAGGGGTTGACCACCTTATCGCTTTGCATCAGGTCCAGGTAGCGGGAGATGCCGTCAACAACGCCGTCGGAGGTGAAGGTCGGCTTGCCCTCGGCGTCAAAGAACTCGGCACCGTTCTGGGCTGCGTTGATGAAGGCGAAGTGGGAGTTTTCCGTGTAGCTTCCTGCCGCAAGTGAGAATCCGTATTTGCCGCCTGCTGTGAGCTTTTTCGCGGCTGCAGTCATTTCCTCCCAGGTGGTGGGCGGGGTCAGGCCGGCATCCTTGAACATGGCCTTGTTGTAGTACAGGCCGTAAGCCAATCCGTACAACGGCACTGAGGTGGGATCCTGGCCGGGAACACCGCCGGTGTCCATGGCAGTCTTGACGAACTTGTCCTTGCCACCGATGGCGTCAAATGCGGCCGAGTCAAATGGCATGAAGGCGCCCGTGGACTGCAGTGAAGCGGCCCAGGTGTTGCCAATGTTCAGCACGTCAGGCGCCTGGCCCGAGGTGACGGCCGTCTGGATGCGGGTCTGCAGGTCGTTCCAGCCGATGACCTCAAGGTTGACCTTGATGCCTGTCTCGTCCTCGAACTTCTTCAGCTGCGGGGTGAGCACTTCCTTGTCGTTGTCCAAGCTGGTGCCCTGGTTGCTCGCCCAGTAGCTCAGGGTGGTGCCGGCACCATCCGTTGAGCCCGATCCGGTGGTGGCTCCGCTGCACCCGGTGGCAGTGAATGCGAGGGCGGCAATTGCCGTCGCTGCTGCAAAAGTACGAATTTTCACTTCGGTGACTTCCTTGTCGTTGTCGATAGTTACCCGAATTATTGAGTCTGGAGGCTTTCGGGCAAACCCGAAGCTCGACGTGAAACCAAAGCTAGATCAACTTATGACGACGGTCAATCAAAAGTTGGCAGAAATTTTTCCACTTATTCCAGCATCACCATCAGATGTTGAATTACCAGAAGGCGCGACTGAGACAATCCGGTGCAACCCTTATTGAAATTGCCGGAAAGCAGGGGTTTTTGTGAAACCTTATCGGTGTGGCCAGTCTAACTGAACCGGTTCAGCAAATGACCGAAGTTACCCATTTGTTATGAAAAGTGACGGGTGAGGGAAGGCCCTTCCGGTCACGGACCGGTGGCGCCGGCGGCCTGCGACAGGCTTTCCCGTGGCACCAGGCGGCCGGGCGGGGAGGGAACATTTTGCGTCTCGTGTCCGCCGATAATCTCCAATAACAAGGCGGCCGATCGCCGGCCCAGGTCCATCGTGTCGCGGCCCAGGGCGGCCACTGCGGGGGAACTGAATTGGCAGAGTATGGAGTCGTCCCAGCTCAGGATCGAAACCTGTTCCGGAACGGCAAGGCCAAGACGCTTCAGTGCCCGCAGGCCGCCCACCGCCATGAGGTCGTTGCCGTAAATGATGCCGGTGGGAAACTCTGCGGACCCCGGTGCCAGGCCCGCAACAACGGCGATGGTTGCCGTGCCGCCGTCGTCAGCGGTGTAATCGGACGGCGTGAACACCGCCGTCATTCCCAGACGCTGGGCATGGTCACGGATGCTGGCGGTCCTGGCGACTTCGTGAATGAGGGCCATCGGCCCTGAAACGTAGGCGATGTGCCGATGCCCGCGGTCATGGAGCGCTTCCACCAGCGTGGCCGCATCAACATTCTGCGCAACGGTGGTGTTGGCGCTCTTCGCCGTCGTTCCGGACCCCTCGGGGGCTCCCAGCCGGACATACGGCAGGCCCAGCGTGTCCAGCAACGGCGGGCGGGGGTCCTGTTGGAAGTGGTCAAACAAGATGACCCCGTCCACGCGCTTTTCTCCGCCCCAACGTTTGTAGACGGCCAAGTCCTGCCCCTCGCCAGCACCGGTCCTGGGCGCGACCATACGCAGCAGCAGGCTCGTCTCATGGGCGCCGAGGACCGATTCAATCCCGGCCAGGATGTTCATGTAAAACGGTTCGGACCCGACTTGTTCGGCATCGCGGGAAAGCACGATACCCACGGCTTCACTGCGGGAATGGGACAAGGCGCGGGCACTGGAACTGGGGTACCAGCCAAGTTCGGAGGCCAGGGCCAGGACGCGGGCCCGGGTCGCATCGCTGACGCCGGGCTGGCCGTTGAGTGCATAGGACACCGAGGCCTTGGAGATGCCAAGTTGTTCGGCCAGCCCCGCTATGGTGACCTTTCCCCCGGTTCCACCGGTCGGCTGGTTCACGACGACTGGCCCTCCAGGACCAGCCGTTCCACCCCAACGGGAGACAGGACGTAGTCCAGGACCATGCGCCCGGCACCATACATGCCCGCACGGTCACCGGCCATCGACTGGACAATACGCAGCCGCGCCGTGGCCAGCGGCAGAGACCGTTGATAGACGATCTCCCGCACCCCGGCGAGCAGGTACTCACCGGCGGAGGAGAGCCCGCCGCCAATGACTATGACAGAGGGGTTGAGGATGTTCACGCTGGCCGCCAACACATCCCCCACGTCCCGGCCGGCCTGCCTCATGGCCTGGATGGCCGTCAGGTTCCCTCGCCTGGCCAGCTCAAGGACGTCATCCCCGGTCGTGGCGGGAACGCCGCGGCCCTGGAGGGCCGCAGCCACTGCGGGGCCGGATGCCAAGGCCTCCAGGCACCCGTAGTTCCCGCAGCGGCACAACACCTCACCGCCACGCGGGACCCGGACGTGCCCAATGTCCCCCGCTGTTCCATCGGCACCCCGTTGCAGAAGTCCACCGCTGATGATGCCAGCCCCAATGCCTGTCGCAACCTTGACGAACAGCAGGTTCTCGGCGTCGGGCCAGTACATGGCCCGTTCACCCAGCGCCATGATGTTTACGTCGTTGTCCACCAAAACGTCGGTGTCAAAACGTTGCCGAACGTAGCCGGGTACGTCAAAACCGTCCCATCCGGGCATGATGGGCGGACTGGCCGGCCTGCCGGTGGAATGTTCCACGGGCCCGGGCAGGCCGATTCCGATGCCGACCAACTCACGCTGATGCCGCCCGGCCTGGGCCAGCAGCTGCCCGCAATGCTCCAGGACATCATCGAGCACCGGGTTGGGTCCGGCCGAAATATCAATGGATTCCCGCTGTTCGCACAGGACCTTGCCACTGAGGTCCGTCAGCCCGATCAGCACGTGGGTGGCGCCGACGTCGACGGCCAGGACCACCCGGGACGCGGGCTGGAATGCAAAGCGCGACGGCGGCCGTCCGCCTGAGGAGACGGCCTCGCCGGCCGGACCGATCAGTCCCGCCATTGCCAGGGCGTCGATGCGGGCCGCGACGGTCGATCGGGCCAGCCCGGTGATCTCGGCCAACTCGGCCCGGGTTCTGGCATGGCCGTCCCGCAACAGTTGAAACACGTCGCCGGCACGGGATGACCCGAAGGGCACTGAGCCTGCGGCATCGGCGCTGATTGCGGGCTGTGACGGAGGCCGGACTGAGGAGTTTGGCATCCCCAATAAATAACATACGGACTTCTATCTGTCACAATTCCCTTCTCGGCACATTTTTCACAACTTTTGCTTGACGGTCGACATAAGTTCCCCTAAGTTGAACTGGAACGACTTGCCACCCCACCCAGGAGCTCCAATGACGTATTCCCTGCAGCTGTACACCGTCCGCAAGCCTCTCGAGGAAGACTTGGCCGGCACGATTGCCCGTGTGGCCGGGATCGGCTTCACAAAGGTGGAGCCGTACAACTTTGTGGCCACCGCGGACGCCCTGCATGCGGCACTGACCGAACACGGCATCGCGGCACCGTCGGGCCACGCACCGTTCCTGAGCGCCGACCAGGATGAGATCTTTGCCGCGGCCAACAAGCTGGGCATCACCACCGTCATCGACCCGTACACCCCGGCCGAAAAATGGCAGACGGCTGAAAGCATCGAGGAAATTGCTGCCGGACTGAACGCCGCCGCCAAGAAGGGTGCCGAGTACGGTGTCCGTGTGGGCTACCACAACCACGCCTGGGAAATCAGCTCCAAGGTCAACGGCAGCACCGCCCTGGAATACCTCGCATCACTGCTGGATCCCGAGGTTGTCCTGGAAGTGGACACGTTCTGGGTCGGCGTGGGCGGGGAGAATCCCGCTGAGCTGTTGGCCCGCCTGGGCGATCGGGTGAAGTTCATCCACCTCAAGGACGGCCCCTTGATCGAGGACACCAAGACCCAGCTGCCGGCAGGTCAGGGCGAAGTCGCCATCTGGGATGTCATCGACGCCGTACCGTCCCTTGAGGCTGGCGTCGTTGAATTCGACGACTACGCCGGTGACATCTTTGACGGCATCACCGAAAGCTTGGCATACCTGAACAACGGAAAGGCCTAATCCGATGGGCAAGAGCGGACCCGTCGGCATTGCCATCATTGGCGCCGGCAACATCAGCAAGCAGTACCTGGACAACCTGACCACGTTCCCTGACGTGAAGGTATTGGTGGTGGCCGATCTCTTCGAGGACGCCGCTGCCGCCCGCGCAGCCGAATACGGCATCGAGCTCTCCGGCGGGGTGGATGCCGCACTGAACCACCCCGACGTGGAAATCATCGTGAACCTGACCATCCCGGCAGCCCACGTCGAGGTCGCCACGGCTGCCGTCAAGGCGGGCAAGCACGTGTGGACGGAAAAGCCGTTCTCCCTGGACCGCGAAAGCGGCCTGGGATTGTTCAAGGAAGCGCAGGCTGCCGGCATGCGCCTGGGCTGCGCGCCCGACACCTTCCTGGGTGCGGGCCTGCAGACCGCCCGCCGGCTCATTGACGAAGGCGCCATCGGCACGCCGTTGAGCGGGCTGACCATGTTCCAGTCCCCCGGCCCGGAGTCCTGGCACCCGAACCCGGCGTTCTTGTTCCAGCGCGGCGCCGGCCCGCTCTTCGACATGGGCCCGTACTACCTGACCGCGCTGGTCCAGGTCCTGGGCCCCATTGCCAAGGTTGCCGCCGTCGGCAACGGCGCCTTCCCGACCCGGACCATCGGCTCCGGCCCGAAGGCCGGGGAGACATTCGACGTCGAGGTGCCCACCAACGTCAGCGCCGTGGCCCTTTTTGAATCGGGCGCCACCGCACAGAGCGTTTTCAGCTTCGACGCCCACAAGGGCCACTACGGCATTGTGGAGATCACCGGCACCGAAGGCACCATCACCATTCCTGACCCGAACGGCTTCGACGGGACGGTCAAGCTGTGCAAGCGCGGCGAGGAGGACTGGACCTTGATCGAGGCGACGGGTCCAGCGAACGGCCGCGGCATGGGCGTGCTGGACATGGCCCGCTCCATCCGGGCCGGCGTCCCCCACCGCATCCCCGGCGAGCTGGCCTTCCACGTCCTCGACACCATGGTTTCGATCAGCGAGTCGATCGACACGGGCGAGTTCGTGACCGTGGCCAGCACGGCCCCGGCCACCCCGGCCGTGCCCGTTGACTGGAACCCGACCGAAGCAACCCTTTAGGAACCGACGCCATGACCTCCCTCCAGATTCCTTCCGGCCGCCCGCTCGGTGTTGCCGTCATCGGCTACGCGTTCATGGGCAAGGCGCATTCCCATGCCTGGCGCACCGTGGCCAACCACTTCGAGGTGCCCGACTTCATCCAAAAGGTCCTTGTGGGCCGTGACGCGGATGCCGTTGCGGCGGCCGCGACGAAGTACGGCTGGGACGAATGGGCCACGGACTGGAGGGAGGTCATTGCCCGCGACGACATCGACATTGTGGATATTTGCGCGCCGGGCTGGCTGCATGCCGAGATCGCGACGGCGGCACTTGCCGCGGGCAAGCATGTGCTGGTGGAGAAGCCGTTGGCCAACACCATGGAAGAGGCCGAGGTCATGGTGGAAGCCGCCCAGGCGGCCCGCACCCACGGGGTCCGTTCCATGCTCGGTTTCACCTACCGGCGCGTGCCGGCCCTGGCGTTTGCCCGCCAGCTCATCGCGGACGGCAAGCTGGGCACCATCCGCCAGGTCCGCGCGTCGTACCTGCAGGACTGGCTGGCCGACGCGGAGGCGCCCATGACGTGGCGCCTGCGCAAGGACCAGGCAGGATCCGGGGCCCTGGGCGACATTGCCTCGCACGCCATTGACCAGGTGCAGTTCCTGCTTGGCGAAAAGGTCACCGACGTTTCGGGCAGGCTGCACACTTTTGTCACGCAGCGTCCGGGCCCGGACGGTCCCGAGACTGTCACTGTCGACGACGCCGCCTGGGCCACGCTGTCCATGGCCAGCGGCGCCGTGGCCAGCGTGGACGTGTCCCGGGTGGCCCTGGGCCAGAAAAATGCGCTGAAAATCGAAGTTTATGGCACAACCGGGTCAATTACTTTTGACCTGGAAAACCCCAACGAACTGTTCTTCCTTGACGGCACCGAACCCGTTGAGATCCAGGGCTTCCGGCGCATCCTCGTCACCGAGCCCGGCCATCCCTACATGGACGCCTGGTGGCCGCAGGGGCATGTCATCGGCTGGGAGCACGGCTTCACGCACCAGGTCCGGGATTTCCTGCTGGACATCAGCAACGGCACCGACCCGTCGCCGTCGTTCGAGGACGGGCAGCGCGTGCAGCGCATCCTGGGCGCCATCGAAGCCTCCTCCGCGGCCGGAAGCGTCACGGTTCCCGTATCCGGTTAGGCTGGTCGAAACCAGCCCGCCACACCGACATTCCCTCTCTCAAAGGACAGCCCCAATGACCCGTCCCTACACTTTGTTCACCGGCCAGTGGGCCGACCTTCCCCTGGAGGAAGTGGCCCGGCTGGCCGCCGACTGGGGCTACGACGGACTGGAGATCGCCTGCTCCGGCGACCATCTGGACCCGTGGCGCTGGGACGAGCCCGGTTATGTGCAGGGGAAATTGGCCATGTTGGAACGCTACGGCTTGAAGGTGTGGGCGATTTCCAACCACCTCAAGGGCCAGGCCGTCTGCGACAACCCCATCGATTTCCGCCACGAAGCGATAGTGGGCTCCAAGGTGTGGGGCGACGGCGACCCCGAGGGTGTGCGCCAGCGTGCCGCGGAGGAAATGAAGCACACGGCCCGCCTGGCCCAGGCACTCGGCGTTTCGACGGTTGTCGGCTTCACCGGCTCCTCGATCTGGCAGTACGTGGCCATGTTCCCGCCGGTCCCGGAGTCAGTGATCGACGCCGGCTACCAGGACTTTGCCGACCGCTGGAACCCGATCCTGGACGTCTTTGACGAATGCGGGGTCCGCTTCGCCCACGAGGTACACCCCTCGGAGATCGCGTACGACTACTGGACCACGGTGCGGACCCTGGAAGCCATCGGCCACCGCCCCGCGTTTGGGCTGAACTGGGATCCGTCACACTTCATGTGGCAGGGCATTGACCCGGTTTCCTTCATCTGGGACTTCAAGGACCGGATCTACCACGTGGACTGCAAGGACACGAAGCTGCGCCCCACCGGCAGGAACACCGTCATGGGTTCGCACCTGCCCTGGGGCGATCCGCGCCGTGGCTGGGACTTCGTCTCGGCCGGCCGGGGCGATGTGCCCTGGGAATCCTCCTTCCGCGCCCTGAACTCAATCGGCTATGACGGACCCATCTCCGTCGAGTGGGAGGACGCCGGCATGGACCGCCTACAGGGTGCACCCGAGGCACTGGCGGCCCTGAAGAAGTTCGACTTCGCCCCGTCCGCCCTGTCCTTCGATGCGGCGTTCAGCAACCAGGACTGAGCATCCCGTGCGTCGAGTCAGACGGAGATGCGCCGAGTCGGACGAGTCGAAACGCCCCGCTCGGCGCGCTCCGTCTGACTCGGCGCAGGGCGCGCGGCGCTAGAGTGGTTCCATCATGAGCATTCCAAAATCGTCTCCCGCCTCGGTCCGCATTGACGCCTGGCTGTGGGCGATCCGCGCCTACAAGACCCGTTCCATGGCCACGGCAGCTTGCCGCGCGGGCCACGTGAAACTAAACGACGCCAACGCCAAGGCCTCCCACACCGTGGTTCCCGGCGACACGATCCGCGTCCGCCAGCCCGGCTA
>Ga0075017_100002865_pt1 | contig 10827 bp, 12 predicted proteins | sample AleBraG_ABR_2012_FD_71475 | JGI IMG/M metagenome (GOLD analysis project Ga0075017, IMG submission 71475) | Freshwater sediment microbial communities in response to fracking from Pennsylvania, USA - Alex Branch Run_MetaG_ABR_2012 | ecosystem: Environmental > Aquatic > Freshwater > Creek >...
TCGAGCCTGCTGTGCGGCGGCGCTGATGCTGCTCACCGCGGCTTGCGGATATCACACGGCAGGTCATGCGGCGCAGCTTCCGGAAAGCGTAAAGACCATCGCCGTCCCGGCGTTCAGGAACGAGACCAGCACCTACCGCATCGAGCAGATGCTCACCTCGGCGGTGGTGCGCGAGTTCACCACGCGCACGCGCTATGAGATTCTCCACGAGGCCAGCGAGTCGGCCGACGCGACGTTGCGGGGCACGGTGCTGTCGACCTCGTCCACGCCTGTCGCCTACGACACCGCGACCGGACGCGCCGCCAGCGTGCTGGTGGTGGTCAGCATGAAGGTGTCGCTGACCGACCGGCAGGGGAAGGTCTTATACGAGAATCCGGCCTACCTGTTCCGCGAGCAATACGAGGTCTCGCAGGATCTCTCGAGCTTCTTCCAGGAAGATTCACCCGCCTTCCGCCGCCTGTCGCAGGACTTCGCCCGCACATTGGTCTCCTCCATCCTGGAGGGCTTCTAACGTGCGCAGAATCGCGCCGCTCGCGCTCCTGATGGCTGTCCTGCTTTCGCCGGGCTGCAACGGAAACCGGCCGGGACACATTGGGGCGGCGGCGACGGACTTCACTCTGCAGGACTCCGACCGGAAAGTCACCCTCAGCCAGTTTCGCGGACAGGTTGTGCTGGTAAATTTTTGGGCGACCTGGTGTCCGCCTTGCCAGGCGGAGCTTCCGTCGTTGATTACCATGCAGGATCGCTACCGGACGAAGGGCGTGATGGTGCTCGGCATAAGCATCGACGTGGATGAAGATGCGTATCACCGCTTTCTGAAGCAACGCAGCGTCAACTTCTTGACCGTTCGCGATCCGGATCAGAAAATCGCCACCATGTACGGCACCTCGGGATGGCCCGAAACTTACATCGTGGATCGCCAAGGAGTGCTGCGGCGGAAGATCGTGGGCCCGATCGACTGGAACTCGCCCGAGATTAACGCCTTCCTTGGCAACTTGTAGTCCTTCGGGTCGCAGTCTCTAGGCGAATGCGGCTCGCAATGCTAGAGTCAGAAACGAAGCTTCTCGCTCTGCGGATGCCATGATGCGTGCCTTTGCCCAAGCCGAACGTTTCGTCAGCGAACTGGAGTCGCGCAAGCTCCGTCCGGCCTACGTGTTCGTGGGAGATGAGGCCTTTTTCCGCAAGCGCTTTCGCGATGCGATTCTCGAGCACCTGGTTCCGGTGGAACTGAGAGACTTCAGCCTTTTCGAGTTCGATCTTTCTGAGACCGACTTGTTCGAGGTTCTCGACCGTGCCCGCACGCCCTCGTTGATGGCTCCCTTTCAGGTCTTCTTTGTGCGTGGCGTGAAGAATCTTTTCGGCCGCGGATCGAACGATGAGAAGCTGGCCGCGATCGAAGAGTACTGCAAGAATCCGAATCCTGACGCCGTCGTAGTTTTTGTCGCCGACCACATCAGCATTCCGGCCGACGTCCGCCGCATGGAGATGCAGGACAAGGAGCGCTACCAGCGGATTCGCGAGACCATGGGCCAGTATTGCGGCATCGTGGAACTGGCGAGAGTGGAAGAGGGCGAGGCGGTGCGCTGGATTTCCGAGTACTGCACAGGCCGCGAAGTGAAGATGGAACCGGACGGCGGCCGCGAATTGGTGGATGCGCTGGGCGGCGACATGATGATGATTTCGAACGAACTGGAGAAGCTGATTCTCTACGTCGGCGAAAAGAAGCGAATCACGCTGGGCGATGTGGAGACCATGGTCCTCGCCGCTAAGCAGCGCTCGCTGTATGAATTGACCGACGCGATTTCGAGCAAAGACCGGGTGCGGGCGCTGGAAATTCTCGACGCGATTCTGACGACCGGCGACGGCGAGGAGGCGGCGATCGGGCACATCTACATGCTGGCGAAAACGTTTCGCCAGATGCTGGTCATTCTCGAACGCAACGTCCGCGACCAGCGCATGCTGTGGGCGGCGCTGTGGCAGGGATTCCGCGTACCTCCCTTTGCCGCCGATGACATCATCAAGCAAGCCCGCCGCTACAAATCGCGCCGCGAACTCACGCGGGCGATTCGATTGGTGGCGAAAGCCGATCTGGCGCTGCGCTCGAATCCGGTCAGCAAGCGCATGGTGCTGGAGCGGCTTGTGATCGAGTTGAGCGCTGAGCCGAAGGTGGAAACGCCCGGGTGGATGCAGGATCAGCTGCCGGTGTGAGGAGAGTCCGTTACGGCAAGCCGAATGCGTAGACCTTCCCGTCTCCGGACCCGAAAAAGAGCATGCCGTTCGCGACAATCGGCGAGGAACTGACGGTTCCTTCAGTCTTGAAGCTCCACAGCAGAGCGCCCGTGTCGGCATTCAATGCGTACAGGTTGTCATCTTCCGATCCTACGTAGACAACTCCGTTCGCAACTGCGGGTGATGAGTAAAGGGTAAATCCGTAAAGTGACATTGGGTAGTTCCACAGTTCGGCACCCGTAGAAGCATTGACGGCATAGAGATGGTTGTCCGTCGATCCGAAATACACGATCCCATTGGCGACAGCTGGTGAGGAATAGATAGACCCTCCAGTCGGGTAGCGCCAAATTTCTGCTCCCGTCTGTGGATTGAGGGCATAGAGATTCCCATCGGCGGATCCGATATACAAGATTCCGTTCGCTATCGCAGGCGAGGAGGAAGCATCGCCGCCCGTTTTAAATCGCCAGATGTTCGAGCCAGCCTGTGCACCCACGGCGTAAACATTCGAGTCTGTGGAGCCAAAATATACCACTCCATCGGAGACAGTGGGCGAGGAAACCACTTCAAAACCGGTGTGGAATTTCCAGCGCAGGGCGCCAGTTGTGGCGTCTACAGCGTAGAGGTAGGCATCGTTGTTGCCTACATAAACCACGCCACCCACAACGGCCGGGGAGGACGAGAACCAGCTGGTGCCGGCGAATGTCCATTCCTGTATCCCCGTCCTTTCGTTGAAGGCGTAGAGAAATCCATCCTGGCAAGCAGCATAAACATGCCCGTTGGCAATTGCCGGTCCAGAATAGAAATGGTTGCCCCCGCCCGCTTTCCACAACGTACTTCCAGTCGAGGCGTTCAGGGCTGTCACATGGTCGGAATTATCCGCGGCGAATACGGCGCCATTCGCGGCCGCTGGTGAGGAGGTCAGTTCGCCCGTCAGGTAGCTCCACTTCAACGTTAGACTTCCGACGTTGCCGGAATTTAGAACGTTCTCGTATGGATTGAAGCGCGTGCCACTAACCGTGAAATGGAACTGTGTCCAATCCGTTTGGACGAGGAAATAGCCATCAACCCACACTTCGCTCGTCTGCGCTCTGACCAGATGTGTCCCCGGAGTCGCCAAACTCGGCACCTGGATGCGAACCGAAAAGGAACCTATGCTGTCAGTTTTAACCACCGTCTCCCGGACAGTGTCGAAGAAAATCGCAAGCGCCGAATTCGGAGTAAATCCAGCGCCGGAAACGCGGGTCGAACTGGTGGGTGGGCCGCTGGGAGGAGCGAGCGCGACCTCAGCTTGGCCAGCACCCAGCGCCGGTTGGAGCAGAACTGCGAAGAATATTTGCGCCAAGACAATATACGACATGCGAGCACGATTGATTTTCCGTTGCATAGATAACTCGCTGGGCCGGTCATCTTTGAAAATGAAACCAAGGTAGGCCAAAGGATCGCAAGGACCGACGGTGCCCGCTATGTTGCCTGCATTCGAATACCGTGTCAATGTGCAAGAACTTGCGATAGGACAGAGCTAAGGGAGAGGGTGTCGGCGTTCGCATTCACCAGATAGAATCTCCTTGTGGTTTGTGTTCCTTCATACCTCTCGCGCATTAACTACGCTGGACCGAGCGAGCCTAACCTCATCACACTTCGCGCCCTGCATCGTGCGCACCTGCTTTCCGTCCCTTTTGAGAATCTCGATATCTCTATGGGGCGGGAGATTTCCGTTGATGAATCTGCCATTATTCGCAAGGTGGTGGAGCGGCGGCGGGGTGGGTTTTGCTACGAATTGAATGGAGCGTTCGCGGCGCTGCTGCGTGCTCTGGGATTCCAGGTTACGCTGCTTTCCGCACGAGTAAGCCGCGAGAAAGGCGGAGAAGGTCCGGAGTTTGATCACCTTACGTTGCGCGTTGACCTCGGCCCTGATCACGACTCATGGCTGGCCGACGTGGGGTTTGGCGAGTCGTTTCTGGAGCCGCTGCGGCTCGCGCCGGACATCGAGCAACAGGATCCGGTAGGGAAGTTTCGGCTGGTGGAACTGGGAGAACGCCTACAGATGGAGAAGGCAGAACCCGATGGCCGGTGGCGGCGCCAGTATTCTTTCACGCTGCAGCCGCGCCGCCTGGAAGATTTCGCGGACATGTGCCACTACCACCAGACTTCGCCCGATTCGCACTTCACGCAGAATCGCATCTGCACCCGCGCCACGCCGGAGGGCCGCGTTACGCTTTCTGGTCTGAAGATGATTCGCACGCGCCTCGGCCACCGGGAAGAAATCTTGCTGACTTCGGAAGACGACAGGACTGCCGCGCTACGTGAACACTTCGGTATCGAAGTCTCAAGCTAAGGGCTGACAGCTGAAAGCTGCAAGCCTCCGGCTACTTCATCGCGGTAACGCGTTTGCCCAGCCGTGACTTGTAACGGGACGCCGTGTTCTCGTGCAGCGTGCCCTTCTGGATGGCCTTGTCGAGGGCGGAAACCGTCTTGCGATATACCTGCTCGGCGGCGGCTTTGTCGCCCTTTTCGATGGATTCGCGGAGGTCGCGCAACTGGGTGCGCAGGCTGGAGGTGTTGGCGCGGTTGCGCACCGTGCGACGTTCGGTCTGGCGGGCGCGCTTCAGCGCCGAAACATGATTTGCCATATCTGAGTTATTACCCTTAGGAGAATTCGAGATTCTTCGGGAGTACGTCCGAATTGCTTATTATATCCAGCAACTCTCGAAGGGTCAATCAGATGGCTGCGAGTCCCGAGCTTTGATTTTCTTCGCGGCCTTTGCGAAACCTCGGCGTCCTTTGCGGTCAAAAGCTCTTAACCGCAAAGAACGCGAAGGAAATCGCAAAGAACGCGAAGAAAAGGCTGTAATCGATATTGCACCGCCCATTGACTCGCACATGCTCCCGGGGTACGCTTGAGCCAATGGTAGTCGTTCGCCCCAGGGGCGCGAACATCGCTTTGATCCCGTCTCGTAGCATATCTCTGTTTTGCCTGCGAAGTGCACAGCCTTGGCACTTCCGCGCCGTTGGGCTTTGGAGTTCAGCTCACCCAGACAACTGTGCCTTCGGTCGCACCTCAAGGCAAGTTCTGGCCTGCAGGATGATGAACTAACCAGCATGAAGAAGAGTATCGGCATCAGTCCCAACATCGAGACGCTGTTCGGCACACGGGATGAGAACGTTCGCCTCCTGGAAGACGGCCTGAACATCACCATCAACCTGCGCTCCAATTCGATTGAACTGGAGGGAGCGCCGCGCGACGTGGCGCGCGCCGAACAGGTGTTTGCCGACTATGAGAGCCTGCAGCGCTCCGGTCACACCTTCAACAATGGCGATCTCAACAGCATGTTGCGCGTGCTGACCTCGGACGCTTCGAGCACGCTGAAGGGATTGGCCGAAGCCGGCCGGCAACGCTCGTTTGGGCGCCGCACGGTGCAGCCCAAGAGTCCCAACCAGCGCCGCTATCTGGAAGCCATCGAGAAGCACGACATGGTTTTTGGCATCGGGCCTGCCGGGACGGGCAAGACGTATCTCGCCGTTGCCATGGCGATTTCTGCGCTGCTGGCCAAGCGCGTGAATCGAATTATTCTGGCGCGGCCGGCGGTGGAAGCCGGCGAGCGTCTGGGATTTTTGCCGGGCACATTACAGGACAAGATTGATCCCTATTTGCGCCCGCTGTATGACGCTCTTTACGACATGCTCGACCCGGAGAAAGTGGATCGCTATCTCGAAAAGAATGTGATCGAGATCGCGCCCATTGCCTTCATGCGCGGTCGTACCCTGAACGATTCGTTCGTGATTCTCGACGAAGCGCAGAACACCACGTCAGAGCAGATGAAAATGTTCGTCACACGCCTCGGATTCAATTCGAAGGCCGTGATTACCGGGGACGTCACCCAGATCGATCTGCCGAACGCGCGGCGCAGCGGCTTGCTCGAAGCCATGGACGTGCTGAAGAGCGTGGACGGGCTTGCTTTTGTGCAATTCGACGAAGCCGACGTTGTGCGCCACCATCTGGTCCAGCGCATTGTTCGCGCTTACGACGAGCACAAGACGCGGGCCGAGCAACAGATGCTCTTGCTGGCCGAACCGCGGAACACAGATGCCGCCGCCATCAAAGAAAAACGCGAGGCTGCAGCCAACCAGGAAAGAAGCGGCCTCGCCAGTTGAGCAGCATAACGGAGCGAAGACGTACTTGGTAATTCTGCAGAAGAAAGTTCCCGGGCTGAGCGAAAATTCGCTGGCGCGTTTCGTTCTGCGAGCCCGGCGTGCGGCGGGTGTGCGCGGCGCGGTGAACATTCTGGTGACCGATGGTGCAGCGGTGCGTTCCCTCAACCGCAATTTTCGCGGTCAAAACAAATCTACAGACGTCCTGTCTTTCCCCGCCTTGCCCGAAGTGCGCCAGAGAGCGCCGGCCGGGGACATCGCAATCTCCGCAGACATGGCGCTGAGCAATGCCTCTCGAATCGGGCACTCGGCGGCCGACGAGGTGAAGATCCTCACGCTGCATGGCATCCTTCACCTGGCGGGGTTCGATCACGAGCAGGATGATGGACGAATGGCCCGTAAGGAAGCGGAACTTCGCCGCAAGCTCAGGCTGCCCGACGGCTTGATCGAGCGGGCGCACTCCGGGCACAAATCATCCGGCGTCAAAAAGCGAGCGGCCGCAGCCCGGAGAACGGCATGAACATCGGCGTTGCCATCGCGCTGCTTTTCCTGCTTGGATTGCTGACGCTGGTCTCTTACGTCGATCGCGTCTACCAGGAGGCGGGGAAATTTCTCTCGCGCGATTTTCAGGACAACATCGACGTCTTCGAACAGAAGATCGAGCCGGCATTGAAGATCAGCCGCGCCCGGGCGTCGCTGTCGATGGCTGTGCTGGCGCAGTTGACCATGGCGGCCATCGCCCTGCTGGTGGGCTTCATCATCTTCAACGATCAGCGCTGGAGCATTTACGAGATCCTGCGGGCCACCTTCAGCCTGACTCTCATTGTCATCGTCTTCAATCGCTTCCTTCCATTCATTCTGTTCTCTCGCACCAGGGGCGAGTGGCTGGTCCGCTGGACGCCTTTGCTGAAGGGGCTCATCTACCTTGTCCTGCCCGCGACCCTGGTGCTCGGCTTTCTGAAATCGGTGGCAACCCTGACGCGGCAGAACACAGGAGAAACTCCTGAGAGTCCGGCAGAGGCCGTGGATGCCCTGATCGAAGCGGGACAGGAAGAGGGAATCATTCAAGAGGGCGACCGCGACCTGATCCAGTCAGTTGTGGAATTCAGCGGCAAGACGGTGCGCGAAGCGATGAAGCCTCGCCCGGCCATGTTCGCTGTTCCCATCAACACCACGGTCGAGAAATTTATCGAGATGTTGCGCACGCGGCATTATTCGCGCGTCCCGGTGTACGACGGCACCGTGCACAACATCAAGGGCATTGTCTACACGCAGGATGTGTTGCAGGTGCCCGACAGCGAGGCGCACGTACGTACTCTCGAAACTTTGATGCGCCGCGATGTTTACTTTGTTCCCGAGAGTAAACTCGGCAGCGATCTGCTGCGCGAGATGCAGAAGCAGAACATTCGCATGGCGATCGTCGTCGATGAGTACGGCGGGGTAGCGGGACTGGTCACGATTGAAGATCTGGTGGAAGAGATCGTCGGCGAGATCCGCGACGATCACGACAAGCCCGAGGTCGTCCGTGAGGGCGAACGCTCCTTCCTGGTTTCCGGCGCCATGGATGTCGACCGGCTCGACGAACTCTTCGGCACCAAGCCGGAAGGGAAAGAGTCGGCCACGATCGCGGGCCTGGTCAGTGAACTGGCTGGAAGAATCCCGCACAAGGGCGAGATTGTCGAAGAAGACGGCCTGCGCTTCGAAGTGCTGGAGTCGACCGACCGGAAGGTAGAGCGCGTTCGCGTGACCGCGGTGCAGCCGGAACAATTAAAGTTGATGTGAGAAAGCTACTAGCTTCTAGCCGCTGGCTAATCTCATTCACGCCTCGAGAATTGTTTCGCTAGGTGCTAGCAGCTAGATGCTAGTAGCTTATCTCTATGCCCTTTCGCTCCGGCTTTGTTTGTATTCTCGGACGTCCCAACGCGGGGAAGTCGACGCTGCTGAATGCTCTCGTGGGCGAGAAACTCGCCATCATCTCGCCTAAGCCGCAGACTACGCGCAACCGCATTCAAGGGATCGTCCACATTCCAAAGCGGAAAGGGCATAGCGGCGCGCAGATCGTCCTCATCGACACGCCGGGTGTGCACAAGCCCGACAGTTCCCTCGGTCGAAAAATGATGGTGGAAGTCCGCGAGGCCATGGAGGGCTGCGACCTGGTGCTTGCCCTCCTCGACATCACGCACAAGCTCGACGTGCGCGATCAGTTTGCCCTCGACCTGCTGAAGCAATCGAAGACGAAGGCGTTCCTCATCCTGAACAAGGTCGACCTGATCCGCGAAAAGTCGAAGCTGCTCCCGATCATCGACGAATACCGAACCCTCTACCACTTCGCAGAAGTCTTTCCGATCTCGGCGCTCAAGCGTAAAGGCCTCGACGATTTGCTGGATGCGATGGTGGCCGCGCTTCCCTCAGGCCCGGCGTATTTTGCCGAAGATCAGATCACCGATCAGCCGGTGCGATTCATGGCCGCCGAAATTGTGCGCGAGCAGGTACTGCTCAACACCAGCGAAGAAATCCCTTACGCGACCACGGTGATCGTCGAGGAGTTCGAAGAAGGTCCGAAGCTCACGCGCATTGCCGCGACCATTTACTGCGAGCGCGCCGGTCAGAAGGGAATTCTGGTGGGCAAGGGCGGTCAGATGCTCAAGAAAATCGGTACCTCGGCCCGCATCCAGATCGAACGCATGGTCGGCACCAAGGTTTACCTCGCACTCTACGTCAAAGTTGAGCCGGGATGGCGCGACTCCCGCACGTTTGTGAATGAACTCGACTGGCGCAGGCAGGTGGCGAGCCGTATGCTGGAGCAGGAAGGTGACGAAAGCCCCCTTCCAAACACCAGGCCAACCGCTGCCAAGCGCTGAAATCGCGATTCTCCTCAAACGAAGCTCCCATTGCCGGATTGAGCGCCAGCAGCTAGAATCCTATTGTCTGCGCGGTGGGCGGAGGGGGTACGCCCAATCGACATGGAATCCAACGCTTCGTCTGAAGAACACCTTCAAGAACACGACTTTGATCCCGGAAAGCTGCGCCTGCGCGTCAAAGTGACCCTGGCCGCGGACCGAAAATCCGTAGATCCGGTTGTGCAGCAGGTGATGGAAGCCGTCAACGAAGTGGAGTGCGTCAACGGCAAGTCGGATGCCATTGAACTGGCCCTGCAGGAGGCACTTGCCAATGCAGTGGTCCACGGCGCCAAAGAAGATCCCAGCAAAATTGTGGAATGCCTGGTAGCGTGCGACGACGAAAACGGAGTGCTCATCATCGTCCGCGATCCAGGAGAAGGATTCGACCCCGGTACCATCCCTACCTGCACGATGGGCGAAAACGTCTACTCGAACCATGGGCGTGGAATTTTTCTGATCAATCAGTTAATGGACGAAGTGAAGTTCCGCAAGAACGGTACGGAAATTCACATGGTCAAGCGCTAGCGCCCCCCGCGACGTTGCGCCGGTTGCAACGCGCGTCTTTTAGCTGGAGGACAATCCTATGCGTAAGAACAAGGGCTTCTCGCTGATCGAGTTGCTGATTGTGGTTGCGATCATTCTGATCATTGCCGCCATCGCCATTCCAAACCTGCTGCGCGCCCGTATGGCAGCCAACGAGTCCTCGGCCGTAGCGTCGATCCGTACGATCAACACGGCGGAGATCACCTATAGCTCCACTTATCCGACGGTCGGCTACGCCGCTGCGCTGACGAACCTGGGCGGGGTCGCTCCTTGCACTCCCAGTTCAACCACCTCATGCCTGATTGACAGCGTTCTGGCGGGTGGCAGCAAGAGCGGATATACCTTCACCGCGACGGGCTCAGGTGGAACTCCGGCAGTTCAGTATTTCGCGACGGGGGTTCCTACGGTCCTCAATCAGACGGGCATTCGCAGCTTCTGCTCGTTTGAAGATGCGGTCATCCGGGTCCAGCCCACCGGCGCTGCGATCGCAAGCGAAGCCGCTTGCCAGGCTTTGTTGCCGCTGAACCAGTAAGCCTTTCAGAAGGCCTGGGAACTTCGCACCTGAGGTCCCAGGCTATTCTTTTGCCGCGATCCCCAGAGCCTTCATCTTGCGGTAGAGATGGCTGCGCTCGAGTCCCAATGTCTCAGCGGTCCGGCTGACGTTGCCGTGATTCTGATCCAGCGTTTTCAGAATGTAATCGCGCTCGTACGCATCCCGGGCCTGTTGCAGCGTGGAGAACTCGCTCTTTGCCGCGCGTCGAGTGCCGTCGCGATAGACCAACGGGGGCAGGTGCTTGCTGTCGAAGCGCGTGGTCGTGGGATTCATGATCACGATGCGCTCGATCACGTTGCGCAGTTCGCGCACGTTGCCGGGCCACGAATAGCGCATCAGAACTTCGATGGCATCATCTGTGATTTCGCGTGGACGCCGTCCGTAGGTGGCTGCGAGTTCCTTCAGAAAATGCCGCGTAAACAGGGGAATATCTTCCTTGCGTTCGCGCAGGGG
>Ga0075017_100002866_pt1 | contig 10825 bp, 8 predicted proteins | sample AleBraG_ABR_2012_FD_71475 | JGI IMG/M metagenome (GOLD analysis project Ga0075017, IMG submission 71475) | Freshwater sediment microbial communities in response to fracking from Pennsylvania, USA - Alex Branch Run_MetaG_ABR_2012 | ecosystem: Environmental > Aquatic > Freshwater > Creek >...
GAGCCCGGAAGGGCCCCGACGGTGGTCCCCAACTCGCGAAATCGGGTGGTCCCGAAATCACGAAATCAGGTGGTCCCCAACTGACGAAATCGGGTGGGTCCGATCAGACGAAATCCTGCAGCCTGCCCTGCACGATCCATTTGCGGGGGGCGGAGCCATCCCGCTGGAGGCGCAGCGGCTGGGGCTGGAGGCTTATGCCAGTGACCTCAACCCCGTGGCCGTGCTAATCAACAAGGCCATGATCGAGATTCCGTCCAAGTTCACAGGCAGGCCGCCGGTTAGCCGTCTGCCATGCCGCCAAGGTGAAAATCGGAAAGAACTGGAGTTAGAAGGAGAATGGCCGGGAGCGACAGGTCTTGCGGAAGACGTGCGCCACTATGGGGCTTGGATGCGCGAGGAAGCGCAAAAGCGAATCGGCTATCTGTATCTCCCCATTTACGTCACAGCAATGATGGCTGAATCGCAGACAGAATTGCAGCCGTTGGTGGGACAGAAGCTTACCGCCCTTGCGTTCTTCTGGGCACGCACGGTGAAGAGCCCAAACCCAGCCTTCTCTCATGTCCAAGTGCCGCTAGCGTCCACCTATATTCTCGCCGGCAAAGAAGGGAATCTAGCTTACGTGCAGCCTGTCGTGCTTGCTGATCAATATCACTTCACGGTCAGAAAGGGCGTCCCACCGGTGGAGGCCGAGGAGGGCACGAAGGCTGCGGGGCGAGGTGCGAACTTTCGCTGTATTGTGTCCGGCTCTCCGATTTCCCCCGAGTATATTAGGTCTGAAGCACAAGCTGGCAGAATGGGGGCAAGACTCATGGCCGTCCTTGCCGAAGGGGCGCAGGGGCGCGTGTGCGTGTCTCCGACGCAACAAATGGAGGTTCTCGCCCGCACAGCGGAGCCAACATGGAAACCTGAAGTGGAGTTCTTTCAGCAAGCACTCGGTTTCCGAGTTGGAAACTACGGCATGACAAAGTGGAGCGACCTTTTCACGCCGCGTCAATTGGTCGCGCTGACCACGTTCAGCGATCTCATCACTGAAGCCAAGGCAAGGGTGCTTGATGATGCGCTTGCTGCCAATCTGTCGGACGACTCTAAATCATTGACCACTGGCGGCATTGGAACCACTGCATATTCGGAGGCCGTTAGTATCTACCTCGCGTGTGCGTTGAGCAGGCTGGCAACCTATGCCAACACTATTTGCCACTGGAACATTAAGGGTGGAAGTGTCGGTCAGATCTTCGCAAGACAGGCCATCTCAATGTCGTGGGACTACCTGGAGGTGAACCCGCTTGAGAAGATGAGTGGCAATTGGTCTGGTGGCATTGAATGGGTTAGCGACGTTCTTGGTGAGTTCAAAGCGGCGACGGTCATGGGGTCCGCTCAGCAACTCGATGCCGGAAAGCAAGAACTGTCCCGAGGCAAGGTAGTCTCCACCGACCCGCCTTACTACGATAATATCGGCTACGCAGACCTTTCAGATTTTTTCTACGTCTGGTTGCGCCCATCTCTAAAAGCAATCTACCCGGATCTATTTGCGACCCTGACTGTTCCGAAGGCCGAAGAGCTAGTCGCCACGCCGTTCAGACACGGAGGAAAAGAAGAGGCGGAGGCGTTCTTCCTAGACGGCATGACACGTGCAATGCACCGACTGGCTGAACAGGCTCATCCAGAGCCGCCGATTACTATCTACTACGCTTTCAAACAATCGGAAAGCGACGTGAACAACAGAACATCCTCCACGGGGTGGGAGACTTTCCTCGAAGCTGTGAATCGTGCTGGACTACAACTTAGCGGCACTTGGCCCATGCGCACCGAAAAACAGGGGCGCTCCAGGGCGAACGACTCCAACGCCCTTGCGTCATCGATTATCCTCGTATGCCGCAAACGGCCTGCCGACTCCCCCTCAATTTCCCGCCGCGAGTTCATCCGTGAGCTGAACGGCGTGCTGCCCGAGGCGCTCGACGAGATGACCAAAGGTTCAGGTGACGAGCGCTCGCCCGTGGCTCCGGTGGACCTTTCGCAGGCCATCATCGGGCCGGGCATGGCGGTCTTTTCAAAATACTCTGCCGTGTTGGAGGCCGACGGCTCGCCCATGAGCGTGCGCACCGCCCTCCAGCTCATCAACCGCTTCCTTGCCGAGGACGACTTCGACGCTGACACCCAGTTCTGCCTGCACTGGTTCGAGCAGCACGGTTGGACGGAAAGCGGCTTTGGTGAAGCAGACGTGCTGGCCCGCTCCAAAGCCACCAGCGTGGACGCCATGAAAGAAGCCGGAGTAGTGAAAAGCGGCGGCGGCGAAGTGCGCTTGCTCAAGTGGCCCGAGTATCCCACCGATTGGGACCCGCGCACCGACACGCGGACGCCCGTTTGGGAAGCTCTGCACCAACTCATCCGCGCCCTGAAAGATGGCGGCGAATCCGCCTCCGGTGCGCTCCTGGCCGCTCTCGGCGGCAAAGCCGAGGCCGTGCGCCAGCTGGCCTATCGCCTTTACACCCTCTGCGAACGCCTCGGCCAGGCCGAAGATGCCCGCGCCTACAACGAACTCATTACCAGTTGGACCGGCATCGAATCTGCCGCCTCCAGTGCACCGAAACCTACCCTCCGGCAGGGGACGCTGTTTGAAGACTAGGTGAGCAATGACTATGAGCCTGAAACCCTGGCGTGAAATAATCGTGCCCCATCCGGACGTGCTGAACGGCACGTTCCAACAATCGGAGTTCGCTGCCGACATGACCGCAGTGCGCACCGGCAAGGCGACCCCGGAATATGGTGATGCAAAGGCGTTTTTCGATCGTACGTTTATCACTGAGGGTATGGGGCGACTGCTCACCCAGGTGTCGCAGCGACTCAACGGCAAGGGCGGCGAGCCGGTTATTCAACTGCAAACCGCCTTCGGAGGCGGCAAGACGCACACGCTGCTCGCGGTGTATCACTTGGCCTCGCGCAAATGTCCGTTGGGTGAACTTGTCGGCATTCCGGCACTGCTCGATCATGCCGGATTGCTGGCTGTGCCAGAGGCACAAATCGCCGTGCTGGACGGCACCGCCCACGCCCCAGGTCAGCCATGGAAGCATGGCAATCAGACGATTCGAACTCTCTGGGGGGAACTGGCCTGGCAGCTTGGGAAGGCGGAGGGCTTCGCGCTTGTGGGGGAGTCGGACGCGAACGGAACGTCGCCTGGCAAAGACGTGCTCTGCACGTTGCTGGCTCTCTATGCGCCATGCGTGGTGCTGCTCGACGAGTTGGTCGTTTACATCCGCCAGTTTGTGGAGAGCCAACCGCTCAGCGGTGGCACCTACGACAGCAACCTGAGTTTCATCCAATCGCTGACCGAAGCGGCGAAGCTCGTGCCAAACGCGGTGGTGCTGGCATCGCTGCCAGAGTCTGACAGCCAGGCCGGCGGCCCGCGGGGCGTAGCCGCCCTGAAGGCATTGGAGGCTGTCTTCAACCGGGTGCAGGCACTCTGGAAAACCGTGGCTCCCGAGGAAGCTTTCGAGATCGTCCGTCGTCGCCTATTTGAAAAAATCCGCGATGCCAAGGCTCGTGACCAGGTATGCCGTGCTTTTGCCGACGCCTACGTGGCCGAAGGTTCAAAGGTGCCCCAGGAAACTCAGGAATCCCATTACTTTGACCGGATGATGCAGAGCTACCCAATTCATCCCGAGGTCTTCGCCCAACTCTATGAGGAGTGGACAACCATTGATGGATTCCAGCGCACCCGCGGTGTGCTGAAGCTGATGGCGAAAGTCCTATACCGACTGTGGCAGGACGACAACAAGGACCTCATGATTCTGCCCGGCAGTTTGCCGCTTTACGACGGCAGTGCGCGCAATGAGCTAATTTATTATCTCGGCCCCGGCTGGGATCCCGTAATCGACCGTGACATTGACGGCGAGCGCGCTGAAACCACGATCCTTGAAACCAAGGAGACGCGCTTCGGCTCCGTGCAGGCTGCTCGTCGCGTGGCGCGGACGGTGTTCCTGAGCAGCGCCCCGTCTTCGGTGAACATGAACCCGGGAACCCGCGGCATCGACCGCGCGCGAGTGCTGCTCGGATGCCTCCAACCAGGGCAGACTTCCTCGCTCTACTCCGATGCTCTGAATCGCCTGGCTGACCAGCTTCACTATATGAGTTCATCCGGCGACAAGTCACAGAACGCAACCCGCTACTGGTTCGACACACGTGCCAATCTCCGCCGTGAGATGGAGGAACGGAAGAAGCGGTTCGAAGACAAGAATGAAGTGCGTGGTCGAATGGCGGAGATCGTCAAGAAGTTCGCTGCTGGCGCGACTTTCTTTGACGGCACACATGTCTTCACCCCTCACAGCGATGTGCCAGACGATAGTGCGTTGCGTCTGATTGTGCTGTCCCCGGAGCAGTTCTACTCCCGCGCGGAGCCGCGCCTCGCCCATGAAGCCGTTCTCAACTATGTGCGGACCAACGGCACGAAACCGAGGTATCGCGGCAACCGCCTGCTTTTCCTGGCACCCGACCATGGAGTCCTAACACGACTACGCGATTGTATCCGCATGGTGCTGGCCTGGAACTCCATCGTGGAAGATGTTGCCGCCATGCGTCTGGTGCTGGACAACCTGCAAAGCGAGCAAGCCAAGAAGGAACTGAAAGGAGCGGAAGACGTTTTGCCGAGAGTCGCCCGCGAATGCTTCAAATGGCTGCTCTGTCCGTCGCAGGAGAGCCCGAGCGGCAAACCGAGCGTGGAGAATTTTGCTCTGAACACCGGCGGCGCGGCTTTGGGATCTGAGATTGAGCGCGTGTGCCTCGACAACGAATGGGTCATTGCGACCTGGTCGCCCATCCATCTGCGCGCCAAGCTCAAGGAGCTTTATTGGAAGGCCGACAAGACCGCCGTGAAGGCCGCCGATTTCTGGGAAGACACGCTTCGTTACCTCTACCTGCCACGCCTCAAAGGTCGCGACGCGCTCGCACAAGCCATCGTCAAAGGTGCTGGAACTCGCGACTTCTTCGGCACCGCCTACGGCGAGCACGACGGAAAGTTCGATGGATTCAGGCTCGGGGACGCGAACGTTCAACTCGACGACACTCTGCTACTCATAGAGCCGGATTCCGCAAAAGCCTACGAAGCGGCGCACCAGGCCGTCATTGCTCCAGTCATTCCTATCCCAACATCTGACAGCCCACGTCAAGAGCCGCCAGGCAAGCCATCTACGCAACCTCCCTTGGCGTCGACGCCAACGCCAGCGCGTCCAAAAGCGTTCCACGGCTCCGCCGTAGTAGCGCCCGCTGCCGCCAAGATGCGCCTCGTGCAGATTGCCGACGAAGTCATTGCGGTGCTTGCCGCCGACCCCAATGCGGAAATCAAAGTCCGCATCGAAATTGAAGCGACGTTCCCCAATAGCGCGCAGGACCAGACCAAACGCGCAGTCTCCGAGAATGCCAAGACATTGGGCTTCGGCACTGCGGAGTGGGAGTAAGATATTCCAAATCACTGCAATACGTATCGAGGCGGCCTCCGACAAAAATCTGTCGGCGGGAAAATCGCCGCGCCGAGATCGAATTGGTCGTAGGCAGATTGTTTATCCGCGCGGGCTTCACGGGATGCCAGCAAGAAAGCGCCTTGCTCGTACTTTAGAGGCGTTGCACCGTCAGCACAATTGTTCGGATAGGTTGTCGCTACTGGACTTTCTTTGTCGCTTTGGGTGTCAGCAACGCGCGTAGGATAGTTGTCGGCGCTTGGCCTGATTTGACAATCTGAATTTCGAGTGCACCCCTCCATGAACGAACCACGCCCGGAAAATTCACTCAGTCACTATCTGAGGGACATACTGCGTGCGATGGACGCGGCCAGTCCGTTCAGCGCTATTGCGCTTACCCTTACTCTCCCCGACATCTGTGGGTCCATCGAATACCCGGAAATAAATCGGCCGGATCAGGTTGGAGAGCGCTATCGCAGATGGTGCAATGAATGGGCACAGATGGTTACTGTCTCCGGCGCCGACTGCTATGCGCTGAGGTGCGCATTTTTGCACAACGGGGGTGACGAATTCAGTGGGCCGGCGGCGCGATATGCAACCTTCAATCGAATCGAATTCACAGTGGGCCAGATTGGGGGAGGCTGGGCTGCGAATGCGATTCCCGTAGGAGCGGGGCAAATGGCCCGAATTCCTCACGAAACATTCTGCCGCGATATGGTCGGCTCTGCCGAGGGGTGGCGGCGTGCCCGAAGCGACGACCCGCGGGTCGCGGAAGCGATTGCTGGCCTGATGCGGTTGCGACCCGTCGGGCCATAACGGACATGGACGCTCAATGGGCGCGCTGCCTCGTCTGCCTCAGGGGAACACGGTTCTGATAAGAGCGCTCACTACATGTAAATCGGCTCTCATTGATTCGAGAAAGAATGATGCCGGGACCGACTACATGATTAGTTGGGAGCCGAGGCTGATTGAGAGCTTATTTACTATTGACGTCACCGCTGTCGACTGCGGCGTTCGCAGGATGGTGGCCACGACCGATGGGTTCTCAACCGCCTCCGTGCAGTCAAGCAACACGTCAAGGAAGGGCGCATCTGGACCGGCTATTTCGATGATTCCAATATACCTGGACAACGCCGATTTCGAAGTCAGACGCTCGATGCCAGCTGCCGATACATCACTTTGGATAATTCGGCGAGCATAGTCTGTGGCAAGCAAATATCGGCATGTCATAGTAAGGGCGCCCTTGAAGTCGGGGAGTGCCGTCCCGAGCGCCTGCGCGACGAGATGACCGAGAGCGCGAAGCCGCGTTACAGGTAAGCGCACTTTCACCGGCATCGGGACAACAATGCTATGAAGACGCACGGATTCCTCATCGAAGTTGGCGAGCGGCCATTTGATTACCAGGTTGGTTCGCGGTTCCTGTTCGCCGGGAGTTGTGATGGCACCTAGGCGAGCCACGGCGTACGGTCCCAAACGATCGTCATGAACATAGACGGCTTTCAAGGCCGTTGAACCGTCGCGATATGCCAATGCTGGATTCGTCTGCGGCTGTACGGTGCCGATCTTCGCGCCAACCGCGCAGATCGCATGACCGGCTTCGCCGGGCCCAGAGGATTCTGGTATTACGGCGAGCACGGCAGGGAAGCCCGAGCGCAAGTACGTGTCGAGTACGCCGCGATCCACTGCAGTACGAGTAGCACGGACAAGCACCGGCGCTAATCCCGAGTCACGTATGGCCTCGCAAATTTGCTGAATGGCGAGACCTTCGGAGGGAAGCGTTCTCCCGTTCATCATTAAGTACCGCGACGCGGCCTGCGTGATGTCCGCCGGCGCCGGTAGTTTGAGAGACTCGGTGTGCGCGGATGAGTGCAGGGCAGTCCAAACTGCGGTCGTCGCGCAGGCACTGACGCCCTGATCCTGTTGTTGAAACGCTAGACCGTCAGTGTGTAGACGAAGCCCGCCAAGATGAACAACGTAGGGACGGATAGGCGCAAAAATGCGTTCGCCATCGGTTGCCTTTGGACCGAGCGTCTTTACAACGGTACGGCCGATTGGATGTCCTGGCAGGGGGCGTACAACGCTGAATCCAAGGTAGTGACCGGAGAGGTTCTGTCCAACCTTGTCTATATCTTTTCGAGCCGCTGCGACGAGTCGTCGCCACCGCCGTATATCTATCGCTTCGTCAAAGAAGTGTAGTCTCCGGCAGAAATTGGGGTAATTGCGCAGACTTTTTCCGTAGAATAGCGAGAGATCGGCAATATAGTCCCGGTCTACGTAATGAGTTTCCTCAATAATTGTCTTGCAACCAAGCACCGCAATGTAATTATCGAGGTAGCTGACTTGGATGGGCGGCCACTGATGGAGTTCGCCCTTAGGCCGTTCATAACGATCCGCCAGATGTCCTGAAACGAATCGGTGAAATTGAAACGTTTTAGCCGGGTAGTCTGCTGCCGGCATTCAGATCACCGAGCGCATTTCATTCGGAAGCTAAGTACGTCGGAAGGTACCGTTTCACTCTCGACTTCCGCACGGAGTACGTCGCGAAGAACCTCTTTGGCGGCTTCAAAATCGACGGTATGGTGCTTGTGGTCAATTCGCGCTTGACCTTGGTGACCCACCTTCTTGTGTGTTGCGCTCTCTACGGGCGCTTTCTTCCGCTTGCTCGGCATAGTTTCCCCTTGTGTAGTTGATCGCGACTTGCGCGACATCAGCGCTTGTAAATTGAATCCGTTGGCTCCCTGAGAAGCGCAGCCGTGACGCGGCGCACGGCGTCCAGTGTGTCAGAATCCGCACGCGATGCGCGTACAAATATAGGATCGATAGCTTCGGGCGACGCATTCAATGCGCGCCCTAACAAGCTGTCCACTGAACACTCCAGCGCATCAGCCAGTTTCACCAATGATTCCAAGGACGGGAGGCGCTGGCCCGTTTCAAAGTGGGAAACGGCGCCGGGCGCAATACCTGCCCTAGCGCCGAGTTCCGCTTGGGTAAGGCCTCTCCGCTCACGCTGCTCAGATATTCGAAGCCTGACAGCCTCGGTCAGATCGCTGTTTGACAATACTACGTCCTCGTATATAATGACACTACGATGTAGTAGTCACCTGTACGGTATCGTAGTACTAAGACATTTATTTTTCAAGAGGCTAATGCGATGGAAACCCCTGAACATCTTCACATTTTTGTCAATCGACGTCGATTCGGCGCATCCGACGGGGTGCGTGCCCGAATGACCGGCGGACAGATTGCGGGTCTAGTTCATGTACCCCCGCAAAATGCGGTAGTGCGCCGCGAAACTCCACCCCACGCTGGGGAAATTGGCATTGACCAGGAGATCGAAATCCGCGACGGCGAACACTTCTTGGTCACGCGGCGCGTGGTGGAAGGCGGCTAATGTCTCAGGAAAGGATCGAACGGGAGCTCAGTAGCTTGAGAGACGGCGGCATCGTGGCCGAGCTGCTCACACAAGCTTCTCGACCCGTAGTGCTGTACCGCGGCGTGCCAACTGGTGGTGCGCCACTGTCCTTGCCCGCGACCACAGACGTAATCGTTCCGGTACCGGACGGCTACCCCGCAGCACCCATCGACTTGGCGGGCCTCCCTACGGGTTCACCACTGCTGAGCCGTTTGCGCGGTGGCCAAAACAACCAAGGAAACGTGACCGCTGACGGGCGCAATTGGCAGCTCGCTTCCTACCATCCACACAGCAACGGTGGAGGGCCGCCTTATGATCCACAGTTACACGGATTTCATACATATCTCGATCAGCTGATCGCCTGGTTACACCGCATCGACTAGGTCAATCGCATGCAAGACGTCACCGTACACATTTCGAAGCCGCAATGGAGCACGCTCGCCCCCCACCTATTCTCTCGCTATCCGAATTCCGAATGGGCGACATGGCTTGAATTCGGCTGGCGCGCTTCCGCTGATTCCTTGGCGCTCGCTGTACGCCACTGCGATCTACCACGAGCGGGGGAACTCGATGACGCGGTCGCGCACGTAGCCTTCCAGGAGCCGTATTCCCTTCGAATCGCCTTGCAAGCGGAGAAGCATCCCTTTGCAGTGGGCGTCGCGCACTCGCACCCAAAAACTTGCCTCCCAATTGCCAGCTCAATCGACGACGACATGGATGGATATTATTCGGACTACCTTTCCGGATTTACCGGTGATCGTCCGTACCCCAGCCTGATTTTCTCGGAAGTTGACGGAGAAGTGATCGGATCCGGCCGCGTCTGGCGGAGCGGTCGATGGCATCCAGTGACACGAATTGTCCTAGAAGGGCGCGCCATTCCAACGTGGGTGGCCGGGAATCCTCCAATAGAAAAACCAATTCTTGAGAAGCGCGTCGCTCGGTTGTCGGGCGCGATGGGCCGTCGCGCCGCTCAGCGCCTCAGAGATGCGCGCATCGGTGTGGTTGGTGCAGGCGGTACAGGTGCGCCAGCCATCGAAATCCTTGCGCGCGCAGGTGTGGGTCACCTTATTGTGGTCGACCCAGACACTGTTGACCACTCGAATCTTGAGCGCGTGCACGGCGCCTACGAGTCCGACGTTGCCCGGAACCGATCAAAAGTCGAAGTCGCGCGCGACCACGTGCGTGCCATTGATCCAGAAATTTCCCTTACTGGCCTCGTCGGAAGAATTCCGCAACCACAGGTAGTTGACGCGCTTGCGCAATGCAACGTAATACTTGGATGCACAGATCAGCAACACAGTCGGCTTGCCTTGAACGAAATAGCACTTCGATATTGCATACCGGTCATCGACACTGGTGTCACTCTAGAAGGCACTGACGGACAAGTTAATGCGCAGATTATTCAGTTGCTGCATTTAGCTGCCGGAAGCGCATGTGTGGTATGCCGCGGTATGGTCGATTGGAAACGCATCGGTCAGGAACTCATGAATCCAGAAGAGCAACTGAGACGCCGCAATGCCGCGCTGGAAGCTCGCCAAAGGGGGGAAGATCCCCATGGATACTGGGACGATCTTCCTCAGCTCAATACAGTTGGGTACCTGACTACTGCCGCCGCCTCGCTGGCCGCGGGCTGCGCGATTGGCCTCGTTACCGGTGCATTCTCAAGCGGCTTCGAGCGAGCCCAGTGGACCTACTTCGCAACTCCTATTGAGGCACTGGCGTGGCATGAACATCGGAACTCCCATTGTTTCTGCGCCCGTATCGAGGGCGTCGGCGCGCAGTGCCCCGAAGAACAGATGGTGAATTGCCCGGCCCACTGGCAAGCAGTGCGCGCTGTGTGAGAATGGCCTTTCGAACCGCCACCACGCACCTCAGCAAGGTTAGCGAAAGGAATCCGTCGCGCCGTGATGTTTCGCCACCTATGAATGAATTTCAACCGTTCACCGCCCCCGGCGGCTACCCAAAC
>Ga0075017_100002867_pt1 | contig 10820 bp, 7 predicted proteins | sample AleBraG_ABR_2012_FD_71475 | JGI IMG/M metagenome (GOLD analysis project Ga0075017, IMG submission 71475) | Freshwater sediment microbial communities in response to fracking from Pennsylvania, USA - Alex Branch Run_MetaG_ABR_2012 | ecosystem: Environmental > Aquatic > Freshwater > Creek >...
ATCTTCGACAGGGCCGCCAGCGTCTCGTCGAGACGTGACCCGGTCGTGGCCCAGTTTCGGCCGAGCGTCGTGAGAAGTGTTCTCGCATCGGAGGGTCGCTCGTGGGTCAGGGTCGCGAGTTCGGCGGAGATCAGGGCGATGTCGCCCTTCCATTCGTCGCCCGTCTGAGCCGCGACCGCCGATCGCAGGAGCGCCGAGAGCGTGTCGTCGGCGACCAGGACATTCTGTTTGCCGATGGTCGACGCGGCGTTCTCGGTCGACGAGCCCGGCACCGTGACGTTGCCGCTCCCCAGCACGGTCGTCGCGATCCCGCTCGCTGCGAAGGTCTTGAGGTCGGACGACGAGACCGTGTCTTCGAGCGGCCAGGCGATCGAGGTCTGCGTGTACGGGAACGCGAGGAGGGTGCTGGTCGTCGGGACGGTGGAGGTCGGAGGGATCGTCGTCGGCGTTGCGCTGGGGCCGGTGGTCGCGCGAGCCTTCGGAGACGCTGCGCTGCTGTTCTTCGGTGTGCCGGTCGGCTTCGGCGCGTTGTCGGTCTTCTGCGTGCCGTCGGAGGGGAGCTGCCCGGGGGGACTCTGCGTCGCCGCGACGTAGGAGGTGGGCTCCGCCTTCTCCTGAAGGGCGATCGCGTCGGCGAAGTCGATCGGCTGCGGTAAGAACTTCTTGCCGGCCTGCGCGACCGCCGACATGTCGGAATCGGCATATGCCAGGGCGAACGTGTCGTTCGGCACCGTCTCGAGCTGCTTCAGCCACACGATCGCGGACGGAGGCGCGACGTTTCCGAGAATGCGGATGGAGGCCAGGATCATGGGGTCGATCCCGATCGCGACGTTCTTGCCTCGGACCGCCGCCAACTCCTGCGTCAGGATCCCGTTCGGCGACGTGTAGGCCCCGAGCGCATCGCTCGAGATCAGCCCGCTCGTCGACTCGGGCACTGTCAGTGGAACCGCCATGGCCAGTTTCGTGGCCTGAAAGCTGTCGGAAGGGTAGTAGACGACGCTCGAATGAGCTTCTGCCAGCGGGGTGCCTCCGACGCTGTAGCGCGTGCCGAACGCCTTCGCGCCCCAGTCGCTGCCGCCGAGCCCGAGCATCGACGACGGGACGGTCACCGTGATCCCGTCGGCCGTGGCCCCGGCGGCCACGCTCGGCACCGTGACCCGCGTCAAGAAGGCCCCGAGCGCGTCGTTGGTCGTCGTCGCGGGTCGGGCGAACCACGCCTCGAGCTGCTGGCGGCTCGAGAACGTCGCGTGGTCGAGATAGATGCCGACGACTCCAGGATCGAGAGACTGGTCGGTTCCGTTGTGCACGGTGACGGTCGCCGTGAGGTCGCCGTTCTGCTTCACCACGCCGTTGTCGCCGGGGGCCACCGAGACGGTCACCGCGTTCGTCGCCGGTGCGGTCGCCGGCCCGACCGGCCCTGCGGTCGGGGTCGGTGCCGGTGTGGGTGTGCTCGTCGTACTTGCTGCCGTGCTCGGGGCCGTCGTCGCCGCCGTGGCCGCGCCGACGGGCAGACCGGAGGCGAGGGCGGCGGCGGCCAGCAGGGAGACGGCGAATGCGGGAAGGATTCTCATAGGCGGGTGCGTCGGTCGGCGGGTGCGACGGTAGGCATAGCGAGTCTAGGGACTGCCGCCCGTGAACCCTCGACGCGCACCCCCGTATGGCAAGCTTGACCGTCATGGATTCCGTAGCGAGCGCCCTCGAGAGACTCGATCGGCTTGCCGCGACCCCTCGGGTCTCGAAGCTCGCGCTGGCCTTCCAGGCCGCCGGGCACGAGCTCGCACTGGTGGGTGGGCCGGTGCGCGACGCCTTCCTCGGCCGGGCCGTGAACGACCTCGACTTCACCTCGTCTGCCGACCCCGACGAGATCCTGCGCATCGTCGTGCCGCTCGCCGAGGCGCACTGGGAGGTCGGGCGTGCGTTCGGCACGATCGCCGCCCGGATCGACGGCGAGACCGTCGAGATCACGACGTATCGAAGCGACGTCTACGACGGCGAGACCCGCAAGCCGGAGGTCGAGTTCGGCGACACCCTCGAAGACGACCTCGTGCGCCGCGACTTCACCATCAACTCCATGGCGCTCCGCCTGCCCGAGCGAGTTCTGGTCGATCCGTCGGGCGGCGTGGAGCACCTCCTCTCTCAGACCCTGGCGACGCCGGGGGCTGCCGTCGACTCTTTTCGAGACGACCCGCTCCGGATGATGCGCGCCGCGCGATTCACCTCGCAGCTCGGCTTCACCGTCTCAGACGATGTTCGCGACGCTATGACGGCTCGCGCCTCGACGCTGTCGATCGTGTCGATCGAGCGGGTGAACGACGAACTGTCGAAACTCCTCAAGACAGCCGACCCGGTGCCGGGAATCCGGTTGCTCGTCGACACCGGCCTCGCGGCCCTCGTGCTGCCCGAGGTCCCTGCGATGATCCTCGAGCGCGACGAGCACCACCACCACAAAGACGTGTACGAGCACAGCCTGACCGTGCTCCGCCAGGCGATCGACTACGAGCGTGAGCGTCATCCTGATTCCGAGCCCGACCTGATCCTGCGCCTCGCCGCCCTTCTGCACGACATCGGCAAGCCGGCGACCCGGCGCCTGGAACCAGGCGGGGTGGTTACTTTCCATCACCACGACGCCGTCGGAGCCAAGCTCGCCAAGAAGCGCCTCAAGGCGCTGCGGTTCGACAACGACACGGTCGCCGCCGTCTACCTCCTCGTCGAGCTGCACCTCCGCTTCTTCGGGTACACCGAGGGCGGCTGGACCGACTCGGCCGTGCGCCGCTACGTGCGCGACGCCGGCGACCAACTCGAGCGACTGCACATGCTCACGCGCGCCGACGTCACGACGCGCAACCGCCGCAAGGCCGACCAGCTCGCCTTCGCGTACGACGACCTCGAGGCCAGGATCGCGGTGCTCCGCGAGCAGGAGGAGCTCGACTCCCTCCGCCCCGACCTCGACGGCGTGCAGATCCAGAGCATCCTGGGTATCGGCCCGTCTCGCGAGGTGGGCGAGGCCTACCGTTTCCTGCTCGAACTGCGTACAGAAGAGGGGCCGCTGGGCGCAGAAGAGGCATCCCGTCGCCTGCTGGAGTGGTGGTCCGGTCGCTGAGCGGTGTCGCCACGTCGGTTGCGGTCGATCCGCTCGGCTCCCTCGAGCCGACTCCAGAACACGCTGCTCATGTTCCGGGGCTCATGGCGTGTCCTGGAGCCCGACGAATCGTCGACTCTCGTCGACTCCAGTAGATACGCGATCAAGTGAAGGTGAGTGGCATGTTGTGGAGTCGGCCGGCCTGCGTTCCCGCGGTTGTGGCAACCATTCCCATCGCGTACCCTAGGAAGGTTGCTTGAGAAGCGCGCCCTTTCGTGCGCGACCACCGCGCAACGATGCCACTACCCTCCTGCCCCAGAAATACTGGGGCCGTTAAGTCCGAAGGAGGTGGGTTAGACATGCATCAGTACGAATTGATGGTGATCCTTGACCCCGAGATCGACGAGCGCACTGTCGCTCCGAGCTTGGACAAGTTCCTCAACGTCATCCGCAACGATGGCGGCACCGTCGACAAGGTCGACATCTGGGGCCGTCGTCGCCTCGCCTACGAGATCGCGAAGAAGACCGAGGGCATCTACGCCGTCGTCAACCTGACCGCGAACCCCGACGCGACCGTCGAGCTCGACCGTCAGCTGGGTCTCTCCGAGGCCGTCCTCCGCACCAAGGTGCTCCGCGCCGAAGAGGGCATCGAGATGGTCGCCAAGGCCAAGAAGCTCGCCGACGAGAAGGCCGCCCGCAAGGCTGCCGCGCCGTCGAAGGCTCCTGCCGCGTCCGCTGCTCCTGCTGCCTCGGCTCCTGCCGCTTCAGCTGCTGCGAAGACCGCTGCTGCTCCGAAGGCTGCTGCCGCACCGAAGGCGGCTGCGCCCAAGGCTGCTGCTCCGGCTGCGCCCGCTGCTCCGGCTGCGCCCGCTGCTCCGGCTGCGCCTGCCGCTCCCGCCGCGAAGACCGCCGAGTAGCTCGTGGCCGGCGAAACCGTCATCACCGTCGTGGGCAACCTGACGAGCGACCCCGAGCTGCGCTATACGCAGAACGGTCTCGCAGTCGCGAACTTCACGATCGCGTCGACTCCCCGCACGTTCGACCGCGCGTCGAACGAGTGGAAAGACGGCGAGGCGCTCTTCCTGCGTGCCAGTGTGTGGCGCGAGTTCGCCGAGCACGTCGCCGCCTCGCTGACGAAGGGCTCCCGCGTCATGGCGCAGGGTCGCCTCAAGCAGCGCTCGTACGAGACCAAAGAGGGCGAAAAACGCACCTCGATGGAACTCGAGATCGACGAGATCGGCCCCTCGCTCCGCTACGCCACCGCTCAGGTGACCCGTGCCTCATCGTCTCGCGACGGTGCCGGCGCCGGCTCCTTCGGCGGCGGCGCCCCTCGCCAGCAGGTGAGTGGCAATGGCGGCGGCAACGGTGGCGGTCAGGCCGACGAGCCGTGGGGCCAGCCCGCGCAGACCGGCGGCGGTTCGTCCGCTGCGTCTGGCGACGTCTGGAACACCCCCGGCGGCGGCACCTACAACGACGAGACCCCGTTCTAAACACTTCTTAATTACTGAAAGCAGAAAACAATGGCTGGAAAGAGCAGCGGCGACCGCCGCAAGCCCCTCCGCGGAAAGGGCGGCAAGAACGCCGCTCCCGCGAAGGCGATCCGTGTCGGCGTCATCGACTACAAAGACGTCGCGACGCTTCGCAAGTTCATCTCCGAGCGCGGAAAGATCCGTGCTCGCCGCATCACCGGCGTCTCCGTCCAGGAGCAGCGCCTCATTGCCCGCGCCGTGAAGAACGCCCGCGAAATGGCGCTTCTCCCCTACGCCGGCTCCGGCCGCTGATCGCCAGGGAGTAGCTCATGTCAAAGGTAATCCTCATCCACGAGGTCTCCGGCCTCGGTTCTGCCGGTGACGTCATCGACGTCAAGAACGGCTACGCACGCAACTACCTGATCCCGCAGGGCTTCGGCGTCGCGTGGACCCGTGGCGGCGAGAAGCAGGTCGAGCAGATCAAGTCGGCCCGCGCGACCCGCGAGCTCAAGACGATCGAAGAGGTCAAAGACCTCAAGGCTCGCCTCGAGGCCGTCACGATCACGCTTCCTGTCAAGACCGGCACGGGCGGGCGCCTCTTCGGCTCCGTCAAGCCGGCCGACGTCGCCAACGCCGTTTCGGCGCAGGGTGTCGGCACGATCGACAAGCGCAAGGTCGAGATCCCCAACGCCATCAAGCTGATCGGTGAGCACGAAGCCACCGTCCGTCTGCGCGAAGACGTCGTCGCCACGATCTCTCTTCTGGTCGTCGCGGCAAAGTAGCACTTTTCTGATAGCGGTGCGGCCCTTCCGGGTTGCACCGCTATCGGTGTTTAAGGGCCGCGACCCGCAGATTTCCTAGCCCCGCGGGGGACAAGCCGTCAAGTGTTTTGTACACAGGGTGTACCTCGGCCGTTCAACCTTCAACCCTCGATTCAAGCAACTTTCCACACAGCCGTTGTGGAGAGAGAAAATCCTGGTCAGCAGCTAAGTGGTCTCTGATTTTTCTTTTGATTCCACAGGTCTATCCACAGTTGTCCACCGTTTTTCCCGGCGTTTCTCCCATCTTGTCCACAGTGTTGTCCACAGGCTCGTTTGGTGGCATGGGGGGCAAGTCCCTATGGTGTGACAGCGCGCATCAGCCGAGCGCGATCTCATCGTTCGGGCGCGTTCTCAGGGGGCCCGGGCGCATGTCTTCGTGCGCCTCGCCGCGAGTTCGAGTCGTCGTTCGACGTTGTTGTCGGAGGGTGGCGGTAGAACTGCCCCAGCACCGACAACCCACCACCAGCCTGTTCAGGAGGCCCTCGTGTCGATAGCCCATCTCGGACTAGCCGCAAGCGACGCGTCGGGCGACCGTGGGCAGTCGTCCGGCTACGACTCGGGCAGCGGCTACGACCGCCGGACGCCGCCGCACGACCTGCTGGCCGAGCAGAGCACCATCGGCGGCATGCTCCTGTCGAAAGACGCGACCGCCGACGTCATCGAGACGGTGCGCGCTGCCGACTTCTACCTGCCCAAGCACGAGGTCATCTTCAACGCGCTCCTCGGGCTGTACTCGCACGGCGAGCCGACCGACGTCATCGCGGTCACCGACGAGTTGACGAAGTCCGGCGAACTCAGCCGTGCGGGTGGGGCCGAGTACCTCCACACGCTCACCGGCCTCGTGCCGACAGCGGCCAACGCCGGGTACTACGCGTCCATCGTCGCCGAGAAGGCCGTCCTCAGGCGCCTCGTCGAGGCCGGCACGCGCATCGTTCAGATGGGTTACGCCAGCGAGGGCGAGGTCATCGACCTCGTGAACAACGCGCAGGCCGAGGTCTACAACGTGGCCGGCGGCGTGCAGACCGAAGACTACGTTCCGCTCACCGACGCCGTGACGGTCGCCATCGACGAGATCGAGGCCGCCAAGGGCCGCGACGGCCAGATGACGGGTGTGCCCACCGGGTTCGCCCAGCTCGACGCCCTCACCAACGGCCTCCACCCGGGCCAGCTGATCATCGTCGCGGCCCGCCCGGCCCTCGGTAAGTCGACGCTCGCCCTCGACCTCTGCCGTGCCGCGTCGATCAAGTACAACCAGCCGTCGGTCTTCTTCTCACTCGAAATGGGTCGCAGCGAGATCGCGATGCGCCTGCTGTCGGCCGAGTCGAGTGTTCCGCTGCAGAACATGCGCAAGGGCACCGTCGACTCCCGCGACTGGACCACGATCGCTCAGACCCGCGGCCGGATCAACGACGCCCCCTTCTACATCGACGACTCCCCGAATATGACCCTCGTCGAGATCCGCGCCAAGTGCCGCCGCCTCAAGCAGCAGGTCGGCCTCAAGCTCGTCGTCATCGACTACCTCCAGCTCATGACCTCCGGCAAGAAGGTCGAGAGCCGACAGCAGGAGGTCTCCGAGTTCTCGCGAGCCCTCAAGCTCATGGCGAAAGAGCTCCAGGTGCCCGTCATCGCCCTCTCCCAGCTCAACCGTGGCCCCGAGCAGCGCGCCGACAAGAAGCCCGCCATCTCCGACCTCCGCGAATCGGGCTCCCTCGAGCAGGACGCCGACATGGTGATCCTGCTCCACCGCGAGTCCGCCTACGAGAAAGACAACCCGCGCCAGGGCGAGGCCGACTTCATCGTCGCCAAGCATCGCAACGGCCCGACCGACACCATCACCGTCGCCTTCCACGGCATGTTCTCGCGGTTTGTGGATATGCCTAGTTGATGACGTTTGTTGTCCGCCATCTAAAGCGTCGCTTTGCCACTTAATTCGTCACTATTTCAGAATCGTGACGGGTTGCGTGGCGGTTGGGGTCGCAAAGTGCCGCTGGCCTACAGGACGTGTAGTCGACCTAACCGGGCGACAAGTTGTGTGACACGGCTGTCCCGACAGGGGTCGTCGACACATGAAAGTAATCAAGGACGTATTTCACGGGATGATGTCGCGAGTCGTTGCCCTTGGATGCTGGCTGCCTGTCGTGTTGTCGACGGGCGGTCTAGATGATCTCTCCGCCAGGCAGGCAGTCCTTTTCCGCGACTCGGACAAACTAGTTGGCGAGCATCGGTCTCTATAATCGACACGGGGATCTGTGGTGGTCGCGTTGGCGTGTGAACCGGACATAATCACTCCGCGCCCACCGATCCCGCCGGGCTGGTTACCCGATCCGCGGTCAGCTAATGGCTCTCTTCGGCGTCGCCAGCGTGGTTCCGACCCCTGGCAAGATTTCTCGGAGTGGTGCTCGCGTCGGAGGCTCGAACCGCTGGCTTCGAATGGGTTTTGCCTTGCTGCGTATCTGACGGACCGGCTGAGTGAAGTAGAGGAAGAGGGGCGATTGGCCCACTGCCCTGGTCGTCTGATCGCCTGGGTTCAGAAGATCGATGCTGTCCATATTCAAGCGGGCCTCGCCCATCCAGAACTATCGCAGCCGATTGTTGAACTACTTGCGCGCTACCGACTAACTTGGCGTCGCATCGAGGATGCGGACATGGTCTCAGCATCTCGGCGTCTCCGGCGAGTGGTGCGCGCGATTCCGACTGGGCTGCTCGGTGATCGTGATAGCGCGATGATTCTCACAGGCGTGCTGGGTGCGCTTCCATTTGTGGACTTGACCGCCGTCCTGGTTGGAGACGTTGACCGCGACCCAGGTGACGGCTTCTTGCTTCGGGCGCCAGGGCGCGAGAGTTTTTGGTTGGGCAGCGTAGATGCTCGCGGCCTGTGTGCTCCGTGCACCCTTTTGTAGTGGTTGCGGGTGCGCGCGGGTAGGACTCCGAAAACCTCTCTCACACACTGGCTTGATACGGATGATCTCCACTTGTCCGCCCGTGCGGAACCGGACTTCACGGAGCTGCCACCGACGGCACCACTGTTTCCACGCATCACACGACGGACCATGTTCGAAAATGACTTCCTAAGCCTGGACGCGATGCGGAGCGTATTCGTTCACCGTTTGGCGCGGCCGGCATAGGTCTGCGCGACGTAGAAGGGCCTCGAGACAAGCTCCTTATTGGACGAATCGTCAACGAGTTCACGCCGCTATAAAGGATCGGTGGGGGTCTCAAAAACTTCCTACGTTGATACATCGGGTGGGCGATCGCGGAACACATGCGCACCGACGTCGTCGAGGATGCCTTCCGCAAGGCCCTCGCCCTCCGCGGTGAGGCCCTGTCAGACCGATATCGACGCTATGCCACTGATGAGGGCGGCGGCTGAGAGCGGCGCCCGTAAACGACGGCCAGGACTTCTCTGGCTCGCTTCGAGTGCCGGGGCCTACCCAGGATGCTCGCTAAGACCACGAAGATCAGCAGGCGATGCAGATGCACGTGACAATCAACAGGTCCGGGCTGAGGGCAGACGCCGCGGCCGATAGGACCAGGCTTGCCCACGGCAAAACGGACTGAAGGCTCAACATCGTGCTCCAAGCGGTACACGGTGCTTAAGCCTTTTAGCCGCGCGGCTGCACCATCAATAGAATCAATGCAGTTCGCCACACGAGACGCGAGTCTCCGCATGCCCTGGGGGAAACAAGTGCAGATCACCTTAGATGCGCTACTCGATACCTATCGAGAGCTCGCTGATTCTGAACGGATGAAGGGCAGTTATTTCGAACAGCTGGTTGCTCAGTACCTATCTCACGATGGTGTCCAAGCCCCGCAGTATGAGAACGTGTGGCTGTGGCGCGATTGGCCAGGACGCGACGGAAAACCCGACGCCGGAATCGACCTGGTCGCTCAGCGCAAAGACGGAGGCGTCACGGCGATCCAGGCCAAGTTTTACGGGGAAACCCACATCATGAGTAAGAACGACATTGATTCGTTCATCTCGGCCTCGGGTAAAGCACCCTTCACGAATCGGCTCGTCGTCTCGACGACCGCCAACTGGACGGCCAACGCCGAAGACATGCTCGACGGTCAGCACATTCCGGTTCAGCGCATCGGGTTGACGGACCTTCGCAATTCCAACATCGACTGGTCGACCTACGTTCTCACTGACCCGGGCCTCGCGCCAAAGACGCTCGCCAAGAAGGAGCTTTACGAACACCAGCACGAGGCCGTTTCGAAGGTGATCGCGGGCTTCGCGGCAAACGACCGCGGCAAAATGATCATGGCCTGCGGCACTGGAAAGACATACACAAGCCTTCGGATCGCAGAACGTTTCGTCGAGAACAAGGGTCACGCCCGAGTCTTGTTCATGGTCCCGTCCCTTGCCCTGATGAGCCAATCCCTCAAAGAGTGGTCCGACGAGGCGAGCGTTCCGATGCACGCTTACGCCGTATGCAGTGACACACAAGTAGGACGACAGAAGAACGCCGACTTGACGACGGTGGCAATCCACGATCTTCAAATCCCTGCCACCACTAGCGGCGCCACGCTTGTGGAAGAGATGGGCAAGCGCGTTCTCGAAGAGGGCATGACGGTCGTGTTCTCCACCTACCAGTCGATCGATGCCGTCACCGCGGCTCAGCAGGCCGGCCTTCCCGACTTCGACCTCGTCATCTGCGATGAAGCTCACCGCACGACAGGTGTGACGTTGGGTGGCGAAGAAAACTCCGAGTCGCACTTCGTCAAGATCCACAGTAACAAGAACATTTCAGCCGCGAAGCGCCTCTATATGACCGCAACACCTCGACTCTTCAACGACGAAACGAAGGATGCGGCCCGAGAGAAGGACGCCGTCCTCTGCTCCATGGACGACGCCGACCTGTACGGGCCCGTCTTCTATCGCATCGGCTTCGGCGAAGCCGTCACAAAAAACCTTCTCAGCGACTACAAAGTATTAGTCCTTGGTGTGGAACATAGCCAGGTAGCCTCCAGCTTCCAAACGAGCCTCGCCGACTCCGAAATGGAGCTGCAAATTGACGATGTCGCCAAGCTCATCGGATGCTGGAACGGCCTTGCAAAGCGTCGAAGCGGCACGTTCGAGACGTCATTTGGTGACGATCTCACACCCATGAAACGCGCAGTCGCTTTCAACCGTGACATCAAGTCGTCCCAGCTCATCGCCGGTGAGTTCGAGGATCTCGTTCGGGTCAACCTGGCCAACCTTGACAACGATGACCCAACCGACGACCTTCGCGTCGAGGTAAGACACGTCGACGGCGGATTCAATGCCGTGGCCAGAGCGGAGCGTCTGGACTGGCTCAAGGCTGAGCCCAAATCGGAAAACCCTGTCTGCCGGATTCTCAGTAACGCACGGTGCCTCACCGAAGGGGTCGACGTCCCGAATCTCGACGCCGTCCTTTTCATGAACCCCCGAAACTCCATGGTCGACGTCATCCAGGCTGTCGGTCGGGT
>Ga0075017_100002868_pt1 | contig 10820 bp, 4 predicted proteins | sample AleBraG_ABR_2012_FD_71475 | JGI IMG/M metagenome (GOLD analysis project Ga0075017, IMG submission 71475) | Freshwater sediment microbial communities in response to fracking from Pennsylvania, USA - Alex Branch Run_MetaG_ABR_2012 | ecosystem: Environmental > Aquatic > Freshwater > Creek >...
CACCCGACCTGGACCTCCTGCGGGAACGGGTTCCAGTGCACCCGGATCCAGGTCCCGCTGGACTACGCGGCCCCCGCCGGCGCCGCCATCTCCCTCAGCCTGATCCGGCTACCCGCCGCCGACCCCGCGCACCGGATCGGCGCCCTGCTGGTCAACCCCGGCGGCCCGGGAGTGTCCGGCGTGGACTACGCCCGCGCCGCCGCCGGCAGCTTCAGCGACTCCATCCGCGCCCACTACGACATCGTCGGCTTCGACCCCCGCGGGGTCGGAGCCAGCACACCGGTCGAGTGCATCAACGACAGGCAGCAGGACGCCCTCATCGCCTACGACGGCTCACCGGACACACCGGCCGAGGAACGAGGCCTGATCGCGATCAGCAAGCAGTTCGCCGACGGCTGCCAAGCCCACTCCGCGGCCCTGCTGCCTCACGTCGGGACCGTCGATGCCGCCCACGACATGGACATCATCCGGGCCGTGATGGGCGACGCGAAACTGCACTACTACGGCGCCTCGTATGGAACCTACCTCGGCGCCATGTACGCCAACGAGTTCCCGGACAAGGTCGCACGCATGGTCCTGGACGGTGCACTCGACCCCAGCCTGTCCTCGGTCGACCTGGCCCGCGGACAGCTCACCGGTTTCGTCAACGCGCTCGCCGCGTTCCTCGCCGACTGCGTCAAACAGCCGGACTGCCCGGTCTCGACTGCCGCCGAAGGCCAGGCCCGGATCAGCGCCCTGGTCAACGGGGCCGACGCTCACCCGCTGCCCAGCAACAGCGGCCGCCCCGTCACCCAGTCGCTGGTCGTCCTCGGGGTCCTGTTCCCCCTGTACGACAGGCAAGGCGGCTGGCCCGTCCTGCGACAAGCCCTCGCACAAGGCTTCAAAGGCAACGGCGACCTCCTGCTTCAGATCGCGGACCAGTACTCCGGGCGAAACACCGACGGGCACTACCCGACCAACGAGAACGAGGCGACCTACGCCGTCAACTGCCTGGACCGCCCCGACCACTCGAGCATCGCAGGCTACGAGGCGTTGGCCCGCAGCTTCGAGAACACATCCCCGCTGTTCGGCGCCTACTTCGCCTGGGGCGACGCCCCATGCAGCGTGTGGCCGGTGCAGACCACCACCAAGCCCGGCCCCCTGCACGCCGTCGGGGCGCCACCCATCATCGTCGTCGGAACCACACGAGACCCCGCCACGCCCTACCAATGGGCGGTGAACCTGGCAACCCAGCTGTCCTCGGGAATCCTGCTGACCCGCGTCGGCGACGGCCACACCGCCTACGGCCGCGGATCGGCCTGCATCGACCAGGCCATTGAGAAATACCTCGTCGCCGGGGCGCTTCCCGCGAAAGGCACCGTCTGCCACTGACCCGGGCAGCCCGAGCCCCACGTGTAGACTCAGCGCCCGTGCCATGGCTGGTCCAGGGCCCGCCGCCTTAGCTCAGTCGGCAGAGCGACGCACTCGTAATGCGTAGGTCCAGGGTTCGACTCCCTGAGGCGGCTCCATGTGATCATGCCCTTGACCTGCGGAAACGCGGATTCCAAGATCCATCTAAAGTTGATCTGTGTGCCAGAATGTGTGCCATCGAGGTACGGCGTCCGTCAGCATCCACCGACTACTCCCACAGTGCACGGCCGACCCGAGCGGCGGCTTCCGTGGACAGTTCAGGTGCGACATGGCTGTAGGTGCCGAGCGTCAGGCTGATCTGGCTGTGTCCGAGGATCTGCATCACGACCCGGGCCGGCACGCCCATGGTGAGCATGACCGTCGCCGCCGTGTGCCGGGCATCGTGGAGCCGCGCGTCCCTCACTCCGGCTTCAGCCAGGAGCGCCTTCCAAGCCAGGTAGTCCTCCTTCGGGTCGATCGCCGCCCCGTTCTCGTGGGTGAAGACGAGCCCGGTCTCGACCCAGTCCGAGGCAGCCAGCTTGCGCTCGTCGTCCTGCTCCGCTCGCCTGGTCGTCAGGGCGTCGACGAGTTGGGGCGGGAGCGCGACCGAACGTCGACCGGCCGCTGACTTGGGCTGCACGAGGACAAGCCCGCCGCCGACGCGCTTCGGGCAGTCCCCTCCGCGCTTCCGCCCGCAGGTACCGCCGCATCCATGTTGGGCGACTTGCCGCTGGAGGGCTCGGCGGACCCGGATTGATGCCTGCCCCAGGTCGACGTCGCTCCACCCCAGGCCGAGCGCTTCACCTTGGCGCAGACCAAGGGCCAAGGCCACCGACCAGCGTGCGGCATTGCGGGAGCCCTTCGATGTTTCGAGGATCGCCCGAGCCTCTGCCTGCGTTAGCGGCTCGATCTCGACCCTCGACACCGATGGCGCATCGACGAACTGGCAGACGTTGCGGGCGACCCGCCCGCGCTGCCAGGCGATCTTCAGCGCGCGGGACAGCACCCGATGTACATGGAGGACGGACGACGGCGACAGTCCGTCCTCCAGAAGAGCCGTGTAGAGAGCCTCGATGTGTTCGGGCTGCAGCCGATCCAGTCGGTGATGGCCAAGAAGCGGCACCACGCGCTTGTCCACGATCCAGCGATACGAGGCCAGGGTGGAAGGGCGAACCCGGCGCGCGGCGATGTTGTCCAGGAAGTAGGCCAACCACTCGGCGAGGGTCGGGCTCCGGTCTGTCGAGGGCACAACCCCCGCGTCCCGCTTAGTCGCGAGAGCACGCATCTTCTTCACCACGTCGGCCTGGTTGGGGGCAGCGACGTGGCGTCGGTCGCGTTTGCCACCAACCCCGATACCCATGTCGACCCAGCCATGCCAGCGGCCGTCCGCTTCATTGAACAGGAGACTGCCTTCGCCGGAGGCCCTGGACTTGCGCCGGCCGTCGGACACCTCGCTCATACCCCCATCGGGTCGATGTGCCTGAGGGTGGCCACGTAGTCCTCCAGGGCCTGGGCAGGTATCCGGCGGAGTTTGCCAATCTTGACTGACTCGAGCTGGCTCTCGGCGACGAGCGTGTAGACGGTCGAGCGCCCGATGTGAAGTCGTTGGGCCGCTTCCTCCACGGAGAGCAGCAGACGCACGTTCCGCTCTGGTTCTGGCAACGGGCCACGCCCGCTGGGCAGGCGGACGACGGTGTCAGCGGAGGGCTCGTTGGCACTGGTCTCGTACATCTTGGTTCTCCTTCGTTCACTGGTGGATTTGCCTGGACGTACCTGGCTAGTCGCCGATGGCTCTGCCATCGGGACGTGTGGGGTGCCGGCTGGTCAACGGCGTTGGGGCGATCTGTGGACGGTTCTGCGGCTGTGGACGAAGCCCGGCGAGGAGTTGTTGCCACAGTTCGGTGGTCTGGTTGCCGGGTAGCCGGGTCTGGTGCCAGGTCTCGGTGGCGGAGAGTTCGCGGCCGCTGGTGGCGAGGATCTGTTCGAGGATCTGCCGGCCGGTGCGCGGTGGCCCGCGGGTAGGGGTGCTCGTCGCTGTCGGTGGGGGTGTCGGTGGTGACGTAGACGTGGTTGGCGGTTCGTCCGCGGCTCATCCCGACGTAGAGGGCTTCTCGGGTGGTGTCGGGTCCGACGACGAGGTGGGTTTCGTCGGTGGTGATTCCCTGGGCTCGGTGGATGGTGGTGGCGTAGCCGAGCTCGACGTGGTCGCGGACGTAGCGGGCGGGTAGCCGGATCGGCACCGGCGCCGTCCCGCCGGTCGTGTCGTCGCTGGTGCCGTGGTCGGTGTGGTGGTGGGGTTCGGGGACGACCAGCAGTGACCCGTCGGGGTGGACGTCGGTGATGGTCCACAGGTCGCCGTTGTGGACGTGTCCGTGGTCGGTGTGTAGGCGGCGGTTGTTGCGGCGGGTGACGACCCGGTCGCCGGTCCCGGCGTTCAGGCCGTCGGCGAGGGTGAGCTGGTTCCCGGTGACGTGCCCGTCGGTGACCTTGTCGTGGTGGGCGCGGGCGTTGAGCTTGGTGATGGTTGTGTTGTCGGGTGCGGCGAGGACGGCGAGCCGCCCAGCGTGTTCGGCGTCGTGCCAGGCGGTGTAGGCGGCGTCGATCATGTCTTGGCGGGGGCCGCCGTGGATGCGGTCGTGGGCGGTGTAGTAGTCCAACGCTGCGGGGTTCCCTACCCGCAGCGCCCGGGTGGCTTGGGCTTCCCACCGGTTCCCAAACCGCCACAGCGCCGTAAGCTCCTGCGCGCCAGGGCGTTGGGCGAGCAGCCCGAACACTCCGCCGGCTTCGACGGCGCCGAGCTGGTGGTCGTCCCCGACGAGCAGGACACGCGCGCCGGCGTGCTGGGCCTGAGCGGTCAGGCTGGACAGGGCCAGCGTGCCGGCGAGGGAGGCTTCGTCGACGATGACCAGCTGCCCCGGTTTCAGGGTCCAGGCCAGCTGCTCGGCGAGCAGGCGTTGGGTGTCGATGTCGCTGGCCCATTGACCGGTTGCGAAGCGGCTATCGCGGGGCGTGCGGGCTTGCATCTGGGCTGCCGCGACCCCGTCCAGGCGCTGGAGTGCGCCGGGGCCCTCGGATTCGTGGAGCCATTTGGCGAGGGTGTCCGCGCGGACCCCCAACGCCTTCCCGAGCTGGTCTGCGGCGGTCGCGGAGCTGGCCAGGGCCAGGACCGAGCGCTGGCCGTGTTCGCGGCGCCACAGCCCGCGCAGGGTGGCCAGGACGGTGGTCTTACCGGATCCGGCCGGCCCGACCAGGACCTGGACCGTGTTCGTGCTGCCGGCGATCCCCCGCAGCGCCGCGGCTTGGTCGGCGGAGAGCTGCCCGCGGCCGGCCATCGAGCCCACGACCACGTCGGTCATCCTGGCGGGCAGGGAGGGGGCGGAGCCGTCGACGGAGGCGTCGAGCAGGTGCTGCTCGGCCAGCATCATCGCCGGGGTACTCATCCGGGTCTCACTGCGGCGAACCTCAGGTCCCGGCTCCAGAACCAGGCAGCGGGCCTCCGCCGCTGCGACCACGGCGGCGTTGAGCTGCTCGCGGGTGCTATCGGTCAGGCGCAGGTCTCGGGTGGCGCGGGCGGCCTCGGCGTGCAGGTTCCACCGGTTCCACGTGGCCCGGCGCTGCTCGACCCCAGTCAGGACGGTCTCGGCGAGATCATCGAGGGCGGTCGCGTCGAAGTCACCTGCCCCTAGACCTGCTGGCTGGTGGGTTTGTCGGGTCGCGGCGGTGATCGCTGCGGGGGTGTTCCCGGTCAGTGTCTCTGCGCGGTCGCGCCAGGTGGCCATCAGCTCGGGCAGCGGTCGCGGGGTCTTGGCTGGGCGGGTGGCACGGGTGGCTACCTGGCGCAGCCGCAGGTTCTCCGCCCGCGACGGTGACCGGCCGTGGGCGGTCCGGAACGCTTCCATCGCGTCGTCCAGGGTGTCGCCGATCGCGGCGGACCGGGTCGAGAACTCGGCGAGCAGGGCGTCGTCGATGCCGTCGATCTCATAGGCGGGGGTGCGCCGCGCCCCGCGGTCCCGGTATGCGAACGCCACCGGTAAGGCGCTGGCGAGGTGGTCGGCCAGGAGCCCGTCGTACAGCTCGGAGACCGCGACGGTGGCGTGGTGGACGGTGCGGCCGTCGACCGAGCGCCACGCCCCGTCGGGTCCTTGGACCTTGTTCGCGACCACTACGTGGGTGTGCAGGTTCGGGTCACCGGAGCGGCTGTCCCAGTGATCGAACGCGGTCGCGACCGCCCCACGCGTGCGGACCTGCTCGAGGCCGCCGTGCCCGGTGCGGGTAAACAACGCCTCCGCCTCCAACCAGGCCAGCGCGCCGGCTACGGCGGACGCGTGGGCGTCGGCGATCGCGGCCTGGGTGACGGGGTCGGCCAGCGCCCACAGGACGCTGACGGACTTGGGGACGGTGAACGTCAGGTCGTACCCGGCGACCGCGTGCGGGGCCGGTCGGCGCGCCTCGAACCGCTGGATCGAGGCGACCTGGGCGGCCCGCGCCTCCTGGGTCAGGCCAGCGGGCAGGGCCGCGATCCTGGTGGCGACTCGTTCGGCGACGGGCTTGAACGTGGGGTAGGTCCGGCCGAGTGGGGCGTCGGTGAGCGGGTCACGCCCTTGCCCGAAGAGTGCGCCCATTGCCTCCTGGGTGACCACCGACCCGCCGTCGATGCCCAGGTCGTCGCCCAAGCCGACGAGACCCGCTCCCATCCACCGACCGGCCGGGTAGCCGTGCGCCGCGTAGTACGACGTCAACGGCTCCGCCGCGGACCGTTGCACGTCACCGCAGGCGGTGTGGCGCAGCAGGTACCGAAACCCGGACCCGGCTGACAACCGGTGCATCGACATCAACGAGGCCTCCGGCAGAGGTCCCCACCCCGGTGGTGGATTCACCCCTACACAAGGAGGTGTACGAAGACAGGGGACAACACCGGGGGTCAGCCGAAGAAAGTTCTTCCCCGGAGGTAGTTGGACGCGGGCGCACGGAACCCGCCCCGCGCCAGCCACCCCCGGTGCAAGACGAGTCCAGAACCTAGCAAGGGTTGAGTTGGAGCTTCGGCGGTCTGAAGCATGAACCGCACACTTGGGTGCCCTGTTGTCGACCCTTCCGGGACATTCAGGTGACGGCAACCGATCTGCGCTAGGGTCCTGCCACTTGATCGCTTCGACCACCGGGGGTCCCTGTGTCTGCATTGCTGTCTCGCCGACCGCCGCGGAAGCGCGCCGGCCGCGTCGCAGGCACCCTCGTAGCTGGTCTCGTTCTTGCATCGTTGTCCGCGGGCACGGCGCACGCGGATGTGGGCACTATCGCCCGCTACGCCGGGACCGCAGGTTCGGCGGGCAATACCGGTGATGGCGGGCCTGCCTCGGCGGCGCATCTGCGCACCCCGGCTGGCATGGCGACAGACGCCGCGGGCAACGTGTACGTGACGAGCAGCAATACGGTCCGACGGATCGACGCAACCTCCTTGATCATCACAACTGTCGCGGGGACGGGGTCGAGCGGGTTCTCTGGCGATGGCGGTCCGGCGACTGCCGCGACATTGAACGCTCCCAACGGTCTGGCGGTGGATTCGGTCGGCGACCTCTTCATCTCGGACACCAACAACAATCGGATTCGGCGAGTGGACGCCGTGACGGGCATCATCACGACGATCGCGGGCAACGGTCTCGGCACCTACGCCGGCGACGGCGGACCCGCAACCGACGCCAGCCTCAACCTGCCTCTGGGTATCGCCGTCGGCCAGGATGGCACGCTCTACATCGCCGATGGCCGCAACAACGTCATCCGCACGGTCAGCGGCGGTGTCATCAACACCATCGCGGGCAAGGGCGCGCCTGGCTCCCCCGCAGACTGCTTCGGTGACGGTGGCCCGGCTTTGACGTCGGCGCTGAAGGGTCCCACTGGCGTAGCCGTCGACGCTGCGGGGGCGGTGTACGTCATCGACACCAACAACGAACGCGTCAGGAAGATCTTCAACGGCACAATCACCGCCTTTGCCGACGGAGCGTCGGTCATCCCCGGTGGTCTCCCCGACTGCAACCACATCGAATTCAACGGGACTGGGGGCATCACCATGGCCCCCGACGGCGGGGTCTACTTCACCAGCCCTCTGCACGCTCTGGTTATGCACGCCGGTCCCGGTGGAGGGACTGTCGACATCGTCGCCGGCACTGGCGTATCCGGGTACAGCGGCGACGGCGGCCCGGCCACCGCTGCTCGACTGGGAAACCCGGTGGGCCTGGCAACGGACGCCGCCGGTCATCTGTTCATCGCCGACTCGTCGAACAGTGTGGTGCGGGCCGTCGGCATCGGTGTGACCCCACCTCCGAGCACCACCCCCAACTACGCCGCGCTTGGCGACAGCTACCAGTCTGGGGTCGGCGCCGACGACTATGAGCCGGGCACGGACGTCAGCAACGTGGATACGTGTGAGCGGTCCTCGCACGCGTACGCACAACTGCTCTCGAACTCGGGCGTGGCGCCCGGGGCCCTGCATTTTGTAGCCTGCGGGGGAGCCCACGTGGCTGACTTCTACCGCGTGAACAATACGGAACCGCCGCAACTCAACGCCGTCGACTCCGGGACCGGTCTGGTCACCGTCGGCATCGGGGGTAACGACCTTGGGTTCAGTGACATCCTCAAGCCCTGCATTGAGCTCCACACCTTCACTTTCAGCTGCGAGCACACCTACGACACTGGTGTGATGACAGCGCTGGCAACGTTGACCACGCCGAGCACCACGGACAACCTCAACGCGCTGCAGCGTGCCTACCTCGACATCGTTCGCAGGGCTGCACCGGGTGCGCGCGTCATCGCGGTCGACTACCCCCGCCTGTTCCCCCAGGACGGCGGCACCGGCCTGAGCACGTTCATTGACACCAGCATCGTCAACGGCTTCGCCCACTTCTGCGGCGGGATGCGGACCTCGGATCAGCTCTGGATGAACTACAAGGAGACGCTGCTCAACCAGGCCATTCAAGACGCGGCGGCCTCCGTGGGCGTCGAGAGTGCTGACATGTACAACGCCAGCCAGGGAATTGAGTTGTGCGCAGGAGCGCCAGCCTTCTTCAACTCCGTGAGCGTGTCCCCAGCGTCTGACTCCTTCCACCCGACCGTCTACGGCCACAGCCAGATGGCTCTCGTTCTGACCAATGCGATCAACCACCCGCCGGGAGGTGGCGTGAACTTCGCCATTCTCCCGCACCAGACGGTGACTCAGCCGCTGGTAGTCGCGGCCGGGACTCCGGCCCTGAGTGTGGCCAACAGCTGGCCGGGCAGTGATGTCGTTACGACGCTGACCTCACCGAGCGGACGTCAGTTCACGAGAACAACGCTGGCCGGCGACCTCTACCACGAGGTGTCAGCTACGCGAGAGCTGTACTACGTCACGAACCCCGAAGCGGGCACGTGGACGGTCAGCCTGTTCGGGGCGTCTGTTGCCGCTGGCGGGGAAGCCGATCACCTGCAGACCTACGTCAAGCCGCCAGTCAACATCCCGCCCGTCGCCGCCATCACTCAATCCGTAGTGGGGCGAACCGTGACGCTCGACGCCGCGGCGAGCAACGACGCTGACGGCTCCGTCGCCGGATACCTGTGGGACTTCGGCGACGGCACCTTTGCCACGGGCGTCCACGCCACACACACCTACACGACCGGGGGCAGCTACAACGTCGCTCTCATCGTGCAGGACAACCAGGGTGCACTCGGCCAGACGACCTCGACCTCGACGATCTCGGTGCCGCCGGACACGATGGCGCCCGTCGTCGTCGGCACACCTGATCGCGCGCCCAACGCCGCTGGCTGGTACGCCGCACCCGTGACGATCACCTGGTCAGCCACCGATGACTACGACGGGGTCCTCACTCCCCCGTCGCCGGTGACGGTGTCTTCACAAGGCGCCCAGCAGCTCGTGCAATCGGGGCAGGTCTGCGACCGAGCGGGCAACTGCTCCTCGGGGAGCACAAGCATCTCTCTCGACTCGGTAGCTCCGGCCGTATCAGTCATTGGGGTCAGTGAGGGAAGCAAGTACGTTATCGGAGCAGCCCCAACGCCAACGTGCAGCGCGACGGACAGCGGTTCCGGGCTGAATGCACCTTGTAGCCTGACTATTGTCGGCGGCAACAGCAACGGCGTCGGATCGTTCACCGCGACCGCGAGCGCGACAGACGTGGCCGGCAACTCAACAACCGTCGTTGTGCACTACAAGGTCATCTACGGTTGGCAGGGGTTCAGTCAGCCCATCAACGACACCGCCCACCAAGTCGGGTCGACTGTCAGTGTCTTCAAGGCGGGCTCCACCATCCCCGCTCAGTTCACGCTGACCAACGCCGCCGGCCAGGCCGTCCAGCCCCTCACGGCGCCTGTTTGGATCACACCCGCACAGGGGGTGGCGACATCGTTGCCCGTCGATGAATCTGTCTACTCCGATGCGCCAGACTCGGGCAGCTTCTACCGACAGGCCGGAAGCCAATGGAAGTACAACTGGAAGTCCTCCTCCAGCCAGTCAGGGTTCTACTGGCGGATCGGCGTCCGCCTGGACGACGGCGAGACCTACTACGTCAACATCGCCTTACGCTGACAGGATCGTCTGGCGCCTGCCAGGTTGCTGCCGCGGTCTAGCGGCGCTGAACCGTCCGGGACAGTTCGGGACGCGCCTAACGTTCGCTTGCCCAATTGCCGATACGTAGAAGGTGGCGACCCAACATGCGAACTCCATGATGCGAGCGTCCGGCCGAGGTCTGGCGACGGCGCTGCGGGTGGCAGGAACGGTGTTGGGTGTGGTCGCATTCGTCTTGCTTGTCCGCGCCTCCCAACATGCGTTCCCTTGGGGCCTGTCGGATCAAGACAAGATCACGGCCGCGCAGGGGCGGCACGAACTTCTGGTCGCCCTCGCCGTGCTAGCCCTCGCAGCTGGGATCTATCTCGCGGCTGGCGCGATGTGGGCTGCCGGCGCTACGGCGCTCGCAGCGTTCCTGGGGTTGGTGGTCGACTTGGCAAGCCCGACGGACTCGCTGTACTTCGACCTCGCTCTTCTTCCGCTGATCGGAATTTGTGTGACCGGGCTCGTGGTCGATCGAGCCATGAGTCGACGCCGGAGAGCTGTCTGAGCGGTTCCGGTAAGCGTGACCAGCCCCGGCCCCTGGCGGGTCACTTCGGCAGCAACGGGCGCCTACTTCGGGAGACTTCGGCGGACGTCGCTGTGTGCCATTTTGTGTGCCACTAGGCCGGATCCAGGCGGATCCGCCGGCATCCACAAATGTTGGATCATGCCGCTGACCTGCGACGATGCACTTTCTGTGATTCAGGTGGATGGCTTCACCTCGACTCGTAATGCGTAGGTCCAGGGTTCGACTCCCTGAGGCGGCTCCATCGCGGTGCGACTCCGTTTCTGATCTGCGCATATGCCGGATCGACAGGCCTGAGAAGAGAACCGCGGCGGGGAT
>Ga0075017_100002869_pt1 | contig 10818 bp, 8 predicted proteins | sample AleBraG_ABR_2012_FD_71475 | JGI IMG/M metagenome (GOLD analysis project Ga0075017, IMG submission 71475) | Freshwater sediment microbial communities in response to fracking from Pennsylvania, USA - Alex Branch Run_MetaG_ABR_2012 | ecosystem: Environmental > Aquatic > Freshwater > Creek >...
TCGCTGCCCACCACGGCCAAGCCGCTGGCGAATCCCTCGATGATCATCCGGCCAAATTGCTCGCGCCAATTGGCCATGGTTTGGCTGGGAGCGCAAAGAATGTCCGCTGCATTCAAATATGCAGGCACCTCATCGTGAGTCACACCGACGATGCGAACTCGCCCCGGAAACTTCTTGCCCCATTCTTCAAGATTCTTCTGCATCGGCCCGCTGCCGATGAACAGAGCTCGCCAGGGCAAGCGGAGCTGGCCGAGCACGGAGGTCAACAGGTCGATGCCCTTCTCCGAAGTGAGTCGCCCGAGAAAGGAAACTACCGGTACAGATTCGTCCCATCCGAGCTGCTGACGCGTGCGCTCGCGCCGCTCTTTGTCCGGGCGAAACGTCTCCACATCCACACCGTATCCGATCAGGCGATGCGGCTTTTCGCCGTACCCTTTTCTCGTCAGTGCCTCAATAACGGTCTCGCCGCAGCCGATCCAGCCCGCGCATCGGTTCACGCAATAGCGTTCCATCCAGGAAAAAGGTGGAGGATATCTTTTTGTAATGTTCTGATTAGCAAAAAAAACAACCGGCACAGGCTTCGGAGTCCAGTACGCGGGCTGCCAGCCCGCGAAGATGTAAGGGTCCTGAAAAATGTGGACCATGTCCCAGCCGCGCCGGAGGATTTCGCGCAGTCGAAAGTCGAACGCCATCACGTGGACGTGCTTCGTTGCGTACATGTCCACTGGCTCAAGTTGGAACAACTCATCCGTGCGCATTTCCAGAGTGATGTCCCGCAGCTCGGATCGCACAAATCGAGGCGCGACCGCAGTCACCTCCCAACGTCCGCCAGCGACGCGCGCGATTTCGTGAGGCAAGCGGCGGTTGAGGGCCACGACATACGAATGGCCAACTGTGAGCAGCCGAAGTGGACGCGCTGTCATTGCGGCGGCGTCCCGCAGTCCGCTTGCGGTGCGCCGGCGGGAACTGCCAGGCCAACGCTCCGCAGAACCTCGGACGCCCGATGATCGTAGGTTTGTGTTGCCGCAAGCCTCACTGCATTGCCTCGGATTCGTTTGCGCAGCGCCACATCTCCGAGCAGCCAATCGATCTTCGCATCGATTTCCTCTGGCGACCGGTAGTATGCTGCCGCCTCGTTTTCGGGAAAAAATTCGGCTTGCGCGTCGGAATAGCGCGCCAGCATCACGCCGCCGCTTGCAGGCACTTCGAAAGTGCGCATGTTAGGTCCGCCGAGATTTTCCGCGTTGAGTACATTCAACGACACTGTCGCTGCGCCATGGATCCCTGCAACGGCGCCTCCGTAAACAGGAGCGTGAATCCTCTGTGTCGATCCCTTTCTCTGAGTCCAGCCGTTTCCCCAGATAGCAACCTCATGCTTCACAACTCGGTCAATCTCCTTCTGGCGAGCGCGAGTGCGAGTCCCAACAAAAACGACATCGTGCGTGACACCGCAAGCGTCGCAATGCAATCCCTCAGCCACCGATTGCGGATGGAACAATTCCGGATCGACCGCAAACGGAAGGTACTTCGCCTCAACGCCATCGCGCCGCAACCGCTCCACCAAACTGCGCTCCCACATCCAGACAATGCTGTACTGCCGCAACACCTCGATCAGATCGCGCCGCAAAGCCGAAGCTTCTCGAGGATCCCAGCGAATGCCAATATAAGGATGATCGGGATAATGGTTCACGAACGGAACGCCCGTAGCTTTCCGTATCTGCCGAATCGTCTCCGGATGAAAGAACGAACACTTCACCGCAAAGATAAGCGCGGGACGAACCCGCTCGGCGATTTCGGCCGCCTCGCGATTAACCGCGTTCCACAAAGAAGACCGCAACACGCGCCGCAAAATGCGGTTGCCAGTAAAGCGACTCGCCCGCATGATCGCACGATCGGAATCGAACCGCACCACTTCCATGCCCAAACGTTCAAAAGCCCGAGCATAGCTTTCCGCCAGCGCGGTCTGATTCAACGGTCCGATGACAAGTACTTTGTGGTTAGCCATCGTCAAGAGCGTCTCATGTGAGCTGGTTCGAACTGGCAACCTGAAGCGTTGATGGCAGCGGATAACGAGCCATCAGCGTTATCGGATCAGCCATCTGTCCGAAACTGCGTACCCGCAATTCGCGCCAGTCCTCCACGCAGAAGTCAACCTTCTCCGCCTGCCGCAAGGCGTTGATCTCGGTCAGCGCTCGTGTCTGCAAATATCGCAAGTACATCCGCTGATTGACGCTGCGAGGCAGAAATGCCAGAAGAAACGTGAGCCGCTCGGTCACCGCATGATGGTTCGCCAAATAACCCAGAAAGCGCCGCATGGAAGCGCCCGGACTTCCCAGCCCAGACTTCGGATGACGGACTTGTTCCGCAGGCGCCAATCGCAGCGGCAATCCAAGTTGGGCCGCGTAATACTTATAAACGTCAAGCCAACTCCATTGCGGAGAAGTAATCAGGTCATAAGTTCCGCTCTTCGCGGTTGCCTGCGCCACCTGCACAATAGCCTCGACAATCGCCGCCGTGAACACGGTGTTGGATGAGCGGAGTCCGTCGTGCGGCAGTGCGACTTTCCCGTCGCGAATCTCGCTGCAGATTTTGTTGGTGATGTTCTGCATCTCGCCCATCACGTGTCCCAGGCGAAACACAAACGCAGGATGACGCGAAGCGCGACAGAGCCGGCGAAACATTCGCTCGGCAATGAGCTTCTCAAGTCCGTAGGAGTCAGGCAACCAGAACTTCATGCCAGGCGCATAAACCATGATTGTGCTCGCGAATACGATCGACACACCAGGCTTTGCGGCAGCGACCAGATTGCGAACGATCTGGCGATTCATGTCCCTGTCAGCGCGTGGTATCGCCGTATTGCTCAAGGCAAAGTTCACCACCACATCGCAGTCTCCGATCAGGCTGCGCGCCTCTGCCGGATTGGAGATGCGCCCGTGTCTGCATTCCATACCGTTCGATCGCAGAAAGGCGGACCCTGAGAGGTTGCGTGCGATCGGCACAACTTCAATCCCTTCGACACCGCGCAAGCGAAGAGACACCTCGACCCCAACCTGCCCGTTCGCGCCCAGAATCGCAACTCGCTTCATGGATTCCGCTTCCCTGCCCTATAAAGAGCTTCGACGGCTCGAATCGTGGGAAGGCAACTACGAGCGTTGAACTTGGAAGGCTCAGCGCTCCGCACTCCGTCGAGAAAGGCCATCCATTCCAGGTAAAAGGCTTGATACATCGTAGCGGCGCCAGCGTGTTTCATCGCGAGCGAGGCGACATCGCGGCCGTTTTTGGCGCCGTAAATCTCGATCTCTTGCGACGGCCAGCACGGGAGCTCAACAGTGCAGTTCTCGAACTTCAGTTCAATCGTGTTCTTTGCCGGACGAAGCCACGTCACCAGATAATCCAGGTCGCACGTGCCATGTGCCGTGCGCAATGTCAAACGCGCGTCGATTTCACGATCCACTCCGCCATCGCATACGAAACATTGTTCCACCGGAATCGCGTCGGTCGCATCAGTGATGTAAATCGCCAGGTCGAGGGAATGACATCCCAGATCCATCAGCACGCCACCGCCGCCGAAAGCAGCGTCGTCATAGAAACGGGAATCGGCGCCAGTCTTAGTTGTGAGAGCACCCTCGGAAATCGACATGGACCGCAACGGACCAAACCAATTTTCGGCGACGAGTAATCTCGCCAGGACTACGTTGGCATAGCTTCGGCGCTGAAAACCACAAGCTAACGAGTATTCGGGGTACAGGCTGCAAATTCGCTCAGCTTCCAAAATACCGGCCGCGAGTGGCTTTTCGGCCAGTACGCTGGTGCCGCGTTTGGCAAGCAGTTCGTAGTACGGCAACCTCGCAGTCACTGGCACGGCGAGCAGCACGACATCAGTTCGAGGAAGCATGTCCAAGTTGTCAGCGGCAATGAAGGGGTCGATCTTGTAACTGCCAGCGACCGACCGCGCCACTTCGGGATCCTTGTCCGCGACGTACCCGATGCGAATGCCTTCGCAAGCGCTCAGAACCGGAAGGTGTATTCGGCTCACGATCTCGCCCGCGCCGACAATGCCCACCGAGAGCACGCGTGCTATGGGAGCATCTCCCGGCGCTGTCAATCCCGCAAACTCTTTTTTCGCAACCTCGGTCTTGGTCCGCTCCGTCATCAGTCAGTCTCGTCTCGGCTATATGAGGCCAGCACACTGGATTGCCGCAGCACTTCTTCGGCGTGCGAACGCGACCAGTTTCTCATAAACGTTTCCCGGCCATTTTTACCTAGACGCCGGCGGAAGGCATCATCTGATAGCAGCGTCGAGATCGCCTGTGCGAACTCTTCGGGATTTTCGCGGACCAGCAAATCATGACCGTCCCGAACGTCCAATCCTTCAACCAACTCAGGACAGGCGACCACGGCTTTTTCGCGGGCGAAAGCTTCGACAATCTTCAGCGGCACACCACCCCGGACAAACACCGGCAAAGCAATAACGCGGCACTGGCTGTACAACTCGTTCGACTCGGCAACAGCGCCGAGAAGATCGACATAGTCCAGACTGCGCAGCATAGTCTCGTCCGCGGCGGGCAAGTTTGCACCCGCCAGCTTAAGACGCGCCGCGGGATTCTTCTCCAGCACTATCGGGAATACCAGTTCGGCCAGAAACCTGGCCGCATCGAGGTTGGGAACGGACGAATAAGTGCCGATGAATCCCACGTTCTGGTCAGTCGTTTCGGCGCCCGGCTGAAAAACACATTCATCGAGGCTGTTGGCCACCACGACCACATTCACGCCTGGAGCTATGCGGGCCAGCGCCTTGGCCTCGGGAGGAGAGGTCGCCCAGACTTCGCTACATTGCGCAAGATAAACCCGTTCCTGGGTACGACTCGCAAGATAGTTGGCATAGAGTCCCAACCGGCTTATCGCCCCTTTCCCATAGTTGGCGAGAAACCGCGCAGTGAGTTCAGTGAGGACGTCAATCGCATCGGCGATTACGCGAAAACCGCTGTGTCTCAGCGGGGCGGCGTAATGCAGCATGAATGACGGCAGGACGACGAAGTCGGCCTCGACTCTCCGCGCCTCGGCGAGAATGATTTCAGCCGCGCCGATACGGTCGTAAGACGTCGAGAACGGATAGCGCTTGCCCGGAAGTCCGAGCGCTCCCCGCACAAAGAAATCAACTTTGTGTCCGATCAGTGCAGCGGTGGAAAAATCGCTATGCGGAAATCTGCGGCCGCCGTGACGAACCTCATCGCAAATGTGCGCCAGCGGAGTGGACCCGACTGACGCAGGTTCGCGTCCCTCGGTCGAGAAATAGAGCAAGGCATTGAAGCAGCCCAACCGCCGGACCAGTTCGAGGTTGCTGACCATGCGCAGGTGAAGACCGGTCGTGGCTGGGAAAGGAAAGTCGGGGAGGACCGTGAGAACCCGCGCCGGGCTGTTATTTTGCAATGTGCCGGGCTCTTTTTCTGTGACAGGCATTGAATTATTGATTGAGGTCCCGGCGGCGTGCAAGCAGGATTCCGCAGCCTTCCATTTTCGATGGACGAACTGTAATCGCGTGCGTCGGACTTAAAACCCGGCGCAACAGGTCCAGCGTCCCGGGCACGATTGGGTCGTGATACTCCATCGCGATGCGCTTGAATCGGCAGAGCAGGTCCGGCGAAGCTGCGGCAAAGACGTCATGCTCGGAACCCTCGATGTCAACCTTCAAGAAATCGATCTCCTGGGGTTGGACAAGATCGGCACGGGCAGGATCGAGATCGAACAGCCCGGAGAGGGGGATCACCGGCGTGCCATCCGCCGCCGCCGCATCCACTCGCAGCACGTGATCGAGCGAACGAGAACTTGCCGCCTGCATCTGTCCTTTGCCGAAGCTCGCGCCTAGAGCCACTTCGCAGCAGGTTACATTCTCCGGACAAGCTCGCGCCACATTGGCTTCTAGATACTTGAAGTTTTCCGGGAAAGGTTCGAGCGCAATCACCCGGCATCGTCGGTTCTGCCGTGCCATCTGGATCGCAAAGATTCCAACATTCGCGCCCGCGTCGACAATCGCGTCTCCGTCCACGGGACGATAGAAGCCAGTGGTGTAGACATGCTCCAGCCACACCTCCATCAGTGCTTCCACTAGCCCGCTGCGTCCCGGAGGATGCGAGATGCGCGTGCCGTCCCAAAGCACAACTTCATCGCAAGGCTCGCCCGCGCGCATCCGCTCGACCAGGGTTCGGCCATTGCGAAAGCGCAGCATCAGCGAAGCCATCACAACAACGCTTTTCAGATACATATTTCAGATACAGATTTCAAACTAAAAAGACGTGTGGGGATGAGCTTAGAAGGCGGCGATCACCTGCTCGTAAACAGCGATCATTTTATCAACCACCGGGCGCGGCGAGTAGCGCTGTTCGATCAAGCTTCGCGCTGCATCGCGCATCTGTCGCCGCTCCGCGGAGTTTGCCAGTAAACGGCAGACTTTGCCGGCCAGTTCCTCGTCGCTCTCGGCAACCCAACATTCGCGTCCATTCTGGTAGTCGATGCCCTCGACGCCTTCCCAGGTAGTCACCACGGGCACGCCGTAGGCCATCGCTTCCATCACTTTGACTTTCATTCCACTGCCTCGCGAAGGCGCGTAGACCATGACCGCGGCTTTGGAGAAAAAGTCGGAGGGATGGGCAAGGTTTTCTGTCAGCGTGAGATCTGGTTGTGACGAATATTTCTGCAGATAGCTACCGGCGTTCCAGCCCGCGATATAAAGCTTCGCCTCGGGGAAACCCCGTTTCACCATAGGCCAAATGCGGGTGATCAAGCGCTCCGCCGCAGAACGGGACGGCTCCCAGTGCATGGACCCGATCAAGCCGACCGTGGATTCCTGTGCGGGCGGCTGCATGTTGTACAACGCGGTGTCCAGGGCGAAAGGCACGACCCAATAACGGCACTTGGGATTAATCGATTCTGCCATCTCCTTGAGCCGCGTTGTTAGCAGACGAACATCGTGAATACCGTGGAGCAAATGGTGGGTGGCACGGCGCGCCTGCCACAGCGCCTTGTGATCGCGAAATTCCATGTTTTCCTTCTCGGCCCAATCGATGACGTCGAAGAAGTGCACATTGAGCAGCGTTCGCGGCACACCCACGCCGAGCCAACCAGTGGACATTTGTTCGAGGTGCAGCACGTCGTAGCCTTTGGCCAGTTCGCTGTGCAGCAAGCTGGTCAGGGCCGAGTCCTGAAGCATCTCGCTGCGCGGACGCACCAGGTTCTGCCACTTACGCCGCAGTGCGATGGAATCCACTTGCAGGCGATGGCAGTGCAGCGTTAATTGCCCGGGATGCTGTTCGCTGGCCGTTGACAGCCACTGCTTCGCTTCAGAAACGCGTTCCTCCGGCTCCTCCGTCGCGGCTAGTGCCACGACTTCGTGATCGCGCGCCAGCAACTCGGTGATCAAGACGTAGAACCAGCGCGCAGCGGTGTCGCCGAATGGATGAGGCACAGCGGGCGTGACAACAATGATCCTCATTGATGCTCCGGCTTTGTGACGGCGTCGATTGTGGCTGCACCCTGATTGCGGTCTTGAGGAATGTCATCGCTTCGGCCCAGCAATTCCATGTACAACTTGAGAGTCTGCTCGGCGGCCTTGTGCCAGGAGAAAAAACTGGCGCGCTGGCGGCTTTTTTCGCCGAGAGCAGTGCGCAGCGCGAAATCGCTAGCGATTCGTTTCATCTGCTGCGCGATTGAGTCTGGATTTTCTGGATCGAAGAGCAGGCCGCTACCGCCCAGTACTTCCGGCAGACTGGTGGTTTCGGAAGCAAGAACGGGCACTCCGGACGCCATGGCTTCGACAAGCTGCAATCCAAAACCTTCGTAGCGCGAAGGATGCACAAACGCAAGCGCCCCCTGATACAGCGCGCACAAATCTTCATCGGCAATCTGGCCGGGACAGAACACTCGTTGCGATAGACCCAGTGTCCGAATTCTCCCCGCGACAACTGCAAAGTCCCATTTGTGCTCACCCGCCAGGACCAGCGCCGGAGAGCCATTCGGCAGCCGTGCAAGAGCTTCTACCAATGCGCCGATATTTTTTCTCCGATCGAACCCGCCGAGAAAAAGAAAGTACTCGGGCGGGAGTGCATATCTGTCGCGGGCGCGCGCAAGTTGTTCTGTGGGCAACACTTCATAGAAGCGCCGGTTGGCGGCGTTGTAGATCACCGCGACGCGTTCCGGGGACAGATGATGAAACCGGCAAATGTCCTGCTTCGAAAAGTTCGAGACCGTAATGTATTTGTCGGCGCTGTGCCGGGAGACAAAATCCGCATATCTGTTCCGCCAGCGGCCGCGCCAGTGCTCGCCGCCGCAGAACTCAGGCAGGCGATCGATAACGTCATGGCAGGTGAGAATATACGTGCATACCCGCGCCCAAGGAAGCCCACGGTTGGCAGTGGCGTGGAAGACATCGATGCGCGCCTGCCGCAGGTGCTTCGGGAGTTCGACCTGCTCCCACAGAATCTCTCTCCGCGCCGGGAAGACCACGGGCTTGATTTCCAGTTCGGCCAGAAACTTTGGAGCAATCGGCCCCGGCGAAAACGAATACAGGTCCACGTTGCAGCCCGCGATCTCCTTCATCGCGCGAAACAGTTCCACGGTGTAGCGCGCGAAGCCGCGCATCTCGTAGTGCATTAGGATGCGACCGTCCAGACCGATGCGAATTGGCGTTGGCGCTGATCTTGGCAACGCTAAACCTTACTCAGAACCTGAAAGCAATTTTGTTCGAATGCGCCGGATGAGATCACGATCCAGATGCATTTTACCCCGTCGTGCGAAAACGGCTGCGGATGCCTCCCGGTGCGATTCCTGTTTTGCGATTCTTGCGGCACTGACGCTAGAGAAAACCTCTCGCAACTGCCAAAGATCGCGCCGTCGAGCACGATGCGAATTGGAGTTTCGGTGCAGCACATCGCTTATCAAGGGATTGCCTGTTAGGATGGCACTTTCTTTCCGAGTGCTTGCAGGCTCGCTTCGACTATGGTTAGGTCGCCAACATATGCGGTCCCCTTGGCACAGCTTCCGGAGGAGTGTTAAGGCTTTCTGTTAGTGGGCGCTGGATTTCGCGATCCGGTTCTGGTTCTGTCCAGAATCTCCAGGTTGTTCAACGTCCCCGCCACATACGGCTGGTACTTGCCCGGGTCCTGCTGCGCTAGTCGACGGTAAGACTCCAATGCTTCCTCAAAGTGCTGGCGGGCGTCGTCAGTCCGGTTCTGGAGTCGATCCATTCTCCCCAAGTTGCTCAGCGTCATGGCCAGGTCCGGCAGGTATACGACGGGATTTTGCTCCGCCAGTTGCCGGTCAATTTTCAAGGCCTCCTCATAGTGCCGACACGCCTCGTCCATCCGGTTCTGGCTTGCCTCCAGAAGCCCAAAGTCAGTCAGCGTCACCGCCAAGTCAGGCAGGTACACGGCGGGACTCTGCTGCGCCAGTTGCTGGTCAATCTTCAGGGCCTGCTCATAGTGCTGACGCGCTTCGTCCATCCGGTTCTGGCTTGCATCGAGGAACCCAAACTCATTCAGCGTCAGGGCAATGTTCGGAAGGTACTTGGCGGGGTCGTGCTCCGCAAGTTGCCAGTTGATCTTCAAGCCCTCCTGATAGTGCTGGCGGGCTTCGTCCATCCGGTTCTGGAGTCGATCCAGGTTCCCCAAGTTGTTCAGAGTCGCCGCCAAGTAAGGTAGGTACACTTCCGGATTCTGCTGCGCAAGCTTCCGGTAAATCTCCAGAGCGCGCTCACAGTGCTGACGGGCTTCGTCAGTCCGGTTCTGGAGTCGATCCAGGTTCCCCAAGTTGTTCAAGGTCCTGGCCATGTCCGGCAGATATGCGCCCGGGTTTTGCTGCGCCAGTGGCTGGCGCAGTTCTAAGGCCCGCTCGAAATGGCGGCGGGCTTCGTTCATGCGGTTCTGCTCTGTACCAAAGTTCTCCAGGTCCATCCGCGTCATCTCGGTGTCGGGGTGCATCAGCGCAACTCCGAGGGCGTTATGCGTCAAGGGATTTTCCGCACCCTCCAGCGTATGCGACCACAACTCGTAATCGCTAACCCATAAACTCATCTGACGATTGGTGACACAGGCTAGCGCTGCTAAAGCGCACAATGCCGGAATGACCCGCCATACGGTGCGGACTTTTTTCGCCTCTGTTAGATCGGCAAGCCCCCAAGCAATCGCTACGAAGATTCCGATCAGCGGGACGTAGGCATAGCGATCCGCCATGGCGTACTCTCCCACTTGCACCAAACCGATGACCGGAACCAAAGTGCCCAGGAACCAGAACCATCCCACCGGAAGGTAGCGCTTTCTTCGAAAGCTCACGACGAACACGGTGACACTTATCAACAGCAGCGCGGATGGAATCCATTGCCATGCCGGGAGAGCGCTTACAGAATGGGGATAGAACGCAAGTCGCGCCGGCCAAGACATCCTCCACAGATATAACCCATAGGCCACGACAGCATTCTCGATTCGTATAGCGAGCGGGAGATCCGCAAAGGTACGCTCTGCAGCGTGCTGCGCCTTTAGGGTGATCCATGCACTGCCGGCCGAGAGAAAAAGAAGCGGGACTTTCTCCAGCAGAAGCCTCGAAAATGGCACCTGCACGCTCTTCGAGGTAGCCGGGCCGCGCTCGGTTCCATCCCCTGGCGTTCCATCCAGCAACGTTCTCTCCAGTGGCCAGTAATCCAGCAGCAACAGGACAAAGGGCAGCGTGATGACCATCGGCTTGGCCATCAGTCCCGCGGCAAACAACGCCGCCACCAGCAGATATCGACGCCAATCCGGCTTCTGCGCATACCACCCATAACCGCCGATC
>Ga0075017_100002870_pt1 | contig 10815 bp, 7 predicted proteins | sample AleBraG_ABR_2012_FD_71475 | JGI IMG/M metagenome (GOLD analysis project Ga0075017, IMG submission 71475) | Freshwater sediment microbial communities in response to fracking from Pennsylvania, USA - Alex Branch Run_MetaG_ABR_2012 | ecosystem: Environmental > Aquatic > Freshwater > Creek >...
GAGCGCAAGCTCTCGATCTCTCGACCCAACTTCGTCGCACTCTGCCGCCAGCTGACCCTCGAAGACGAGGAGATCTTCAAGAACCTCTTCCGCACGCTTGGCCTCAGCGTCGACTGGGACTACGAGTACGCCACCATCGGCACGGTGGCCCAACGAGTCTCCCAGCGCGCCTTTCTCCGCCAGCTCGGACGCGGCGAGATCTACCAAGCGGAGGCACCGACCCTCTGGGACGTCGACTTCCGCACGGCGGTCAGCCAAGCCGAGCTCGAAGACCGAGAGCGCCCAGGGGCCTACCATCGCATCGGCTTCGAGCGAAGCGACGGTGCGGGCCACGTGGTGATCGAGACCACCCGACCAGAGCTCCTTGCCTCGTGCGTAGCCCTCGTCGCCCATCCCGACGACGAGCGCTACCAGCCTCTCTTCACCACAACGGTGCGCACGCCGCTCTTCGGCGTCGAGGTGCCCGTCGTGGCCCACGAGCTGGCCGATCCCGAAAAGGGCTCAGGGATCGCCATGATCTGCACCTTCGGCGACACCACCGACGTGGTGTGGTGGCGAGAGCTCTCGCTGCCGACGAGAACCCTGATCTCGCGCGAAGGTCGCCTCGAGCACGCTCCCTTCGGCACGCCGGGCTGGGAGTCCGTCGATGCCGAGCGAGCGAACGCGCACTACGCCGAGCTCGAGGGCAAGAGCGTCAACCAAGCTCAGCGCCGCATCGTCGAGCTGCTGGCCGAGGACGGTGCGTTGCTCGGTGAGCCTCGGCCGATCACCCATCAGGTGAAGTTCTACGAGAAGGGCGATCGACCGCTCGAGATCGTGACCTCGCGCCAGTGGTTCGTGCGCACCAGCGACATGATCGAGACGCTCCTCAGTGCGGCCGACGAGCTCCACTTCCACCCTGGTTTCATGTCGCACCGGCTCCGCACCTGGGTCGAAGGGCTCAACGCCGACTGGAACATCTCACGCCAGCGCTTCTTCGGCGTGCCCTTCCCCGTCTGGTACCCGATCTCAGCCGAGGGCACGGTGGATCACACGACACCGCTCATGCCGAGCGAGGACCAGCTGCCCATCGATCCCTCGACCGAGGTGCCTGAGGGCTTTGACGAGTCCCAGCGAGGACAGCCTGGCGGCTTCCTCGGCGACCCCGACGTCATGGACACGTGGGCGACGAGCTCGCTGACCCCGCAGATCGCCGGGCGCTGGGAAGACGACCCTGATCTCTTCGCTCGGCTCTTCCCGATGAACCTGCGTCCCCAGGCCCACGACATCATCAGGACGTGGCTCTTCACCACGGTGGTCCGCTCCGAGCTCGAGTTCGGCTCGCTCCCCTGGAGCGACGCCGCCATCTCCGGCTGGATCCTCGACCCCGATCGCAAGAAGATGTCGAAGTCCAAGGGCAACGTCATCACGCCGCTGCCCTTGCTCGAGACGCACGGCGCGGATGCCGTGCGCTACTGGGCGGCCTCCGGCCGGCCCGGGACCGACACCGCCATCGACGAGTCCCAGATGAAGGTCGGTCGGCGCCTCGCCATCAAGCTCCTCAACGCCTCGCGCTTCGCACTCGGCCGCCTCGGTGACCACCCCGTCCCACCCATCAGTGACGTGCGCGAGCCCATCGACGTCGACATCGTCGGTGCGCTGGCTGAGCTGGTGCGTGAGGCGACCGACGCCTTTGACGCTTTCGACTACGCCAGGGCCCTCGAACGGACAGAGGCGTTCTTCTGGCGCTTCTGTGATGACTACGTCGAGCTGGTCAAGACTCGTGCCTACGGCGACGACGCCGACGACGCCACACGCTCTGCCCAAGCGGCACTCGCCAGCAGTCTGAGCGTGCTGCTCCGCCTCTTCGCGCCCTTCCTGCCCTTCGTGACCGAAGAGGTGTGGGGCTGGTTCCAGTCCTCTTCAGTGCACACCGCGTCGTGGCCGACGACCCTCGAGCTCGAGCTGTCGACCTCGAGGACGACGGGTGTCTTCGACGCCACGTGCACTGCTCTTGGTGCGGTTCGTCGCGAGAAGACGGCGTCGAAGCGCTCGATGCGCACGGCCGTCGACCGTGTCGAGATCACCGACCATCCGGCTGTGCTGGAGAAGCTCACGCTTGCTCTTGGAGATCTCAAAGACGCGGGCGGCATCGCCACGGTCAAGCTCATCGAAGGCGAGCCCTCGATCTCGGTCACGTTGGCCGAGCCCGAGCTTGGCGCTTAGCTGCTCGAGAGCTGCACGATGCGACCCGAATCGCACCAGATGACCGCCACCTCGTCGACGTCGACCTCGTAGACGGCGAGCTGGCCAAAGGACCTCCCGAGCTCCGCAGCCTCGTCGCGGCCGACGCCGATCAGGCAGAAGCCTGGTTCCAGCCAGGTCGCCGAAGGGTCTCGACCCACCGCCGGCAGCCAGCGAAGCGATCGTCGGTCAAGCTCGGCGGCGAGCTCGACGTTGGCGAGCTCGTTCTCGGGGACGGGCGTGCCCTCTCCTCTGGGGTTCCACGCGGTGATGAGATGCACCGCCTGACCCTCGCTCTTGGCGATAGCCGAGGGGTGCACGACGGCCTCGTCGCTGGTGACCTCGAGGACGGCATCGCGCCAGAGCTCTTCGAGCCGTCGCTCTGCTCGCACGGTCTCGAGAAAGGCCACGACGCCGAGCGTCGTGGCCGTGCTGCGAGGAGAGCACAGCACGTCGAAACCGTGCTGTGCGAAGGGCATCTCGACATAGGCCACTGGCGCGGTGGCGACCTCTCGAAACGCCTGGACGAAGGTGCGCGCCACGATCACCGGCACCAGCGTGTCGTGGGTGCCGTGCATGACCAGGAAGGGTGGTGCACCCGGATGCACCCGATAGAGCGGAGAGGCTCGACGGAACAGCTCGGGGTCTTGGTCCATCGGCGCCTTCATCACCTGGTGCTCGAGGAGCAGCCGGAGAGCGGGGCCGTAGCGGCCCCCCACCTCCTTTGATGCCGTCATGTCGTGGACGCCGTAGATCGGCACACAGGCTGCCACCGAGGTGTCGCGCTCTTCGAAGCCCGGCTGGTAGTCGGGGTCACCGGCAGCGAGCGCCGCCAGCGCGCTCAGGTGCCCACCGGCAGATCCTCCCGACAGCACCACGAAGTTGGGGTCGCCGCCGAACTCAGCGATGTGGTCCTTGACCCAGGCGATCGACGAGAGCACGTCGACGACGTGGTCGGGCCAGGTGGCCTTCGGGCTCAGTCGGTAGTTCACCGCGACGCAGATCCACCCCCGAGAGACCAGCTCGTACATCATCGGCCGGCCTTGCTCGCGCTTGTCGCCGATGACCCAGGCTCCACCGTGGACGAACACCATCACCGGCGAATCGCTGAACGTGCCTCGACGCTTGATGACGTCCAGGCGGTGCGATCGATCGCCGTCTTCGGCATACGAGACGTTCTTGAGCACCTGGAGGCGCCGGCCGGGCATAGGCACCGCCAGCAGCGTCCGCCACCATGAGCCGTAGCGGGGCTTCCCTGCGATCGCCTCGACGTCGAGCTCGAGGCCGGGCGTGATGCTGAGATCGTGCTGCACCACGCTGCGCGCCCTGAGCGCGATGGCGAAGAGTCCAGCCAGGGCTGCGAGCACGACGACGTCGAGGACCACGGCAACGTGCCCGGCCACGCCGTGGTCTCCATGGAGCAGCGCGAAGAGCACACCAAGCACCACCACGAGGATCGAGGTCTGCAGCGCCAGCTCGCTCACCAGCCACCCGGTGATGAACGCGAAGCCCGTAAAGGGATCCCGACGCATCGGGAAGTAGGTGGTCAGCACGGCGAGCGCCAGGAGGATCGAGACGGCCAGGTGGACGAAGATCATTCAGCCCATTCTCGCGGGTCTCCCGCTCTCGCGTGCACGGCGGACTCCGGCTCGGTCGCTCGCCGACCGTAGGATCGACCCGGACCACAGAGGAGACTCGCGATGCGCAACACCCTGGAGGACATTCGAGGAGGCGTCGGCATCTGGACGATCAGTCACGAGTCGTTGCCACCCGAGCGGTCGGGCGAGTACGCGGCGCTGGCCGAGGAGCTCGGCTACAAGGCCTTCTGGCTTCCCGAGACGGCCGGTCGAGACGCTCTCTTGAGCTCGGCGCTCTTGCTCGAAGCCACGTCTTCAATCATCATCGGCACCTCGATCGCGTCGATCTGGGCTCGAGACGCGTTGACCGCCGTCAACGGCGCTCGAACGTTGACGGCACTCTCGTCCGGTCGCTTCATCTTGGGCCTCGGCGTCAGCCACCAGGTGATGGTCGAGGGCATCCGAGGTCACAGCTACGAACGCCCGCTGGCGACCATGAGCGCCTATCTCGATGCCATGGCGGCCGCCCCCATGATCTCTCACGAGCGCGAGGTCAGCCCGGTCGTGATGATCGCGGCCTTGGGTCCAAAGATGCTCGAGCTGGCGTCCACCAAGGCAGCGGGAGCGCTGCCCTACTTCGTGACGCCTGAGCACACCGCAAGCGCTCGAGCAGCCCTTGGTCCTGACGCCTTCTTGGCGGTCGAGCAGGCCGTCGCCCTCACTGAGGACGAGGACACCTACCGGGCGTTGGCTGCTCGCCACGCAGGGCCCTACCTCACCTTGCCGAACTACCAGAACAGCTGGCGCCGACAGGGCTTCGGGGATGAGGACTTCGTCGAGGGCGGCAGTGCCCACTTCCAGGATTCCCTGATCGCCCATGGCGATGAGGGCGCCGTGTGGGCACGCGTGGACGAGCACTTCGCGGCGGGCGCCGATCACGTCAGCCTCCAGCTGCTGACCGACAGCCCTGCTGCTGCACCCCTTGACGAGTGGCGCCGACTCTCACCGCTCGCAGCGGGTCGCTGACCCGCCCCACGTCACTCACTGCCGCCCGAGAGGCGGGCGCTCGTCAGCCGAGCTGCTTGAGGTCGTGGCGGAGGAAGAGCCCGGTCACGATCTCGAGAATGCCCATGATGATGAACCAGATGCCGAGCAAGACAGCCAAGAAGGTGATCGAGGACTCGGGCACAGCGACGACCACGATGCCAGCAGCCAGCGAGACGATGCCGAAGAAGATCTGCCACCCACGAGCGCGGCCACCTTCCCCCATGATCCCGACCATCAAGGCGACGATGCCCTGGATGATCCAGGCCAGACCCACCAGCAGACCGATCAAGGCGCGCGAGAGGCCGAGGTGCCGGATCAAGATCACGCCCACGACGACTTCGATGAGACCGGCGACGCCCAGCCAGATCCGGTGGTGCTCGTCATGATCGAGCATGCGAATGAAGTGGAAGATGCCCCCGATGATCATCAAGATCCCGATGATCACGGCGATCACGTTGAGCGAACCCGTGGGCTTGGCGGTGAGCACGATGCCCAGAACCAAGGTCACGAAACCCACGAAGAGCTGGAGCTGCCAGCTGAACTTGGCGGGCACAGAGCCAACCACCACTGTCGTCGACTGCTCGGACATCGTTCGTCTCCTTCTCTCCAACATTGACGGAACACGGCAAGCCTAAGCAGGGAAGGACCACTGAACAGGGGATCCTCATCCCGATGGAAGCTCGTGGTGTGGCGTGAGCGTCGTTCGCTCCGCGCTCGTGGCTGTGGTGCCGTTACGCTCACGGCCACCTTCGAAACCGCTGAGGAGCACGATGTCGACGATGCCAGCCGCCTTCCTGGGCCATGGGAACCCGATGAACGCCCTCGAGCACAACCGCTACACCGAGGCGTGGAGCGCGTTTGCCCAAGAGGCTCCCCGCCCCACCGCCGTGCTCGCGGTGTCCGCTCACTGGTACGTGAACCGCTCGGCGGTCACCGCCATGGCGACGCCTCGGACGATCCACGACTTCACGGGCTTCCCACAAGCGCTCTTCGACGTCGACTATCCGGCTCCCGGCTCTCCTGAGACAGCGGCGCGGGTCGCCTCCGCTCTCGCGCCGGTCAAGGTGGAGCTCGACGAGGGGACCTGGGGGCTCGACCACGGGACGTGGTCGTTGCTCGTCCACCTCTACCCCAACGCTGACGTTCCCGTGGTCCAGCTCTCGATCGATGCCAGCCTGGCGATAGAGGGCTACTTCGCTCTCGGCCGTGCACTAGCGCCGCTTCGCGACGAGGGCGTCATGATCATCGCCAGCGGCAACATCGTCCACAACCTCTCGGTCATCGACTGGCGTGCGGTCGGCCGCGGAGCGCCCTGGGCAGAGCGCTTCGACGAGAAGGTCCATGACGTGATGGTGAGCGACCCGACGGAGCTGGCCCACATGGTTCGAGACCCTGACTACCCCCTCGCCGTGCCGACCCCGGAGCACTTCGTGCCACTGGCCTACTTCGCGGGACTCGCCGACGCGTCGAGCGAAGCCGTCCAGACGCTGGTCTCAGGCTGCGAGCTCGGCTCGCTCTCGATGACGTCGTACGCGATCAAGAGTTAGGCACAGACCAAACCCTGGGCGTCACCTAGAATCGCTCTGTCAAATCCGGTGCCCACGAAGGAGTCCCATGACGATCGAAAGAGTTGGCATAGTCGGCTGCGGCCTGATGGGCTCAGGGCTGGCTGAGGTCGCCGCTAAGGCGGGCACTGACGTGGTGGTCTTCGAGATCGACGACGACGCCGTTGCCAAGGGCATCTTGAACCTCGATCGCTCCTTGGGTCGAGCTGTCAAGACCGGGAAGCTCGACGAGGCCACCAGGGACGAGACCATGGCTCGCATCCTGGTGACGACGGACCTCGAGGGCCTGGCTGACCGTGAGATCGTCATCGAGGCCGCCACGGAGAACGAGGCGGCGAAGACCGAGATCTTCCGCTCGCTGGACAAGGTCCTCACCTCGCCGGACGCGATTCTGGCGTCGAACACCTCGTCGATCCCCATCATGAAGCTGGCCATGGCGACCAGTCGACCTGAGAAGGTCATCGGGCTCCACTTCTTCAATCCGGTGCCCGTGCTGAGGCTCGTGGAGATCGTCCGATCCTTGCTCACCGACGACACGACCGCTGAGCGCTCTCGCACCTTCGTCACCGACCAGCTCGGCAAGCTGGCCATCGAGAGCCAGGACCGGGCCGGGTTCATCGTCAACGCCCTGCTGATCCCCTATCAGCTGGCTGCGATCCGCATGTTCGAATCTGGCTTCGCCACGGCGGAGGACATCGACACCGGCGTCGTCGAGGGACTCGCCCACCCGATGGGCCCGCTCCGCTTGGCTGATCTCATCGGCCTCGACACGGTGCTCGCCGTCTCTGAGTCGCTCTATGCAGAGTTCAAGCGGACTGACTACGGCCCGCCGCCGCTGCTCAGCCGAATGGTCGACGCCGGACTCCTCGGTCGCAAGACCGGTCGAGGCTTCTACGTCTACGACCGCTGACGCCCGCCCGTAGGGCTCCCGAGCGCACCGCTCAGGGCTTCTCTGGATACGCGATCTGCGGTTCGATGCTGCCCTGGGCCGCCATCGAGCCTGCGACTCCGCCGCCAGCGCCTCGGAGCACGAAGGCAGCGCCCACCGCGATCAGCATGCCGACGATCGGGCCGGACAGATAGACCCAGATCGCTCGATAGTCGTTGGCGATGATGTCGGGCCCGAGGGAGCGGAACGGGTTCATCGACGCGCCTGAGAGGGGGCTCGCCCAGAGGCCGGCCAGCGCGATGTAAGCCCCGACCGCTAGGGCGCCCAAGATGCCGATGTTCTGCGCTCCTGACGAGGTGCCCAAGATCACGCTCAAGAGCCCGAGGGTGAGCAGCACCTCCATGACGAAGGCCGCCCACCCCGTCACGCTGTGGGCGGGATAGGTCGCCCCGTACGAGGCTGAGACGTGGACGACCGACTGGATGAGGGCGACCGCGGCGAGCGCTCCGAGCAGCTGGGCGATGAGGTAGGCGGGGACGCGTCGCCAAGGGAAGTCGCCGCGCAGTGCGAAGCCGATGCTCACGGCAGGGTTGAAGTGGGCGCCTGAGACCTTGCCCATGAACATGATCATGGCCATCACCATGAGCCCGGGGGCCACGACAGCGGCGCTGCGACTGATCTGGCCGGGGAAGGCCTCGCCCATCATCCCACCACCAGCGGCCACCATCACCAAGAGGAAGGTGCCGAAGACCTCAGAACAGACCCGACGCCACTCGTGGCTCGGGTTGTCGAAGCCGGTGAGCTCAGCGACGAGCTCCTTGGGGAGACCAGAGAACCCGATGTGCGGACTGACCAAGGTCTCTGCCATCGATCACCCTCCCCTCGTGGCGATTCCGCCACCTCCGATCCTTGCTACCACCCTGCGACCAGCTGGCGGGGGACCGTCTCAGAGGCTCGAGGGGTCGATCCCGATGCCGCCTTGGTCGCTGCTGGCATAGCTGGCGAGCGCGAGGCGGAGCACCTCGGTGGCCTCGCGCGCGCCCCAGCACAGTGGACCCTCACCACGCTTCAGCCACGACACCCAGTGCTCACCCGATCGCCGAAAGCTGCTCGCCCAGTCGTCATCCAAGGCGTGGAAGGAGCGCATCTCGCCGTCGAGATAGACCTCGAGGCTCGGCTCTTGGATGCCCCGAGCCGTGCAGCGGTTCACGCGGGCGAAGCCTTGACGACCTGTGACCTCCCAGCGCTCGTCGTTCGTGTAGTAGTCCGAGCGCAGATACAGATCGACGGCGAGTGTGATGTCCCAGACCCCACGGATGCCGTTCTCGTGCTCCCAGACAATTGTGGTGGGCGCGTCGATGCCCAGGCCTTCGATGATCTCGGTGCTCCCCACCCAGGCTCGGACCTCTCGCACCGGGCCGAAGAGCCAGAGCATCGTCGAGAACTTGTGCCAGCCATCGTCGAAGACCAGCGTGCCTCGCCCTCGCTTCGCTTGGTCGAACTGCCAGTCGTAGGTGTCGCCTGGCACGTCCCATCCCCCGCGGCCGCTCGCCACCATCTTGAGGTGGTAGCCGCTGATCGTGCCGAGCTCGCCACTGTCGATGATCTCCTTGAGGCGGCAGAGCGGCTCGAAGAAGAGGTAGTTCTCCATCACTCGAACCACACGATCAGCCTTGTTCGCCGCGTCGACGATGGCCTGCGCGTCTGCCAAGTCATTCCCGATCGGCTTCTGCAGGTTGACGTGCCACCCGTGGGCTAGAAGCTCGATGACCTGCTCGGCATGAAGGGCGATGGGGACCAGGACCTCCGCCGCATCGACGTGCAGCCCGCTCGTCGCCAGCTCCTCAGTGGACGCAAAGCACTGGGCCGCGGGGAACTCAGCGGATCGCTGCTCGAGACGCTCGACCTTCGGATCGACGAGGGCGACCACCTCCACGTCGGGGTTGCCGAGGTAGGCCAGCTTGTTGAGGTCGAAGATCCGACCCAAGCCGATGAAGGCCAGGCGGACCGGTCCCTCGATCGGCGTGAAGCTCACTGGCTGGTCGTCCTGATGGCTCGCGGGCCTGCTGCCAGAGTCCTTGCTCAGCCCAGGGCGTCGAGGGCGGCGTTAAAGGTCGCCGACGGCCGCATCGCTTCGGTGGCCTTCTCGGGATCGGGACGGTAGTAGCCACCGAGGTCGACCGGCGAGCCCTGCACGGCGAGCATCTCGGCCACGATGGTGGTCTCCGCGTCTTCGAGCACTCGAGCCAGCGAACCGAAGCTTGCCGCAAGCTCCGCGTCGTCGGTCTGCCCTGCGAGCTCCTGGGCCCAGTACAGAGCAAGGTAGAAGTGGCTACCCCGGTTGTCGAGACCGCCCAGGCTCCGACTCGGTGAGCGATCCTCGTTGAGCAGCGTTCCCGTCGCTCGGTCAAGGGTGTCAGCGAGCACCTGCGCTCGAGCGTTGCCGGTCGCACCGGCAAGGTGCTCGAAGCTCACGGCTACGGCCAAGAACTCTCCGAGGCTGTCCCAGCGCAGGTAGTTCTCCTTCACCAGCTGCTGGACGTGCTTGGGGGCTGAGCCTCCCGCTCCAGTCTCAAAGAGACCGCCGCCGTTGATGAGGGGCACGACCGAGAGCATCTTGGCGCTGGTGCCCAGCTCCAAGATCGGGAAGAGGTCGGTGAGGTAGTCGCGCAGCACGTTGCCCGTGACCGAGATGGTGTTCTCGCCTCGACGGATCCGCTCCAAGGAGATCGCCGTCGCCTCGATGGGAGACGCGATCTCGATCGAGAGCCCCTCTGTGTCGTGGTCGAGCAACGCCTCGCGCACCTTGGTGATCAGGTTGGCGTCATGCGCGCGCGTGGGGTCCAGCCAGAAGATGGCGGGGTCACCCGTGGCACGAGCTCGGGTCACAGCCAGCTTGACCCAGTCTCGGATGGGCACGTCCTTGGTCTGGCACATCCTGAAGATGTCGCCAGCGCTCACGGAGATGTTGAAGACCTCATCGCCAGCATCGTTGAGCACCACCACGTTGCCGTCGACGGGGATCTCGAAGGTCTTGTTGTGGCTGCCGTACTCCTCAGCCGCCTGAGCCATGAGGCCCACGTTGGGCACCGAGCCCATCGTGGCGGGATCGAAGGCTCCGTTGGCCCGGCAGTCGTCGACGACGACGGCGTAGACGCCGGCGTAGCTTGAATCGGGGATCACCGCGAGGGTGTCGGCCTCTTCGCCGTCGGGCCCCCACATGTGACCCGACGAGCGGATCATCGCTGGCATCGAGGCATCCACGATCACGTCGCTCGGCACGTGGAGGTTCGTGATGCCCTTGTCCGAATCCACCATGGCGAGGGCTGGGCCCTGGGCCAGCTCGTCGTCGAATGACGCACGGATCGCGTCACCGTTCTCAAGAGCGCCAAGACCGTCGAGGATCGCACCAAGCCCGTTGCTGGGGCTGAGCCCGGCGCCAGCGAGGTCACTGCCGAACGCAGCAAAGGTCTTCGGAAAGAAGGACTCGACCGCGTGGCCGAAGATGATGGGG
>Ga0075017_100002871_pt1 | contig 10815 bp, 8 predicted proteins | sample AleBraG_ABR_2012_FD_71475 | JGI IMG/M metagenome (GOLD analysis project Ga0075017, IMG submission 71475) | Freshwater sediment microbial communities in response to fracking from Pennsylvania, USA - Alex Branch Run_MetaG_ABR_2012 | ecosystem: Environmental > Aquatic > Freshwater > Creek >...
CAGCCTCTGTGCACAGCCGCAAAGCTAAGAAGGCGCAGCAGCCGCTTCCTCCTCTGCCGTCTGGGCCGACTGGCCCTGTGCCACAGGTTCCGCTGGATTCCATCAAGCCGGTCGCTCCGCAAGTGAATTTTCAGAATGGACTGCTGACGATCATCGCGCCCAACTCCTCGCTGGGTGACATTCTGCGAGCAGTTCGCCAGCAGACGGGAGCGGAAATCGATATCCCCGCCGACGCTCACGAACGCGTGGTCACTCGCCTTGGGCCGGGCCCCGCGCGCGATGTCATCGCGGATCTGCTCAATGGATCGCGCTTCAACTACGTTCTCGTGGGGTCTCCCCAGGATGTCAGCGCACTCACTCGCGTAGTGCTGGTGGCCAAATCAGGAGCGGAAAACGCTGCCGTGAACAGTCCCGGGCAGCCTGGTGTCGCCGAGGCTAACAACATGGCGCCGGCGCCGGAAGAGGGACAGCCCGAGGCTCAGCCGGATGCGGAAGCCGCGGACGATGCCAATGCGGCACCGGAAGAGAATGCCGAGCAGCCCGCGGCCGAGGCCGAACAGGAACAGCCGCCACCGGCCGATCAGCCGGGCGCGAAGACTCCACAGCAGATGTTGCAGGAGATGCAGCAACGCCAGATGCAACTGCAGCAGTTGCAGCCACAGGGTCAGCCTCCAATCCCCGGCGCAGGTATGCCGCCGCATCCGCCTCAGGAGCCGTAAAGGCAGCGACCCAGCGTCCGCGCGGGTGCCGCAACTGCGGATTTACGGCCCATTGCCGCGGAGCATGTCTGTGTGCAGGCTCTCCGTACTCGAACTGCGGCGTGTGAAGTCAGCCGACTCACTGCTGGCTTGCGGCAAAGTCTGTTGGAGCAGTTTCCAATCGCGCGCCACTTCAGTCTCAGAAACACCTTTCGCCGAGGTCCGGCCTAGCTCCGATTGCAGCCGCGCTTCGAGCAACTGCCGAACCAGGTCGGGCGGAGCCTCGCTGCTCAACACGTTGCCGGGCGCGTCGCCAAGCTGAACCACGTTGTCTCCCAGGGGGATTCTGAGAATCGGCCGCCCTTGCGCGTCCACATCAGGAGTGGCGCGGTGCTGCAGCTTCTCCCACATGCGGTCCACGCGCGGTGAATTTTCGGGATACGCCCCTGCCAGAAGATGCTTCAACTGCTGCTGATAAGCGCGCCGGTCCTCGGCGCCCAGCGGAAGTTCAGGATTGCCGCCAACCACGAAGACCTTCGCGCCGCGTGCCGGCTTGAAACCTCCTGCGCCCGAGCCCACATAGACCGCGGCCACGCATCCGGCGAAGACCGGGCTGATCACGGCGCTGGTCACGATGTACTTGCCGGACTTGAAGAACGACTCTACCACCCCGTGGACGACTGCGCTGCGCGGCAATACGCCCGGCACCTGCGGAACCACCAGCCGCGAGAACTGGACTTCCGGATGGCGGTCGCTGAATTTGGTCAGCATCTTCGCCATCTGTTTCGGAGTAGTGATGCCCACGTCGGCCACTACGCTGCGGCGCAGCGTCTTGGGATAGTAAAAATTGAGGATATCTTTGGCGAAGTCGGCGCAGTTATTCCAGACGATGTGAAAGTGCGACTCGTTCGGCGAAGAGTTCAATTTGCGGATCAGCGCGGCATCCTGCTCGGGAGTGGTCTCGATTTCAAATCCGTAAATGGTGCGATCGTAGGAGGAGCCGACAAGTTCGTACCAGTTTCCGCCCGGAGTTTCGCCGTTCCTGACGTCGGGAGCAATGTCTTCCAGATATTTGCGGCGATAACGGTCGCGCAGGAACTCAGTCATCCTCGCGTCGACAAACAGCGGAACATCTTCCGGCCGGTCGACTGCGTAGAGATAAGGAATGAGCGGAATCGCGACCCAGTCGTATCCGCCGACTCCATCGTAGCGGCTGAGCACCACGCCCGTCTCGCCGGGACGGCATGGACGCAGCACCAGCGGGGTCTCGGCGCAGACGCTCGAAAGATACACTGCCGCGTGGCCGGTCGCAGTGAAGAAGCCCAGCTTGCCGTACGGCTCTTCCAGTAGAAGTGTCGCCGAGGCGCAGGCGAGCGGCGCGCAAGTGCAAAGCAACAGCGCGAAATAAAAAAAGCGCCGCATGGATTGGATGTGGCGTGAACGCATCGCTACCCCATGGAGAACCAGTTGCACCGTGCTGGTTAGAACCCCTCAGGCATAGATTAGTTGCTGCTCATCGATTGAACGAGTTACCGAAGTCCAAAGTCGCAGGCAACCTTTTGGAGGGGAGATCAGGAACGGAGACGAGTGATGGACCAGCGTGCACTTTCAGCAACTGCCTCGTCTTCATCGTCGGCCATGGTTTGGAGTAGCGGTAGAAATTCCGCATTTGCGCTGTTGCCCATGGCAATGGCGGCGTTGCGGCGCAGACCAGCGCGCTTGGTACGGCGAACGGGTGACCCGCGGAATGTTTCGCGAAAATCTTCCGCCGGCATTTCCGCGAGCCATGCCAGCGCAGGGTTCACCATCCCGGGGCGAGGCTCGAATTCGATCGCGTTCGTAACCGGAGCTTTGCGGTTCCAGGGGCAAACATCCTGGCAAATGTCGCAGCCAAAAATGTGGCGCCCCATGCCCGCGCGAAATTCCTCGGGAATGGAAGCCCGCTTTTCGATGGTTAGGTAGGAGATGCAGCGATTGGAGTCGAGTTGATAAGGCGCGACAATCGCGTTGGTAGGGCAAGCCTCGATGCACCGCGTGCAAGTTCCGCAGCGGTCCGGGGTGGGCAGATCTGGCGCGAGTTCGAGCGAAGTAAGAATTACCCCTAGAAAAAGCCACGAGCCTTTTTTCTGGCTGATGATGCAGGTGTTTTTGCCAATCCACCCCACCCCCGCGTACTTCGCAAACACCCGCTCGACAATGGGACCCGTATCAACATAACTGCGCGTTGTGAGATTCGCCTGTTGCACTTCAGGCAGCACTTCGCGAAAGGCTGCTTCGACCTTCTTCAACCGCCGCAGGACAGCATCGTGATAATCCTCGCGACTCCAGGCATAGCGTGAGATCCATCCTCGTTCGGGATCGTTGAGTTCCGTCGAGTACGGGTGCGCAGTGTTGTAATTGATCGCACACACGATCACACTTCGCGCCCAAGGCGCGACTCGCGCCAGGGAAGCCCGTTTCAAATCACCCTTCTCGTCGCGCGCTTCGAGGTACTTCATATCGCCAGCGCGCCCGGCGGCAATCCATTCCGGAAAGTACTCAAGCTCTTGCGCGTCCCGGGCCGGAGCGATGCCGGCAAGGTCGAATCCAGCCTGCTCTGCGGCGCTTTTCACGAATGTCTTGAGATCTGTGCCTGACACTCTCATCATTCTAGAGCTTCACAGCCGCACCGGCGCGGATCGCGGGTCGCGACCCGGCACGACATGGTAATATGCCATTTCGTTAACGTACACGATCCAAATGCACTGGCGCTTTCCCACGTACGGCTGCTGATCGCAGGCGGCCAGCAAAGCGACTTCTGAAAATGTTATTCCTGGGGATCGATGTAGGTACTGGAGGCACGCGCGCTCTCGTCATCGACGAGGGGGGACGCATTGTTTCCTCTGCTACCGAAGACCACCAGCCGTTTGCGTCTCCACAAATCGGTTGGGCTGAGCAGAATCCAGCGGACTGGTGGCGTGCCTGTAGCGTCAGCGTGCGTAAGGCGCTGGCGGCGGCCCATGTGTCCGGGGATCAGATCGCGTGCGTCGGGTTGTCGGGGCAGATGCACGGCGCGGTTTTGTTGGATGCGCAGGCGCGCGTCGTGCGGCCCGCTCTCATTTGGTGTGATGTCAGGACCGAGAAGCAGTGCCGCGATCTGACCGCGAAAATCGGGTCCAGCCGTTTAATCCAACTCACGTGCAATCCCGCGCTCGCCAACTTCACCGTCACCAAGTGTCTCTGGGTCCGGGAAAACGAACCCGCGAACTGGAGCCGGGTTCGTTGGGTCATGCTCCCCAAGGACTACGTCCGATTTCAGTTGACGGGCGAACGCGCCATCGACGTGGCCGATGCCTCCGGCACGCTCCTGCTTGACGTAGCCCACCGCCGCTGGTCGAAGGACATGCTGGAGGCGGTTGAGATGGATGAGTCCATGTTGCCAACTCTGTTCGAATCGCAGGAAATCTGCGGGCGAATCTCAGGTGCCGGTGCGGAGGCGACCGGACTGCGGAGTGGAACGCCGGTGGTGGCGGGTGCGGGAGATCAGGCGGCAGGCTCGATTGGCATTGGAGTGGTCTCGCCGGGAATGGTGAGTGCGACCATCGGCACCTCCGGAGTAGTTTTTGCCGCGACGGATGCTCCCGCGCTCGATCCAGGTGGACGCCTGCACACTTTTTGTCACGCAGTGCCCGGGCGCTGGATGGTCATGGGTGTAACCCAGGCAGCAGGGCTTTCTCTGCGCTGGTTCAGAGATCAGTTCGGCGCGCGACTGGGCGATCATCAGGAATCGTATGAAAGCCTGATGATCGAAGCAGCCAAGGCTCCCGCGGGATGTGACGGGCTGCTGTGGGCGCCTTATCTGATGGGCGAGCGCACTCCTTATCTTGATGCGAACGCTCGCGGCGCTTTGATTGGATTGACGGCGTCGCATACGCGAGCCCACGTCATTCGCGCGATCCTGGAAGGAGTGGCGTTCAGCCTGCGGGATACTTTCACCATTTTTCACGAGATCAATGTTCCCGTGAAGACGATTCGCCTGGGCGGAGGTGGCGCAAGATCGGCCCTGTGGCGGCAAATCGAGGCGGACACGTACGGGCAGCCAGTCGAGACCGTGGCAGCGGAAGAAGGTGCGGCCTACGGAGCCGCTATTCTGGCAGGCGTTGGCGCCGGAGCGTGGCCGTCCGTGGATGCCGCGTGCGATGCAGTCGTGCGCGTCGCCGGCAGTACCAGTCCAAATCCCAGAGATCGCGTGGTGGTGGAGAAAGCGTACGAGAGGTATCGACGTATCTACCCGGCGGTGAAGTCCATCGTAGACTGATCGCTGCAAAAGGTCACTCTTGCGACAAGGAGATTGGATGATGACGAATAAGAACGACTACCAGCCCCAAGCGCAAGATAAGTTCTCCTTCGGGCTTTGGACGGTGGGCAACCGGGGACGCGACGCATTTGGCGATGCGGTGAGACCCACCATTTCGCCCATTGAGATCGTCTCCATGCTGGCCGAAGTGGGTGCCTGGGGCGTCAACCTGCACGACAACGATCTAGTCCCGATCGATGCCTCCCCTGCAGAACGCGACCGAATCGTAGCGGCATTCAAGAAGGCGTGCGAGTCTAACGGAATTGTTGTTCCCATGACGACGGTCTCGCTCTTCTATCACCCAATATTCCGGGACGGTGCTTTCACCTCCAACGACGCTGAGGTGCGCGGCTACGCGCTGCAAAAAACCATGCGCGCGATGGACATTGGAGCGGAGTTGGGTGCGAAGATCTTTGTCTTGTGGGGCGGTCGGGAAGGCGTAGAGACCGACGCTTGCCGCCGCGCGGATGAGGCGATTAAGCGGCTGCGTGAAGCGGTCAACTACCTTTGCGAATACAACATCGATCGCGATTACGGAATGAAGTTCGCGCTGGAAGCCAAACCTAATGAGCCGCGCGCCGACATCTATATGGCGACCACGGGCCAATACCTGGGATTCATTCCGACTCTGGATCATCCGGAGATGGTCGGCGTGAATCCTGAAGTCGCGCACGAACACATGGCAGGACTCAACTTCATGCACGCGGTCGCGCAGGCCTGGGAGGCGGGCAAGCTTTTTCATATCGACCTGAATGATCAAGTGCCCGGCCGCTACGATCAGGATCTCCGTTTCGGTTCGGCGAACCTGAAGTCGGCATTCTGGCTGGTGAAATTTCTCGAGGATGTTGGCTATAGTGGGCCACGCCACTTTGACGCGCATGCCTACCGCACAGAGGACCACGAAGGGGTCAAAGACTTTGCCCGTGGCTGTATGCGGACGTACTTAATCCTGAAGGACAAAGCGCGTCTGTGGAATGTGGACAAAGAAATCCAGGCGATCCTAAGCGAGATTTCAAGCACAGGCAGTGCGACGGGTCGTTACTCGAAAGAGGGCTCATCGCAATTGCTGGCCCGGGTGTTTGATAAGGATCAGATTCTGCGGAAGCGCTTGCCTTATGAGCGCCTCGATCAGCTGACGGTCGATTTGCTGCTCGGTGTTAGATAAAGACGACACATGCGGAAAGAGGATCAATGACGTCATTGCTAGCCGCTGCTGTGCCAACCCGCCTGGTACATCTTTCCCCTATCGACGTGGTCATCGTGGTCTTCTACTTTGCCCTGGTGCTCTCGATCGGTTGGTACTTGAAGGGGCGGGCCAACACCGGCGAAGACTTCTTCATGGCGGGCCGCGAGATGACGGCGTGGGTCGCCGGACTCAGTTTTCTCTCGGCCAATCTGGGCGCGCTTGAGTTGATGGGCTGGGCCGGTTCTTCCTATCAATATGGCATCCTGGCGGCGCACTGGTATTGGATCGGGGCTATCCCTTCGATGCTGTTTCTCGCGCTGGTCATGATGCCGTTCTACTACATTTCCAAAACGCATTCGGTGCCGGGTTATCTGCAACTGCGTTTTGGCGAGCCCTGCCGCGCTGTTTCGGCGATCTCCTTCGCATTCATGACCGTGCTGATGAGCGGCGTCAATATGTTTGCCATGGCCAAGGTCATGCAGATCGTTCTGGGCTGGGACATCAATTTCAGCATCTGGGTCTCATCGCTCACCGTAGCGATCTATGTAGCACTCGGCGGACTGCGCTCGGCCATCTTCAATGAAGTTTTGCAGTTTTTTCTGATCTGGGCGGGTGCGCTCCTGATTCCGATTCTTGGCTTGTACGAAGCCGGCGGCTGGTCTCACCTCAAAGTCCTGATTGCACAGCGTGCCTCCGAGCAATACGTGCATCTATGGTCGGGTCTGGGTTCGTTCAGCAACAATCCCATGGGCATCGACTGGGTTGGCATCGTCTTTGGACTGGGTGCGATCATTGCCATGGGTTACTGGACCACGGACTTTCTAGTGGTGCAGCGCATCCTCGCTGCAAAGGATATACGCAGCGCGGAGATGGCGCCCATCATCGGCGCAGGTTTCAAGATGATGGTTCCCTTCATTGTCGTCCTACCGGGACTGCTCGGCTTGGCCGTCTTGCCTGAAAAATTAGTTCCGGAATCGGTGGCCGCTGCGACTGGGGGCCACAGCTACAATGACGTTCTTCCACTCATGCTGGCCCGCTATTGCGGCCCCGGACTGCTGGGCCTGGGAGTTACCGCGCTGATCGCCGGATTCATGTCTGGAATGGCGGGCAATGTCAGCGCCTTCACGACGGTGTGGACGTACGACATCTACCGGCCGTTTATCAATCGCAAAGGCAGCGATCATCACTACGTCAAAATGGGGCGCTGGACCACGATTATCGGCGTGCTGATCAGCGTGGGCACGGCGTATCTGGTAATGCAGTTCGCCAGCATCATGGATTACGTGCAGGCTTTGTTCAGCTTCTTCATCGCTCCGCTGTTCGGCACGGTCGTGCTCGGGATGCTTTGGAAGCGCGCGACCGGCCCCGGCGGATTCCTGGGACTACTATGCGGGACGCTTTCATCGATCGCCATGTGGACCTGGGTAAAGATCGATCCTTCCGCGCTGCGCTACGTCGCAATGTCGCCGCACGCCAAGGGCCTGGCCCAGGACATGTATCAGGCGCTCTGGTCTTTCATCGTGTGCGTGGTCGTCACGGTGGCGGTGAGCCTCGCGACGAAACCCATGCCCGCAAGCCAGTTGACTGGTCTGGTCTATGGGTTGACGGAAGTGCCGTCGGTTGGAGATGTCCCCATATATAAGAAGCCACTTTTCTGGGCGGCTGTGGTATTCGCTGTTTTCATAGCACTGGACATTCTTTTCTGGTAAACGAGTCGACAAACAGAGGAGCACAGCATGGTTTCAATCTGGTTCTTCATCGGCATCTCGCTGGCCGTGAATGGCGCGCTGATTCTCGGCGCGGGAATCTACCAACTCGTCTATCCTCCAGAAAATCCTGGCATCGTCCTCTTCAACCTTCATGCCAATGTGTGGTGGGGTGCAGTGTTGCTGGTGATCGGGCTGATTTATTGTTTCAAATTCGCGCCGAAGCGGCACGCCTGAACGAGTCTTACGTCCTCACGATTTTAGGAGCCATTCGCTGGCTCAGAATGGAGTCGTCGAACTTTTCGTCGGCTCGTCTGATCTCGCGAAACAGATGCAGGTTGGATGACATCACGACACCCGGGCTCAGATGCACGATCCCCGGTAAAGGAACTTTGCCTGTCAGGTTGTCCGCCATGAGGCGCACGGCAGTTTGGCCCTGCCGGTGGGGCTGCTGGTAGATCGAAGCGGTGATAACCCCGCGCTCGAAGTAGGGAGCCATTTCGGCAAACAAATCCGTGGTAATCAACTTTACTTTCCCCGCCATACCCCGCTCCCCCAGAGCACGACATACGGGCAAACAGTTGACCGTATTCACATACAACCCTGCCAGCGCTGGAACGCGACCGAGAAGAGCAAAGGTCCGTTGAAAACTTTCCTCTTCGTCTTCGCGGCCTTCGATGACCTCGGCGATCATGCCACCGGTACAATACCGCGGGAATGCCTGTGAGAATCCGTCGGTTTTCCTGCGGTGATCTTCCGTGCTTAGCATGCCCGCGATCACGGCCACTTGAGAGCCCGGTGGAACAAACTTCCCCATCAACTCGCCGGCCAGCGAACCGTTCAACCACGGGTCTACGCACACGATGCTGGAACGCAGGCTTTCGGGGGCGTCGGTGGAGACACAAACGACACGAATGCCACGCTCTTCTGCGGCATCAATGAGCGGCTTGAGACCGTTGGGATTGCCCGGGGTAAGAATGATCCCATTGACGCGCTTCCGCACCAGATCTTGGAACGCGTCGGTGTCGCCCACTCCCAGCCTCTGGACTGGACGATATGTAAATTGAACCCCCAGTTGTGCCACCCGGCTGGCTTCGTCGAGGATCCCGTTCCAAAGCTGGTCATAGAAGAAGCGAATTTCACGGGGGATGCATACGCCGATACGCGCATTCGCGCTGGCCACGGACAACGCGCGCGCCGCGAGGTTTGGCGTATAACCAATTCGCTTTGCGATTTGCAGAATCCGCTGGCGGGTCGACTCGTTGATCCCGGCGCGCCCATGCAAGGCGCGATCGACCGTCCCAATGGAAACGTTCGCCAGTTCTGCGATCAGGTGGATTCCGCGTCGATGGTTCTTCATCCTGACCCACCTCACTAAGGGCGCTCAATCATTCTAGCTGACCGCCAGAATGATCGCGCCCGGAAGTCGAGTACAGGCGAGAACAGAAGAGCAGGCAAGCGACGGGTCGCCGGTCGCCGCCGTTGATGTATGCGGCGACAAGTTATGGCGCGGTAGCTGAGAGATAATGGGGGAAGGCTGCGACTGTAACTGAATCTTGTTTTAACCCGCCAAGTCTAATCCGGCTGTAAGTCCTACCAAGAACAAACTAAGTGGCGTTACAAAAAGCGAACAGACGCATGAAATGTCACTTCTATCAACAATATTTGCGGCTTCCGGAGCGGTTGGGACTTGTCTCAGACAGAATGTCGGAGGACGAAGCCGGCAGAAAGGCTTCTACAATCGGGCTCCTTAAAAAGGGAGCACTGTCAGTTCGCTCGCCCGAAGGATGAGTGGGGGTAGCGTTAACGGCCGACCAAAGATCTTATGCGACCTTATCTCCTCCAGCGCGTCCATTCAGTTGCTCAGACAGTTTCCGTTGGTGTTCATTCAGTTCTTCGATCGCTCCCCTCGCGATCCTTTGGATTATTCCGACTCGATTAGCCAACGCCGAACCTGCTTCGGCTTCCTCCTGCAAGAGATCGCAATAGTTGACGAGGTTTGCAAGTCTGTCGATTAGCGTGTGCGCCAACATGCATTCTGGGCCGTGATGGGACTTGTCCATGGGGTAGTTTTCCCTGCCTTACACCTTCAGTATCCGCTGAACCCCCACTCCTTCTGCGCAGATGTTTATCCGTTACAAAAACGGAACAGCGCGGTCGAAGCAATAGAGACAGCGCAGGCGCTCACGCGCTGCGCTGTCTCCGCGGTCAAAGTGGTTCTTTCCTGTCTGATCAGTTCTCGCCACCTGCGGCCAGCGCCATCTTGTCCGCACCGTCATTTGTAGCTCGAGTCAGGTGGGGGAAGAACGGAGTGATCTCGAAGGGCATCTTTTCGCGAGCTAGTGCCAAGGTCGCGGGCCGGGTCTTGGTCAAGTCAACTTGATCGCTCCAAGGGTCGAGCTTGATGCGTCCGCCCAGGGGAAGCGCGGCGATCTGGTCGATGCGATGTTCATCTAGTTGCGGTGCGGATGCAAGCAGGGCCGACATGCGCATGCTCTGACCTGCTGCCAGGCCGTTGCCCAGGTGTGGGCGAATCAAGTTTGGCAGGTCAGGAGCGCGCTGCTGCAGAGCCTTCAGGAACAGTCCTGCGGTTCCGAGCTTCTCTTTGTAGGGAGAGTTTTTCAGCAACTCCAGCGCCTTCGCATCAGCGGCATCTTCATCGATCGGGCGGCGCTTGAAATCCAAGCGCTGGAACGACTGCTCGTCAGGGAAGAACATGCGGTCATTAAAGGCAAGCTTAGCATCAAAGGGATGGCCAAGCACGATGTGGCTGAGTTCATGCGCCAGTACCATGCCGAGAGAAGCCTCGTCCGGCAGCACGTCCAGCATGCCGCGGCTGATGACGATAGTGTGCCCAATGGTGAACGATTCCAGCGGGGCCGTGAGCAG
>Ga0075017_100002872_pt1 | contig 10812 bp, 4 predicted proteins | sample AleBraG_ABR_2012_FD_71475 | JGI IMG/M metagenome (GOLD analysis project Ga0075017, IMG submission 71475) | Freshwater sediment microbial communities in response to fracking from Pennsylvania, USA - Alex Branch Run_MetaG_ABR_2012 | ecosystem: Environmental > Aquatic > Freshwater > Creek >...
CTATGGCAGTACCCAGCTGCAGGGCGCCCAGTGGGTTTATCTGGGTGCGCCGCTCAAGGCCCTGCCCAATCGAGAGGTGACGCTGCACGGCGCGGTCGTCACCCTGGCGAGCGGGGCAACGGTTGACCTGCGCGGCGGCGGTGATCTGTACGCCTACGAGTGGGTCCCTGGTACGGGTGGCAGCGCGGATCGGCTGGCCAACAACGCCGCGCCTGGTCTGTACGCCGTGCTGCCATCGATGGTGGGCCAGTCGGCGCCGTATGACCCATCCGCCTACGCAGGATCAACCCTTACCGGTGATGCGCGAGTCTATTTGAGCGGCGTCAGCGGCCTGCCTGCCGGTCTCTACCCGCTCTTGCCGCCGCGCTATGCGCTGTTGCCCGGTGCCCGGTTGGTGCAGGTACAGGCCGGATACCAGAATCTCGTGCCCGGTCAGCGGGCTTCACTGGCCGATGGCACACCGGTGATCGCCGGTTACTTGGTCTCGGGCGCGTCGGGACTGTCGACCGGTCTGTACAGCGGCTTCGCGGTGTGGCCCACGGGCTATGCGCGCTCCCTGGCCGGCTACAGCGATACCTACGCCTCCACGTTCTTTCCGGCGTCCACCCCCTCGGGCAGCGCTGCCGTGCCGGCCGATGCGGGCCGATTGTCCGTCGATGTCCTGACGGCACTGAACGCCGCGGGCCAGGTCCTGAGTGCGGCGGCTCCGGGCGGTCGTGCCGCTCAGGTCGATGTGAGCGCCACGCAGCTCGAGGTTTCGGCGAGTGCGGTGCCGAGCAGCGCCGGCGTCGTGGATTTGCCCGCTGCCACATTGCAACAGTGGGGGGCAGGCGAACTGGTGCTGGGTGGACGGGCGTCGGTCGATAACCGCACGCTGGCGGTCAGCGCGGACAGCGTGACGATCGGTTCCGGCGTGCAGCTGTTGGCCGATCAGATCGTGCTGCTGGCCAATCAATCCATTGATCTGCAGTCGGGAGCGACACTCAGTTCGACATCGGCGAAGACCTCCGCGCCGCTCGCTGCATTGCCTGCACCCAGCACGGTGACGCTCAGTGGAGCGGGCGCCACGGGAGCGGCCGTGCTGGCGATCTCCGATCAGTCCCTGATTCTGGCGCAGCGTCCCACGGCGCCGTCCGGCTCGAGCAACACGGGAACGGTCACGCTCGAATCCGGCGCCGTGTTGGCGACGCGTGGCGCCTTGGCCGTCGACGCGCCGGGTGGCGCAAACCTGGTCGGCGGCCTGAGCTTGGCTGGCGCCAGTGTCTCCCTGGCTGCGCCCAGTATCGGCGTGCTGCCACAGGGTGTGACGAGCGATGCCGTGCAGATCAATGCCCCGCTCCTGTCCGCACTGCAACTGGCCGGCGCGGTTCGCCTGGCCAGCCAGGGAGCCATCAGTTTTTATGCGCCCACGGCCCTGGGTGTCGCGGGACCGGGTTCCGATCTGGCATTGAGCAACCTGACTCTGGTCGCGTCGACACTAAACAACATCGGAGGCAGTGACATCACGCTGGGCGCCAAGACGGTCGTGTTGCAAGGGATTGATGGCGGCAACCCTGGTGCGCCCACAGCCGGTACGGGTACGTTCAATGTCGTGGCGAGTGAATTGGACGTTGGGCCGGGCGCCCTGAGCATCAACGGGTTTGGGCAGGCGAACTTCGCGGCCGGCGCGGCCATCGTGGGCCAGGGCGCTGGCGCTCTGCTGGTGGGTGGCAATACCACGCTCTCGGCTGCTGTGCTGACGGCGGCGCCGGGATCGCAGACGCTGATCAGCAGCCCCACGGGAGCCATGACCATCGCGTCGAGTCCACCATCCGGTGGCACCACACTGCCGACCTTTCTTGGAGGGGCGCTTAGCCTGTCAGCGAACAGTATTCAAACCAGTGGCGCCATCTCTGTGCCATCCGGCCTGGTCTCCTTGCAGGCCACTCAGGACCTGACGATCGCAGCGAGCGCCTCAATCAATGCGGGCGGCACCCTGGTCACCGTCCTGGATCAGAGTGTGGGATCGGCAGGTGGTGCCATCCGCCTGGGTGCCGGCGGCAACCTCAGTACAGCCGGCGGCAGTCTCCTGGGTGTCGCCGGGGCCGGTCAAGCCCCGGCCGGCGGCCTGCTGGTGAGCGGGGGCGGGTCCGTCACGCTGCAATCGACACTGCTGGGCAGTGCAGGCACGGGCGCGACGGGTGGGAATTTCGCGCTTCAAGCGGGCACCTTGGGAACCTCGCTGGACGCCTTGGCGATGACACTGCTAAGCGGCGGTTTTACGGATCGGATCGGAATTCAAGTAGCGGCCGGCGATCTGCAGTTGGGGGCCGGCGGCCAGCTGACCAGCAATCGGGTCACGTTGAGCGCCGATACCGGTAGCGTGAGCATCAACGGGGCGATATCGGCCCCCAGCGCGAGCCAACGCGGCCAGATCGGACTGTATGGCAGTACGGGCGTGGTATTGGGCGCGACAGGTCAACTGCACGCCGACGGGACGGGAAGCGCAGGGCGCGGTGGCGCGATTGAACTGGGGACGGGCCCCACTGGCAGCGTGAGTCTGGCGGCGGGCAGTGTGGTCAGCACGCTGGGCCCAGCACAGCCTGGCGCCTTGTTGATCCGCGCGCCCGTACTCAATGGCTCTGACGTGGCGGTCACGAACCTGAACGCCGATTTCAGTGGCGTGGGCCAGGTGGTCATCGAGCCGGTGTCGTCGTTTGTCGCCGGCACAACGCTAGGTGTTAACGACTACGCAGCGGCGCAATTGGCCGTAAACACTTACATGGCCACAGCCGGCCCTGTCATCTCCTCGCGTTTGAATCCTGCGGGGACGCTGCCCCTGGTTGTGCAGCCCGGAGTGGAATTCAATGCCGGAGCCGACCTGACGATCACGGATCCATTGGATTTGAGCACCTGGCGCTACGGCGCGCAGCCCGTGGATTTCACAGTCCGTGCGGCCGGCTCCCTGCAGGTACTGGGCGCACTCTCGGATGGGTTTGTTGCGGCCACCACGGCGACGAATCAACCTACCGTTGAATTGGGTTCCGGGCCGTCGGCATCGATTCGACTGGTCGCCGGCGCCAACCTGGCCAGTGCCGATCCGCTGGCGGCTACGAGCGCCGCGGCCGATCTGACCCTGGCGCCGGGCATCATCGTCCGCAGCGGCACCGGTGAGGTCGATCTGATCGCAGCCCGTGACGTGCTATTTGGCTCGAACGCCTCGGTCTATACGGCGGGACTGCCGGCTGCGGCGGCGCTCCTGGTGCCAAAGTCCAATAGTGTGGCCAATTTCGCCACCGGTGGCGGCAACCTGCAGATTGTCGCTGGGCGTGACATCCAGGGTGCCGCCGTGACGCAGAGCATCAGCGCCTGGCAGGTACGCGAGGGCAATGCGTCGAGCAAACCCGTGGCGGTGCAGTGGGGCACGGATGTCAGTCAGTTTGGCTGGAACGCGGGCGCGCTGGGCGGCGGGGACCTGAGCGTACGGGCAGGAGGCAGTGTCGTGAATCTCTCGGCCGCGGCCGCCGGCAGTCTGATTGCCAATGCCGATGGCAGCGCCACCAACCTTTCCGGGGGCGGTTTGCTGGTGGGCGCCGGCGGCGATGTGGGCAGCGGACAATTCTATGCCGCAGATGGTGTGGCACGCTTGAGCGCGGGCGGCGGTTTCACCGCGGTGCGCACCATACCCCAATCCAGCTCCGCATCCAACGTCGGATCGCTCCTGGCATTGAACGATGCGCAGCTCGAGCTGCAGGCTCGTCTGGACGTGAATATCGATGCCGTGGTCAATCCGACCACACTGACACAGCCGGGCAATATCACCACGCGTTCACCGCTGTTCAGCGGTTACTTCACCTATGGGGAGCAGTCCGCGCTGACCATCCAGAGTACGGCCGGATCGATTGCCATGGGCGATGACGGTAGTCATTTGGGCGAGCTGATGGGCCAGGCGGTGGCCAGTGGTTTTGGCGGCCAGTCCGGCGAGGCCTATCCGGGGACCTTCATTGCCCGATCCCTGCAACAGAACGTCACCTTTTCGGGCGCCGGGGCGACATTATTTCCCAGCGACCGGGGGCAACTGGAACTGCTTGCGGGCCACGATATCGTGGGCACAGGCGCGAGCATTGTCGTATCGGACGCCTTCGCCAATTCCCTGCCTACGCCTGCGGCTCCGGGCAGTGGCGGGGCCATCACTTCAAGCCTGCTGGCGCCATTTGCCAGTACACGGCACGTGGGGGATGCAGTGCCGGGCTTGGTCACGGCCGGGCGCGATATCGACGGACTCACGCTCAGCATCCCGAAGCAGGCGCAGATTACGGCCGGTCGTGATATCACCAATCTCGATTACCATGGACAGAACCTCGCCGCGTCCAATCTGACTCTGCTGTCCGCCGGCCGCGACGTCATCGATACCCTGGATGACACCAGTGCGGTGGTGGAAATTGGTGGGCCGGGACGTGTCGATGTGCTGGGCGGCCGCAATGTCGACCTGGGCGCCTCCGAGGGTATTACCACCGTGGGCAATCAACGTAACCCGAACCTGGCGACTGGCGCCGGCTCGGATCTGAGTGTGGTGGCAGGAGTGGGCCAGGGTGCCAACTTCAGTCAGTTTCTGACATCCATCATCGAACCCTCGACACTTTACCAGCAGCAATTGCTGCAATTCGTCCAAGCGAGCACCGGGCAGGCGAGCCTGACCGTGGCGCAGGCCGATGCGGCCTTTGTGGCGCTCGGCCCCGATCAGCAGCGGCCCTTCATCGATCAGGTCTTCTTCGATGCGCTGCGCAGCTCGGGCCGAGAGGCCAATACCGTGCCCGGTGCTGGCTTTGTGCGCGGCTATGCCGCCATCGATGCCCTGTTCCCAATGAGTCGCAGCGCGACGTTGACGCCGGGGTCCGTGAGCCCGTACCAGGGCAACATCGACCTGACGTTCTCCCGCACCTATACCGTCAGCGGTGGCACGATTTCGCTGCTGGCGCCGGGCGGCGCGGTCAATGTGGGTCTGGCCAACCCGCCGGCCGGCATTTCCACCCGCGATCCCTCGCAGCTCGGTATTGTTGCGCAGGGCAAGGGTGACGTGGACATCTACTCCAAGAGCGATGTCCTGGTCAATCAGTCGCGCATCTTTACGCTTGGTGGCGGCAACATCCTGATCTGGTCGGACGAGGGCAACATCGATGCCGGGCGTGGCTCCAAGTCATCCATCTCGGCACCGCCGCCGCAGGTACTGATTGACGCCGCCGGCAATGTAACGCTCGATCTGTCCGGCGCGGTGGCCGGCAGCGGTATTCGCACCATCCAGATTGATCCCAATACCTCGGCCGGCAACGTGGACCTGATTGCCCCGCAGGGCACGGTTAATGCCGGGGACGCCGGCATTGGCGCTGCCGGCAACATTAATATTGCCGCTCAGCAGGTGGTCGGCTTGGACAACATCCAGTTTGGGGGTGCCGCGAGCGGCGTGCCCTCGCAGGTCAGCAACCTGGGCGCTTCGCTGGCTGGCGCCACGGCCGCCTCGAGCAGCACTGCGAACGCGGCCAACAGCAGCGGTTCTGAGGAGTCGACGCGACAGAGTCAGACTCCCTTGGCGCAGTCGGCCTTGAGCTGGCTGGAGGTTTTCGTGACCGGCCTTGGGGAGGAGAACTGCCGCCCGGATGACCTGGACTGCCTGCGCCGGCAGAAGACCGCCACGAACTAGCGCCGGGGCCGGAAGGCTGATGTCACGGAACCGTAACCCGGCCCCGGCAAGCTATGCAGTCAGCACACCGCGCCAGCGGCAGTCCGGTCCATCGCTGTCCGCCTGCGGCGGATCGAGGTCGCATCGCTGACCGGATTGATGAATCGAGGATGGCGAGACGCCGCATGAAATATCGACCTTTAATGCTGGCGTGGCTGGCTGTCGGCCTCCCGATGGTGGCCTCGGCGGGATCCTGGTGGAACGGCGATTGGCAGTACCGCAAGGAAATCACCTTCGATCTCTCGCCCACCGGCGCGGCGGTGGCGGGCACGGCACAGGATGTACCCATTCTGGTGCGCCTGTCACTCGCCAATTTCAACTACTTTAGTGACACCAAGCCGGATGGAGCGGATTTCCGTGTGGTCTCGGGCGATGACAAGACCCCGCTCAAGTTTCATTTCGAGCGCTTCGATGCCCAGAACCAGATGGCCTTCCTGTGGGTGGGCGTGCCCAGCCTGACCGGTGGGGCCAAGACGGACAAAATCTACGTGTATTACGGCAACAGCGGCGCCAATGCCGCTGCGGATCCGGCCGGCACCTTTGACGTCAATCAGACTCTGGCGCTGGAGTTCAGCCAGGCCAGCGGCTTGCCCACGGATCTGACGGCCTACAAAAACCACCCCACGGCGTCCACGGCCGAGGCCGTGCCCGCCTCGCTCATCGGCGGTGGCGTCAAGTTCGCGGGCGGCCAGCACATCACCGTGCCGGCCAGCGCCAGTCTGCGCCTGTTGCCCAGCCAGGGCTTTACCGCTTCCGCGTGGGTCAAGTTCGACCAGCCCCAGGCGCAGGCGGTGGTGGCCTCGCTCGCCGATGGCGCCAAGGAACTCACGCTGGGCATCGATGGTACGCGCGCCTTGGCGCGCTTCAATCCCGGCAATGCCGCCGTGACGGTGACGCAATCGGGCGGCGAGCTGAGTGCCGGTCAGTGGCACCTGCTGGCCCTGACCGCGGGTGCCGGCGAGCTGACGCTCTATGTGGACGGCGCGGCGGCCGGGCAGGCGGCGGTGACGCTCCAGGAGATCGGGGGCACCTTCAGCATCGGTGCCAGCGCAGCGGGCGGTAACGGCTTCAACGGCGAGCTCGACCAGTTGGGCGCGGCCAAGGTGGCCCGCAGTGCCGATTGGCTCAAGGCCATCGCCCGCAGCCAGGGCGCCGAGGCACCGCTGGTGGTTTATGGCGGTGATGGCCAGAAGGAGAGCGGTGGGCAGGGTTCGTACTTTGCCACCATTGCCAAGAACCTGACCGTCGATGGCTGGGTGGTCATCGTCATCTGCCTGTCCATGCTGGTCATTGCCCTGATCATCATGGTGCTCAAGGCGCTGTATTTGAGCCGCGTCGAGCGGGCGAACGGCAGTTTCCTGCGTGACTACCACAAGCTGTCGGCGACCACGGACGCCGGCGCATTGGATCAATCCGAGGCGGAGCCTCGCGAGGCGGACCCGCAGGAGGAAGCGGAGGAGGACGCGCCGGCCATGGCCGGGTTGGTCAGTGAGGACGGCAAGTACGGGGCCTCCACGGTTTATCAGCTCTATCACATGGGCGCCGCCGAGCTCAGCAAGCGCGTCGTTGGGCGCGCCGCCGGTGCGCAGCACAACATTGTCTTGTCGCCGCAAAGTATCGAGGCCATTCGCGCTTCCATGGACGCCACGCTCACACGCGTGCAGCAGCGCATGTCCTCGCAAATGGTGCTGCTGACCATCGCGATTTCCGGTGGGCCGTTCCTGGGGCTCTTGGGCACGGTCATCGGCGTCATGATCACCTTCGCGGCCATTGCCCTGTCCGGGGACGTGAATGTCAACGCCATCGCGCCGGGCACCGCCGCGGCGCTGGCCGCCACGGTGGCCGGCCTGTCCGTGGCCATTCCCTGTTTGTTTGGCTACAACTGGCTCAACACGCGCATCAAATCCATCGGCGCCAACAACCGCGTGTTCCTCGATGAGTTCGTGGCGCGCCTGGCCGAGCAGTACAGCTAGGGAGCACCGGCCATGTCAGGATCCATAGACAGCGGCGAGAAGGACGTCTACGACGATATCAACATCACGCCGATGCTGGATCTGGCCTATGTGCTGATGATCATCTTCATCATCATGACCACGGCCACCGTGCAGGGCATCAAGGTCAATCTGCCCAAGGCCAGTGCCGCGCCGACGCTCGCCAAGCCGCAGACCAAGGCCATCACCATCACCGCCGATGGCACGATCTTCCTGGACACCTTCCCGGTGACCCTGCCGCAGCTGGAGAGCCTGCTCAAGCAATACAAGGCGGCCAATCCCAACCTGCCCGTGATCATCAAGGGCGACTCGACGGTCCAATACCAGAAGGTGGTGGACGTGCTCGATCTCGTGGGTCGGTTGGATATCACACAGCTGGGCCTGGTGACCCAGCGCATCGTCAAGTAGGACCGCCATGAACCGCACATCCAAGTTCAAGAAGCGCGCGCCGCTGATCATCAGTGGGGCACTGGGCCTGCTGTTTCTGCTCGGCGTGGTGTGGATGATCCGCGGAGTCATGGGCAGTAAGACCGAGAAGCCTTCCCGCATGGTGCAGAACATCACGCTCATTCGACCGCCCCCACCACCGCCCGATGTGCCGCCACCGCCGCCGCCGGACAAGTTGGATGAGCCGCTTCCCCAGAACGAGCCGGATCCAACGCCGGACAATACCCCGACCCCCTCCGAGCAGTTGGGTCTGGATGCGGAAGGCGCGGCCGGCGATGACGGCTTTGGTCTGGCCGCCCGCAAAGGCGGTGGCGATCTGATTGGCTCCGGTGGCGCGGCGTTCGCGTGGTACACCGGGCGCTTGAAAGACGTGGTCTCCGAGAAGCTGACCGACAATGCGGCACTGCGCTCCAAGAAGTTCATCATCACCATCCGCGTGTGGATCGACACGGACGGTCGAATCAAGGACCTGCGGTTGGCCACCGGCAGTGGTAATCGCGATCTGGATTCGCTCATTACCAGCTCGCTCACCGGTATCGGACGCATGAGCGAGCCGCCGCCGATCGAAATGCCGCAGCCCATCAGTCTGCGGATCGTATCGCGAACCTCGTGAGCCCAAGGCGGCGCGGCGCGTCGCTTTTCAGCACTTGTCAGGAGATGCTCAAGATGTCGGTGGGTAGCAGGCTATGGGTTGCGGTTTGTGCGGCGGGGCTGGGACTGGCGCCGCTGTCGGTCGTGCAGGCGGCGACCGATCAACAATCCGTGGAAGAACTGCGCAACACGGTGGTGAACCTGCTGCGGGCGCTGGTCGATCAGGGCGTGATCACGCGCGAGAAGGCCGAGGCCATGGTCAAGCAGGCCGAGGAAAAGGCGGCGGCGGATGCCCAGGCGGTGGCCAGGCAAGCGGCGGCCAGCGACAAACTCGAACCGGGCGAAATCCGCGTGCCCTACGTCCCGCAGATCGTCAAGGATGAGATCAGCAAGCAGGTGGCCAAGGACGTCCAGCCCACCGTCGTTGCCAGCGTGCTTGAGAAGGCGAAGGCGGAGCGCTGGGGCGTGCCCGGATCGCTCCCCGAGTGGCTCGATCGGGTCAAGGTAGCGGGCGAGGTGACGCTGCGCGCCCAGGCCGACCTGTACCCCAAGGACAACGTGCCCAACGAGATCCTGGATTTCAACGCCATCAACCAGGCGGGTGGTTTTGGCAAGGTGGCGCCTCCCAACGCTTTCCTGAACGTGACGCAAAATCGCGATCGGATGCGACTGCGGGCGCGCCTGGGCGTCGAGGCCCAACTGACCCCCACCCTGAGTGCCGGCGTGCGTTTGGCCTCGGGCTCGCTCACCGACCCCAGCTCCGAGAGCCAGACGCTGGGCACTTCCTCGGATCGCTACACCGTCGGGATCGATCAGGCCTACCTTCGCAAGGATTCGCAGCCCGCCGGCCAGTTCTCGCACTTCTCCATAGTGGGTGGACGGTTTGCCAGCCCATGGTTTGCGCCCACGGAACTGGTCTTTTCGCGAGATCTGCAGTTCGAAGGCATCGCGGCCACGGAGCGCTTCGGCCTGCATGGACAGGGTGCCGATCGCTCGCAGGTGTTTCTGACGCTGGGCGCCTTCCCGGTGCTGGAAGTCCCATTGGTCAACAAGCAAAGCAAATGGCTGCTGGCCGCGCAGCTGGGAACCTCGCTGCGCTGGGGCAGCGACGAGCGTCAGCGGCTGCGACTCGCCGCCGCGTACTACGATTTCCTCCACGTCACGGGTGTGCGCAATACGCCGGATTCCACCCTCTTGAACTACACGGCGCCCGCCTTCATCCGCTACGGCAATTCGGTCTTCGATATTTCCAACAGCACCACGGATCCCACCATCAACCTCTTCGGTCTGGCCTCCCACTTCCGGATTGCGGATGTCGCCGCCAATTACGAGGTCGGCTTCGCCCGCTATTCCGCGGCGTTGACCGCCGAGGCGGTCCGTAATCTGGGCTACCAGAAGGCCAGCATCGATGCGCTGAGCGCGCCACTGGTCTTCCCCAGCGGCAACAACGGCTACGTGGCCGAATTCAGCTTCGGCGATCCAAGCGTCAACCGTGCGCGCTTGTGGCGCGCTCGCATCGGCTACCGCTACGTGAAGAGCGATGCGGTGCTCGATGCCTGGACGGATACGGACTTCCACGGTGGCGGTACCAATGCGGCGGGCTACTACCTGTGGACGGATATTGGCTTGGCCCACGATACGTGGCTGCGGCTGCGCTACCTGAGCGCCAATGAGATCGACGGCCCGCGCTATGGGTTCGACATGTTCCAGTTTGACCTGAACGCGCGGTTTTAGAGGACCACACCGTGCCAGTTACCAACCTCAAGCCTCTGGCGGCGATCATCCTGCTGGCAACGTGCACCGATTCGGCCTGGGCTCAGGCGGCGCGCTCGGGCGGCGGCGCGAATGCACAGTTGGCGCAGCAGTACCAGCAAGCGTTGGCTGATCGCAGCGCGGCGCAGGCGGAGAGCACCAAACTCAAGTCCGACCTCGAGGACGCCAAGAAGAAGCTCGCCGATCTGAGCAAACGCCTGGCGAGCGCCAAGGCCGGCGCCGGCTCCCAGGCCGCCCTGATCGCCGCGCAGAGCGCGAATCGCAGCAGCGAACAGGCGTTGGAGCAGAACAAGG